>Ga0138256_10004851_pt1 | contig 14278 bp, 9 predicted proteins | sample KNB2016incub_MG_FD_105486 | JGI IMG/M metagenome (GOLD analysis project Ga0138256, IMG submission 105486) | Active sludge microbial communities from wastewater in Klosterneuburg, Austria - KNB2014incub_MG | ecosystem: Engineered > WWTP > Activated sludge > Unclassified | place: Austria...
AATTCTGGATATGTATTTTATGATTCAATATTTACGGATAAAGATTATACTTGGCCTCATAATAATAGGCTCTATACAGAAAGTAGTATAGACCAAACACATTTTAAAAGTGTAAGCAATTGTGATTCAATTTATGTCTTGTACTTAATCATAAAGCGATTAGCCAAAGTATATGTACCCAATGTATTTTCACCTAACTCTGATGGCTTGAATGATAAGTTCACAGTATACTCAAATGACGAAGTAAAAATTATTGACCAACTTCGAATTTATGATCGCTGGGGAGAATTTATTTTTGAACTAAATAATTTTCCACCGAACGATTCTCACTATGGATGGGACGGCACTTTTCGCAACCGATTGGTACATCCTGGCGTTTATGTTTTTACAGTAATCTGGACAGATCTAGATGGCACAAAGCGAAAGTTATCTGGTGATGTAACGCTGCTTAAATAGTGAAAAGTGAATAGTGAATAGTGAAAAGTGAAAAGTGAAAAGTTGTTTAATAAAAATTTACTTATTACATACAACTTATTACTTACAACTTATTACTAACTACTAACTACTAACTACTAACTACTAATTACTGAACACTCATCCCTTTACTTTTATCAAATGCATCCAATCCACATTGTAAAAATGTAGCATAATCATCTATTCCATCACGATATCCTCGAGGCTTAGCAAGGATTTGCTCTTCAGGAGTTAGGAGTATATAAAGTGGCTGAGAATTCTGTTCAAAATTCAAAATCTGGTGATCAGCCCATTTATTACCTACAGTGCGCAATAATGTATTTCTATTTTTAGAAAGGATTTCTTTTTCCAACTGCTTTGGATCATCGCAATAAAGTGAGACTAAAACATATTTGCTTTCGATCATATTTCTGACTTTATCGGCAACCCATATACGATCTTCTGTCCGTCTACAATTCTGACAAAAAATACCTGTGTAATCCAATAAAATCGGTTTGTTCATCTCTTTCGCATAGGTCAATCCTTCGTAATAATCCTTAAAACAATCGAGATTATTTGCACATTTGGTAAACGACATAAATCGAGATTTCAACTCTGGATTAACTTGTGGTGGTGGCAAAAAATAATTGTATGTTGAAGGTGGTGCAATACCACTCATGAGATTCAAAGACTTGTAAGAATTCACATCTTTTTTATAAATAAATCCTGTTGCTAAATATACTGTTGTGGCCAAAGAAGCCAAAGCAAAAAACCATCTTGTACTTGTCAGTTTTTTCAATGGACTGTCATGAGGAAATTTGATCCATCCAAATAAATAAATCGTCATCAAAGCAAAAATGATCACCCACAATCCCATGAAGACTTCATATCCTAAAATATTCCATTTGCGCGCCATATCTGCATTGGAAAGAAATTTTAGTGCCAAGGCTAATTCGAGAAAACCTAAAACCACTTTTACACTACTCATCCAACTACCTGACTTAGGCAATGAATTAAGCCATGCTGGAAATGCAGCAAATAATCCAAACGGAATCGCCAATGCCATGGAAAATCCCAACATTACCAAAAAAGGGCCAATAGTGGATGATGCAGATTGAACCAAAGCAGAACCTACAATAGGTCCAGTGCATGAAAAGGATACCAGTGCCAATGTAAATGCCATAAAAAAGATACCGATATAGCCTCCTGAATCCGCCATACTATCAGTCTTAGTCGTCCATGAACTAGGTAAAGTAATCTCAAAATATCCAAAAAATGAGAATGCAAATACCACAAAAATCAAAAAGAAAATCAAATTTGCGATCCAGTTGGTAGCTAATTCATTAAGCGCAGTAGCACCAAACAATGCGGTAATTAATAATCCAATCGTTACATATATGACGATAATACTCAAGCCATAAATCAAGGCATTGCTTAATGCTTTTTTTTTAGACTCTTTAGTAAAATAAGACACAGTCAGTGGAATCATAGGAAAAACACATGGTGTCAATAATGCTAATAATCCACCTAAAAATCCAAATACGAAAGTCCAAAAATGATTCGTGCCCTTGATTAATTCTTCTCCACAATTCCCCAAAGGATTAAGTAATGAAGCTCTCAAATTGGGATTGGTCTGATCGACGACATCCCCTGTAAAATCCAACGGCGGAACTGCCCCTGTTGTACCTGCCATGCCATCAAATTCAAGCTTTCCATCATTTGGATGGTAAGTGAATGCAATCGTTTTTGGAGGTAGACATTTGGAAGCATCACAGGTCTGATAGGTAAATCCTCCTTTTACAGGTTTACTTGGATCAAGTATCTCAATATCTTGAACGAAATCAACTGACTCTTTATACTTAATCAATTTCATTTCAAAAATTTCATCATAGCCTTCTATTTTATGATCTGAAACTTCATTTAATTCTCCAACCAATTTATAATGAACTCCTGGTTCCCAATCCACAGATGATGGAATTGGTCCATCTTCTCCTATTTTATTCGAATAGATATGCCAACCATTTTCCATCTTGGCATTAATTTTTAAACTGTGTATTTTTTCTGATTTTTTTTCAACCGAAACTGTTGTCTTCACAGGATCAAGAATTCCAGGACTAGGGCTAGAATTTGTGGTAGTAGGCATTGGGCTAGCAGAAGCCTCCATAGCATTTTCTGCATGATTTGTGCTTCCTACAACTGCTTGATCAGATTCATTAGTAACTGTTGTCGTTCCGACTCCTTTATCGCCACCACCAATCTTAAAACTCATTGCTTTTGGACTAGGAGGAATACATCGCTCACTATTACAACTCATATAATAAACTTCACCATCTATTGTCTTAGAAGGGTCTGTGACTTTGACTTTTTGTACAAAATCAACATGATCCATATATTTAGCTACGACTAGATTATCAAACAATGGCTCTGGACCTTCCTTCTTCTTTCCTCGTTCCTCTACTTTTCCAATAAGACTATAATGATTGCCTTTTTTGAATGTGACTTCTGTTGGCTGTGCAGCATTTGGATCTGATGTTTGACTGTATATGGCCCAACCTTGATCTAATTTCGCTTTGAATATTAGTTCATATTCATTATTTCCCAAAGATTTTACTTCTTGGTCCCAATGAACTGGGTCGAACATCTGGGCTGAACTATAATATCCTAATGCCAATATTGCTGCAAAAACAAATAATATTTTCCGCATGAATCCTAATTTTATCTATGCAAAATTAACAGATAATCCCAATTGTTTAGGACTTTTAGCGCTTTTAACTGGAATTTAACCCAATAACTAAAAAATATTGCTTTTAATTTTAATCTAACTAAATCTCAAATGAATTGACAAGTTTCATTATATCGCCCATTTCAAATCCTTTTTGCAAAAGATAATTAATGGTCTTTTGTTTTCGAACCGCAGGTTTTGAATCTCTCAATGATTGGTATTTTGAATCATACAATTTCTGGATGGTCTGTTGATATTCCACATCATCAATTTCAGACAATGCCATTTGAATAAGATTATCTGAGATTTGAGAAAAACGAAGTGCAGCTTTGATTTTATTTTTTCCCCATTGATTGATTCTAAATTTCCCTCTTGCAATCGCACGAGCGTATCGCTCTTCTTTCAAAAAATTCTCATGTAATAAAGAGAGAATAATTTCATCAGCCATATCTCGATCTACCTTAAGTTCTCTAAGTTTTTCTTCCACTTCTTTCTGACAACGCTCTTGATATGCACAGTAGTGCTTCATTTTCTCATACATTATTTTTTTTGTAGAGTAGATCTCAGCCATTTTTTATATCGATTAAATTATCTAACAAGTCAAATATCTCTTCTTTTGGATTATGATGATAAGCATGAATCCCACATTGCATTGCTGAGTCACAATTTTCGATTTTATCATCGATAAACAAACATTCATGTGGAATTAAATTTTCTTTTTCAAGCACATATTTATAAATCCTTTCTTCTGGTTTTCTCATATGAATCTCATGGGAAAAATAAGCATTGTCAAATAATTTTTTTTCAAAATCATCAAGCCCATTTTCCCTCTTGATTCTTCTTTTTACAGTTCTTATATGCGTAATATTTGTATTACTCAATAATAAAATTTTGTACTTAGTTCTTAAGCTAATTAAAGATTGAATTCTATTATCTGGAAAATGTCCTAACATACTATTCCAGATATCGACATAAATATCACCAGACAAAACTTCTTTTGATCTTCTTTGCAATCTATTAAAGAATGCTTCTTCTGAAATTTCACCGCGCTCGAATGGATCAAATACGATTTCTTGGATATCTTCACACCGTAGAGGATCCAAAATCTCTCGAAAAGCACTATTAGTTTTCTCTTCATCCAGTGTCAATAGTACATTTCCAAAATCAAAAATGAGGCATTTAATCATATCACAAAATTATTCGAATTCAACAGGACGAAAAATTCACTAGTCTAATTATCAATATATTATACATTTAAAATGGTTTAAAAGTTTGGTAAATATTGAAAATTTTAAATTCTATTCAAAAACTTCATATTTTTTTATAATTTTGCCACTCGAATGAAAAAAGTTCAATCTTGAACTTTGCCACATAGGATGAAGGAAGGAGGAAAGACAGTATTGATAATTATTTAGGTCCCATAGCTCAGCCGGTTAGAGCATCTGACTCATAATCAGAGGGTCCCTGGTTCGAGCCCAGGTGGGACCACCAACACTTAAATTATTTCTGCCACAACAAATATGCTACCAGTAACAAGGATTATATCTGATGGTCTCTGACTCATCTTTGCAGAATTCAATGCCTTCTTTACACTAACATAAGACTTCCCTTTCAAACCTGCCAATTTCGCTTTTTGCTCTAATTCCTCTGCATCCAAAGCCCTTGGAATATTTGCTGCTACAAAATAATACTTCGCCCATTTTGGCAAAAGTGCCAAGACTGGTTCGATAGATTTATCTTTAACAAATCCAATGACAATATGTAATCTATCATACTTCAAATAATCCAACTGTCGAAGCAACATTCTTATTCCATCTTCATTATGTGCGCTTTCAGCATAAATATCTGGATTGACAGCTATTTTTTGCCATCGTCCCATAATATTGGTATTGGAAATCACATTTTCCAATCCTGATTTAATTTTGCGAGATTCCAATTTTATTTTGCATTTATTCATCAGAACATAACAAGCGGCAGTAACGGTATTGTAATTTTCCAATTGGTAAACTCCTTTTAAATCTGGTTTAAAATTAAAGTTAAGTTTTGTATCAAGGGAATGGAGATTAAAATAAGGATCTTCAAAATTATCAGTTTTATTTTCTATCGATGTCAGATGTTCAGCAAAATACAACATTGAATTTTTCTGTTTAGCATATTTAAGAAAAATAGCTTCTGTTTCTGTCTGCTTTCTGCCAATAACAACTGGCTTATCCTGCTTAATTATTCCAGCTTTCTCTTCGGCTATAAGTTCCAATGAATCTCCTAATAAATCCTTATGATCATAACTGATGTTGGTAATAATACTTAGTAAAGGATCTATCACATTGGTTGAATCCAATCTACCTCCCAAACCCGTTTCGATCACAGCATAATCTACATTTTCATGCTTAAAATATAAAAATGCCATTGCAACAGTGAGTTCAAAAAAGGATGGTTGAATTTCTCTAATAGCACTTGAAAAATCATTAAGAAAATGGATGAGAAAATCATGATTCATGTACATCCCATTGACTTTAATTCTCTCTTCAAAAACCCTATAGTGTGGTGAAGTGTATAGTCCAACTTTATGACCATGTTCTTGAAGAACTGAAGCAATCATATGCGATACTGAACCTTTACCATTAGTACCTGCTATGTGGATAGATTTTAATTCCAAATGCGGATTCCCTAAAGCCTCCAACAAGGCAATTGTATTGTTCAAATCCTTTTTATATGCTGCTGCGCCAATGCGATGAAACATGGGTAATTGCGCATATAAGAAATCCAAAGCATCTTTATAGCTCCGCAAAACTTTCATGTGTTAACTTCTTTTAATTTTTATGGTATATACTTTATGATTATTCGTGGAGATAATCTGTAAGAATAATAGTTGAAAATCATAAGATTCCAAATCTATAAAATAGGAATCTTGATTCATTATTTTCTCAAATAATTTACATCCTTTGATATCGCTTAATCTCAATAAATAGCCCACATTTTGAAGACCTGAAATTTGAATGCCTTTCTCAGAATGCCGCCATGTTATAGATGAAGGTTTAGATATTGCAGTGCATAGTTTTACATTTATGGATTTTGTAATTTTCTCAGTACATTTATTGTGTTCATCTTTGTAATTTGACAAATAGTGCAATTCATTATAACCAATAGAGTTACTTGTATACTTTACGCGATTTTGTGGAGTTGAAGCTTCAAGTATATCAGTCGTTTTGTTAGAGCGCCACTCATATTGAATACAAGGAATATATGAGGTAGTATATTCTGAAGGCACATCTAGACATACTTCGCTAGAGCCCTGTATGCTCAAATTTTGTAAACTATTACAATTTAAACAAAATCCACGAAATCCATTCAATGATCTCTCCTTTGCTTTATTGATAAAATAATTATACTTGTATGGTGGACCAATTATTTCAATGTCAGGATCTCCAAAATAACATATTGGCAATTCATTTAAATAGAGGCTTTTTTCAGAAATTGACTGCGATCCAGCTGGGGTTAATATTCCCTTCAATACATTTCCAATAATCAAATGATCAGTGCCAAATGTGCTGATTAACGCTGACGGATGAGGCAATTCATTTGCAATAAAGTTCATACTACTCCCTGCACCGAAATTAATGCTAAAACCATACTTCTCTGATCTATTCCTAAAAAAAGTATTGTAGGGGCCATTGATACCATGTGAGTTATCGATCGACATTTTACTACAAATATTCCCTTCAAATAAATTGGCAAATACAAAATTTCCATGACAGACTAAATCGCCACCAAAATCAGATGGATAAAGTGCTTCTTCCCAGTATGGGTCAAATGAATAATTATAAGAAATAACATTGCCATTCACACCTGCTTGCAATAAAACAGAATGTCTCAAATGTTCAAATATATTATTAAAAATGAGACAATTTCCAGAGGTAAATTGTAAGACTGTGCCATAGGCCCTGCCTCCACCTCCATATCCATATCCTCTCGTAAAATAACAATTGTTTACCAATATATTATTTGAATTTTCCATTGTGATATGCGCAAAATTGCAATACCTACTATTCACTCCACTCACCCAAGAATGGACAGCATAGTTGAAATATATATTGCTATTCTGAGCTGTGACTGAATCAAGTCGTACAATTGAAATACACTCTATTCCTATTGCTTTTCGAGTTGTAATTTTTTGGATTCTTGCACCGTTCTTGAGACTAAATGTCATTCTTAGAGCATCTTGTAATATAATCTCATCACCATGAATATCTTTTACTAAAATTATTTGTCCAATTGCATCTTCTGCCCATTCTGAAAATATTCTGCCATTTGAATTTTCACTTATTTTTATATAATCTCCTTTGCCAATTTTCGACATCGTCTTTGCTGTTATCAGGAATGAATCTTTCAGACCATCTTTAATCAGTAAATACCTTGTAGTATCAATACTCCCTATTGCAGATAAACATTCTTGACTACCTTGCAATCTAAAATTAAGAAATGTCGAATCGGGATCTTCGCCTTTGATCACTATACTATCTTCAAGATATATTGGCTTTGTAAAAAAATAATTGCCTTTGGGAATAACTATTTTTCCTGCCTTTTTCTTAAATGAGTTGATTGCGTTTTGCAATGCTGTCGAACAATCACTTTTGCCATCTGAAATAGCTCCAAAGTCAAGAATGGATATCGATTTTATTGGCACATGAGTATGTGTTCCCGCCTTTGACCAATCTACCATTCTATTTTTAGGAATAATCTGTGTATTGGCTTTAAATATAAAAAGCAATAATAAAAATAATATATAATGGGATTGCTTCATATTTGTAAAATTTCAAGCCAATGGAATGCTTTTCTACCTGTAAAATCTTCAATCTGATGTTTGCAGCTAAAGCCTGAAGTAAGGATCACAGTATTCATGTGGCTTTTTCTAATTGGAGGAAAAACACTTAATTCGCCAATTTGATATGAAATTTCACTATTTTTCTTCTGGTATCCAAATGAACCTGCCATACCACAACAACCAGAATCAATTTCTCTAATTTCAACATGAGAAAATAATTGATGAATAGCTTTTGTAGTAAAAAGTGCCTTGTGATGACAATGTCCATGAAATAGATAATCACCACTAGGAATTGGAATGTTTTCAACTCCCTCTTTCACTAAAAATTCTTCTAATAAAAAAGTATTGCTTGAAATACTGAGATACTTGTTATCCTCCATAAGATCTGGCAAATCATCTACGATTGCACTCATGCAAGATGGTTCTATCATGACAATGGGGATATTATTTTGTGTAAAGATTAAAAGATCATCGAGAACCCTTTTTCCTTCTCTTTTGGCAATATCCAGCATCCCTTTTGACATAGCAGGTCTCTGGCAGCATCCCGCAGAATATACTTCGGGATCATAACCCAAAAATTGAAGTAACTTTATCGCTTGTTCACCCAACCGTGATTGGTGATATAAAATGTAGGTATCAGCATACAAAACAACTTTTTTTAACTTTTTATTTTGTTGATTTGTATTTCGAAAATCAAACTTTTTTGAATTATATTTAGGAAGTATACGCTTAGAATCCAAACCACTAAACTTTTCGATTAATTTTCTCAACCACTTTCTACTTAAGAGTGCATTCATACCTGGTGTATGGATTGCTATCTCAGCTATTCTTCTTTGATGTTTTATTAAAAAATTTTGTGGATTAAATGATTTTGATTTATAGTCGAGAAACAATACTTCAGCTTTTAGTTTAGACATATCCACGTTGCTTGGACATTCAGATTTACAAGCCTTACATGACAGACACAGTTCCATTGCCTCAAGCACTTCAGCCTCATTTATTTCTTTAATTCCCAATTGACCACTCATGGCCATTCTCAAAATATTTGCTCTAGCACGAGTGCTATCTTTTTCATTTTTTGTAGCTCGAAAACTAGGACACATTGTCCCACCACTAGTCTTACGGCATTCTCCTACTCCATTACAGAGATGTACTGCATCATGAAATCCACCTTCTTTTCGATAATGAAACTGAGACTTAAATAATTTATCTTTATAAATAGCACCATACCTTAGATTTTGATCCACAGGTGGCGCTTGAATAATTTTTCCTGGATTCAATAACCAAAGCGGATCAAATACATATTTTATTTCCTGAAATGCTTTATACAACTTCTTTCCAAAAAAATATTCATTATAAGGACTACGGGCCAAACCGTCACCATGCTCTCCACTCCATGAGCCTTTATATTTTTTTACCAACTCAATGGTAGACTGTGCAATTTTTTTCATTCGTTCAATGTCCTCTGCATCTCGAAGATCTAGCAATGGTTTGACATGTAACAAGCCAACACTAGCATGAGCATAAGCGACCACAGGTGTATCATTGGATTTACAAACAGTAAATACTTCTTTAATATAATCAGCGAGATGTTCTAAAGGCACAGCGGCATCTTCAATAATTGCAATGGGCTTCCTTTTTCCCTTTACACCCAATAGTAATCCTAGTCCCTTCTTGCGAAGTGTAAAAATCGATTCAAGTTCATTTCTATCAGTATAGATTGGGAAGGCATAAGCATTGTTTTGTTGAATCAAAAACTCACGAAAATCTTTGGCTTTTTGCTCAGCCTCACCTTCAGATTCGCCAAAAAATTCGACTAATAGAACTGCTTGTGGATCTCCCTCTATAAACTGACAATATCGCTTGGTCTCCATGTTCTCTCGACTCAACTGAATAAGCATTTCATCCAACAGTTCAACAGATGCAGGAGAAAATTTTATTATCTTTTCAACTTGCTTCAAGCACTCAAAAAAATCATGATAATGCACAGCACATATTGCTTGATTTTTTGGCAAAGTCGCGAGATTGATTTTTGCTTTAGTGATAATGCCTAGCGTGGATTCACTACCGCATATTATCTTACATAAATTGAATTCCCCTCCTAAAAATTCATCTAAGTTATAACCACCTACACGACGCATGACTTTGGGAAAATGAGTTACAATCTCCTCTTCATTATTTGTAATTATAGAAACTAGACTGCGATAAATTTCTCCTTCTCTATTTTGTAATTGACATTTGTCTTCTAATACTGAATGTTGCAAATTCTTGCATAAAATAGTTTCACCAGTGATGAGCATGATTTCCAATTCGATCACATGATCGATAGTTTTCCCATACAATATACTTCTTGTTCCACTTGAATTATTGGCAATCATACCACCTACTGTGGCTCTGCTTGATGTTGCTGGATCTGGAGCGAAATGCAAACGATATTCACTTAAACTTTGATTCAATTCATCTCGTACAATTCCAGGCTCTACCCAAGCATATTTTTCAGCTGGATTGACATCCAAAAGCTGATTCATATATTTTGTAAAATCAAGAATAATACCTTCCCCTATAGTTTGTCCTACTAATGAAGTCCCAGCTCCTCTTGAAGTAATTGAAATTTTATTCTTATAAGCAAAATCTAGAATATAGCTAAGATCACTAGAACATTTTGGAGTAATGACAGCTAGTGGTGTTATTTGATAATTACTAGCATCAGTAGCATAAATCGCCCTAGTCAATAAATCATCTGCAATATCACCTTGGATTTGAGATCTTAGCTCATTCCATGAAATATGTGCAGTGTCTACCATGAACTTTAAATAACTTGATTACTATAAAACATTTTCAAAAAAAAGTCAGTAATTGAACTAAGCTATTAATGCATTATGTTCTTTCATCCATGAAAACAAACTTTGAAACATTTCATTGCCATCCACATTTCCCAAAATAATTTCAGAAGCTCGTTCTGGATGAGGCATCATACCACAAACATTTCTTTCACTATTGCAAATTCCAGCAATATTCAAACAGGATCCATTCACATTAGAATCATTATTTACGCTTCCATCTTCATGACAATATTGAAATAAAATCTGATTGTTCATCTCAAGTTCTTTAAGTGTAAGCTCATCAGCATAGTATCTGCCATCAGCATGTGCAATGGGAATTTTATACGCCTTTTGAATATCCAAATCATAGGTCAATGGAGACTCTTTTGTATTTACTTTGAGGTATACAGATTTACACATAAATTTGTGATTCAGATTCGGTAATAATTGCCCAGGCAATAATCCAGCTTCACATAAAATCTGAAATCCATTACAAATCCCGATGACTAGCCCACCTTCATTTGCAAAACGAATCACCTCACTCATAATTGGTGAAAATCTAGCTATTGCACCACATCTCAAATAGTCGCCGTAAGAAAATCCTCCTGGAATAAAAAGACAATCTCCTGGATTAAATCCCACCAAAGAAGTTTCTTTATGCCATATTTTCTTGATTGGCTTTTGATAAAAATCGCCAATGATGTGAATCAAATCATCATCACAGTTTGAACCTGGAAAAACAACTACGCCAAATCTCATATTACCAATTTTGAAATTGTAAAAATAATGCAGAAATAATAAATGTCAAATGAATAGTATCAGCCAATAATTGATTTTTAATTTTTGATATCATCAATCCCATCAAAATCGACAAGGGAACTAAAAATAAATGTATATGGTTGATTTCCTTTATATTTAAAAATAATAATGAAAGTAATCCTACAAATATTATCCAAAAAAACAAGTCATAATATTTTTGAACTATAATAGTCTTCTTTAACTGAAATAAATTCAAAGAAATAAATGCTGCAATAAATACCAGACTTAATATTCCCATTGCAACTAGCCCATGTCCACCAAAAGACAATGAAAAAGCATAAGGTGAAAAAAATGCCTTCACTTGAAGCTCATAAAATTCATCTAAGAAATCAAAAGCAAATCCAGCCGTACAAAATAGAAAATAGACACAAAAAAATCCGACAAGTATTTGAAATAATTCTCGCACTTTAAAACCTTTCAGCACAATTAATGAAATAATGCCCACAAGGATAAATATATAAAATGGAAGATATATCAGCGATGCAAGTCCAACGAAAAATCCAAAATTAAATATCTTCAAAGGTGAAGATTTCTGATTATAGATCCCCATAATCTGTTGAACAGCTATTGCAAAAAATAAAGTTGCAATTAATGAAGGTGTCAATGCTAAAGTATTTGCATGTAGCCCACAAAAAATTATAAAAAATATTGAGGCAAATAACTGACCATTGGGTATCAGTCGGAATTTTACCACTATATTTCCCAATATAATTGCAATCAACGAAATTACTAAAGTTGCGATTATAGTCTGAGCTTCATAGGATAAGTTTAACGTATCCATTACAGAACTAAATACCCAATTAGCTGGATTTATGGCAACTGGAATGCGGCGCAACCATACACCCAAATGCAAAAAGAATGCATAAGGAAAAATCAATAAATAATTTATGAAAAGATTCTTTCGAAATAAACTTAACAACTCAGACCGCTTAAATTTGAAGCGAAAATATAAAACTTATATGGATTATTGTATAAAATGTTTGTGCTTAGATAATTATTAGCAAATAAATCAAAATTATACTTAAAATTCGTAACTTTTTACTGCCATTAATGTTCGATCATTACTATTTTATTGCTTTTTGTGGCTCCAAGTCTAAATCATATAAGATCTGTTGTAACTGATGAGTTGGGAGTGTTTGATGAACGCTTTCGCACTGCGATGAAAAGTCGCGTATCACTATTGGACAAAATCACCTATTATATAGTCAAAACCAAGGGGAAGCAATTCCGACCATTGATCACTGTATTATGTGCGAAACTTTATGGTCCTGTAAACGAGAAATCCTATAATGCCGCAGTACTTGTAGAGCTTCTTCATACAGCTACTTTAGTACATGATGATGTCGTAGACGACGCACATCAGCGAAGGTCATTTTTTTCAATTAATGCACTGTGGAAAAATAAAATTGCAGTTTTAGTTGGGGATTATTTACTATCACGCGGATTGCTTACTGCATTGGAGAATAAGCATTTTGATCTTTTAGAAATTCTCTCCACATCTGTTAAAGAGATGAGTGAGGGAGAGTTGATGCAACTTGAAAAATCAAGAAAACTTGACATCACTGAAGAAGATTATTTTACCATTATTCGTCAAAAAACAGCTTCACTTATTTGTTCAGCTTGTACCTGTGGTGCCAAGTCAACTATGGAAACTGAAGATGAAAAGCAATTGCAATTGGTAAAGGATTTTGGAACAAATCTGGGCATTGCATTCCAAATAAAAGATGACCTCATGGATCTCTCTGCCGATGATACTGGAAAACCTAAAATCCACGATATCAAAGAAAAAAAGATGACATTACCACTTATCTCAGCATTGCGCAGAGCGCCATCTTCAGAGAGTAAAGACATCATTCGCAGAATACGATCTAATTCTGAGGATAAAGAAAATATAAGAATCGTGCTTAAATTTATCCATGATTATAATGGAATTGAACTCGCCACAGTAAAAATGAATGAATATCGCGACAAAAGCCTAGACATTTTGAAATTACTTCCACAAAATACAATCAATGAGGCACTTCAAGAACTCTGCCACTACGTGACTTTAAGGAGCAAATAGACCGTTTGTTTACCCTTTAATCTTCCGATTATAGCATTCCATAACAAATAAATATATATTTTAGTACTTCATATATATTATATTCTAATATTTAATAAAAATGAATTATTTTTGGCAAAATTTTATATTTAATATAATGATTGCAAAACCTTGATCCAATGAGCTCGAAAAAAAACATAAAAAAAGAAGTTATTGAAACTTCAATTCCTGTAGCCAAAGATAAAATCAATTCTCCTATAGAAAAAACCAGCTTTTGGAGCAAATTCATTCATTATATCAAATCTGATTGGATAGCATTGTTATTGGTGATTGCGAATACTGCCTTACTCTATATTTTATCACTCTACAACGATGGATTCTATCAAGGTGAAGAGGCAAATCACTATATAAATATGAAATCATTTTGGAATGATCCTAGTATCATTATGGGTTCTTCCAATAAACCTGGATTCAAAATACTTTTTGTAATTCCAGCATTATTTGGTCAAATGTTTGCTCGCATTTTTCAATGTCTTATAGCTAGTCTTATTGTTTATTTTACTTATCGAATTGCGAAGCTAAAGAATTATCAATTTCCA
>Ga0138256_10004853_pt1 | contig 14276 bp, 13 predicted proteins | sample KNB2016incub_MG_FD_105486 | JGI IMG/M metagenome (GOLD analysis project Ga0138256, IMG submission 105486) | Active sludge microbial communities from wastewater in Klosterneuburg, Austria - KNB2014incub_MG | ecosystem: Engineered > WWTP > Activated sludge > Unclassified | place: Austria...
AACGCTTTATAACATACTTGGACAGGAAATTAGAACTCTTGTAAACGAAGTTAAAGAGGCAGGCACACATACATTTAACTTTGATGCAAGTGATCTTAACAGCGGTATGTACATTTACAAAATTGAATCTGGTTCCTTTACCCAAACTAGAAAAATGACTTTGGTTAAGTAGTTAACAATTAAGAATGAATAATTAAAAATTAAGGCTCAGGTAACTGAGCCTTTTTTGTTAAACTGAAGTTCAGTTTTTGTTGTTTTCCTTCAATTACTTTTATGCTTTTAATTTTGAGTCAAAGTCCACCATCCATTCAATACCGAACTTGTCTCTAAACATTCCAAAGTATGAGCCCCAGGGACTATCGCCAATTGGTGCTTCAATATTTCCGCCCGCTGAAAGTCCGTTAAATAATTTGTCTGCTTCTTCACGACTTTCTGCTCTTATAAATATCTTTGACCTGTTTTCATTTTCATTTACACGCCCCATACTTTCAGGAACATCATTGGCCATTAACGTGTTTTTACCAATTGGCAAAACAATTTGCATTATCTTGTTTGCTTCTTTTTCAGGTATCGGGAACTCAGGGCTTGATATATCTTTAAAGCGAACTATTTGCGTCAACTCTCCACCAAACACTGATTTGTAAAAATTAAATGCTTCTTCGGCATTGCCATTGAAGTTAATGTGCGGATTGATAATTGCCATAATTTTTTTGTCTCCTGTATAATTTATTATTTAAAATAATGCTCAATTTGGGTGCGTTACTATATCAATATCGCAAAAAAAAATATTGTATAGAAGTGTAAATGCGACAAAGTTAGGCACTGAATACGACAAGTATTGGTGGCAGTAACTTTAATAAGTAAAAAGGCTCAGGTAACTGAGCCTTTTTTGTTTTAAAACCCCACCTATTTCCTCCCCTTTAATTAAAGGGGAGGATTAAGGAGGGGTTCTTTTTTAACTAATTATGTTTGTGATTGGATATTGACAAAGGAACTTTACCAACAACGGCAATTAACAAAAAGGTAAGTCCTGCAAGACCAGCAAACAAAATAAATGGCGGTGGAATATCTTCAACACCTGATGCACCGATTTTTGTTAAGTACCACGCAAAACCAAAACCGCTTACTCCAAATATCAATGAGATAATTCTTAAAAAAATTGGGACACGTTTCCAAATCATTTGCAGTTCCTTTTCAATTATGCCTAAATATTTAGACCCAACCTAACGCCCAACTTTTTATTATTACAGGTAAATGTTTAGAACTGTATTTTATTTTGAGGCGGAGGAAACTAAGTCTTTTTTATTGTCAATTGTCGATTGATTAAAATATTTTATTGATTTAAATTGCTTATAATAGTGCGGGAATAAAAATTTTTGTACACTTATTTAAACTTCCTAGTTTAATTAAGTGATACTTTTTGCATACTAAATTAAATTTATAGTTATTATCTTATATATCATAAATTCTATTATTTATGTAATGGATTAACAATTGGAGTAAAGAATAATGATTGAAAAGGATATTAGTAACTGGTCAATTGTAGTTTTAGGTGCTTGGAATACAAGGATTTTAACACCTGAATGGATAAGCAATGGAAGATTAACTGAAAATAAGGAAATAAAAGTTGAAGTAGCCTTAAATAATCCTGATTTACCAATTAAGTATCGTTTTGATAATATACTTTTGCAAGTATCGGATAATAGAATAATTCTTAATCCATTATCTGATGAAGACACTAATATTAAATTAATTGAAGATATTACTGTTAAAATTTTAACTGAATTGAATCATACACCATTAATAGGTATAGGACTAAATTATAATTATATTGATAAATCACCTGTATCAGAACAATTATCCTTGTTAAATATTAAAGATAATAATCTTTATTCAGACAGCGGTTATGAAATATCTTCTACATCAATAAAAAGAAAATTCATAAAAAATAATAATGTTATTAACATAAATGTCATTTATGATAATGCCAATTTAAAATATAATTTTAATTTTCATAAAGATATTACAAATTGCGTTGAGGGAATTGAGTTTATAAAAGATAAATCTATTGAATTCAAAAATGAATCGTCTAATATCTTAAATAACTTTTATAATTATAATCAAGAGAAAGAGATTGAACATGTCCAATAACACTGAAGAAATAAAACACGAATCTTCGAATGATAATATTATTGATGGTATTTATGAAGAAGTAAGGAATTTTGAGCAAGAAAATTTAGCGATTACTAAGTTTAAAAAGGACGAATCAAATTATAGTAGGACTTTACAAACTACAGATAATAGTATTGTAATAAATTTTGATGTCAAAAAAGAAAAAGATAATGAAGTGAGAAATAGAATCCGAAAATATTTGGAAGAGTAAGAATGGCTCACTTTACTTACGATGTTGATAAGTTTGATAAGGATAATCTTCATCAAGGTGATTTGATTAAAAGAACACCAAATGTTGAAAAAATTTTAGAATCGATTCACCCTCATTATTATGAGAATAAAAGTAACAAATATTTTATTGTAATCACACAATCATGTGACTTAGTTAAGAGGGAAGGGGTCATTAAATCAAGATATGTTACAATCGCAGCTGTAAAACCTCTAAAAAATGCTCTGGAAAGAGAATTAGAACAGCTACAGTACGATAATTTAGAAAAGAAACTAAATTTCTGTGATATTTCTCGAAGAACAAAACTTTTTCAATTCGCTGAACGATTATTTAATAATAATGAACAAGAATATTTTTATTTACACCGTGAGCCAAATTTTGGTCTTAATGAAGATCATTGCGCCTTTCTAAGGTTATCTATTGCTCTAAGGACTGATATACATTATGATACGCTGTTAGAGGCAAAAATAATACAGCTTAAGGAATCTTTTCAACACAAGCTAGGTTATTTAGTCGGTAATTGCTATTCAAGAGTTGGGACTGAAGATTGGTCTCCAAAGAATGCAACGACTAAAATATTTAGTGAAAAAGTTAATGAGTGTATTAAACTCCTAGATTCAACATTATGGTTAGATAAAGATATTTATAAAAATATACTTACTGGTCTGAAATCCCTTCCAGAAGATTCACACACAATTGAGAAAGTAGAAGAACTTATAAAAAGCAGTAAAAAAACAAAAAATGATCGCAAAAAAGAAGTTACTGAAATAGTAGCCACCATTCTTTCACAACTAGACATCGATCCGAAAAAAATTGATATCGCTAAAAGTCGCCTTCATAATTTGCCTGAATTATCAGCCCATCTTAAGTAAACTGAAATTTTAACTGTTTATCAATAAAAATATTTCTCTAAATGACAATTGTAGTTTTTTGCGCTAAATGAAATAAATCCTTCCTGTTCATCAATAATTACTTTCCACCAGCTTTACAATCGCCTGTGCGCGTTTTACAATCACGAGTGCGTGGTTTACAATCACAAGTGCGCGTTTTACAATCACAAGTGCGTAGATTACAATTGCCTGTGCGTGGTTTGCAATTGCAAGTGCGCGTTTTACAATTACGAGTGCGTGGTTTTCAATCGCGAGTGCGTAGTTTACAATTGCCTGTGCGTGTTTTACAATCACGAGTGCGTGGATTACAATTGCAAGTGCGCAGGTACGCACAAGCACTTGTAAATGTTGCACAGCCATTTGTAATTATTACACAGCCAATTGTAATTAACGCTTAAACATTTGCAATTATAGCACAACTAATTGCAGGTATGTTTTTTGTTTTTGCAAATGCCGCATAGGCAAACTAAACCAAAACATTTAGTTAGCCATTTAGTGCAGGGGATATCGTTCAGTAATTACCAGGGGTATCCAACCAAACAATAATTAATTTAACATAATTTTTCAGGAGGTTTTATGGCTTCTACGTCCGAACGAACCTTTGGGCAGCGTTATACCAAAGGGCGCGATCTTGTTGAATATTTAAAATTGGTAACCGGTTATGCACCAACAGAAAGCTCACTTCTGCCGGCTAATCTTACAACTCTGCTTGATAGCATTAACACCGCTAACAGCGAAGTTGCTTCGGCTGTTTCAGTAATGCAAACAGCACGCGATGAACGTCTTGCAATGTTCAAAAACAGCACAACAGGTTTAATAACACGCTGTGCGCAGGTAAGAGATTATATTGCATCATTTCTTCCGCAGGGTAAAAAATCCGCTGATTACAAAAAGGTGCAAAAGATTGTAATGCTTATGCGCGGAATCCGTTTATCCAAAAAACCACCTGTAACAGAAGGCGGCAAAAAAAGTGTATCAACAAGTGAACGCAGTTACGGCTCAATGCTTCAGGCAGGTAAAGATATTCTTGAGATTATAAAAACAACAGCAGGTTATGCACCAAGCAACACGGCAATAACAATTGCAAACTTTACAACTCTTGTTGCAACACTCGATGCAAAAAATTCTGAAGTTGCAAACAAGCAGGAAGTTTATGATAACAAGGTAGAAGTCCGTGGTAACCTTTACACCGAACTTGCAGGTAAAATAACAAAAGTAAAATCTGCATTAGCTTCTCAGTATGGTAAGCAGAGTAATGAGTATAAGGATTCGGTTAAGTATTAATGTAAACGCAACACACCCCTTTTAAATTCCCCTCTCGAGAGGGGAAAAGAAGGGGTGTGTAGAATTTATAGTGAATAAATTTATCTAAATAAAGAAAGCAACTGCTGCGGTGCATTGTTAACCTGCGATAACATTGATGTTCCAACCTGACCACCAATACTTCCTTTAGTTGCATTCAATTGTTCCATCGCCATATCAGCATCAAATATTTTAGAAATTAAAGCCGTGTTATTTGCAATGGATGAAGTCAAGTATTCGTTTCTGGATTCAAGTGTTTGCGATATATTACCAATTCTGCCAAGTGCAGCTTTAACATTGTTAGTTACAGCTGTAAGATTACTTGCTGCTGCAAGAACAGTATCAGCATCAGAATCTCTAAGTCCACCACCACCACTGCCACCTGATGCTTCCATTTTAAAACCTAAAACATCTGCGAAATCAATTCCCTGATCTATAGATGTAGTAATACTTGTAATTCTTTTTCCATTCAAAGCATCAAAATGTAAATGCTCAAAATTTCCACCATCAGAAATATATGAGGCAGAAACATTATCAGTATTATCATTAATCCACGCTGCTAAAGGGGGGTTCCAGGCACCAATGTTGTCTCCATCATAACTAGTTGATATGACCGTTTGTTCGTAGTTCCCGTCGCTGTATGTTATAGTCAATGTAGGAAAAAGAATTTCCGGGCCACTTAATACAATAGTTCTATCCAAAGATGTTCCATCAAAAGAAGTAACTCCAGGCTCTACCACGGGTCCACCATTAAGAACAGCATTTAAGTCATCAACTTTAAGATAACTGCTGCTGGCAAAATCCATAGTAACATCACCACCAACACCAAACACAGCATTGCCGGCAAGCTCGGTACCGTCAGCCTGTGCTAATAAATTACTTCCATTAATTTTTGTGTTTTTAAGAATGGAATCAATTTCATCAGCTAATGCATTAATATCTTTAGCTATTGAAGTTTTGGATTTTAGTGGATCAAGAGAATCCTGGTACTTAGCAGAAATTTGATTAAGTTTTTCATTAATCAATTGCAAAGAAGATTCGGCAGTAGAAATATAATTTATAGCAGAAGAAACATTATTAAGATCAGCTTTCTTAACAGCATTTTGTCCCTGCAGTGTGTAGTACCAACCTTAAAGCCGGAAGTATCATCAGCAACGCTGTTAATCTTCTTCATCGTTGCTAACCGAAACTGAGCTTTATTTGTATTGATGTTAATTTTTGCTAATGAGTCGTAAACCTGAAAAGCACTTAGATTTGTATTTATTGCAAAGTCCATCACCTACATCCTTGTATAATTTAATCTGTAATTTGAGCATCCTTGCTCAATAGTATTTAGAAAACATTTTTGTCCTCAAGAGATAAGTCGAAGAAAATTGCTTAAAGTTTAGCTTTTCTTGTAATGTTAAGCAGAGTAATGGTTTAAGAAATTGGTTAAGTATTAATGTAAAAGCAACACACCCCTTTTAAATTCCCCTCTCGAGAGGGGAAAAGAAGGGGTGTGTAGAATGTTAGTTTGTTCACTTTATTGCGGGCGAATTCTATTTAAAACTACGATATTCATCTTCTAGTTTACCTGATTGACAAAATATAGAACTTATAAATGGCTTAATACTTGTTTTATAACTTCGACAAAAAAAATATCATCATTTTTTACAAAGGCAGATAAAAATTTCTTTAAAAGGAAACATCTTATGAAAATTATATTGATTAATATATTTTTAATTCTGTTAATTAGCTGCAAACCAATGTCATTGCTACCAAAAGAAGTAAAGTCTCAATTGCCAAAGGGAGCAAATACAGTATTAATGAACTTTGATATGTCAAAAGATAGTTTGTTCTTATATGTATCTGAATTTCTATCAAATGAAAATTTTAGAATGTATAATCTTAATAAAGAAATTGGATTTATAAATACTGATGGAAAAAAATATGGTTCTGGAATGCTGATAAGATTAAATATTCAAATCTCAGCTGATGACAATAAATCTAAATTAATATGTATGGCTGAATTCTCATTGACAGATACAAATGAAGAAGATAAAGATAAATGGTGGCGAGGTAATTATAGTTATGGAGGACATTTTACTTTATGTTTTGATAGGATGGTCTTATTACTTCAAAAGCTGCCTTATAATGAAGTGCAATACATAAGTAAAGTATAATAAAAATATAAAACTCTCTTTTTGGCAAGTCGAATTATCCCAATTTGTCATAGGAATTTAAAAGGGGTGTGTAGATTTATTTAAATCAACTGAAATTATTAATAAAAATTAAGGCTCAGGTAACTGAGCCTTTTTTATTATGTAATACAACTAAAATTATTTAATATTTTGCTTCGAATTGGATACGGACAATTATAAATTACATTATAATATTATAACATTTTACCGTAAGGAATTTTATGAAGCGATATTCTTTTTTAGTGATTTTATTTTTTATTGGGTCACAATTTGTTTTTGCACAGGATTATGGATTCTCTGATAAAGGTTCAAACTATTGTTTCCAAAACAAAATCCATTCTGAAAATATTGGTGAACTTGATAATCTTAATGCTGATATCAAACATACTTTTGATGCATTAGACTATAAATTAAATCTTAACATTTATAACTGTTTTCTTTCTCCTTATCCAAAAAGTTTTACAGGGTCTGTAATCATTACTTTTAAGGTTGATTCAACTTTAAATGTAATTAAACTTAATGCAGTCAATACTTCGCTTACTATTGATTCAGTAAGATTGGCAGGAGTTTCATTCACTCACGCCTCAAACATTTTAACAATCAATCTTGATAGAACTTATGTAGTTAATGAAACTGCTCAGGTAAAAATATATTATAAACACAATAATGTTACAGATGGTGCAATCAATGTTAGTAACGGATTTTTATTTACAGATTGCGAACCTGAAGGTGCACGTAAATGGATACCTTGCTGGGATAAACCTTCAGACAAAGCAACTTTTGATTTGACCGTTAAAGTTCCTGCAACGGTTAAACTCGGTTCAAATGGTATGCTTGTTGATTCGGTTAGAAATGTAGATACTATTTATTATAACTGGGTTAGTAATGAAAATGTTGCAACCTATTTAATGGTTATGACAGGAAAAGTAAATTATAATCTTGATATAGTAAATTGGCCGCGACCTTCAGATCCAAGTATTATTGTACCAATAAGATTTTATTGGAACCAGGGTGAGAATGTAACTTCATTAAATAATATGAAAACTAAAGTTCCTCAGATGATGACTTTTTATTCACAGGTATTTGGTGAACATCCATTTGAAAAAAATGGTTTTGCTACTTTAAACAATCAGTTTGTTTGGGGTGGAATGGAAAATCAGACTCTTACAAGTCTTTGTCCAAATTGTTGGAGTGAAGGACTAATCTCTCACGAATTTGCACACCAATGGTTTGGTGATATGATTACTTGTGCAACGTGGGCAGATATCTGGTTGAATGAAGGTTTTGCAACATACACAGAAGCGTTATGGATTGAACATCTGTACGGGTACTCTTCATACAAATCTGAAATAGATGGTGATGCTTCATATTATCTTTCTGCAAATCCTGGATGGGCTATCTCAGTACCGAGTTGGGCAATCATTACTCCTGATGCCAACACTTTGTTTGACTATGCAATCACTTATATGAAAGGTGCATGCGTACTTCATCTTTTAAGATATGTTATGGGTGATGCTGATTTTTTTGATGGTCTTTATAATTATGCAAATGATCCGAACTTAAAATATCAAAGCGCAGTTATTTCTGATTTCAAGGATCATATGAGCACTGCTTATGGAGAAGATCTTACCTGGTTTTTTGATGGATGGATTTTTCAACCTAATCATCCTGCTTATGCAAATCAGTATTGGTTCCAGAACATTTCCGGTTCAAATTGGGAAGTTGGATTTGTTGCAAAACAAACTCAAACAAATTCAGCATTTCATAAAATGCCTTTGGAAATTAAATTATCTTTTTCAACTGGTGCAGATACAACAATCAGATTTATGAATGATTCGAACAATCAAATATTTAGCTGGAGTTTTAACAGGCAGCCAACATCAATACAATTTGATCCATCTAATAATATTGTACTTAAAACTGCTACACTAACTGTAATTCCTCCATTACCAGTAGAACTAACTAGTTTTACAGCCCTAGTTAAAAGCAATTCAGTTCTGTTAAATTGGAGTACAGCTACAGAGTTGAATAATTATGGATTTGATATTGAAAGAAGTAAGACGCTAGATGAAAGAAGCGAGAATTGGGAAAAGATAGGTTTTGTAAATGGTAATGGAACTTCAATATCAATAAATAATTATTCTTTTACGGATGAAAATTTATCAAACGGAAATTATTCATATAGATTAAAACAAATTGATAACAGCGGAGAATTTGAATATTCAAATGTTATTGAAATTGCAGTTGAAGCAGTAAACAAATATGAATTGAGTCAGAATTATCCAAATCCATTTAACCCTATTACCAGTATACAATATGTAATAGGCGGCAGGCAATTTGTGCAATTAAATATTTATGATGTTTTAGGAAATAAAATTGCAACATTGGTGAATGAGAATAAAGAAGCTGGCAGTTACTCAGTAAACTTTGATGCAACAAGCATGCCTAGTGGAGTTTACATATATAAACTACAAGCAGGTGATTTTGTACAGACACGAAAAATGACATTAGTTAAATAAAGTTATAGCTCATCTATACAGTGATGAGCATTGTATTAACTGTAGCTCAATATTTTGAACAGAGCAAGCGCAAACAAATAAAATTTAAAAACTCAGGACTGGAGTCCTGAGCTACAGCTAATTATTAAGGCTCAGGTAACTGAGCCTTTTTTATTTTTCTTTATATTATTTTTCCTATGAAATTATTTTAATTAAATAAAAATTCATTATGATGAAAAGTCTTCACATAAAAATCCTCTATATAATCTTTATATTTTTCATACTGTTGCCTTTTTTTACAACTGCACAAATTATAAATGAAGATAATTGTTTATTGGAAAAAACAGATACAAATATTGTTCTTCCTCCAGCTTGGGCTTTTGGAATATTATACGGCGGATATACAAACCAAACTGAAACAATAAAAAGAATTGATGAAATCATTGCCCATGATTATCCAATTGATGCGTACTGGATTGATTCGTGGTTTTGGAGTTATCAAGACAAAGGTAAGGGACCTAAAAACTATATTGATTTTGTAGGTGATACAATAAGTCATCCAAATCGCAAAGCGATGTGGGATTACTTTAATCAAAAAAATATTAAATCTGGTTTCTGGACATGGGATTGTATTTTAAAAACCGGCAATGAAACAGCCTTTAACGATTTTAACGAAAAAGGGTTTTTCAAAAATGTTTATATGGAAAAAGGTTCGTGGCATAATTACAGTACAACAACTGCGATGTATGAAAAAGGAAATGAAGCAGAAGGAACCTTGTGCGGCAATATTAATTTTGAAAATCCATTAGCTGTTAAATATTTTAAAGATAAGATGAAACATTTTTTTGATGAAGGCGCAGATTTCATCAAGCTGGATAGAACATCAGCAATCCCGGTTTGTAAAACAATGTTTGAAATGACACAGGAGTTTGGATTAGAAACAAAAGGTCGTGGATTTATTTTATCACACACTGGTGGAATGGAAAGTGAAGAGTACAAAAAGTATCCGGCAAAATGGACAGATGATACTCGTTCCGACTGGACAGTTGAAAAACCCACGAAAGATTTTAATTCGTGGGTACCTCATATAGCATTAAAAGAAAATATTGAATTATATACTCATCCGTTTAAGCCTACTTCTATAATTCCTTTCCTAACAAATGATCTTGGCGGATTTGATATGGGCAAAACTGATAAAGTGGATGAAGAGCTTTATATAAGGTGGATGCAGTTTTCAATGTTCACTCCAATTGTGGAAGTTTTTTCTCAGCCGGAAAATCCAACATCAAATCTTGCTTATAAATATTCTGAAAGAGCAGATATATTGTTCAAACAATTTTCTCATTTACGAATGCAGTTGTTCCCTTATATTTATAGTTATGCATTTAAAACAAGATTTGGAAGTCGACAAATTATCACACCTATTAAATATACTCTTTACGAATATTATTTTGGAAGTGAATTTTTGATTGCTCCGGTTTATGAGCAAGGTGCCAATATAAGAGAATCATTTTTGCCAGAAGGTAAATGGATAAATTTTTGGACTGATGAAATTTATGAAGGAAATCAAAAGATTGTCGTTGACGCACCGATTGAAACAATTCCTGTATTTGTTAAATGTGGTGCGATCATCCCGATGCGTAATTACTCACGTTCAATAGAAACAGGAAGTAATGATACTTTAATAATCCATGTTTATCCCGATAAAAATACTGAGTTTGCTCTTTTTGAAGATGATGGCATAAGCAACGATTATTTAAATGATATTTATGCTAAAACTACATTAAGATTAAAAAATATAAATAATGCTTATGTTTTTAATATCGATCCTGTGATTGGAAATTATTCCGGTATGAATATGAGCAGAACAATAAAGTTAATTGTGCATTCACAAAAAGATATTAAATTGATTTCAATGGATAGTAACTTAATTGAGTTTACAAAGAATGGAAAGATTTTTGAATCCGATTATTTTCTTACAAAAAAAGATATACTAACAAAAATTTTTATTGAAATAGAGTAGATGAGTTTTTCAAAGATTTTTATTGTACTAATATTAATTATAATCAGCTTAAATGCTGATTCACCAAAGAAGAAAATATTAGTGATTGGAGACAGCATTTCAATTCTTTATGGATCATATCTTAAAGAATATATAGAAGATAAATATGAATACCGTGTAAAAGGAAATCTAACCGATGCAATTGTAAATCTTGATAATCCAAATGGTGCAAATGCCGGCAACTCTAAAATGGTTTTGGATTATTTAAAACATTTTTACGATACAGAATTAAGTTATAATGATGATATTATTCTGCTTAACTGCGGATTACATGATATTAAAACTGATCCAACAACAAATGCAAAAGCTATAAGCTTAAATGAATATAAATCTAATCTTGATTCGATTTATCAAATAATAAAACACTTGAACAAAAAATTAATTTGGATTAACACAACTCCTGTTAATGATTCAATTCATAATTCAATACCGGTTGGGTTTTATCGATATAATGATGATGTTGTAAAATATAATTCTGCTGCAGATTCAATTTTCAATTCGTACAAGATTCCAATAGTAGATTTATACTCATTTTCAAAATCCTTTCCATCAAATTCGTATTCCGATCATGTTCACTTCAAATCAGCATATTCAAAACTTCAAGCAAAGTACATTATGGAATTTATTCTAAATAAAAATTATTAGTCAAATCTTTAATTCTTACTTTGCAGCAACTTAATCTTTTTAATAATGATTAAAGAATCAGTATTTTAACACATAAATTATAAAGTTAATCATAAAATTTAGTGAGTGAATTTAATGGCAACAAAAATTATCTGGACCAAAATTGATGAAGCTCCTGCTTTAGCAACTTATTGTTTATTACCAATCGTAAAATCATTTGCAAAAGGGACTGGAATTGAAATAGAATTAAAAGATATTTCTCTTGCTGGCAGAATTATTGCAAACTTTCCTGATCATCTTACAGAGGATCAGAAGATCCCTGATTATCTTACTGAACTTGGTGATATTGCAAAAACTTCTGATGCCAACATTATTAAACTTCCAAACATCAGCGCATCAATTCCGCAGTTAAAAGAAGCAATAAAAGAATTACAGGATAAAGGATTTAAAATTCCTGATTATCCGGAAGAACCAAAAAATGATGAAGAGAAAAAATTAAAAGAAAGATTTGCAAAAGTTCTTGGTTCAGCTGTAAACCCGGTATTAAGGGAAGGCAACTCAGATAGGCGCGCCGCCGCATCCGTTAAAAAGTTTGCACAAAAACATCCGCATAGAATGATGAAACCATGGCCATCCACAGGCTCAAAAGCCAGAGTTGCGCATATGACACAAAAAGATTTTTATGGAAATGAAACGGCACTAACTCTTGATAAAAATGATGTTGTAAAAATTGAATATGTTGACCAAAATGGAAATGCAACAACTCTTAAAGAAAATTTAAAACTTCTTAATGGGGAAGTGATTGATACAACTGTAATGAATGTTAAAGAGTTAAGAAAATTTTATGCAGACACAATTGCAGAAGCAAAGAAAGAAAATGTTTTGCTTTCACTTCATCTTAAAGCAACTATGATGAAAATTTCTGACCCGATAATGTTTGGTCATGCTGTTTCAGTTTATTATAAAGATGCTCTTGATAAACATGCTGATGTGCTTAAAGAAATTGGAGCAAATGTAAATAATGGTCTTTTGGATGTAATAGAAAAACTAAAAAAACTTCCTGAAGAAAAACGATTAGAGATTGAAACTGACATCAATAAAGTTTATGAATATCAACCTGAACTTGCAATGATTGATTCCCGAATTGGAAAAACTAATTTGCATGTTCCTAATGATGTTATTGTTGATGCATCAATGCCGAACGTAGTTCGTGATGGCGGAAAAATGTGGAATAAAAAGGATGAACTGCAGGATTGCATTGCTATGATTCCAGATCGTTGTTATGCAACTATTTACCAGGTAATTATTGCGGATGCAAAAGCCAATGGACAATTTGATCCTGCAACAATGGGCGCAGTTTCTAACGTTGGTTTGATGGCACAGAAAGCTGAAGAGTATGGTTCGCACGATAAAACATTTGAAGTAAAAGGAAATGGAATTGTGCGTGCAGTAAATACTGAAGGAAAAACTTTACTCGAACAACAAGTTGAAACCGGTGATATTTTTAGAATGTGCCAGGCAAAAGATGAACCAATTAAAGATTGGGTAAAGCTTGCAGTTAATAGAGCAAAAGCTTCAAACACTCCTGCAATTTTCTGGCTTGATGAAAACAGGGCACACGATAGAGAAATTATAGCAAAAGTAAAAAAATATTTACCTGAGCATGATACAACTGGATTAGAAATAAAAATTCTTAAGCCTGTTGATGCAATGAAATTTACTTTGGAAAGAGTAAGGAAAGGATTAGATACAATATCGGTAGCAGGTAATGTACTGCGTGATTATCTAACAGATTTATTTCCAATTCTTGAACTTGGTACAAGTGCAAGAATGCTTTCGATCGTTCCTTTGTTAAACGGCGGCGGATTATTTGAAACAGGTGCTGGTGGTTCTGCACCAAAACACGTTCAACAATTATTAAAAGAAAATCACTTAAGATGGGATTCACTCGGTGAATATTGTGCACTTGTTCCATCATTAGAAATGATTGCTGATAAAACCGGGAATGCAAAAGCTGCACTCTTAGCTGAAACATTAGATGTTGCAATCGGAAAGTATTTAGAAAGTTCTCGTTATCCATCACGTAAAGCCGGTGAAATAGATAACAGAGGAAGCTCGTTCTATCTTGCATTTTATTGGGCTCAGGCTTTATCAGAACAAAGTAAAGATGCGGAATTAAAAACACGCTTTACAAAGATGTTTCAGGAACTAAAATCAAGCGAAGAAAAAATTGTAAGTGAACTACTTTCTGTTCAAGGCAAACCTGCCGATATTGGTGGTTACTATTTGCCTGATGAAAAGAAAGTTAATGAAGTTATG
>Ga0138256_10004855_pt1 | contig 14273 bp, 11 predicted proteins | sample KNB2016incub_MG_FD_105486 | JGI IMG/M metagenome (GOLD analysis project Ga0138256, IMG submission 105486) | Active sludge microbial communities from wastewater in Klosterneuburg, Austria - KNB2014incub_MG | ecosystem: Engineered > WWTP > Activated sludge > Unclassified | place: Austria...
GTATACATTTTTACGCTTACCATAGTATCCTTTGGCAGCTTTTAATATTCTTTTGCGGCGGGCCCTGCTGGCTACTGCATTTACTGAACGTGGCATATCTTAATTTTTTTAAAGTTAATAGTTTGATTAGCTGTCAGGATTATTTCATTCCCAATAGTCTTTTTACAAAATGCGTATTAGGATCACTGACAACACCCATTTTACGCATATTACGCTTGCGTTTTTTGGATTTTTTTGTTAAGATGTGACGTTTAAAAGCTTTTTGAAATAAGATCTTACCTGTACCGGTAACTTTAAAGCGCTTCTTGGCGCTGCTGTTGGTTTTAACCTTTGGCATTACATAACTGTTTTTAGTTACTCCCTGCTGGCGGTTCCGAAATTACGGGACACTTGTTGAGCCTTGTGGGAAATGTCTGAAAAAGATAGTTTCTCTTTTTCGGGCGGCAAAGATAAGGGGAAATGGCCAAAATCAGGCAGTTTTGAGAGAAGTTTTTTGAGACAGGCTTTAGTACTGCTATTTAGCATCGTTGTAAAACTTGTTCTGTTATCCTTTTCTTTTAGTAAAAGAAAAGGTTAATCTCACTTGTACTGAATACCATTATTCATCCATCCCCTCATTCCCGTCAGCCGTCTTACTCGAATTCTTAAGCATCTGATTGATAATGTCAATCTCAGCAGGCGTAAAATACCGCCATTTGCCTGGAGGTAATCCGCCTAAAGACATATTCATAATTCGGGTGCGTTTCAGGCTTTCTACATTGTACCCAAGTGTTTCACACATGCGCCGTATCTGCCTGTTTAATCCCTGGGTAAGTATTATTTTAAAACGGTTTGGGCCTTCCTGCTTTACAAAACATTTTTGAGTTACAGTTCCAAGAATGCGGACACCGTTCCGCATTTTCTGAATAAAATCCAAAGTAATTGGCTTATCAACTGAAACGATGTATTCTTTCTCATGCTGATTACCGGCACGAAGTATTTTATTTACAATATCTCCATCATTGGTTAAAAAGATAAGCCCTTCACTTCTTTTATCTAAGCGGCCTATAGGAAAAATCCTTGTTTTAAAATTTACAAAATCAATGATATTGGTTTTGTCTTTCAAATCGGTGGTGCAGGTAATTCCTTTGGGTTTATTTAAAGCAAGATAAACAGCCGTCTTCTTTTTTTTACCAATGGGTTCGCCATCAATAAGTATAACATCAGCTTCTCCTACCCTGTTACCCTTCATGGCTTCTACACCATTAATGGTAACACGGAGTTGCTCAATATATTTATCGGCCTCCCGCCGGCTGCAAAAACCAGTTTCGCTGATGTATTTATTTAAGCTGATACTCATGGTTGATGTAAAAATAAAAAAGGGAAGTCAAACTTCCCCTTTTTTAATAATAGTATTAAGCGACTACAATCTGTCAGCAGCCTGTTGTTTTCTTTTTGATAGTTTAGCTTTTGGTGCAAACATTACCAGCATCCGTTTACCTTCCATTTTTGGCAAGCCTTCCAGCGCTCCCACATCTTTTAAGCGATCAGCAAATTTCAATAATAACAATTCACCTCTTTCTTTAAACATGATGGCACGGCCTTTAAACTGAACATGGGCCTTCACTTTATCGCCTTCGCCTAAAAATTTTTCGGCGTGTTTTACTTTAAATTCAAAATCATGATCATCTGTATTGGGTGTAAAGCGTATCTCTTTAACCTCACTGGTTTTTGATTTCGCCTTCATTTCCTTTTTCTTCTTCTTTTCTTCGTAGAGGAATTTATTGTAGTCGATGATCTTACAAACAGGAGGCTTGGCACCGGGAGAAATTTCTACTAAATCGAGGTCCTGTGATTGTGCAATTTTCTGAGCTTCGTCTTTGCTGTACACACCCGGTTCAACGTTTTCGCCAACCAATCGTACTTCGGGTACTCTTATCATGTGGTTGGTACGGTGTTCCTGTTGTTGCTCTTTTCTAAAACGGGGATTAAATGTGCCCCTGGGTCTTGGTGGAAATGCCATTTATTTTTTTTAGTTTACAATGTTGTTTTTGCTTATTAAAATTATCTTTTTATTTCAAATAAGCTATTAGCAATATATTTATTAAATGTTACTAATCCAAATTTAATCAGGAATCAATTTTTAATTCCCGGTCTTACTCTGCTACCCTGTTTTTTATCTCAGCTGAAATATCCTGAACAAATTCTTCAATCAGCCGGGCACCTAAATCCCCTTTTCCCTGCCGGCGTACAGAAACTTTACCTTCATTCATTTCCTTCTCTCCAATAACCAGCATATAAGGCACTTTGGCAACTTCGGTATCCCTGATCTTTTTTCCTATCTTTTCACTTCTGTCATCAATTTCCACACGAATATCAGCATTTTTCAGCGTTTGCAAAATTGTATTTGCATAATCCATGAACTTATCGCTGATCGGCAATATTTTAACCTGTAATGGCGCAAGCCATGTAGGGAATTTTCCGGCATAGTGCTCCAGCAAAAATCCGATGAATCTTTCGTGGGTTCCCAATGGAGCCCTGTGAATGATCAATGGGGTTTCCATTTCATTATGCTGATTGGTAAATTCCAGGTTAAAGCTTTTGCCTTGTGCAAAATCAACCTGGTTGGTTGCCAATGTAAACTCACGACCAATAGCACTCCATATCTGTACATCTATCTTAGGACCATAAAATGCCCCTTCATCCTTAACTTCTATATATGGTATGTTCGATTCTATTAAAACCTGGCGTACCATATCTTCAGTTTCCAACCACAGTTCAGGCTCGTTCACATATTTTTTACCCAACTTCTCCGGATCGTGCAGGCTGAGACGCATTATATATTTGTCTATCCCGAAAATTTTAAAATAATTCACATACAATTCATTTACCGCCCTGAACTCATCCGCAAACTGTTCTCTTGTGCAATAAATATGAGCATCGTTCATGTGCAGGCATCGCACACGCATCAACCCAAATAACTCGCCGCTTTGTTCATAACGGTAGCAGGTGCCATACTCGGCCAAACGTAAAGGCAAATCCTTATAACTTCTTTGCTCTGCGTCAAATATTTTATGATGATGAGGACAGTTCATGGCTCTTAAATAATATTTAGTGCCATCCAGCTCCATCGGAGGGTACATACTGTCTTCATAATATGGCAGGTGCCCGCTTGTTAAATACAAACTTTCCTTTGCAATATGAGGTGTTACCACTCTTTTATATCCAGCTTGCTGTTCGGTCTTTTTTGCAAGGTTTTCTAATTCTTCTATTATCACTGTACCATTGGGCATCCATAAGGCAAGTCCCTGCCCCACCTGGTCATCAAAAGTAAAAATGCCCATTTCTTTGCCCAACTTACGATGATCTCTTTTCTTAGCTTCTTCCATCATCGTTACATACTCATCCAGCTCTTTCTGATTTGGAAATGTGACCCCATAAATACGTGTGAGCTGTTTATTTTTCTCATCGCCTTTCCAGTAAGCTCCTGCAATACTTGTTAATTTGATGGCTTTGATTACACCTGTTGAAGAAATATGTGGTCCGCGGCACAGGTCGGTAAAAGCTCCCTGTGTATAAAATGTAATATCACCATCAGTTAAATTGCTCAGCAGGTCCAGTTTATATTCGTCTCCTTTTTCTGAAAAGTATTTTATTGCTTCACCCTTAGATATTGCTTTGCGGATAAACTGGTTATTCTGCTTTGCCAGTTCATTCATCTTTTTCTCCAGTTGTGCAAGATCTTCCTCGGTAATTTTTTTATCACCCAGGTCCATATCATAATAAAATCCTTTATCAATGGCAGGGCCCACCCAAAATTTTACCCCCGGAAAAGCTGCTTCTACCGCCTCAGCCATCAAATGAGCAGATGAATGCCAGAATGTTGCCTTACCATCTGCATCATCCCAGGTAAGTAATTTAAGTGATGTATCTCCTTCAATTGGCCTCGTAGCATCCCAAACCTCTCCGTTAATATCGGCAGCCAGTACTTTTCTTGCCAACCCTTCGCTGATGGATTTAGCTACATCAATTGCAGTAATACCTTTCCCGTATTCCTTTACAGCGCCATCGGGTAATGTTATCTTTATCATATCTTTATATAAATGCCTTAACGTTTTGCAAGCTGCAAATTTAACGAACTATTAGCTATGGAAAAATTTATCTAAAATATCTTTGCCGGGATGAAGAAATTTGTACACTTTCTATTTTTAGTATTTTTTACGGGCCAGGTATCTGCCCAGAATTTTACAGGGCAGTGGAAAGGCCAGTTTACTGATAACAGTACTTCTTTTGTTGGCTGGGGTGGAGACCGCTGTGAATATGTATTGGAAATAGAATGCAAGGGCACAAAGGTTACCGGCTATTCCTATACTTATTTTTCTGCCGGTGGCCGGCGATTTTATACTATCTGTAAACTAAAAGGAACCTTAAACAAAGCCAGCAAATACATTGAAGTAACAGAAATTGAAAGAACGAAAACAAATGTTCCTGACGATATACGCAACTGTTTTCAAATTCACCGGTTAACTTATTTTAAACAGGGAGATGAACAAACGCTAGAAGGAACATGGATCCCTGCACCTGATCAGCAGGGAGACTGCGGCTATGGGACAACCATACTATCGAGAAGAGTGCTGCAGAAAAATCCAATTCTTGCAAAAGCAGCTAAACCAAAAACCACAACCCCGGTTGTAAAAACCAAACCAAAAACTACAACAGCAGCCCCCACTGTAAAAAACAGCCCAAAACAGTTGCAAAAACCATCGGTTTCAAAAACTGACCCGGTTAAAGAACCTGTTGTTTCAAATTTAAAACCTGTATTGGTTGAAAAAAACAACCCTGCACGTAATGACGCAGATAACCCACAAAAAAAGACGGAAATCATTAATAAGAAACTACCTGAAGCTAATAAATATGAAAAAAGAACCACTGATATAATAAAAACCATCGAGATTGATAATGAAACCATTAAAGTTGACCTGTATGACAATGGTGAAATTGACGGAGACAGTATTTCCTTATTTTTTAATGGCAATTTAATATTATCTCATAAACGCTTAAGTGATAAAGCACTCAGTTTAAAGCTGGATATAGATGATTCAAAGGATATAAATGAACTGGTCATGTATGCAGATAACCTTGGTACCATCCCTCCCAATACGGCATTAATGGTAGTTACAGATGGCGTAAACCGCTATGAAGTTCGTATTTCCTCTGATTTACAGAAAAGCGGGGTTATCAGGTTTGTACATAAGCCCAAAAAAAGGCAATAAACTGATAAGTATTGCGTTAATTAGCCAAACCAATATCTGATTTGAAATGAAAATCTCTTACACTTCCATTGTATTACTGGCGGGCCTTTTTTCAGTTTCTATAATAACTAATTCCTGTGCCAAGACAGATCACAGCAGCGACTTACCGAAAGAACAACAGGTTGTAGGCTATTGGAGTATTAACAGGATCCAGCTTAAAATATTTACAGGAGGCGTATTTATTAAAGACACCATTGTAACACAAACTCCCCACCCGGTAAATTTTGTAACCTTTGATGCTGGTGGAAATATTGAATATAAATTCAACACTTATACTTCTGATATTGGAACCTACCAATTTATTGGAGCTGATTCGATGATCTCCAACACCAATACACAGATTTACAGATGGAAAATGCTGACCCTGACAAACAAACTATTCACTGTAGTTACTAATACTACCGATCCGGCTTACCCGGGATCAGTTATTGAACGGTATCAAACTTTTGTGCGCTAACCCATTATTTATATAGCTATTGCTAAAGCACCTTCTTACTAAAGGTGCTTTTTTATTATCAAAATCTCACATTCCAGGTAATTGCGGGGATGACAGGAAATAATGATACCTGTTTTGCCTGGATCTCCAGTGTGCCATTCAGCGGGCTTCCGGTCTGATCAAAATAAATAAAATAAGGGTTCTTACGGTTATAAGTATTGTAGATACTAAAGACCCACTCAGTTTTCCATTTACGCCTTTCATTTTTCTTAGGTGTAAGTATAGCCGCCAGGTCGAGGCGGTGATAAGATGGTAAACGATATTCATTTATCCGGCTGTACTCCTGCGTCAGTATTCCGTCAACTATATAAAACCGCTGCGGTAATGTTGCCGCATTGCCTGTGCCAAAAACAAATGCAGCTGATACCCGCCATTTTTTACTCAATTCATACATGGCAACAATACTCATATCATTCCTGCGATCGTATTTTGCAGGATATTTTTCTCCAAAATTCAGTGCAGTGAATTTACGCCATGTCCAGCTTAAAGTATAACCTAACCAGCCCGTAAGCCTTCCTTTTGTTTTATTTATAAATAATTCGGCACCATAACTCCAGCCTTTGCCGAATGTGAAAGAGTTCTCTGTATCATCCAGGCCGGTTGGTGTATAGCCTTCTTCATATTCTATCTGGTTCTGCATTTGTTTATAATACAGCTCAACAGAAGTTTCAAACATATTATCCTTAAAGTTTTTAAACAGGCCTGCAGCATACAACCAACTGATCTGTGGCTGTACTTTATAAGTGCTGGGAACCCAGATATCTGTAGGTAAGGTTGTTCCTGCATTGCTAACCAGATGAATGTATTGCAGATTCCGGGTTACAGATGTTTTAACTGAAGTTTCATCATTGAGGGCATACCGGATTGTAAAACGCGGTTCCAGCCCGCCATATGTTTTAACAACTTTACCCCTTCCAAAAACAGTACTGTCTGTCCTGTTTCCATTATCATCTGTTTCATAAATTTTATAAGGGCCTGTTTGCTGAAACCAGCTATACCTTAACCCCGCATGAATCTTTATCCTTTCATTTATTTCCCAGTCATCCTGAAAATAAACAGCCGCCTCATGTCCGAACTTAACCTGTGCATTATTGGGTTTAAAAATTATAGAATCCTGTCGGCCGCTGACTACTGATGGGGTGAACTTGTGGTATGTATAAATACCTCCGAACTTCAATTTATGACCTGTATATGGATACAGGTCGAAATCCTGTTTTAAACTCAGATCCCTGATACCGGAAGCCAGCTTTAATTCGAAAGAATTTTGAGCTGCGTTAAATGTGAAGTTATAATCGTTATAAACAGCCGTTGTGTTTCCAAACAATTTATTATTGAATACATGGTTCCAGCGTAATGTACCGGTGGCATTTCCCCAGGGAATATTTACTTTTAAACTTTGTTTTCCATTCGAAAAATCAAAAACATCGCGGCCAAAATATCCGCTCAGGTACAGCCTGTCTTTCTCTGAAAACTTATAATTAACCTTCGCATTAAAATCATAAAAATAATACCCGCTGCCGCTAAACTGGCTTGTCTTGCTGATGAATGGCTTCGTCAACGCATCAATATAGGTACGACGGGCTGAAATAATAAAAGATGATTTATCCTTTTTGATAGGCCCTTGTATCGAAAGCCGTGATGCTATAACGCCGATACCCCCATCCACCTGCAGTTTTTGATTGTTTCCTTCTTTCATTGAAATATCAAGAACACTCGATAGCCTTCCACCGTATTGAGCAGGCATTCCCCCTTTGATCAGGGTAACATTTTTAATCGCATCAGCATTAAAAATGGAAAAAAATCCGAACAGGTGCCCGGTATTGTAAACCGGCGCATCATCCAGCAATATTAAATTCTGGTCAGGTCCGCCACCACGTACATATATACCCGCACTACCCTCGCCTGCATTACGTACACCTGGTAAAAACTGGATTGTTTTCAATAAGTCCACTTCACCTAAAAAAGCAGGAATGGATTTTATCTGTTCAATAGGCAAAGTAAATTTTCCCATCTGGGCATTTCTTACATTAGCATCTCTTTTTTTAGAACTGACAACTACTTCCTCTATTGAATAAAATTTTGGCAGCACATCAAAATTATAATTCCTGTCAGCAGTAAGTTTTACCGCAACTTCTTTATCACGGTAGCCAATGAAAGAGCATACTAAAACATAATCACCTTCAGACAATGTAATGGAAAAAAAACCATATTGATTACTGGCAATGGCTTTGGTCTGACCTTTAACGGCAACTGTTGCTCCAATCAAGGTTTCCCCGTTTAGTGAATCTTTTACAAAACCACTAACAGTATATTTGTTCTGAGCTGTTACAGGTACAGCGCCAAGAATAAAAAGAAAAAAGAAGCAATACATTTTCATAGCTGCCTGGTCTTGAAATACAGATTTGTTATTGTGCTTTAATGGTGTCTTTTACCGAACCGCAATGCAGCATTGTCCCTCTGAACTCAGGATGATTTTTTCCTAAATAAGGATTTACTACTTCTTTGGAACTGCTGATCCAGTTGGCTCCTTTATCATCACCAAAAGCCATCGGGCAGTTTTGCCAGTACATTTTTTCGCCTTCATAATTAATCACTTTGAAAAAAGGATAAAGATTTTCGGATACCATACTGAAATCTTTTCGCATTTCTGTAATATCAGTCTGTACCAATATGGATTCGGCATTTCCTTTTATACCCGCCAGTGTACTTACAGCAACAACATAAATATTGCTGGTATCCTTTTTCAGTTCATTCATCGGAATACTGTCCAGCAACTGAACAAATCTTTTGGTGCCTGCTTTGGCCCTTGCAGTATCAGCATCTACAAATGCAGCTGCTATTTCAAAATAAGCATTCATCGCCGTTGACACGCCCAGGTTAAAACCGGTTGAATGTTTTTTTAAAGCTAAGGGTTGTTGTTTCGGCCCACTGTCGCCACCCCCGGAATTGCTGAATTTATACCAAAAATAACCGGCGGTTGCCAGTATCAGTACAAGAATAATTAAAAGTACTTTTTTCATGCTATGAGTTTTTTACAAATCTAACTACTCAATAAATAAATCGGCCTCATTAAGTAAAGATTTTTTGATATTATAACATGAATTACAGTTTAAGGTTCGATAATCGTTATTTTTGCCGCCTATTATCAATCGCTTTTGAATATTTATCATGCTTTTAGGATTACAGAACATAACATTTGAGTTTGGCGCCCGTACAATTGTGGAAGATGCTACCTGGCATATTCAACCCAATGAACGCATCGGGCTGATCGGGTATAATGGTACCGGCAAGTCAACATTATTAAAAGTTTTAACAGGCCAATACCTGCCAAACAAAGGCACGGTGGAAAAAGGAAGAGAAACAACCATCGGTTTCTTGCACCAGGATCTCCTGAGTTTTGATACGGAAGATTCAATACTTGAAGTAGCCATGGGTGCATTTGAAAGGGTAAAAGAACTTGAAAAGGAGATTGAAGAGATTGGTAAAAAGCTTGAGCTAACGGGCGATGAGGCACTGGCCCATGATTATGCCGACCGCCTGCATGAACTCGAAATTTTGGGAGGTTACGATATTCATCACAAAACCGAAGAAATTTTACAGGGCCTTGGGTTTGCCAATGCTGATCTGCAAAAACCTTATAAGCTTTTCAGTGGAGGATGGAGAATGCGGGTGTTACTGGCAAAGATGATCCTGATGCATCCCGATGTTTTATTATTGGACGAGCCTACAAACCACCTTGACTTACCCAGTATCGAATGGCTGGAGAAATATTTGATCCATTATCCCGGTGCTGTAGTAATTGTAAGCCATGACCGGTATTTCTTAGACCGAATGGTTACCAAGGTTGTTGAGTTATACCAGCAGCAGTTACATTTTTACACCGGCAATTATTCGTTTTACGAAACAGAGAAAGCCCTGCGGATAGATATACAGCAAAAGGCTTATGAGAACCAACAGGATTATATCCGCCAGCAGGAACGTTTTGTTGAGCGCTTTAAAGCGAAAGCCAGTAAGGCTGCGGCAGCACAAAGTATTGTAAAGCGACTGGATAAGCTCGACCGTATTGAAAATGTAGAGATAGAAAGGCCAAACATGCGTATTAATTTTTCGGTGGATAAACAACCGGGAAGAATACTTTGCACGTTAAAACATGTTTCTAAAAGCTTTGGCAATATAAAAATTATTGAAGATACCGGCGCCGAAATTGACCGCGGAGATAAAGTTGCTTTGATTGGAGCCAACGGAAAGGGTAAATCAACCTTATTAAGAATTATTGCCGGTACAGAACCATATAAAGGCGAGCGGGTTTGGGGCCATAATGTAGATGACTCATTTTATGCCCAGCATCAGCTGGAAGCGCTGGATATTGAAAACACGGTACTGGATGAAATGAAAACAAGCCGCAGCGGCAAAACCGACCTGGAACTCAGAAGTTTACTGGGTTGTTTTTTATTCAGTGGTGATGATGTTGATAAAAAAATAAAAGTACTGAGTGGTGGAGAAAAAGCAAGGGTCGCACTGGCAAAAACCATTGTAAGCAAAGCAAATTTCCTTTTATTGGATGAACCTACCAACCACCTGGATATACATTCGGTTGACCTGTTGATTGAAGCACTGAATAAGTATGAAGGGAGTATTGTACTGGTAAGCCATGACCGGTATTTTATCAGCCGCATTGCCAATAAGATATGGGAGATAGAAGACCATAAGATCCGGGAATTTAAAGGAACCTATAAAGAATGGGAAGACTGGAAAGCCAGAAGGGAAGCTGAGGATAAAGAACTAAGTAAAAAACAGAGTAAACAGGCCGACCCGGAAATAGTTTCCGAAAAGAAAATCAAAGAAGAAGTAAAAACAAATCAGCAGGGTTCTGCTGATAAAGAATTAAAAAAGGAACTCACAAAACAAAAAAATATTTTTCAGCAACTGGAAGAAAAAATTGCCAGGCTGAATAAGATAAAGACACAGCTTGAAGCTGATATGGCGTCACCGGCATTATACAGCGACAAAGTTAAGTTTACTGAGACTGAGGCTGCCTACAAAATAAATACTGCTGAATTAGAAAAAGCAAATAACGAATATGAAACAGTATTCGAAAAAGTGATGACGTTGGAAGAAAAATTGAGCTAAGGTTATTTTATTATTAAATCTATCAAGATAAACTATAAAAAAATCCCTCCGGAATATCGGAGGGATTTTTTTATAATTCAAATTAATTATTAATAATTTCTTAATGACATTTCCACTCTCCTGTTCTTTGCACGTCCTGCTGCTGTTTTATTATCAGCAACCGGAGTTCCCTGACCATAACCGGTAGAAGTAAGGCGGCTCTCGTCAATACCTTTGCTTACCAGGTAAGCTTTTACAGAAGCTGCTCTTTCTTCAGAAAGGGTCTGGTTCTTGTCTTCTTTACCAGTATTATCAGTATGCCCGTCAATATTTACATTATAAGAAGGATTCTCATTCAAAATAGCTACAACATCATTTAATTTAGAATAAGACTTTGATAACAATTTTGAGCTGCCGGTTGAGAAGAATACATTCTGGGCTGCTTTATTAACCCTTTGTACTATTTCCTCACTGATTACAGGGCAACCAAAATTAGAAGCAGGCCCTTTTTCATTGATACATTTATCTTCTTCATCATTTACGCCATCCCCGTCAGTATCAGGAATCGGGCAGCCCTGGTAACGGGCTAAACCTGGAACAGTAGGACACTTATCTGTTTCGTCATTGATGCCATCTTTATCAGTATCAGGAATTGGACAACCCTGGTAACGGGCCAAACCAGCTACATCGGGACATTTATCATCTGCATCTGTAATACCATCACCATCTCTGTCTGGACAACCCTGTAAAGAAGCAAGGCCTTTTACATCAGGGCATTTATCATCAGCATCCAACACACCGTCGCCATCCCTGTCTTTAGGAGGCTCAACAACAGGTGGTGGTGGTGGTGGAACAACTTTTACTTTTTCCTTACCAATATTCTGAGCTAAACCTACTGAATAGAACAGGTTATCGCCTAAAGTCTTTTTAGTTAAAGTCCATCTGTATTGTCCCTGTAAGAAGAAATACATAGCACTGTTGAAATTAGCCTGAAGACCAAGACCTACAGGTACATACCCGCCAAATTTGCCTGAATAATAACCTCCACCCACACCAACAGTTAAAAACGGATTCACTAAGGCTTCATCTTTAAATGGACGTAAATTCACACTGGGTTCAAGTTCAAGCCCAATTTCGGTAGGCTTGGTTATCCCATAATAAATAGCACTATAATCACGGAAACTCACATTGATTTTAGTAGAAAAATCAATTCTGGATGAAAGTCCTTTCCAATAGGAAACAGACAAACCCTTATTCATATCTCTAAACCTGGAATAAACTTTTCCGGTAAGCGGATCTTTAATGCCAGTAGGTGCGTTAAAATCGGCCAGGTTAAAATGCAGACCAAGTAATGATCCTTTTTTATCGCCGCCGCTCATTTTTGATTTTTGGGCAAAAGCACTTGTAGCTAAAAAAGTAATTGCCAGAAGCAGTGTTAGTTTTTGTTTCATAAACTTTAATTTTATTAAAATTTTTTATCTGAGTTATGTGCAAATATAATGTTAAATTAATGGAAAGGCAAAATTTGTAAATATTTTTATTATTTAAGGTAAAATAGTTAGAATCATAGTTTTACGTGTTTCCATTTACCTTTTCTGAATATCACAATACATACTAAAGCAAGCACCGATTCAGATATTCCAATGGCAATATATACTCCCAATGGCCCCATTTTTAAATACTTTGCCAACAGAAAAGCAAGTGGTATCTGTAAAGCCCAGAAAACAAAAAGATTGATATAAGTTGGTGTTTTTGTATCACCGGCACCGTTAAAGGCCTGGCTGATGATCATACCATAGGCAAAAAATACATACCCAACAGCTAAAACATGCAGGCAAAGTGTTCCGGCCTTTACAGCTTCTTTATCCTGTGTAAAAAAAAGCATGAGGTTTTCCCCGAAAAAGAAAAAGATAAGTGCAACAACTGCAAAAAAGCAAAGTGTCAAAAAGGCTGTCCTCCAAACTGATTTTTCTGCCCTGTCGGGTTGATTTGCTCCCAGGTTCTGCCCTACTAATGTTGCAGCAGCATTTGCCAGTCCCCATGCCGGCAAAATGGTAAATATACAAATCCTAATGGCTGTCCCATATCCTGATACAGCTGCAGTACCCGATTCAGCAATGATCATCGCTAAAAAGATCCAGCTGCAACTGCCGATCATAAACTGGAACATGCCGCCAAAGGATGTCTTCAGGATAGACCTGATCAATTTCAGATTTATCACAAACTGCCTGCTCACCAGTTTAATAAGTGCTTTACCATTGAAAAGATGATAAAACTGATAAACAACAGCAACAGATCTTCCTATTGTAGTTGCTACGGCAGCTCCAACTACTCCTAATTTGGGGAATGGCCCAATGCCCAGTATCAGCATTGGATCCAGCACAATATTAATAGCATTGGCCAGTATTAAAGCTTTCATCGCTATGGATGCATTACCAATTCCCCGAAAAACCGCATTATTAATAAACAGCAGTACAATAACTATGTTACCGGTAAGCATGATCTGGGTAAAGAGATAGTTCTCTTCCACCACAGCATCTGTTGCACCGAGAAAACTCAGTATCTCTTTTGGATATATGAATCCAAACACACTTATAATAAGAGATAAAAATACCCCTATAACAATAGCCTGGGATGCAATATCACCAGCAGCCTGAAAGTTTTTTTCACCTGCACGCCTGGCTACCATAGCAGTAACTCCAATGGCAAGCCCCCATGCAACTGAATATAAAATGGTTAAAGAAGCTTCGGTTAAAACAACCGTAGAGGAAGCTTCAATACCTATTTTGTTTACAAAATAAATATCCACAACTGCAAAAAGTGATTCTAAAAGCATTTCCATAATCATTGGAATTGCAAGCAGGAAAATAGCCCGGTCAATACTGCCAGTTGTAAAATCTTTTACATCGCCCCTGAGCGCCTGTTTAAATAATTTAAAATATGAATCTCTTTTTATGAAGATGCCTGTATTTGCCATGATAGTAAAATATTGATTAGAATAAAAGATAAAATACCAGGGCAGGGTGCCCTGTTTCTCAAACCGGATAAGGAAAATGAAAGCTTTCCTTATATATTACTTACTTCATACCAAAAAATTTGTAGAATGCAAATGTAGAAATATTTTATTGTGAAACAACTATCCCTGCTTTTTTTACTGCTCTTTTTTTTAAATGACTATATTTGCAGCCGATTTTGGTGAAAATGAAATTTTTAATAATAATGGTCCGGTAGCTCAGCTACATAGAGCATCCCGATTTAATCGGGAGGGTTATTGGTTCGAATAGTTTGTTTTTAAGTATAGAGATTTTAAAAGTTTGGTCCGGTAGCTCAGTTGGATAGAGCATCCCGATTTTAATCGGGAGGGTTATTGGTTCGAA
>Ga0138256_10004856_pt1 | contig 14273 bp, 17 predicted proteins | sample KNB2016incub_MG_FD_105486 | JGI IMG/M metagenome (GOLD analysis project Ga0138256, IMG submission 105486) | Active sludge microbial communities from wastewater in Klosterneuburg, Austria - KNB2014incub_MG | ecosystem: Engineered > WWTP > Activated sludge > Unclassified | place: Austria...
CCGATGATCGGGTTCGTCTCGCTGATCGAGCACCGCATGACCCCGGCGCGGTAGTTCCGCGCCGCCTGCCCCGCCTGAATCCCCATGCCCGCGTCGATAACAGTCCCGTCTCCGAGCGTGCCACCGACGATCCCGCCCGACAGCTCCGACCCGTCGAACGCGACGTAGAGGTATTTCGTCGTCACCGGCTGCCCGAATCCGCCCGTTTCGGTCAGACTCACCACCCTGACGGCGATGTACTCCTGAGCCCATCCCGTCGTCCAGCGGTAATGGTTGGTCCCGTCCGTCATATCGAGGATCGAAACCCCGTTGGTCGTCGCCACGAACGCAAACGCCGCCGAACACGCGATCGAGTTCGCGTACACGTTGGTCGCCGCCGCGCTGATCGTCACCGACCACACCACAGCCCGCGTCGTCGTGTTGAAGCACGTCGCCTTGACCGCCCAATACCCGTCGGTGCGCCGGTAGTTGACCGCCGAAACCACCCGCGAGTTGTTTTCGTTGACCCCGCACGCCACCACCGAATACACGTTGTCCGCCGTGATGGAGTCCGCCGAAACCGATACCACCGACTGAAGCTCGACGCTCGGCACGTCGTCGAGGAAAAAGTAGTTGACCCCGGTGACGGTCCCACCGGACTTGCTGGAGCCCGCGATCAGATCGCCGGCGCCGAGCACCAGAGAACCGCCGTCGCTCGGGCGGTTGGCCGCCACAAGGCCCTGGACCGGCCCATTCCCCAGCGTTCCGTTGAACAGCGACGAGAGCCCGGGCCTCGATCCGCCCCGGTACCGTCCCTGGACCGCGTCATGCGGGACGACGTTGATAGTCGTGCCGCGCGGCGCGGTTCCGGGCGGCTGATCGACAAACGCGGAGGCGTCCGACACACCAGCCATAGGGAAGATGAGGCGGACATTGGTGGGCATGGATCAGAACTTGTCCCAGTATTTGCTGGTGGCACGAAGGTTCGACTTGTACTGAATGAACGCGCCGACGACCATGTGCTGCGACCCAAACGCCGTCGTCGTGGCGTCGTTGATGCCGCGGAGCGTCACAACAACCACGTCGCCCGGCGCAATACCACGGCTGTTGTTGTCGAGAAGGTTTGAGAAGTCCCACACCCACAGCATGCGCTTGCCCGCGGTATACGCGGCCTCGTATAGGTCCCACGTCCCGGTTGTCGCCGTTTCCCATCCGGCGGCGGTCGTAGAAAGCGACGCCACTGTGTTGCCGGTGTCGATGTCGACGATTCTTCCCCAGTTTGCCGTAAACACGCCGGGGTCAGACTGCTGATATGCGCCGACCTTCAAGACCGTGATGTCGGCCCTGAATCCGGCGGCCGCGGCCTCTGTTCCTCCGCCGTTGCTGGAGCCATCGAGCGTTTCGATGTCGAACGCGACCCGAAGACCGGCCGCCTTGGTCTTGGTTCCAGTACCAATCGTCGCCAAGTCGTTCGGGATGCGAACCGCCGTCATGCAGCCCTGTGCGTCTGCGTCGGTTGTCGTGAAAAGCACGCGGCATCCCTGCGCCAAGAGCGTGCTGAGAACCGCGTCAAGCTGCGGGGCGGTCGCGCCGGTGAGAAGCGCCGGTGGATCGGCGCACGTGCGCCAGTCGGTCGGGTTGATGTTGATGTCCCGCCAGAAGCACCCGCGATCGGTGGGGATGACCGCGTTCTTGATGTCGGTGATAACGTTCAGTGCCGCCATGATCCACTCCCTACGGGGCGATCTGCACCCCATTCAGCGTAACCGTCTGAGAATTGCGGGGCCCGGCCGTCGCCTGCCCCCTGAGAAGCGTTCCAACCGAGCGCGGGGCCAGCTCATCGTCAAGCGACATGGCCCGCGCCAAAGACTCGTTCGACTCGTTCTTGTACGCATCGCGCTCGCCGGGCTCGCTGGAGTCGATCGACTTGTATTTCCAGATTGCCGCCGAAATCACGATGTCATCGAACTGCGGTCCCAGGACGTGCCGGTCGTCCAGCATCACCAGCGGGGGCTGGTGGACACGGAACTCCGACGCCAGCGTGTACTCCCCGTCCGGGGAAGGCCACACCCTGATCTGCCATCCCACATGGTTTTGCCCGGTGGGGGTCGCCGCCACGCACGCGACGTACTGAGGGCGCCCGGTCTGCGTGCCCGAGAACGCCAGGTTCGTCACCACGTCAACCGAAACAGCCGCCGCCTGCGACACGTACTCGCCGGATGTCGCCTGGACCGACCACGAAGCGTTCATGGGCGGACCCGCAATCACGTCCGGGAGCCAGTACCAATCGGAGCGCCCGTCGACCGAGTACGGGCGGGTGCCCGTCGAATCGACCATGATGCTCTGCCAGCGCCTGAGAACGTTCCAACGCCGCGCCGTCACGATCCATCGGAGCCCGTCATTGATCGCCCGCTTGCAGCGATCGAGCCGGTGTGGGTCGGTCGGGATTCTGGCGCGGTTGTCGTCCGTGTCGCCGTTGGGCGCGTCAAATGAGGCCGTGCGGGTCGCTTCCGCCACCCGAACGATCAAGTCCTCAAATGACAGCCCGTAGGTCATGGTGGCTTCCGGTCATCACGCGAACTTTGAGAACAGAGCAACAGTCGCGTTTGCCGCGGAGCCTCCGACAGCAACGTTGTGCTGCATGCCGACGATGGTTGAAGCGGCCTCGGCGGCGGCGTCGTCAAGGTACCACTGGGCGTTCACGAGCGACAGGTCTGCTTTGGCGGCGTTCGAGGCGTTGCAGTAAGCCGTGACAGCGGGCCCGCTCGGGCAAATCTCGATCCACCCGGCCGCAGCCGACGCACCGCCAACGCCCGTGCCGATGTTGGTAATCACGCCAGCGAACATGGTGAGGATGTCGGTCTCCGGCTTTGTCACCGTAAGGCCAAGGGTTCCTCCGTTCAAGAACGCGGCAGTGGTTGCGGCGTCCGTGGTGTACTGAACCCAGCACACAGCGTACCCAACGGCCAGGGTGTCAGTAATGCTGGCGGCGGCGCTGGTGCGTGCCGAGTACCAAACTCGAATGGTGTCGCCATAGGGCTTTCCGGCGACCGCAAGAGACGAATGCATGGTCATGATCTTTTCTCCTAAACGCCGGGAATCACCAGGCGCTGTGGATGTGGAAAATACCGTTTCGACGGTTGTCGCAGAACACGTTGCCGGTTCCGGAAATCGGCACGCGGTAGGTGTGCGGGGCCTCGATGTCGTTCATCGCCTTGCCGCGCTTCATCCACGTCTCGCCCACCGTCAGGCCGTAGATGTGCTTGGTGTTGATGCCGTAGACCGAGTTCAGCGAGGCCGTCCCGCCGGGAACCAGGTCGAGCGTGTCCATCGAAGACGCCTTCAGGAGCGGCACGCCGCGGTACTTCAGGTTCGAGTTGAAGCGGGCCAGGTCGCCGTTGGTGTCGTCCGGCCCCAGGTTCACGTCCTGCTCGTACTGGATGAAGAACGAGGTGTTGACCACGAGGTACCAGCCGACGCTGCGGCCGTTGTCCAGCTTCATCTCGGGGATGCGCTGGAAATTGGTCTCTTCCATCGCCCGCGTCACCTGCGCCCGCGTGGTCGAGTCGAACGAGCCGTTGTGCGTGGCCGCCCAGCCGCGCCAGCGGGCGTTCGTCGCCGAGGATGCGTCGATGTTTCCGATGGTCGTCACGGCCGTCGAAGACGAGCGGTAGTACCCGTTCTGGTAGAACGCGCCGGTCGTGTCCGTCGAGCCCGTGGCGATCGTGGGAGCCCAGTAGAGCAGGCCGTTGAAGCTCAGCGTGTCGGACGAACTGACGGGAGAAAGCAACGCCTGCTCCTCCAGCCCGTTCACGATGTCCTCGCTGGCCGCGTCGTTCTCGGTCTGGATGTAGTCAAGAATCTGCTCCTCGCCGGAGTTGAACACCGGCAGGCGGTCGTCGTAGACCACCGAGCCCTGGTCGTAGTTCTTCCAGCCGATCGAGGCGATGCCCGTGACATCCACCACCGTCATCGGGGTGGGCTCGAACAGGGCCGACATGCGGAACGCATTGGCGGCGCGGAGCCTGACCGACTTCTGGTACTGGTAGCCGCTGTTCACCGTCTCATACGCCCGGCCCGTTCCGAAGAACAGGTTGTACAGCGTGTAGTTCGGGAACTTCTGGGTCTGGGACATCTTGCCCTTGTTCAGCTTGGCAAGAGTCACGTTGATGAGGTCGCCGAGATTCGAGATGGCCGTACCTGGCATGGTTCACACTCCGGGCCTTCGCGTCGTGCGTCGGCGTGGTTTCGTCTATCGCTTGCCCTGCTTCCAAGCCCTGATTTCGTCGAGCGCCGCCGCCCTGCCGGTCGTGGGCGCGGGCTTCCTTGCCCCGCCACGCTCGCCCGGAGCGGGAACAACCTGGGCCGCCCGCTTCTTGATCGCCTCTTCCTTCGCCGCCTTCTTGGAGCCAAAGGCCGCCGCGTGCGCTGTCCTGAGCGCCACGTCGTCAGACATGAACGCCCCGGCGTCCGCGTAGGTCTTCTGGAGCTTGATCGCCAGCGCCGTAACGTGGTTCGCCGCGTACTTCTGCTGCGGGGTCTGCGCCTTCGGCCCTCCGTAGGCCGCGCCGTCGATACCCGAAAGCATCTCCGTCACCTTGGCCTGAGCCGCCCGTTCGCGTTCGCTGGCGGCGCTGTTGTTCTGCGATTCGAGCCTGGCAATCTTGGCGTCGCGGTCCGCGATGGCCTTCGCCACCGAAGCCTCGATCGCCTTGACCAGCGGGCGAACCGGCTCCCCAAGCTCCAGAACCGCCGCGTCAATCGCGTCCTGCGGGAGCGTGAACGACGGGGAATCGTCCTTGGTCTGCGTGGGTTCCTGCTCGGGCCCGCGCCCGGCCGTCGCCATCAGCATCCGGGCCAGTTCAACCGCCGCGTCGTTGGGCTCGTCCGCCGCCGCCTGAACTTCTTGCGAGGCCTCGGAACCCGGCGCTTCGTCGGTCTGCGGCGCCTCAGGCGTTTCGACGGCGGTTTCCGCCTTGATTTCGGCGGATTCCGCGGACTCGATCGCGGGCGTCTCGATGTTCGTGTCTTCGGGCATTGATGTATCTTCGGTGATCCCGAAAATACTTCAAGAGCCCGCTAGCACTTAGGAAGAGAGTCAAACGCCCTTGCCTGTGCCGCCTTGAATCCGCGCTCCTCGGACCGGCTAGAGAACACCACCGATCCATCGTCCCGGATGCAGTGCTGGAATCCCGGCATCATCCCGCGGGCCTTCCGCACCTCGTTCTTGTGGAATCCCTCGGTCATGCTCACGCTCTCTGTGCCGCTGAACTGCCGCTCCCTATGCGGGAGGCTGAACACGCGGTTCTTCGTCCTGTTGCACGCCAGGCACACGAACTCGGCGTTCGATTCGCTCATCTTGGCGAACTCTTCCGACCGCTCGTGGCACCCCGGGCACTCGAACTCGTAGATTGGCATCAGTCGATCCTCACGATCTTGAACATGGCCGTTTGGTCCTCGTCGACCGCGATCGGGCAATCGCCGATCTTCACCGCGTCAAGCCGGATGTCGATCGACGTGTCTCCGCCTGCGTCTTTGAGCTTGCGCTGAAGCTGATACCTCATCATCTCGGCACCAGCGATGCTCACGACCGCGACGTAGGCCGCCTTCGGGCCGTGGCGGACTCGGTGCTTGCGGACAGACTCGATGATCTGCTCGATGATCTGGAACTCCATCGCTACCCCCTCAAACGCCCGGAGTCATCGCCGACATCGCGCCAGCCCTGTCCGCCTGCTGCTGCCGCATCGGGCTCTGCGACACGCCGAACTGGCCGCTCTCCTTGGCCGTCTGCTGCGGCGGCCCGCCGTGCACCATCATCGCCTGCATCGCCAGGGACGGGTCTTTGATGATCTCGTCAAGCTCCTGAATCCCGAACTCGCGCGAGAACAGGCGGGCAAATGCCTGCGGGTCCACCAGCCCCATCTGGACGAACGGCATCACCGCCGGGAGCGCCGACCCGAAGAACTCGATCAGGCGCCGCCACCGGAGCATGTTGTCCTGGCTCTGCGGGACATACAGGTCCACGTCGTAGCTGAAGTCCTCGGGCGTCCCCTCGCGCGTCTCGGCCGAATACTGGATTTGCAGGTTGTCGCCGCCCGGAAGCCGCAGCATGAGCTTGGAATCGAGCGTTGGATCGTTGAGGATGTACCACGCCCGCTGTCCAAGAACCGCCAGCATGAACCGCTTGACGCGGGCCTGCAAGTCCCGCATGAGCAGCGTCGAGTTCGCTTGGAGGTAGCTCGCCTCCGTCGCCGTCGATGCGTTGCTGTCGCGCCCACCGACCAACTGGAGGTTGCCCGTCGCGTTGTTCCACTGGCCGTACATCCACGCCGTCGCGTCGTACATCTCCTTGGGCACGCCCCCGAAGTCGAACATTTGCGCGTCGCCGGGCGACTCCATCTTGATCGCCTGAAACGTCGTCGCCTGCGTGATCGCCGAGGCGTCGTCCTTGGCCACAGCGCGGTATCCCAGCACCCGGTTCGTCGACACCGCCATGTCGATCATGCGATCCGCCATCGACCGCATGGACTCGTGCATCTTCGCCGTCTCTTCGGCCGGCGACATCCCGAACAGCATCCCCGGCAGGGGCTTGAGCATCAACCGCTCGTAGGGCCCGCTCTCCGGCCCCTCGAACGTGCCCTCCCACAGGATGGCGCCGGACTCGTCCGCGGGGCTGACCGCGTTGGACGGGTTCGACGCGATCAGGTACAGCCGCGTCTCGTTGGCGCTGTACACCGCGACGTGCCACACCTCCACCGTGTCGATCAGATCGTGGTCGTCCGTGTCGCTCGTTCGCTCCGCCGCGTTGGTGTCCTCAACGTCTGACCGATCGATCTTCTTCAACTCGCCGACCTTGGCCGCGTCGATTCCGGGCATGGAAACGAGCACCGAGCGCGGAATCCTGATCCGGTCCGCCTCCCAGGTGATTTCGTTCCAGCTGGTCGCGCTGGTATCGCACGAGTAGTCGTCGAGGGCCACGTTGCGCGTGAACAACTCCCCGGGGTCGTAGTTGCGCCCGTCGACCATGTGCATCTGCGCCCCGGTACGGAGCCCGATACGCACGATCCCGATCGGGCACATGAGCGCGTCGCCGATCGCCATGCGGATCGTCTCGGTCAGGTCGTCCTCTTCCGAAGCCCGATCCAACTCCAGGCCCAACTTCGTCGCCTCGAACCGCTTGGAAACGTCCCAGCTTGACACACGGGTCTTGATTTCCGGCGGTGCCAGATTGGGCATGAGGATCGAGTACATCTGGGCCATGAGGTTCACGGCGCACGGGTCGGAGTCGGCCTGGCCGGTGATCTCACCGATGAGCCGCTTCTTCTTCTCGCGCAGCGGGCGCAGGGCCCGGAACCCCGAGTTGATCGCCGAGCCAAGCTTGGCGACGTTGACGGGCGACGATGAGGCTTGGTCGACCTGCGACGCGGGGATGAGCTGTTCCGGGATGACGCCAGGCGGCTGAAAGTCGATCATGGCTCACGGCTCCTTGCGATGCTCCCCTTCGCGCCCCGTGGCGGGGGCTGGATCGTCACGCTCCCGCACACCGTCCGTCTCGACAGATTGGCCAGCGCCAATGCTACTCCCCTGTCACCGTGCGGCGTCCTTGCGCCCTCCGGCGCGTCGTAGTTAGTGCGCGTCTCGTAGGGGCTCTTGACGTTGCCCAGGTCGTCAACAACGTACCCGCCGAGTTCCGCCACGGTCTGCGCCGACCGCACAATCACCCGGTTCTCGCACAGGTCGGCCCGCAGCGTGGCGAAGGCATCCCACTTGGTCTGGGCGCTCGAATGCCATCCGAGCTTTTCCGAGTCCGTCACGCCAAGGTCGAGCCTCGCATCCCCGCTCAGGCCACGACGCGCGATCTTGGGGTACTCCAGCCGCATCAACTCACGTGCGAACATCTGGCCGGGCCCGTTTGACTCGAAATTGATGATCGCCTGCGCCGTCCGTCCCCCAAACCACAGGCCCGCGGCCACCGCCACCCGCGCCGCCTCTTCGGGCGACACCCCTGGATTTGCGTACTCGGCGACCTGTTCCCCGGAATCGGCGTCCAGCACCGAAATCACCGTGTTCGACGCGCCGAGCCCGTAGGACAGGTCCACCCCGAATACATACGCCCGCCGCGGGTCCGGCCGGATCACCTTCCCGTCCGCCCCGTATTGCAGGTCCGTGTAGAACCTCCACGGCCCCTTCCCGTCGTCGCGCCGCACCGCCACCGACCGCAGCGACCGCGACGACAGCGCCGTCTCTACGTCCGCGGCCTCACACCGGATCGTCGCCCGCCACGCCGGGTCTTGACAGAACTCCGAGCGCACGCGGTCCAGCACCGTCGAAGAAAAGAACATCGCGTCCGACTCGATGTCCTCGCCGTCGAACTCCTGCCGCGCCAGCCAGTCGGGCATCGAGGCCCGCCGCTTGGCGATTTCCTCGGCGTCGATGTACGGGTTGTCCTCGGTCTTGGCCCGGAACGACGCCCAATCCTCTTCGGTTTCCCCACGCACGAACAGGTCGCGGAAGTACCGCGACACCGGGTTTGGCGTTCCCAGAAACCACACGTCGCCGAACATGTCGGAGATGGCCGGAGACACCGAGCCCTCGAACACCGGCTGGAGCAGTTGATTCAGGCCCGCCTCGTCGAAGATCACGCGCCTGAACTTGTAGCCGCGCCCGGCATCTGGATTGTTCTCGCACGACCAGAATTGAACCGAACTCCCGTTGACCAGCTCGATCCGATGCTCGTTCTTGTTTGAGGACCGGATGAGCGGCTTGAGCGCGGCGTTGATGTTGCGCCACGGAATCAGCATGTACTCGTACTCGGGCACGAACCACCCCACGGGCTGATTGTCGCCACTGAGCATGACGCACTCCGCGAGGTACTCGCCCATCGTCGATTTGCCGAATCGTCGCCCACACCGGACGACGTTGAACCGCTTGCGGTTGAGAAGGACGCGCTGCTGTCCGACATGCGGGTCCGGCAGCACCAGCTTCACACCGGAGGAAGTGCCCGGAGTTCCGCTGTCTTGTGGGCGTCCGTTTTCCATTTTTGGTTCTCGAACGCCACGGTGACTTTGACCTCTCCCCCGTGTTCCTGATCGACCACGGCACGGTTGTACTTGTCGGGGGCGTTGCCGCGGAGCCAGAGCCGCGCCGCCTCGTCGCTCCCGTCCATGGCACGGGTGAACACCTCGCCCTCCAGCCTCGCCACCGAGTATTCGCGGGCCGCGTCAAGGGCCATCCGGTACTCGGGATCGCCCTGCGACAGCCTGTGATGCAGCCAGAACGTGACGCCGGCCGCCTGAAGCGACTGCGCCAGATTGCCGCTCACCGCGTACAGCTCGACAAACGTCGCCACCTTGTCACGCTGCTCGGGCGTCAGGCCCCCCATCAGGGCCGTCGAGTACGCCCGCGTGCCTAGGTCCATGCCGAGCACGATCCCGGCGCGATCGCCGAGCTTCTGTGCCCTCGCCTTGCCGGGCCTGCCTGGCCTGCCGTTCGCCACTTATGACCCCGAGAGCATCCGATACGCGAACCCAACGCTCGTCGCGCTCGCGCCCTTGTTGAGAATTACGGTGACGTGGCGGCACTCCAAGATGTCAACGCAGAGGTCCACGATCCCGTTGTCGTTGCCGGCCGCCAGCCCGATCACCCGCGCCTGATTCGGCGGCAGCGAGCCCTGCCGCGTGATGCTGATCGTGTCGGCGTACAGGTGGCTATTGGTGATGATGCCAGACGCGATGCCGGTCTTGGCGCCCAGCGTGAAGTCCGCCGCGCACAAGTACACCGGCGAGAGCTGCACCATGTCACGGTAGCCCGTCGCGTCCGATCCCAGGTAGTCCCACCCGATGATGTACGCCGATCCGGTGTGGCCGTCGGAGCCCGCGCCGAAGAACCGAAACACCATCTGCGTCCCCTCGCCGCGGTCGATCGTCCAGCGTCCGACGCTCAGGTCGGTCGCCAGCGGGACTGGCGGGGTGGTGTTACTCCCGATGATGTCGGCCAACGCCGAGATGGTCGGCGCCGTGTTGTACGTCGTCACGATCGCGCCGGCGGTATCCGCTGCCACGGTCATCGGCCCCACGGACGAGATGAGCCGGGTTCCGGGCGTCATGCCCTTGTTCTGCATCGTTGCGAGTGCGGTATTCATTCTGCGCCCTCCGTCGGCTGCTCGTTGATGGTCGCGGCCTTGCGGCCCCGCTTGGTCCTGACGATTCGGACCTCGCTGTCGGTTCCGGCGCTCGTGTTGGCGTCGGCGGCGGCCTTGCGGCGCGCCGTCTCCCTGCCCCACAAGTCGATTCGCTGCGCCGCACACCGGCGCCCGGTCTGAGTGAGTACCCAGCAGTCGGGCATGGAGTAGCCGTTTTCGGCCGTCGCCTGCACGATCCAACCGAGCGTCATGGCCCATGTGCCGAGCCTGTCGATCGCGTGATCGCCTATTTTCTCGGCAATTTCGCTCGATTTCACCCCGCTCTGGTCGGCGTCGTCCAGGAGGAGCCTTGCAATTCCCGCGTCGGTCTCGAGGTCTCGCGGGAGCGCGCGGAGCGGGTTGTCGTCGGCGCGGGAGATGGTGAGCGAGGACGCTTCGAGGTGCCGGTTTCGGGCCACGCTGAGTCTCCGTGTTTGGCTGTGGTCCCATTCATGCGGACCAAAACACGGAATTGATCGTACCGCGCGGTCTTTGGTTTTCTTGAAAATCAACCCGAGCGCAGCACTTAGGAAGACAGTTATTGAGAATGGGTTCTGAACTGCGTTAGGTCGCTGTCTGGAATGCGGCCGATCCTTCCGCATCGATGTCCGACCCAACATCGGTGCCATCAACCCGGGGACACCAGCGACGCGCCCCCGGGGTTCGGCGACGGGGAGCGGACATAGGCGGAGCGAACCCGCGCCATAATCGCGGCTTATGGGGTTCTCGATTTTCGATCACTCCGGCTTATGACTCGGCGTAAGTCTTTGTGATTGCGGCGGTTGTGGTTTTTGTGGAATACGACAGATTGGCTTGACTTGGGGCGTGCGATACCCGATATTTGAGGTGCGAGATTTGAGGCCGCCCATGAGACCCCCCGACACATCCCCAGCCAGCCCCGCCCCGAACCGGGCTCAAGTCTCGCAAGCCTCGACGCTCATTGGCGCGGGGTTGGCTGGCGGTGTGTCATTGGAGCTTGCGATGCAAACGAATCATTTTGGCTTGGTGCGTGGTCAACTGTCGGTCGGGGCGGCCGGGCGCGTCATGCGCAGCGGCGAGCCTACGGCGTGGACGATGGCCCGCCGCGGCCCGGGCAGATACCGCGCCGTGATCGCCGGCACGGTGTCCGATGATCGGTGCTCGTGCTCGCAGGACGCCGAGCTAGACAGGCTCGCCGAGCGGATCGCGGCCGACGAGTGCGACCGCGCCGCGATCGCCAGGGCCGAAGGAGGTGCGGCGTGAACCCATTAGATCGCATCATCGTTGACGCCGCCTTCGCCTCTTTGCTCCGCAACCGCGCCCGCCTGCTCGTGCCGGTGTGTTCCGGGCGCATCCATGATCCCGGCGCGTCCACAGTGGCGGACATCAACGCGATGTACACCGAGGCCGAGAACGACGGCAGCCACCAGCACGCGCCGCTCATTCGCGGCGGGCAGGGCCGATCCGACGCCGAGCTTGCGGAGTGGGGCGACACGCTGTGCGCCGTGGTGCGGTACATGGCGATGTCCGGGGCTGTGGTGGTGCTGGTGTTCGCGCTGAAGGGGGTGCTGTGAATACCACCCCCCAAATCTATGACACGCACGACGACGAGTTCAGCGACGATCCAGGCGACATTGTGAGGCGGTGCCCGGCGATCCTGCCCAAAAAGAGCGGCGTCGGCACGATCTATTGCAGCGGTCCACTGACGACGATCGACCGCACCGAGGACGCCGACAAGCACTTTGCGCCCGGCATGGCGTATGCCTGCGCCCGCTGTGGCAAGGCGTGGCGCGAGGGTGACATCTACCCGCCCCCGGATCGGAGGGACGAGTAATGGCTATCACCGAACGGCAACGCGCTGCCCACGCTGAGGGTCTTGGCGCATCCGACATCCCGACGATTCTCGGCCTGAATCCGTGGGGCAACGTCCACGATCTGTACCTCGCCAAGACCGGGCGCCTCGAGTTTCAGGCCGACGACAACGCCAGCGAGGCCGCCGAGATTGGCACGCACATGGAATCGACGATCCGGACGCTGGCCGAGAAGCGGCTTGGCGTTCGGCTGGTCAAACCTACCGCGACGTTCAAGGCCGCCAATGGGATCATGCTGGCGAACGTCGATTTCATGGTCGGCAAGGCCCTGCGTGGTTCGCCGATCGTCGAGGCCAAGACCACCGGGCAGATCGGCGACTGGCACGGCGACATCGTTCCTGACCGCGTGCTGGTGCAGGTGGCGGCCCAGATGGTCTGCACGGAGTCTCAGGCGGCCCAGGTGGCGGCGCTGTTTGGTCGATTCGGGTTCTCGTTCCGACTGTTCCCGCTCGAGCGCGACGCCGACATGAATCGGCTGTGCGCGATCGTGGAAGAGCAGGCGTGCGAATGGTGGCGCAATCACGTCGAGAAGGACATCCCACCCGCCTCGGCGCCGACGATGGACGTGGCCAGGCTGATCCGGCGCGAGGCCGGGAAGTCGACCCAGGTTGACCGCTCGCTCGTGATCGAATGGCAGGCCGCCAAGACCGCTCAGGCGGCGGCGGACAAGCGTGAGGAATCCGCCAAGGCCGCGATGCTGGCCGCGATGGGCGATGCGTCGATCGGCGTGGCCGATTTGCTGGGCGAAGTCCACGTCAAGCCCGTGACCAGCCGGCGCATCGACGCCGACAAGCTCCGCTCCGCGTATCCCGATGCGGCGCGTGAATGCACCAAGACATCCGAGTCCGTGAGAGTGACATGGCATCCGTGCCAAGAGGCGTCCAATGGCTGAGACAAGCATCGTCCAGGTCGATCAAGATGGCCGCGAGATTCAGCAGCAGGATGCGAGTCCTTTCGCCCGTGCCCCGCTGACGACCGATGGGCTCCTGAAGGGCGCGAAGCTGGAAGAGATCCGCAAGGTTGCCGGCCAGGCGATGAACGCCGAACGTCTCATCAAGCTCTTCGCCATGCAGGCGAGTCGACAGCCGATCATCCGCCAGTGCACGCCGATCAGCGTTCTGGACTGCATGACCAAGTGCGCGGAGTTGAATCTGTTCCCAGGCACGCTCGGCAGCGTGTATCTGATCCCGTTCCGCAACGGGCACAACGGGACCTACGAACTGCAATTCATTTTGGGCTATCGGGGCATGATGGCGCTGGCGCGTCGGTATGGGCTCATCACGACGATCGACGCGAATGTCGTGCGTGACGGCGATGTCTTTGAGTGGGAGTATGGGCTCGAGCCCGTATTACGCCACAAGCCCATCGGGGACCAGTCCAAGCCCGTGACTCATGCCTGGGCGATGGCGCGGTTCCGTGACGGCGCACACCAGATCGCGGTGATGACGCTGGGCGAGCTTGAGGCGATCCGGAATCGGTCCAGGGCTCGTGACTCGGGACCTTGGAAGTCCGACACGGCCGAGATGCAGAAGAAGACGGTGCTGCGCCGGTTGTGCAAGTACCTGCCTCTCGACGTGCAGGCCGCGGAGTTGATCGACGCCTCGGACCGCGCCGATTTTGGTTTCGACCTTCCCGACCAGCACGATCAGGCCCAGCCGGAGAGCGAGAGCAAGACCGCTCCCGCGGCCCTGGCCGATCGCCTGCAGGCCGCACGGGACGCCGCGGGCGTCGTGGTGGAGCAGCCCAAGGACGACACCGGGCCCGCTCCGGAAGTGGTGACTGAGCATTACAAGGCCGACAACTTCGGCGCCGAGATGGGATCGATGATGGACACCAATGCGACGGTTGAACCGGCGAAACCGCGACGCGGGAGGTGATGCAGGTTGTGTGAGGCCCCGAGCCGGCGTGTCGCCGGGCGCGCTGCACGATGCGGCGCCGCAAACGCCTCGGGGCCAATGGCAGGTGCGGGTCGGGCTCGCGTCCCAACAGCCGCGACGCCCGTCAGGAGCTTGAAGGTTCGATCCCTTCGCCTGCCGTTGTCTCTCTCTTCTCTCAGCCCGGCGCGATGGAAACCGCGCCGGCGCTCTTCGCGGGGCGTGTGGCTCCGCAACGTCCGTCCGGTATTGGCCGCAGCCGCGGTCGGTTCTAAATGGAGCCGGGGACGGGCGGCAAACGCCGCGTCTGATGGCCCCGTGCTCTCCGGGGTCGTCGGATTCTCTCTCCTCCTCTCGACCCCCTGGTGGGGGGCCGTGGGGACGACCACC
>Ga0138256_10004857_pt1 | contig 14273 bp, 25 predicted proteins | sample KNB2016incub_MG_FD_105486 | JGI IMG/M metagenome (GOLD analysis project Ga0138256, IMG submission 105486) | Active sludge microbial communities from wastewater in Klosterneuburg, Austria - KNB2014incub_MG | ecosystem: Engineered > WWTP > Activated sludge > Unclassified | place: Austria...
AAGAAGGAATTGATATTGTATTACACAGAGAAACCAAAGGTGTAATTAAATCAGCAACTATATCAAGAACACCAACTGGTAAATACTTTGTTTCAATATTATGTGATACACGTGAAGATTGTAAACCAAAAACCAAAATCAAAAAAGAAACAACTGTCGGTATTGACTTAGGGATTAAAGACTTTTTAATCACATCTGATGGTGAAGTTAGTGATAATCCAAAGTACTTACGTAAAGCTGAATCAAGACTAAAATACGTTCAACGTAAGTATTCAAAGCACAAAGGAAAACAAACAAAAAATAAATTAGCAAAGTTACACGAGAAAGTGGCAAATCAACGTAGAGACTTTTTACATAAAGAATCTTTCAAATTAGTTAGTGAGAACCAAACAATAGCTATCGAAGATTTAAATGTGAAAGGTATGTTGAAGAATCATTGCCTTGCAAAGTCAATTTCTGATGTAGGTTGGTCAATGTTTACAACAATGTTAGAATACAAGTGCGAATGGTATGGAGTAAACCTATTAAAGATAGGTAGATTTGAACCATCGTCAAAAACTTGTTCTAATTGTGGTGTAGTAAACAGAGGACTAACTTTAAAGGATAGGGAGTGGACTTGTGTTAGGTGCAATACAGAACACGATAGAGACATCAATGCTGCTGTGAACATTAAAAACTTTGCGTTAAGAAATTATGTATCTGGGACGGATACTAAAACTCGGAACGAACTGCCTACATTAGTAGGAGTGCTGACTTCCGAAGCCCAACCCATCGCCTTTGGCGTGGGTGGGTAGTTCACTAAAGATTAGACAGGGATAAAAAAAAAATCAACAACCAATTTTAATCGTAGTACAGTGATACCTAATTGGTTCTTATAATACAATATAAATAGGTTGTTGATTAGAATGAGATCAGTTTATCTACGATCCCATGAGAGTGCATCTGAAATGCTCATAACAATACCGTTAACGATTGATAGTGTCATTGTTTCTAAATTTAGTGGTTAGCTAATGTCTCTTAAATTCAGGTATAAGAGTTACCTGTAGTTCTTATCAATCACTACTGCACTACAATAGTTCTTCCCAATAGATCTGATCCATACTTAGATCTGATTCCTGATATAGTAGTTGATTCATAATACTTTTGATGGTTCTTATAAAGTAGATATAATTTACTATCCTTAATATACTTCACTTCCCACATTACCTTTACTTTATTCAGGTGTGTTTCAAATCTAACATCTTCCTTAGCTTTAATAAGACCAGAACTGATTTTTATTGCTTTCTCTTCTTCACTACATTCAACCATAACTCTCCCATCGTTGGAGATCATAATACTCTGTGATCTTGCATCACGAGCTATGAATATTAATAAGATTACGAATAAAATAATAGCTATTGCTTTAATTACATTTTTCATTTTAAGTTATTTAAATGGTTTGATAATAAAAAATTGGGTATTACACAACCTACCCTTTCACCTGTACTCAGGTCTCGTTCTTATCAGAATGGAAGATCATCATCCACAATGACTACTTCAGATGATGTAGGATTAGGAAATCTATCCATTTGCTTGTATTTATCTACATTGTTAAACATCCATCTAACATAGTTAGCATCAGTTTTATATACATCACATATTCTCTGACCAGCAAACTTACCATAAGGAAATTTATCAGTCATTGTATTAAATAGTTCATCTCCTATATGTACTAAGTCGGTAGTAAGATGATATGTAAGTTCATTCTTAACATCATCATACTTTTGTCTCAATATATCAGTATCAGCAATATCCTTAGCTAATTGTTCTCTTTTCATAGTTAACTGTATCTCAAGATTCTTAATCTTTAGATTTTCTCTGTACTTGAGATTCTCAGCTACTGAACTATCTGATCCAGATACGAGATCTTTCATGATATAGTTGTAGATGTTTTTACTCTGATACCACAAGTGTTGATTAAAAGATTCTCCATTAGATAGATAAATCTTTTTACTTGTTGTATTTGAAATTGTTATCTGTCCTAATTCAAATTGCTTGATGCAATCTATTAAGGATGTTCCGAATTTATTATCCACTTGATTATTATTTATAAGAGTTAAAGAATACCTTTGTTGTAATAGTATCATCACGATACCAGCATTTCTCTGCTTCCATCTCCATACATGCAGTAAATATCATCTCAGCAACTGCTGTTCTAAGATTTCGCATTGCATATGATATATGAAGATCATCACCAAACTCACATCTGATGAATTCCATAGCTTCATACCATGAATTAATTGGATATGATCCTGTATGATACTTAGAGTTATATACAACTCTGAATGATGGTATATCGAGAGTTTTAAAGAACTCAATCGAATAGATCATGTTAGCACTCATGAATATATATTTATATGATTAATAATAGAAGAAAGTAACTTAACGTATTGCTTTTGTGATATACAGAAACGAAAGGTTTAACATAAGACCTATAAGTAATTGTGCTTATCCAGAATACTGTAATATCTGTACTATTTTTAAGTTGTATGTATCAAGTTTCGTTTCATACTAACTACATTGGAACACCTATGTTATGTTTAATAAGCACACTCAATGAATCAAATCTCAATTGCTTCAGCTAAATAGCTTTCTATTGGTCGAAGATTCATGAGTGTACTCGCTATTACTCCCAACTAAGGAAATACTTCTCAGGTTCAGGTTCATAACCATTATGTTCTTCATAAGCATTAAACAGCTCATCCCAATTGGAGAACGGTCCTGCAACATAATCAAATCTTGATGTATGAACATCAGCATCAATGTGATTCATTATTACTTCAAAATCAAGAACATCATTCTCTTTTCTTGTAAGTATGTACAATTCTCCTTCGCAGAGTTGTCTTTCAACTAATTGATTAGCAAACTCAATAGTATCGAATTCTCCCATAATATTAAACATATTTGCATGATCAGATAGATATTGATCATCTGATTTATAAACTCTACATCCATTGTCTAAGAAACTATAATAACAAGGATGAAATACAACTACGAACTTATTCATTTTAATATATATTTATTAATTAACTATTGTTCTTACACTAAGTAGCAAGATACACTGTTAGTTTATATTACGCACTAATACTAACTCAAGGTTAGATATAAGCCACATTAAAACTAACAAAACTGTTTAAGGATTCTCACCTTAACTGAATAAATATTAAACGTAATGTTAAACAACAGGGAAGCTGAGTTTAACAATAAGAAGATAGCACTGATTAAGCTACCTTGGGTGATAAAAAAAAAAGAAGATAAGCATCAGGAGTTACCCCAACGCTTATCTCTTTTTGCGAAATTTGCTTTGTAAACGTTTGTACACGGATAGATGAGATAGTGTTTGTTGGACACTATCTCACCCAATCAATTACTCTTCGTTATCATCTGCATCTGCATCAGTATCATCTCCGAAAGGATCGGGATCCATACCTGCTACAGGTTCAGTTACAGTAGATTTCGCTTTCTTTGTACCTTTAGTAGTGGTAGCATCAGTAGTAGTGGTAGCATCAGTAGTAGTGGTAGCATCAGGTTCAGGAGCAACAACCTTTGCAGTTAATCTGAATGGAGCACCAAGAGCTGCTTGCATCTGTACAAGTTCGAGCACACTCACTTTGGATATCACTTCCACGTTATACACTTCACGATCATCAGAGTCGGTGATTACTACACCATCTGAATCTATTGCGAGAGTATTCTGACACAAGTACAATTGTTGAGTAGCAAGCTCTTCCCGTTGGAACACGCTACCATTGATGATAGATCCGTAATACTTTCCGCTAACTACAGTACCGATGAACGGATAGTTACCATTTTTATCAGGAGTGAATGGTGAACCTGAAGTAGAACTAAATTTTGCAATGAACATAACATTAAGATTTAAGAACAAAAGAATAAGTTTATGGTTATCTCAAATGTTTAGCTTTGGGAACTCACGCTCACCAAGAACTAAGCACGGGGTATAACCAATGTCAAATCTGTACGTGGGGGGTTGGTGTTAACAGGTATTCCAATAATCATTCAGATCTATTTTTGATTTTATATATATAATAATATATAGTATCCCAATTACAACACTCACATAATTTTGAAATTTTTTTTATAATATATATGGTATCCCAAATTATTTTTTTTATTTTTTTATTATTTTATATCTATATTGGAAATATCCTTTATATTTGTGTCATCATAATGTTGATAGACTCTTATTACTCTTCGTTTGAGGGAAACCTGGTTAGGAGAATTGATAGGATGCTCAATTTGAATTATTAATCAATTTGTTACCACCACCTAAAGGTAAGTAAGAGTGGGATAAAATTTGAAATCATCCTGTTGAATCAATTGATGATTCTTCAGAGAGAAGATGTAATGTGATTGTGGTGAGCAACTACAACACTAATCTAAAAGTTACATAGATGATATCAAAATACTACAGATAAAAACAATCCTAAGTTTCATTAATGAGATATGGAGAGTAATAAACTATCAAAGAGATTAATAGGATTATGGTATGGTTTGGGTGTTTTTTAGATTTTTTTAAAATCAGCAAAAAAGCGGGTTTTTAACCTTGCTTTGAGTGAAACGAAAAGCATCTATATTACTATAAGTAATAAATATCTATTAATAATAGGAGGTTATTAAATACCTCGGGAACGAGTGTGCCATTTATTAAACGAATATATATGTCTAAACAAAGAGATGTAATACTTAAAGAGATAGCTGATCTTGAAGTTAATCTTAAAAAAAGGTTAGACGAATTAAAGCAGATAAAATTAGAAGCTAAAGAGAGAGTTAAAAAACTTGCTTCTAATCCTTCTAAAGCAGAGATACAAGTTAAATATCTTCTTTCTAAAATTGGTTATAAATTTGATTTTCAGAAAATAATTGATGGAGATAGTTATTATTATATAGTAGATTTCTATCTTCCTAAATATAAACTTGTTATAGAGGTAGATGGTGAATATCACGATACTCCTGAACAAAAACAGAAAGATATAACAAGAGAAAAACACTTGGTTTCTCTGGGTTATACAAAAATTATAAGATTTAAAAATAAAGATGTTTTCAATCTTACTGAAAAAGAATTTTCTAAAAAGTTAAAGAATGTATTAGAAAGAAAAAGATTAACTCCTGTTATTACAAAAACTAAAAGATTAGAAACAAGAATAAGGGAGTTGAGAAGTTTGGTTAAAAAATATGGATAATTGACTATAATATGATGTCAAGTAATAAAATAGAAATAATGGAAAGAAATGAAGGTGTTATTGACTTTGGTACAAAAAGAATTGTCCTGAATGTTGAGTATAGTATTGGAGATATTGTATATCATCTTATTACTGGTGATCCTATGATGGTTTTGGGGTATAGTGTTAAGGTTTCTGAGTTACAATATTTATGTAATAATGGATATGATTATTATGGTGTGGAACTTACTGGTGAAAAACCTATTGAGTTCTGAATCTTATACTCCCCTATCGTCTTATTTTATTATACAAGATAGCATTATTCATGGTAAAGGGATATTTTGTAAAATTCCCTTGTTTACCAGAGGGTTTAAGTATAAATATGAAGATCTCAGGAAATTTATGTCTCATGTTTATGTAGAAAATAGGTTACTGGAGGGTTCTTTTGATAGTAAATTATATAGAACTCCTCTGGGTGGGTTCATTAATCATAGTGATACTCCTAATTGTACTATCAATGAGATAGTATATTCTTCTATAAGAACTCCTGATTTTAGAGTTACTGAATATTATCTCCATCCTCTGAGAGATATAGAAGAAGGAGAAGAAATAACTGTTAATTATAGTAAAGAGATTTGTGGAGTTGATTATAATAATAAGTATGATTGGAATAATCAGTCAGGAAGATATTTAAAAGATGTTTTATAAGAAATGGAAATGGGAGTTTTCTCATGGTCATTGTTTCTTTGGTTAGGAAAGGGGGGTGTAGTAGGGGTACACTCCCCATTTTTAAAAAATTAAAATGTTTATTGAATGGTTGATGCTAAAGTTGGTATGGAAGTTGAAATAGTGGATAGATTATTGCTTTATTATTACAAGATACCACATCAGAGAGATATAATATCTAATGTATTATATGATCCTTTTAGTAAAACAAGTTCTGTAATATTGAAAAACAATTTTCAGGAGTATCAATATCCTGGTAATTTAAGAATAATTAAATAGATTTTAAAATGAGCAAGAAAAGATTGTATGAGTATGCTGTATTGCATCACAAAACTGTTAATGATAAAGTCGTAACATGTGTTTTAAATCCACAAACAAGTATGTTAGCTAAAGATGAGAGATCTTTGGGTATGCTGATCGCAAGAGGATTACCCGAGGATCTATTGGATGATTTAGATAATGTAGAAATTCTTATCAGACCTTTTTAGGGGCGACTCATAGTGTAAGTCCAGCAAGAGGGATCTCAGGATTTCAGGGTGTTTCAGGTCTTCCTGGTATACAAGGTCTTCTTGGTAGTAGTAATCGTGTTTCTAAAGGATTTTCTCTAGGTAGTACTTATGATACTGACTATGGTACTAGTACTTATGGTAATTCTTTTGTTGGTGATTCTATTACTCATGGATCTAATACAGTTACTTTGTCATCGAATTCCTATAATGCGTCATCTTTATTAAATTCACATTAAAATAATTTAAATGTAGATTAAATTAACCACAATTGTAAGAGCTGATTTAGATCCTGCTTACAAAATACCACAGAGTATACATGCTGTAACTGAATTTATAAATAATCATAAAGATATTTACAGTGAGTGGAATTTGAATTCAAACTGTTTATGCTGCTTAGAAGCATCTCATCTCAAAATGAGGGAGATCATAGATCTTCTGGAGATGTTGAGTATTAAGTATTCTGTATTTTTAGAACCTGATATAGGTAATGAATTGACAGCAATAACAATACAACCATTGGATTCAAAAATACATAAACAATTATTTAAAAATTTAAATTTAGCAAACCATGACTATCGAAATAGTATATAATAAAAGAGAGTATAAATACACTAAAGGGTGTTATTTGAAAATTAAAGATAAGATAAAAGAATTATCTGCTGAACAGAGAATATTAAAACCCCAGCGTAAAGAAGATTGGAATCTGAAAGTACCAAGAACCCATACAACTTATAGCGCTATTTACTATTCTAAAAAGAATAAATATAATCTCAGGTATTTATTTATAATTTATGACGAAGCAAGGGGTAAGATTGATAGAGTGAAGTTGGAAGAGAGTAAATTATCAAATATATATCAGAAAAATTCTCTACAAAAGCTTAAAGATGAATATCTTATGGAATTAAAAAGTTAAATGAGTAGAGAACTATAAGCAGAATGGTTATGCAGGTAGCTTTAAACTACTGGTAATGGGTTCGAATCCCATATGGTTCTCCGCTGATAAATTTTCTCATATTTGGTATTTTAATTGTTTTATTCGAAATTTACTTGAATATTTCAAACAAAAAAGGGAGTAACTTAAAGAAGTCGCTCCCTTTTCATTTCTGTTTCACTACAAGTTATTTGAAATCACAATTTAAGTTTTGTGCTCTTAGTTCTAAATCTTCTATCTTAGATCTTAACATCTCAATCTCATCTAATATAGATGGTACTTCAAGATGTAGATAAAGATTCATCCAACAACTACCTGTTTGAGTTTTAATTATATCATAATCTATTACTCCTTTAGCATGAGCTTTACTTAACTCACTGATAAGTTGTCCAATAGTTATTTTGTTTTTGGAATCCATATTTGTGATCTGAATTCTTAGTGCTGAATTATCAATTATACTTTCTTTACTCATTTTATTTATTTTTTGTGGTTGATAATCTACCATTGATTTAAATATAGGGTTCTCTAATAACCCATCTGTTTGTGCTTTTAGAAATATACTTGCTATTTCTCCACCATCTACATCAGCATTAATAAGTGTTTCAAAATTATTATATAGTCCATCTAAGGTTGTTAATAATTCTTCAACATTTTTCTCTGTGAATAATTTTTGATTTAAATTCTTTCTTATTTTTAATTTACTATTTTCATCCATTTTAATATTTTATTTGTTATATTTTTCTGAATCCAGGGTGATGTATAATCTAATAAATGTATCCATAATATCATTAAGAAAAATTGTATCCATATATTATTTATTAAACTTATTAGGGTAACAGGAATTCCTATTATAAAGATACAATGTATTAATAATACTATACTTTCTTGTACTCTGGATAGCTTTTTACCTTCAGGTATTTTAAAATAATAATCTTCTATATTATATTCTTCTTTATTATTCTCTTTCATATTTCAAACCATGTTTCTTCAAAATCAATAATTAACGGTTTCACTTCTGTAGAAGGTTTATCAAAAAATGTATCATGTTCAACAGTTATAATAGACATGTTATTACATAACTCTATAAGTTTAGATACATTATATCTTAATTCACTTGCACTTTCCATATCCATTCCTTTACATATTTGTTCAACAGATTCTGAAAAAGCTAGTAGATACTTCAGTTTAATTACCATATCTATTTCATTATTCTGTTGCCAAGTTATATCTCCTGCAACATGTGTCTGTATTGTATGAGTCATTGTACCAGTAAACTTTTCCACATTTTCAGGAAAATTTATAAATTCTTTATTCATACTTTTCTAATAATTCTTTCTTACTCATTGAATTCTATTTTATCTATAATTAAAAAATCATTTAGCTTTAGAAAATGGGATATCTGATTATTAAGCTCACTAGGATTCATTGATAAATCTAAGTTACTACGTATATAATGAGTATCAGGTATTTTTTCTGCTACCCAGTTATTACCATCTGGTTTATATAAAAACTTGGGTTTTTCGTTTTCATGAAACCTATAATCTCTAATCTTTTTCTTAAATGTTATGCTTAGATACATATTATAAAGTGTTTAATCTTACATCTGATACTATATCTGTTATTTCCTTTTCAAGATAATCAAAAGGATAATCAATTCTTGTCCATTTTCCATTATCTTCTATACTATGGGTTAACTTACTACCCATATAATGATATCCATATTGAATTAATATCCATATATATAAGGATAGCTGTATTCTATAATGATTCCAGTTACAATCATGAAGATGATTTATAGGATCTTTCATATTCTGATATATGTTTTCAAAATTAAGTTTAGCATTTGTTTTATAATCATCTATCCAGAATCCTAATTGAGATCTTCCTATATCTTCAAACCATAATTTATCTGCTTGTCCACAAAACATTTCAAAATCTAATATCATTTCAGGATAATATCCCGGTTTAAGATTAGCTAAATCAACTGTTCTCTCTTTTATATCAGGTGTTATCCATTTACTGTTTGGTATTATAGGTAATATATTGTTTGTAAAAGGATTTCTTATTAGCTCTGATGATAATGCTTTTAACTCTCTTTCACTATGATAATCACTTCCTTTAACTAAGCTATTGATATTAGTTTTCTCCCAGCTTTTTAATATTATATTTTGTATTCTTTTAGCTGCATTTTCATCAGCATACATTCTAAGATGACCAAAAAGTTTATAATCTCCTGAATCATAACCCTTTTTATATGGTCTAAAGTAGTCTTTAGGTTCTTTTGGTTTGGTCTGTAGATAGGTATCAAGAACTATATTATTATCAACGTTTTCTTTGTATAAAAGAAACTCATATGCTTTATATAAACTCCAGTATTCCTGATCAAATTCGTATTCGTATTTTTTTATTACACCACTTGCACTGATATATTCATAATCTCCTAAATTTTTTTTATAGTATTTATGTTGTGGTTCAAAAAAATACATTACTTTTGCTTTAGATTATGTTATATAATATATAAATATGCAATGCAAAGATAATCTAAAAATATTTATTAGATAACATTTCAAATAAAATTTTTATAAAATACTATATAAAATGAGTAAAAAAATATTAAACTCAGGTGTTCTGACTATTAAATATGAAATAATAGAAGAGAACGATAATAAGAGATTGGAATTGAAAGCAGACAAACTACCAGATGATTTCTATAATGCTTATTTGAATCTGGATCTGGGATGTTCTGAAAACTGTTTGGGAATCTCTCATGATATAAATCCTCAAGGGGATTGGATATTAAGCTCTATAAATTTAAAGTAATTTTAAAGAATGTTTGAGTATAAAGATATTATAGATTATCTATCAATTCAAATTGATATTCTTTTCCTCACCAAAGTAAGAAAAGAATCGTTAAGAATGACACCATCATTAAAACTCTTTTTCATATTTAATATTATACTTAATATAAAAGGAGTGGATATATCATCTACTGATGCTGCTGAACAGTTAAGAAACCTGATGGGTTGTAAGAATTGTGATAAAGTATATTCATATAGAAATAAACTCAAAAAACAAGGTTGGATAATAGAAAACACGAAAGCGAAGAGAGGATATACAATTCATCCTCTCTTTCATTTTGAGTCAGAAGCAGAGTTATTTAAAGAAAGGGTATATAAGTTTAGTATAAAATGTACAGAACAAAATTTGAACAATTACTAGTGGAAGCTGTATCAGAAAGATCGGGTTTATCAAAACAACATGTGTTGATTATAGTTAATTCTTTATATAAAGGATTGGTTACACTGATGAAGGATCCTAGAACTGTATCAGTAAGGATACCTTTTATAGGAAGATTTATATACAGGAAACAGAAAGTTTTACGTCTTATAGAGAAAATGGATCGTAAAAAAGAATATCTCTCAAGTATCCCTGATGGGATATTATCTTTTAATTTTGATATGTATGTAAATCTGAAGTATCAATATCAAAGGTATATTAATTACGAGTATAATATTAAATCATATAATAAAACAAGTCAAGATGTATGAAGTAAACAAATCAGAGAAAGAGAAGGCTTTTATTATAAATGCTGAGATGGCTGCTATAAAGCAGGAAAAAACTCTCAGAGAATTTTATGATAAATGGAAAGTTGACACAACTTCTTTAGATCTCTTTATAGAATCTAAACAAGAAATATTTAGTGGAATAAAAGATAAAGGACCTTTAGTTCTTGTTGAATGTTGTATTTATATACCACCTATTAACGATGATGAACCTGAACTATTAGGTGAGCAGTCATTATTTACCAAAGATTATATTAATAATCTTACTCTATCTCAGCAAAAAGGATTAACATCACTTCCTTTTGTTAAGGTAATAGCTAGTAATAGTAGTGAGTTTATTGTGGGATCTATTTATAGTGTAAAAGATAAATTATCTACTATAGAACATAATCCAGCATATACTGAATGGTGGACAAGAAGAGCTAATCAACCTACATTAGAAGATAGGGAACCTACACCTCCCAGATTCAAAATGGGTTGGGATCAATGGGATGGATTTTCTTACAAACTAAATAAGTTTGTTAAAAATAAATCTATAGTTGAAGAATTCATATACCTGGTTCCTGAAATAACTTTAATAACAGTTTCAAATATATAAAGTATCATGGTAATATTAGATAAAATGGATAATTTTGAAAAGAAATTAAATTCTATAAAACTTCCTAAACTTATTGAAATAGTTCAGGTTGGTAATATAAAATGTCCTCCTTGTAATATATGTAACTTAGGATTTAGTAGAATACAGGAGTTATTTCCTAAAAAGTTTAAGTTTACTTACATAGATGTTGATGATTATAAAAATAATCCAGAATACGCTAAATATAAAATAGATTATTTCTATATCCCTAAATTATACCTTATAGTAAATAAAGAACCTATATTTGTAGGAAATTCACAGGTTGGTAATAGTCCTACTACTCTGGTTAACGATTTATATATGCACTTAATGGATGAAGATAGTACTAATGTTAAATTACTTTTTGATGATTTAACAATAAAGCTAAAAAATGATACATTGAGCTATAAAAATATGAAATAAAACTATGGATATTTTATTATATTGTAGAATAATACTTATATTTGTATACTCATGGATATTCATTACAATGATAGTTAGTGTACTAACACATACTATCATCCATGATTACTATGACTTTAAGAAGTTTAATAGTATGATTATATGGTTTTGTCAACTTTATCTTAAAAGAAACGGATTAACGAATACTTATCTCGATAGAACTGATATTATAAACTATGGTTATAGATTTAGCAAATGTTATGATTGTGTAATAGCTGGTCATTGTAAACATTGTGGTTGTGATACAGTAGGTAAGTTTAATAATCCTGATGAAGTGTGTAGTGCGAATAAATTTGGAGTAAATATGACTAAAGAACAAATTGATAATTATTTTTTAAATCCTAATTCTAATTTTAAAATTAATGTAATAGAATGATAACAGTAACTTATAACAAAGCAGGAAAAGAAGATTCAGTTAAGACAATGCATGTGGTTAAAGAATATGTTGAAGTTGATAGAATAATCCAACCAGGTGAGCAAGGTGTTAAAATTGAATGGTTATTAGATGGTGATACAACTGATATAGTAAGAATACAACCAGGGTGTGGGTGTACTAATGATATAACCACCTTAACACATAGTATACTTGCTAACTTTAATGAATCAACTTTTGGAGTAGAAGGTAAGAATACTGATAATGGATATGTAACCCCTGATGAAATCAAACTAGGTTATAAACATTATAGTAAATCACTTACAGTTTTCTTTGACGATGGTCAGGATTTGTATGTACAGCAAGGACCAAACAACACATATAATCCTAATAAAACTAAAATTACATTATCATTTGGTGTAAAAGTTGATATATCTAAATTTGTATTTAAACCTAAAAACAATACAGGATCTTGATAAAAGTTGATATAAATGGTGACTTCGATAAGCTAAATCCTATAATAGCTATAAGTGCTGATATAGGTGAGCTTAGGAAGCAACTGTCTATTGGAGAATATAATAAGTGTATGTGGTCAATATTTATGCTGGAGTATCCTTTAAAGAAAATTAATCCTAAAGCTGAGATACCTTATGATTTGAGATTAATAGATATACAAAAAGGTTATAATGCTAACTTTAATCCTAAAGATCCTTATGTTAAAGCAGCTAGTACATCTTTCTCTCAATATTGTTTAAGTTTTGAAGAGAACATGTTTAAGATTCAGAAAGATAAACTGGATGAATTTACAGCACACTTTAGAGGTATGGATATGGCGACAGAGTTTAAAACATTTATTGAAGCATCTAAAAGTTTACCTTCGATATGGAAGAATTTTGAGAAAGTACGTGATGATATGATTAAGTCAGAGAAACATGATTTGAAAGCGTTAGGAGATGTTCAGCTTAGTAAATCAGAACAGAAAAGAATAGATCAGGGATAGTAATATTACATAATAAAATTAATATATTTTAATAGATATCAGAGTATTATACCTGGTATCTATTTTCATAAATGGAAGGTGACACCAATATAGTAGAGATTGCTCCTCATATATATAATAGAAATAATTTTTATTGTAGGGATCATCCTGTATATCATCCTGATACAGTAGATTATGATACATATTGGGAGAATCAATTAAGTATTATAATATACGGATTTTGGGGGTTAGATCAGAAGGGTAAAACAAATAATGATAACTACGATCCTAAACTACCAGGAGGATGGAGATTCATGGTTCCTCAACAATACTGGTATGTAAACTACACTTTTCTACAACACTTACCTCCTGGAGAAACAGTTCCTATAACTCAGATGCCTGATATAAGAGATATAGATTTATACTGGTTTTATGTTGTATTTATTGCTATGGGTTTTTCAGGGTTTACAGATGATGATGAGATTTCTTGTCATTACTTACTTGAGAGATATGAGAAGAGTAAAAAACCAGGATCAAATATTACATTCAGTTTAACTCCTAAAGAAAATATTGAATGGAAAACTCTTCTAAATAATAAACTACTCCTTGATAAGAAAGGAAACTATAAAAAATATGCTGATCCTTTAGAATACCTCAAAGGTACTTTTAATAAGAAACTAGGAAAACCTTTATATTACAATCCAAGATATAACACTTCAGATCTTGAAGCAAGGGGTTCAGGTAAACAATTAAATTTAAATACTAAACTTCGTACTAAGTTAGGATGGGTAGCACTTAAAGATATTAAAGTCGGAGATAAAGTATTTGGTTCTGATGGAAATGAAACAACAGTAACTTTTAAATCTATTCCAGAAACTGCTAAATATTATAAAAT
>Ga0138256_10004858_pt1 | contig 14272 bp, 16 predicted proteins | sample KNB2016incub_MG_FD_105486 | JGI IMG/M metagenome (GOLD analysis project Ga0138256, IMG submission 105486) | Active sludge microbial communities from wastewater in Klosterneuburg, Austria - KNB2014incub_MG | ecosystem: Engineered > WWTP > Activated sludge > Unclassified | place: Austria...
CCTCTTTGTGGAGCAAGCTGGTCTCTTCCAAAGTTTTTGGCATCGGTAAGTATTACATTATTAGAATCAACATCTTTATTTGCTTGCTCTAAAGATTTTTTATGTTCGGTTATTAACTTTTGAGTTCTTTCAATTTGGTCTTTATCATTCTCAATAGTGTCGTCAAGAAACTGAATACGATATTTCCTATCAATAGCTTTTCTTGCTTCATAATACTTTTCGTAAGAAATCTTTTTGTTCTCAAACGAATTATTGAGATTCCTCAAAGAAATAGTATATTGGGCATTATTAGCGTCTTCGTCAAGCTTATTAAAATCTTTAACAAGATTAAGTTCTCTTGTTAATGACTGATATGTAATATCATAAACTTGCTTTTCTACGTCAGCCTGTATATTAGTTTTCTGAACATCTCTTTCTGCACGCAAAGCTTCAATCTCCTTTTTTGCTGTAGGGTCGTTTGCCTTTAAAGATAAAATATCTATATTCCTTGAATATTCAAGATCTTGTAGCGTTTGCCTTTTAAGGAGATATGTTTGATAAGCTTTTAATCTAACTTCAAGTGTTTGAGTTTCATCCTTGTAAATCCTTTCATTCTTGGTAGCCTCGATTTCAACTTCAGACTTATCAATTTTTAATGATGCGGTAAGTCTTCTTTGACGATAATCTTCTGTAAGCTTTGTATAAGCTTCCTCGTATTTTATATCTGAACGTAAGTTATCATTTTTAAGATTAGTATTAGCTATTGATATATCTTCTTTACTTGAAGAAAGGTTTGTTGTTACATTAAGTAACTCTGCTTTATTTTTAGCTTTTTCATTTTCCCTTATTGACTTTAAAGATTCTATTTTCTTAATTTCAGAATTTATATCTTCGTTAAGTGATTTTTGATTCTCGTCAATTTTTACTTCGATATTACTTTTAGCTGTTTCAAGAGCAAGTTTTCTTTGTCTATCCTCATATGCTTTTTGCTTTTCAGCTTTTGCATCTTCGTATTCAGAAACTTTTTTATAGTAATCCTCAACATTACCATTAAGGTCGTTATAAAGTTTTTGTTCTATATCTATTTCTTCTGAAAGTCTTTTTACTCTCTTATCAAATTCAGATTTTGTTGGAAGTGGTCTATCTGATTTTTTAATTGCTTTATTAATAAAATCATCTGAAAAACCAGCACGCTTCAAGTTATCAAGTGTTGCAGAAAGTCCTTCTACTTTAGTTTTTTGCTCTGCAAGAGATATTTCATAAAGTCCTAATACTTTAGGTATATCATCTTGTCTTCCTATTTTATCAATATCAAGAGCTTTCTTCTTTACATCTACATTTTTAGTTAACAATATATCTTCTGTATATCCTCTTGATTTAAGTAACGATAACTCTTTTTCTAATTTAGAAAAAGATATATTATTAAATCTTTCTGCATTCTTTGTAACATTCTCAAAAGCTTTTGTTAGTTCATCTAATGCTTTCTTTAAACTTTCAGTTGTTTCTTCTGCAATTTTTTCTTTGTCAATAAACAATCCAAAAAGATTAAGTAAATATGACACTGCATCAGCTGCCAAACTAAATATACCAGCTATTCCAAGTCCAGGAAGAATATAAGCTATTATTCTTATTTGATTGTACATAGTAGACAATCCCTTTCCAAGACCAAAAGCTTTTGGTTGGGCGCTTTCAAGAGCTTTGTCTAACGAATCTATAACTCCTACAGTCTGTGAATAATTTACAAGAGAAGCTTTTGCTTCTGGACTATGTTGACCTTTTGAAAGAGCTATGTTTCTATATTCATCAGCTTGAGTTGCTAATGTTTGTTTTAGAATTTTATAATCATTAGATAAATCTTTTACTCTTTTAGACTCAAGTTCAAACTCTTTTTGTATCCTTTTAGACTCAATTTCTGCTTTTTTCTTTTCAGCTGTTTCTTCTGCTTGTAGCCTTTTTAAATCAGATAAATCCTTTTTTTCTTTTTCTCTTGATGCTTTAACACTCGCTTTTTTATTAGCTTTTTCTTCTTCATCTTGAGCTTTTGCCAAAGCCTTTAGTGACTCAACAACTCTTTTTTGTTCAAGTGCATATTCTTGAGATTTAATTTTAGAATCGTCAAAAGATTTAGCATTTTTATTATTAGCGTTAGAAACACCTATTAATTCTTTAGCTGTTTCAGATAATTGTAATTTTAAAGCTACAAGTTCTTTTTGCTGTTGAGTAATCTTTGATGTTAAAGCCTGTATTTGAGTAGATGTAGCTCCTGACTGTTTTCCTGTTCCAGATAATCCAGAGTTTAAAGTTGATAGCTTTGAATTAAGCTCGTCTAACGTCTTATTGGTTGTAGCAACAGACGTATTAAACTTAGCAAGCCCATCACCAAGAACTGGATTAAATATCTTTCCATCCCACTTAGATAGGTCGTTAAATAACTGTATAAACTCTTTTAACGTCTTCTTTTTAGCAGCGTTAAAAGAGCCTATATCAAGACCCAATCCTATTATATCTTGTCCATCAGCCATTATCTTGATTTTCTTCTAATTGTTGTTTAATCATTATAGAGAGCTCGTCAACGTAAGTTTCTTTTCTGCTTATTTTATAACCTATTTTACCAAGAGAATTCATCATTCTTATAAACGAAACCCTACTTTTGGCTAAAGATTCTTCTTTGTCAATAGGTAATTTATTCTTGCTGTTCTTACTTCGTAAATCCTGAAGCTCTTTAATTTTACCTTCAAGTAAAGATATATTCTTTTGTTCACGTTTCTCTATCTTTACAAGCTGATTTTCAAAATCAGTTTTATCGTCTTTCCACAAAAGAAAATGGCCATATCTATTTTTGAAATTTTCAAAAGATAAGCTATATGGAACTCCAAAGTTTTTAATAAAGCTCCTTTGAGACTTTATATACATCTTAACGTACTCTATTCTCGTATGCAAGTGGTGTATATAAGATTGCTTTTCAAAGTCGTCAGATAAAAACAGTCCTGAAGTATCAAGGTATTCAGAGTAAACTATTTTAAAATCTTCCTCAGATAATACAGAATAGTCTTTCTTAAACCAAGCGTTCATAAAATCTTCTATAACATAATCCTCATACGCCATTTGAAAGTCTTTTAAATCTCCTTTTTAATTCAGGAATAATGTAAGTATCTCTAAAGTACTTTAAATTTATTTTATCAAGCTTTGTAAGCTGTCCATCATTCCACTGGTCATTTATCTCACTAAAATATGGAACATTACTTGTTACTTTAAATACCGTTCCGGTTATCTCAAGTTGAAGCGAAGCGTAAAAATCTCCACTCATAAACATTGTAACAAAGTCTGTTTTCTTGCCAAGTCCAACACCTTTATTTTCTTTGTTAAAGACTGTTATGTCTTGATAAGCGTTTCCATACTTTGCTTGTATAAACTTGCTATCTCCACGTACTCCTTTTGAACCCATTTGCCCTCTTATTAAGGAGAGTATAGTATCTGAGTTCTCTCTTATTATTGATAATGTTTCCTTCTCTATATCAAATAATTCAAGAGCTTGTATCTTCTTTTCCAAGTTCTTCAGTGGCATTCTTCTTTGTTTTATTGAAAAATGAATATACTTCCTTTTCAGCTTTAGTCCTTTCTTTTTGTGGAAGATTGCTGAATATATCCAAGTCCTGTATTTCTTTTAAAGAAGGAGAATTTACAAGATGAATACTTTTAGTATTAATCTTCTTTCCTGCAATTATTAACTTTTCCATAAAAATATTTTAGCCTCAAAAGCCCGCTCCATTAACGGATGCGGGCTGGCGAGAGAGTGTACGGACTGTTTTTATGGAATAGTAATGTCAACGTAACTAGTAGTTCCATCGTAACCTTCTACATCATTTGCAAGCCAAACAGTTGCAGCGGTTCCTGTAACACGATAAATCTTTCCTGAAACAAATGTTCCGGTAAGTTCAATCTGTCCTGATACAATAGCTGCGGCAGTTACAGTAGGATGTGTTCCATCCTCAATAAGCGTAACTTCAAAGTTGGCATCGTCTGCAAGATCTGTACCAATAGAGCTTGCTACCAGGTTTGTTTCTGCACAGGCTGTTTTTACACCAAGATACAACTTTGTTGTACTTGCAGCTGTGGTTCCCTGTGTAATAACAGTATCCAGCAGACCTGTCATTGACAGTAATGCTTCTGCTCCTTTAAATATGATACCGTTGTTGATAAGCTCTATTGGAGTAAAGCTGTAACCAAAATGGTTTTTGTAAGGAGTGTTTTTGAAGTCAGCCAATGTTGGAGAAGGACTTTGCATAAAGTCTGTAATCAAAGGGCTGTAAGTTCCATTTGAATTTTTCCTGGCAAGCATTTGACCAATCTGGTCAATTTCGATAATATCGTAGCCGCTGTTAAGGAACGATGCCAAAGCTTCTGCATAGCACAAGCCGCCGCTTGTAGTACCAAAAACCCTGTTATAGATTCCATAACGCAGGAACACTTGTAAGCCATCGTCAAGTGTTACGATAATATCTGCCTCTTTGTTATTTGTAATCTCCCTTATAGGAGCAGTCTGGCCAAACAAAGGAAAGGCCTTCTTTTCGTGTATTAATGTAGTAAGCCAGCCTACTGGGTCTAAAAGGTCTGTGAGTGTAAACTCGAGGCCTCTTTGAACCGCAATCAGCATAGCTGTAGCTACCATTGCAGTATCACATTGCTTCCCTGTGTTTTTGGGAGTATTTGTAACATTGCAGGCTTTAATTATTGCGCTCATGTTTTACAAGTTTTTTTGTTTAATAAAATAAATTTCAAGTTTAGTATCTCGATAGAGTCTATAAAGTCGTTTGTGCTCGCTTCAACCTGCTGTCCTGGGTTATCCATCTTTGTGTGCTCGAAATCATCAGGGTCAGAAGTGTTAATGCTTGTACATAAACCAAGTCTCTTAAAAAATTCCTTGTATAAAGGATAAAGAATAGTTTTAAATACTCCTGCACTGTTATACTTTTCCAGAATACCCTCTTCGCCTCCTCCTGTTTTAGTAAGGTAAGCGATAATGATTCTTGGTATTGTAACTTCAGCGTAGTAACCAGTCTCTCCTCTTTTTTCAGGAATTGGCATTAGCATAGCAAAGAGTGGATACTTTACATCTTTGTATGTTATAGAATTGTCAAGTCCAGATATACTCTTTATTATATCATAGCTACGTCCTGGCTCGTAATGAACAACGAAGTTTGCAGATTCTTCAGGAATTTGCACCTCCATCGAGTCTACAACCGACTGTATAACGTCAACTAAAACAACGTCTTCTACAGGTGGAGCTCCTAAAGTAATAGCCATGATTAAATGTTAAAAGAATTTATTGTCCTTGAAAAGTTCTTTGTTCTTGAATACTGTTGTGAAGTAAACTCTGGATATGTTCTGCTTTCGTCTGTATCTTTCTTTATCCACAAAAAAGAAGTCATGTCGTTCACCTCGTGACTAAAGAAATTCCAAGCGTCAATCATCTTGTTCATATTAGAAATACTTTCTGCTGCAGCTTTTTTAATTGCAGCTTCTCCTACACCTGTTGTCTGTGTTGCACTTGAGTTTTGAATAAAATAATAGATGTAGTTTGCAATAAGACTAATGTTGGTATCGTGTACCAAGCCTTGCCATTCTTGTAACTCTCCATTACTATCATTATATTCAGCTCCAAAAAGCAATTCCGACATTCTGTCAGAAGACTCTATTAGAAAGGCTTTGTATAATTCGTAACCAAGTATTTTCTTCAAACATTCTTGCTCGTACTTGATTATGAAAGAGTTTATCCTTTCAATAACTTCAGGTTTTCCTGTATTAGGAAGTGTTATATCTCTAACAAAAAACGAAACATTGATTATAGCAGAGTAATCAGCTATTTGAGGTTGGTTTATAGACTGAAAATGTATATTGTAAATCTTGTCAATGTTAAAAAGATCTCCAACTTGCAACAGGTTAAAAAATCCAGTTGCTTGGTTCCAAGAATAATCTACATCTAAAGCCATTAAACCCCTTCCTGATAATTCGGTAGGAACTATTTCGTATCCTCTGTAATCAGGCTTTCCAAACTGCCCATCAAAAGTAAAGGACGACGAGCCTGTTATCAAGCCAGGTGTTGTACCTACTTTTATTTGTTCGTCGTTCCTTACTATTTGTGGCATTATGAAAATTTTTAAGCTTTAAGTTTACTTATCTCCCGGCTCCCCAGATTTTAGCATCAAGGGTACCAGTTACTGTAGTTGCTCCGTTTTGAATTACCATCCAGTACTGTCTTATTCCTCCAGTGTAATCTTTTTGAAGGTACTGCGTAGTTGAATTGGCGAGCGATAATGAATCTCTAACAGTATAATTTTGTCCGTCAGGAGAATTATAAATATACGCTTTACCAGCCATTGTTCCGGTAGCTTTTGTTACTTTCACCTGAACCGTTACAACTGAATAAGATATATTGGTTCTGTAAGTTGCCGTATCAGCTGTTGCATTTAAAATAGCTCTCGTTGGATTGGTTGCTGTACCAACAAACGAAGCCTGTGATTTTGCTGTATATCCAACAAGTAATGCAAGACTTGTTAGCAGCAACATGATTGTTTTCTTCATTTTATTTTATTGAAGAGTTAGTTAAAATTGTTAATTAAGACTACAGCAATAGGCTTCTTAAACCTCTGTGATAGCAGTCTTCACATTTACAAAAGTATCATACAAAGCAAAACCGGTATGGATACTGTTTAAGAACTGATGAAGCCTCATCTCGCCGATAGCTGTTACCAAGTTCTTGGTAAAGTCGTCGTTTTCCCATCCCCACTGTACAGTGTAATCTTTATAGATTAACACACGATAGTAGCGCAGGAAGGCGGCCTGGAAGTATCCAACAGCGATATTCTGGTCTTCAACAATTCTTGCTCCTGCAATAACCTGGCCATTACTGGTGGTAAACGGAGGAAGTAAATAAACGCCAGAGTCTACAGCTTTAGACAAATCCATGTTGGCAGCATCAATGCTGTTTACAAAAACAGTAATTTCTCCAGTAAGCTTTCCTGAACGTAAAGCTCCAACTGCAGCACGAATGGCATCCATGTGAGTAGGATTGGTAGTCTTAATACCGGCAGCTGCTGCAGTGTAAAAAGAAAACACCTGTGAAAGTGTCTGTATTCCGGCAGGAACAGTTGTTGAAGATACTCCGGTCATAAGCTTCTCGTTAACTTTCAACATTAAAAGCTCCTGTAACTCCTGCTCGATGAATGTAGTCATACCGTCAATATCCTGTAAGAGCTCTGTACCTGCTTTTGCACTGGCTGCAATTTTCTTTGCAATAGATGTTTCTGCTGCCAATTCAAAGCTGATACCAGGTTTTGCAACTCCTGGCCCGATGAAAGCGGCTGCACCATCTTCGTTTACCATATTAGCCCATACATATGTAGAAGCACCGGTTCTTCCTTTGGTAATAGTATCCCAGAAGGTGTTTGGATAGCGCAAAATAGCATTAATACCAGCTTCCATTTCTGTTCTTCCGATATACGGAGAACTTCCACCGTTTACTGTTGATACAAGCATAGGGCTTGCAACACGAAGTTCCAATGAAGGAAGCTGCGTTTTAATACCAGACTTTATGTCTTCAATAACATCTTTTACAGAGCGTGTGCCACCAAGTTCTTTTGGCTTGCTCTCAATCCAGGCTTTAATCTGGCCACGAACACTCATGTCTTTTGGAGCTTCGTTTGTTTTCATTTCAGCCCTTAGCCTGGTAATTTCCAGCCCTTGCTCGGCAAGCTTAGCCATAACACCGGTCTTGTCGTCAGCCATAGCACGTAAAGCTTCCAAAGGAACATCTTTAAGCGCATCCGACTGAGATGTACGAATAGCTTCAAGCTCTTCTTTTGTAGCACGGGTAGCAAGGCCGGCATCAATTTTCTCTTGGATTTTAGCCAGTAAAGCGGTTCTTTTCTCTTCCTCTGTTTCTCCATCTTCCTTATAGGCAGATGAACGGAAGCTTAATTCCTTTCCGCAGAAACGTCTGCTCGAAAACTTCGGCAGGTATCCTTTCCTCGTTGGAGGAAAGTGTAAAATGTCTTTTTTCATTTTAATTTAATTTTTTGAGTAAATAATCGTATAAATCAGACTTTCCATGCTGCGGCTTGCTATCATCCAGTGCTTTTCGTCTTTGCTCGAGCGGCTGGTTTTTAGCAAGTGTTATGTGGCGGTCAATTAAACTTCTTAATTCAAGTTGCTCTTTTCTTGGTATTTTTTTAATAAGAGCATCAGTATCCTCGTCAAGAAACTCGTCAATATAAACCCCGTCAGAATTTCTTACCCCGTATGTTTCTGTTTGAGAACCTATTGTTACAAACGAAATCTCAAACAAGTCGCACTCTTTCATTAGTACGACATCTTTCTTGTCGTCATACTCCATCTTATCCCAAACGTAGTCAAACCCATAAGAGCCATTATTACAAGCTCCTCTTTTGTGCCTTACTAAAAGTTCGTCTGCAACTTGTACTCCTGAAAGAATATCAACCTCTGCATAAAGCCCTATCTCGTCTTCTTTCAAGACCATTGGCATACCTACAGAATCTCTCTGGCTGTGCATATACAATGCAGTAATCTTGTATGTAGCTTTACTTTCTGGGCCTCTATCAGATATTGATTTAGAAAAACACCCTTTTAAAGGAACGGTACCGTAGTCATCAGGAATACCCCATATACAGAAATACTGTTTAAGTATCCTATCGTTCTCGTTTCTTTTAGAGTTAGCTTCCCTTATCGCATCAGGTTGAGTTAACATTGTCTTCCTGTGTGCAAATTTTATTGGAGAAGAACCAACGCTATTTCTTAGTTGGAGTATCTTTTGATGCATCTTTTTTAGTTATTTTACGGTCATACTTAGTTTTCTTTGTTGCCCCTTCCTGCTTTCCTGTTAACGCCATTTCAGGATGAAGCTTTATATATTCAGGATAGTAAACTTCGTTGTATTCAGCCCTGGGCTCCAAACCCTGAAGCTCTCTTGCTTCATTGTAGCTTATCCTTCCTCCTTCCCAATCAATCTGAATAGAGTTTGAATATGCTTCACGAGCTTGTGATGCTTTTGTAACATCTTCTTTAAGGATTACAAGATGACTATAATCCATTATGATATTATACTCATCATCAGACAAACCAAAGAATATATCGTAAACCTCCATTCTCCTCAAAGAAAAAGGGATGATATTGTTCTGATAAAGCTGCTTTTCTACTGAATCCTTATTGTCGTATGTAGCATTTTTCCCAGCCATTAGTTCTGCTGGATAACCCATCCTGTCGCAAATACCATCAACTCCTTGCTTTACAGTTTCTTTTGTCATTAAGTCTCTTAAGTTGAAACTCATTGCGTTCCACTTAACAGGGTATTTACTTACAACATATTGTAACTGCCCTAAAGTTAATCCATACCTTCTTAATTGCTCCTGTAAATCATCTTGCCCTCCAGGAGTCATAGGAACCATACCAGCCATATCAGGCTTGCTGTCATGACTGAATACACCAAGCGGGCCTTTCTTTTTGAGGAGAACATTATCTGCTTCCATCGCAGCACAAATGTTAGAAACATAATAATCCAATCCTGCAACTTTAGATATTGGTAAACCAAAGTCATCTATCTTGTTCATGTAACCATCCTTGATAAGGATAATCTCTTTTGCAGGAATAGTGTATGTTTTTCCAAAGATAGAAAGCTTCCATTCTAATATAGGATTAGAGTTTGGAGAGTTTTCGTCAGCAAAAATATCGTAGCTTTCGTTCTTAACTGGTTTACAGAAAACAGGATTAAGATTAATTAAGTATTTAGTAAAATCATTCTCGAAACCTGCTGGTTTAATAGCCCAAACAGGACAGTAGCCAAACGTCTTGCAATATACTAATTGCTGAGAGTTAAACTCCTGCCTTGTTTGAAGCGGATTAGGTTTTCCAAAAAGCTTTTTAATTCTTCTTAACTTTGGAATTTTGCTTACGCTTTTAATTACCTTCTTGTCTTTATCAACAAAAGCAATAACTCCATTAGAATCACACTCTGCTAAACGGTCAATAACAGTTGCTAATGGAGGACAGTAATTGTAAGCCCAGAATTGCATCTCGTGGTTAGCTAATCCTATCCATCTTGGCCCTACGTCAACACCATCTCCAGTTAAAGAAATAGTTTTTCCGTTTGAATCTCCTGGAATAAAATCTATTCCAGCAGGAAAAAATCTCGATAACATTCCGTTACCAGCAATAGTTCCAAACATATTGTTAGAGCCAGTAAGGTCTGTTTGTTGCTCCCTTTTTTGAAGAAACTTTGGTAAGAGATTTTTTAACTGCATTAAATTTTGATTTTCCTCAAAAAAGAAATTATGCCAATTCCGTTCTTAGATATTTCGTGTAAGCTCCATATCTGATAGCATCAAATGTATGGTTATTAGTTTCTACAGGAACATTAATAGCTTTTCCAGTTGTCTTATCTTTATCCCAAACATACAAGCTTCTTTCCCTGTGAATATTCTTACTTAAACATGAGTATTTAACATCAAATGTTTTTAGTAATCGTATTCCTGCTTTAATACTTCCCTGTCCTTTTCTCGCAAAGTCAGCATATATAGCTCCGTGCTTCCTTAAATCCTTAATCATGTCTGGGTCATGGTCGCAGTATAGAGGATCTATATCGTACCTCCAGCCATTGCCCTTTAGAATCTGAATTATTGTAGGAGAGGCTAAACCTGCTTCGTACGCTAACTCTTTTACAAACAAAGTGTTTCCAACTAATGTTTGCTTTATAATACATGTAGGGTCTATCGTATATCCAAAATCAATACTGTAAACCCAGTCAACTGAATCGTTTTTAGGAAACTCGTCCTCGTCAATCATTGTCCAGTTAGGGAAAATAACTCCGGTAACATTTCCAGTTAACCCTCTTGCGTAAACCTTAAATAACTCGTAATCTCCACGAATTACAATAGGTTCTCCTTTCTCGTTCTTCTGAATATTTCCATATTCGTCTTTCTGAAACACAGCGTAATTCTCAATCTCCCTGTGCTTTTCAGGCTTTAAGAAAGGATTATGTCTATGGTCAGAGTATATCGTAACATTCTCAGGATAGCCAATAATCTCATCATGAGCCCAGAATCTTGATGAAGGGTTATAATCTATTATCGTTTGGTCACTCCTTCCATCAAGCTGGAAATAAATCATGTAAGGAAAACTATTCGCCTCATTGATAAACAGTCTTTTTCTCTTGTTTCCCCTTGCAGCCATTTCAGTCTCGAACACCTTAAACTCCATCTTCATTCCTGAATGGAAAGTAAACAAATGGTCTGTCTTGTGATAACTCTTTATCGCATTTTTAAAGTCTGGATAAATGTAATCTTCAAAATCCCTTAATGCACCTCCTTTTAAATGCGGAAAAGACTGAGAGGTAATAGTTGTTATTATTGGAGAATCTCCAGTTGGTCTTTCTTCCGTACATAATGTAGCAAGAGCACCAAGAATATTAACTGTTTTACCACTATAAGCACCGCCCTGATTAACGACTCTCCTTGTTCCTTTACGAAGCTCTTCGAGGTTCTTTGTATATATAGGAGATGCTTTCATTAAGACCCAACCTCCTCGTCAGTACCATCCCATTTGAATTCACTAACAGGAAAGTGAGATTGGCAACCTATACAGAAGGTTGCTCCATAAAATTTAGGGTCTCTTGCATATGTTTCAGCAAGCTTTTCTCCCATCTTTGTAAGAGCTCCGCATTTATTATGTACATAAGAATCTCTTACAGGTCTAACAAAACCTTTACTAAGCTCCTCTTCTGAAAGAACTAAATACTTTTTATTTTGTTTCGTAAGAGAGTCTACTTGATGTAGTTCCTCGTCGTTTCTGTCAGTAGTAAGTGCCATAAATTGCATTTATGTTACAAGGTAAGCTTTATATGTGTATGTACCAAATACACTTATCCACATATGTTAATAACTAAATACACCAATACTTATAGTAAAAAACCCCAAACTTTACAGTCTGGGGTCTAACCAATTACTATCGGTTTAACTTACGCTCTCATCTTCGCCTAAAGGCTGGTTCAATCAGCAAAAGCCCGTTGACCAGGACGGGGCAGCGTAAGCCATTCAGCAGCCGCTGAACTTCATTAAGCCTCTGCGCCAGAGTCTTCGTTCGTATTTTCAGATTCTTCCTGACGACACTTCGAGGCTAATTCTTTAACTTCGGCAACAGCTTCAGCATTTGCTCCGCCACTGCCTAAACGGTTAATTCTTTCCAATAGCGCTGACAAATTCTCGTCAACAGCTACTTCTTTTTTCTTCGCCATATCATAGTTTTTATTGGTTACATCTTCAACAGCCTGCCGGCGGCACTCCTCAAAAAGAAAGTTAATACGGTCGTTTTACTAAACGAGTATTCTTCTTTTTCAACTCATCCATAAGTTTCTGAAATATATAATTTTCAGCAAAGTGTAAAAATCGAAAGTTGTCTATTACTTTCCACCAAAAGATATTTTTCCTTTTCTGAATGTAAAACCTTCCGTCTTTCTTTTTTGCTATTCGATATTTACTTAACATAATTCTTAGGATTAAATATTGCTATTATCAATTCAACAGTACAAACTAAAACGAGCCAAAAGAAACGCATTTGTAGTAATTTAATGGTGAAAAATGCTAAAAACTCTAACGACCAAGGCAAATTAATAGGGAAAAATGCTAAAAAATTTGTGTGGGTGGGGAATAGGCAAAAATCGAAAGCAAATGTTTTATTTGCTTTCGAGTAACGTATGCTAAAATTTCGCTATCCATGTACCATTGCTGTTCAGCAGGCAAATGATAACGGTTAAAAATACAGCTGCTAAAATGACAGTTCCTATAATGTCAATACTGCTGTTTTGACGGTAAGCGAACTTTTTGTTTTCTGCGCTCATGGTTGATAGTTTTTAATAATATGAGGAATATCCCTCACCACAAAACCCCGTCCTAAATAGGTACGGGGTAATGTGGATAATTGGTTAACAACTACTTTTGAACAGGCCAGTGCTCGGTGCGAACAGAACCAACCGTTCCACGTGAAAAACCGAGTGCAATAACTTCCTTAACGGCAGCGGTTGCGTCCATGCCCCCGGATATACGAGAATTTAATTCGTCGTATATCTGTTGCGTGGTTGCTCCACGTGTGCCTCCTGACGTTTTGGCAGCAGGCGCAGATTTATGAACCGGAAGCAATAAATTGTCCAGTTCAGTTTCGGCTGCCAGTTCAGCAGCTGCCGTTTCGGCATTAGCGCCTTTACCAACATTTGCCAAAACAGCAGTTTTGTAGTTGGTACGAACGGCAATACGTTCGTTACGCAAGTCTGCCAATTTTTGCTCTGCTGCCAATTTAGCAATGTTTTTAATTTCGGCATCAATCAGTTTTTCTTGCGCCAGCATGGCAGCCTTGGCATCATTATACTCCTTCGTGCCGTACTTGGTTTTTTGCCATGCGCCTGCCAATTCAGCAGCCTGTTTGTTTAATTCAACCAGTTCTGGACTGGTTGGTTCGATTGTTTTAATCGGTTCCATGATTGTAGATTTTGTGTAATACGTGTTATAGCACATATTACGGTTATAGATAATAATTGGTTACAAAATTGAAAAACAGCAATATGTCAATGAACTGGTAAAATATGGTTGCGGTACTTGCCGGTAGGTACTTTATTCACTCCGTTAACCGTTCCCGTCAACCACAATACAAATATCGGTTAATTTATTGAATTGACAATACCCAAGTATCGTATTAACAAATATTTAACATATTACAAGTATTTATAATTTGTGCCTGACCCGTATATATATATGTATGGTATCAACACGTATTACAACTACCAAAAACCACAAATTTCAACGAACGGCATAAGGCTGGTATGTTTGCATCAAAAATACTCCGGAGTCAAATTTGGGGCTAAAAACCACGTCTGCTGCGATTTTGATATTTCCAAATTTACTGGCCATAAGTTATCCACATTTTATCCACTTAACAACATTGTAACACATTATTATTTAACTTCAATTATCGGCAGCAATACCTGCCGTTAACCAGTACTATGCAAACAACAGTAGTATATCAACAACAGTACTATACATACCAAAGTACCAGCAAATGCCTGATACCATGTATCAACTGGTACCAATGCTACACACAGGCAAATCTGTGTAGAAAAGTCAAAAGCCCTTTCAGGATTCTACTTTTTCTCTTTTTCACTTAGGCTTAATTCCAATTCTAACTTTCTCAAAATTTGGTCTTCAGAATCTGATAATTCAGGAATCTTAAGCCTTCC
>Ga0138256_10004859_pt1 | contig 14272 bp, 11 predicted proteins | sample KNB2016incub_MG_FD_105486 | JGI IMG/M metagenome (GOLD analysis project Ga0138256, IMG submission 105486) | Active sludge microbial communities from wastewater in Klosterneuburg, Austria - KNB2014incub_MG | ecosystem: Engineered > WWTP > Activated sludge > Unclassified | place: Austria...
AGTTTGTAACAGTACTCGGCCTGCGGCGCCTTCGGCTTGCCACAGGTGTGCACGTGCAGGTCGATCAAGCCGGGCATCACGTACATGCCGTTGGCGTCGATCTCCTTCGCGGGCCCCTTCGGCCGCTTGCTGGCATCGACCGGCAAGCCCGGGAATCCCACGTCGGCAATCTGCACGATGCGGTTCTTTTCCACGACGATGTCCACCGGACCGCGCGGCGGCCCTCCCTGTCCATCGATCAGGGTCGCCCCGCGGATGATCAGCCTGTCGAACGGTCCGTCGCCTTCGGCACGCCGCGGCGCCGGGTCGGCGTCCTGTGCCACCATCGGCGCGGACCAGCCGGCCAGGGCCAAGGCGCTGGCCAAGGCCACTATCCCACGAGTGAAACGCAATCCCATGATCTTCGCTCCCGTTAATGAACAAGTCAGGTCGCTCGGGCGGCTTGGGCCCTGCATCGCCGGTTGTATTCCCGAACGGATCAGTCGCCGTCAGCGTTGACGGTGCCAGCGGCGTCGAGCCACTGTTTTTCGCGATGAACGGCGCCATCTGCAGCATCGTTCGCAACACACCGGTGTAGCACGTCGCGGCCGGAAATTAGGACCGGGTTCCTGCTTCCGTTAGATTCGAAGTCGTCAGTTCCCCCCAACCATACGAGTCCCCTATGTACCGCAATCTGGCCCGCATTGCCGTCGCCGTCGTCATCACGCTTACCGCCACGAGTGCCGCTGCGCAGCAGAAGGAGCACGAGGGAAAGAAGGGTGAAAAGCACGACATGGCCGGCATGATGCAACATGAAAAGTCGCCGTGGAAGGAAATGGACGTCTTTCACGCCACCCTCGGTACGTCCTTCCATCCCGTGGAAAAGGGCGACTTTGCGCCGCTCAAGGCCAACGCCGAGTCGCTGGCCGCCAAGGCCCGCAGTTGGAACACCTCCACCGCGCCGGCCGCCTGCGCGACTCCCGCCATGAAGGAAAGCGTGGCGTGGCTGGCCACCAACAGCGCCGCGCTGGCCGCCAAGGTCAAGAGCGGGGCAGCCGACAGCGAGTTGAAGGCCGCCATCACGGCGATCCACGACCGCTTCGAGGTGGCGGAAAAGGGATGCGCCGAACCGCACGACATGAAGGGGATGAAGCACTAACCCTGCAACTCTCCGGCGCGGCGCTGGCAGCGTTCCGTCAGCGCCGCACGTCGGACTGGGGCACCTCGGCGGCTCACCCCTGCGCGGCGCCGAGCGAGATCGCGAAGCAGTGCTTGTGGCCGATCTTCCACTCCTCGGGCGAGACCTTGGCGTACCGCCGCTTCTTCTCCGGGTACTTCTCGATGTCCTGGAAGTGGAAGCCGCAGCGCTCAAAGAGCGAATCGGAGAACGACACGGCGAACAACTCCGGATAGCCGCGCTTGGCGGCCAGCGTCACAGCCGCCGTGATCAGCTGCGCACCAATTCCGCGCCGATGCTGCTCCGAATCCACGGCCAGCGAGACCAACTCCACCAGCGACGGCGAGTACTCGTCCAGGCAGACGCACCCGACCACGCGGCCGTCATCGTCCCGTATCACCCGATAGTCGTCGAGGTGCGCCTCGACAAAGGCTTCGGAGCGCAGGAGCGTCAGGCCTTCGGGGGCGAAGCGGTTGTTCAGCTCGGCGAGGACCGGGACGTCGTACTCCCGGGCAGGGGCGATAGGGCGCATGCGCGGATTCTAGGGCGTAGCGCCCCCTCGGCTCAATGTGCGCGTCGCGGGTAGCCACAGGTCGCCGACCCGTCGCCGACGCTGCGCTACGGGTCGAGCAGGATTCCGCGATTGAGCCGCCAGTCGGGGTCCACCCACCGCTTTACGGCGCGCATCGTCGCGATCGTCGCCGCGTCGTACTGCATGGGAAGGAATCCCTTCTTGATCCGGCCGATGCCATGCTCGGCGGCCACGCATCCGCCCCGTGCCACGATCTCGGCCGCGAGCACGGCGTAGCACGCCGTTGCCATCGCCAGCTCCACCTCGTCGCGCGGCAGGATGTTCACGTGGAAGTGGTTGTCCCCCACGTGACCGAAGGCGGCGAAGTCGAGTCCGACGCCGCCCAACACTTCGTGGTAGCGCGCAAAGACCCAGCGCAGCGCCGCATCCGGAACCGCCATGTCGGTCGCGACCTTGTGCAGCCCGGGGTAACGCTCGCGCCGCTGGGCGATGAGCGCGTTGACGCGTTCGGGAACCGCGTGCCGAAAGGCGCGAATGTCGCGCAACTCCCCCTCCCCAACCCCGGCGAGCGAAGCCTCGGGGTCTCCCCCCGCCTGGGCGACGAGCGCCGCCAGCCGTTCGGCGGCATCCGCCAGTTCCTCGTCGCCCGCGTAGTCCACTTCCACGAAGACCGAGCACGCCGCGTCGGCGGCGGCCTGCAGCACACGGTCGACCGCCGGTTTTCCGCTCTCGCGCGCCAGCGCGTGCGATCGCGCGTCGAGGAACTCGATCGCCGTCGTGCGCAGTCGAGGATCGTTTCGCAGCGCGTCGACGTAGTCGAACGCGCCGTCGACCTGGGGGAAGAACTGCAAGTAGCCCAGCCGAACGTCGCGCCGTCGTTGCAGCCGCACGGTCACTTCCGAGATGACGCCGAGCGTCCCCTCAGCGCCGATGAAGAGGTCGATCGGGTCGCGGTCGGCCGAAAAGCCGTAGCCGGCCGCATTTTTTGTCGTCGGCTTCAGGATCGGGGCGATGGCCAGCCGGCGCGACGCGCCACCGTCGTCGAGCCACAGGACTCCGTCAGCTGCCCGGGCCGCGCCGCGACGCAGGCGCAACGTGCGCGCACTCGGCAACTCGATGCTCAGCGCCTCCACCCATTCGCGCATCGCCCCGAACCGAAAGCTGTGCGCCCCGCCAGCGTTGGTCGACACCATCCCGCCGAACGAGGCCGACGTTTCGGTGGGGTCGACGGGAAAGACGAGGTCGGGATGGCACGCCGCCAGGTGCGCGTTCAGCTCCGACAGCCACGTGCCGGCGAGCACCGTCGCCGACGGATGGTCGCCGTCGTCTACACGCAGGATGCCGCGCAGGTCGCCCAGCGACACCATGTGCGACTCCGGGTCGGGCACGGCGCCGCCCGTGACGCCAGTGCGAGAGCCCGACACCGACACGGCGTGTCGCTCGTGTGCGTGCCAGGCAAGCACCTGGCGCAGCTCGTCCAGCGTGGTCGGCCGCGCCAGCGATGCGACTCCCGTTGCCGCCAGCTTCGACTCGTCGTGCAGGAAGTCGGCAATCGTCGCGGCGTCGGGCGATCGCAGCACGGCGGACGGTGGCGACGAGACGACGCCGACCAGCGCCTCGCTGCGAAGGTGCGCGCTCGCGTCGCTCACGGTCCGCTCAGTACAGGATGCGCGTGCGGATGCTCATCGGGAGCGCCGCAATCCTGCTATGCACCTCATCCGACAGCTCCTTGTTGACGTCCATCACCAGGTAGCCGATGTCCCGGGTGGTCGCCAGCTGCTGCGCCTCGATGTTCGCCCCCACCTCCGACACGATGGAGTTGACTTCAGCCAATGCGCCCGGGACGTTGCGGTGGATGTTGAGGATGCGGTGGCGCTCGGGCAGCGCGGGGAGGTTCACGTTCGGGAAGTTCACCGCCCCCTCGGTCGAGCCGCGATCGAGGAAGCCGATGAACGAGTTGGCGACCTCGATCCCGATGTCTCGCTGTGCCTCCTCGGTGTTGCCTCCCACGTGCGGCGTGAGGATCACGTTCGGCAGGTCGCCGAAGCCGGCATCGAAGTCGGCGTTGATCGGCGCCGGCTCGCTGGGGAACACGTCGAGTGCCGCCCCGGCCAGGTGACCGCTCTGCAGCGCCGATCGCAGCGCGCTCATGTCCACCACGCTGCCGCGCGACAGGTTGATCACGTAGCTGTGCGGCTTCATGCGCTCCAGCTGCAGCGCCCCGATCATCCCGCGCGTGCGGGTCGTGTCGGGTACGTGCAACGTGAGAAAGTCGGACTGCTCGATCAGCGCGTCGAGCGACGTAACCGACCGCGCCAGCCCCAGCGGCAACTTCTTCTGGATGTCGTGGAAGCTGACGCGCATGCCGAAGGCCTCGGCCAGGATGCCGACCTGTTGCCCGATGTGGCCGTAGCCAACGATTCCCAGCGTTCGCCCACGCACCTCGTGCGCCCCCGCGAGGCTCTTGTCCCACTCGCCGCGGTGCAGCTTGAGGTTCTTGTCTCCCAGACGGCGCGCCAGCGCAACGACGTTGCCGATCGTTAACTCCGCCACGCTGCGCGTCGAGGCGTGCGGGGCATTGAACACCGGAAGTCCGGCCTGGGCCGCGTCGCCGATCGCGACCTGGTCCGTTCCCACCGAGAAACAACCGATCGCCATCAACGTACCGGCGTGCTCAAACTGCGGCGCGCGGATCTTCGTGCGCGACCTGACGCCCAGCACGTGCGACGACGCCACCACGGCGTTCAGCTCCTCGCCATCGAGCGCGCGCGGGATCACCTCGACGGAATAGCCCGCCTCGACCAGCGTCTCCCGCGCAGCGGGGTGGATGTTCTCCAGGAGCGTGATGCGAATGCGATCGTGCGGAATCGACGTCGGGCTCGACATGTACTTCAGCAAGGGGGATGCGGGGCACGACAGACGCGGGCCCGGAACAGGCGCCCGCGTCTGGGTGAGCCAAGTTAACGACTCAAGGCCACGGATCGCGCCGGCAGGAGTGCCAGCGTCGATGGCGGGGTCAGAGCGGCAACTCGTACCGGCGTGTGCCCATCGTCCGAGGGCGGCCAATGCAGGACCGGCGGCATGGTGATTCTCACCCGTGTACCCGCCCCCACTTCGCTCTCGACATCCAGCGCGCCACCCATCTGCTGCACGACCCCGTGGGCGAGGAAGAGCCCCATCCCGGCCCCGGCCGTGCTCGCGTGGGTCGTGAAGTACGGTTGCGTGACGCGGCGCAGGTCCTCGCGTGAAATCCCCGGCCCGTTGTCCGCGACCTCGATCTCCGCACGCCCCGCGCGGTTGGTGCCCACCCGCACGACGATCTTTCCCGGCCGACCCGGAGTCCTGGTGGAGAGCGACGCGGCCGCGTGCACGAGGACGGTGACAATCGCCTGCACGAGCTTCGATTCGTCGCCGAGCACAGCTGGGGCAGCATCGAAGGTGGTCTCGAGCGTCCCGGACTGGCGCAGCTGATGCCCGGTCACGCGCAGCGCCGCCTGCGTCACCAGTTCGGGAGCAACCGGGACCAGCTGCCCCGTGTCTGGGCGCGAGTAGGCACGCAGGGCATCGACCACGCGGCGAATCCGGTCGGCGCCGTCCAACGCGCTCTCGACCGACTCCATCAGCTCCTCCGGGGCGTCATGCGCGCGTCCCCACTCGCCCATGAGCTCGACGTTCAGTCGCAGGTACGTCAGCGGATTGTTGATTTCGTGCCCGACGCCTGCCGCCAGCCTCCCGAGCGCCGCCTGACGCTCGGCCTCGATCCAGGCGTGCTGCGCCTCGTCCCGCTCCTGCGTGCGGATCTCGATCTCCTCGGTCAGGTGCGTCGACATCTCCGAGAGTCGCCGCGCGTCCAGCACGAAGCGGCGCACTGTCTCGGCGGTCATCGGCACCACCACCGAGAGGAAGCCAAGGTCGGCGAGCATCAGGAAGTTCAGGTCGCCATTCGTGATCAACACGTCGTTTGCCGTGGCGCCGACGAAGATGGCAAACCCCACCAGGTACCCGAGGTGCAGGGTACCGCCGACTTGTCGACGACGCGAAAACGCGACGCAGGTGGCGATGACGCCGGCGAAGTACGCGTACGTCGTCAGCTCACCCAGCACCGAGTGCGTCGGAAACCGGTAGCGCACGCCGGACCAGGTCACGTCGACATCGGTGAACACTCGCGGGACGAACAAGAGGTCCGACGTGACGCCGATCACCCCACCCAGCAGACACAGCCCCGCAAGCATCGACGCCCACCGGGGGAGTCCGCGCACGCTCGTGCTCCGACCGCCGAATGCGTACAGGATCCAGGCGGCAACGAAGATCCCCGCCATGAGGAAGTTGAACCGGGCACCGGCCAGCCGCACCGCATCGGGAAGCGACGCGTAGCTCAAGCTGATGTTCCCGACGCTATAGCCCGCTGCGCTGAAGGCGATGACCGCAAACACGCGTGCGGCGCGCCACCCGGGGGCACGCGAAACGGCGAGCAACAGGACACCTAGCCCGGCATGGAGCACGGCGACGCATGCGGAAAGAACGACGGCGGTGTTCATGGAGTGCTTGTCAGTCTCGACCGCTCGCCGATCAAAGCTAAGCGCCCCGTGCCACACGCCGACGGCGGGCGAGTCTCAGAGACTTCCAACGCGCCCACCGGCCCGCCGGCATCCGTCCGCGTGACCGCGGCCAACGGCCGCTACCAGCGGCCGTTACCAGATGTCGCCGATCGTGTATCCCTCGGGAAACGGGTCTTCCGGGTCCAGCACGTACGTCGCGCTCCCCGTGATCCAGGCGCGCCCCGATATGGTCGGCACCACGGCCGCATACGGGCCGACCTGGGTCACCGCCTCCAGCCGCCCGGTGAATACCGTCCCAAGCACGCCGGCATGGCGGAAGTCCTGGTGCAGCGGCAGCGCTCCGCGGGCAAACAGCGTCGCCATCTTCGCCGAGGTCCCCGTGCCGCACGGAGAGCGATCGAGGGCGCCGGTCCACGTTGCGGGGCGCCCCCAGTCGAGCGTGCCGGTCGACACGACCACCGCGTTCTGCCAGTCGGCCCCCTCGACGCGCGAAGGCGCCGAGAGCTGGGCGATCGTCACGCCATCGAAGTCCGGTTGCTCGGGATGCACGACCGGGAGCTGCTCGCGCGCCGCCGCCTTGATCATCTCCCCGATGCGCGCGATGTCCCGCCCCGTATCGGGGGTCAGCTCGAGGCCGAACTGCCGGGCGTCGGCGATCACGTAGAACATCCCGCCATACGCCACGTCCACGACGACCGTCCCGAGCTGCGGCACCTCGATGTGGGCATCCAGGTGCGTGGCGAACGACGGCACATTCCGGAAGGTCACGCGCCGCACCTTGCCACCCGCGCAGTCGGCCCGGACGCGAATGAGCCCGGCCGGGGCCTCGAGCGTGAGCTCGGTCACCGGCTCGTGCATGGGCAGCATCCCCGTCTCCAGGAGCACGGTGACGACACACATGGTGTTCGTCCCCGACATGCCCGGATACTCCACCTGCTCCATGATGACGAATCCCGCGTCAGCCTCGGGATGCGACGACGGCAGGATCACGTTGCAGTTGGCGGCCGGGTAGCCCCGCGGCTCGCGCAGCATGCGCAGGCGCAACGCATCGCCGTTCGCGCGCAGCCAGGCCATCTTGTCGAACATCGTCGCCCCGGGCACCTCGCCGACCCCCTCGGTGATCACCCGCCCGTGTTCACCGCAGGCATGGGCGTCGTAGGCGCGGATCGTCGGGTACTGGTTGGAAGACGGGCTCATGGCAGCGCTCGAGTGGACTGAGGTCATGCGACGATGGCCGAGCCTAACGCACGACCATGCGGGTGAAGGGGTACACGTATGCCTGCAGCATGATCAGCACGCCCACGAGCGACGCCAGCACCAGGCTATGCCAGAAGACGAAGCGCAGGATGCGTCCCTCCTGCCCATACCACCGCGTTGCCGTGCTGGCCACCACGATGCTCTGGGCGTCGATCATCTTCCCCATCACCCCGCCCGACGAGTTGGCCGCCGCCATCAGCGTCGGGTCCACGCCGACCTGCTGCGCCGTCAGTGTCTGCAGGCTGCCGAAGAGCACGTTCGACGACGTGTCCGACCCGGTCAGCGCGACCCCCAGCCACCCCAGCATCGCCCCGAAGAACGGGTACCACACCCCGGTCCTGGCAAACGCCAGCCCGAGGATGGCGTCCATGCCCGAGTAGCGCGACACGTAGCCTAACGCGAGCATCGCGCTGATGGTCAGCAGCGACGTGCGCACCAGCCGCAACGTGGCGCCGTACTCACGCAGCAGCTGCCGCGGGGAAAAGCCCATCAGGAGCCCCGCGATCATCGCCGCAATCCAGATCGCGCTCCCGGTGGCCGAGAGCCAGTTGAGCGTGAAGACTGCCGCCTCGGCGCTCGCGGTCTGCACCACGGGCGGCACCCGCTGCACCAGCAGGTGCAGCCCCGGCACCTCGAACTTCGGCGCCGACAGGGCGTTCAACACCCCCTTGACCTGCGGTAATCCCCAGAGGAAGACGAGGACGGACAGGACCACCCACGGGAGCCACGCGCGACGCCCACTGATCGGCCCTGGCGTCGTACCGACGACGGGCGCATCCTCCTCGCTCGGTGGAGCACTGGCAAGAGACGCCGCATTCCCGGAGACCACGGACTCGCCGGTACTCGTGGATGCGTCGCCCGACTCTGCCGGCCGCCACCCGTCGCGCGGCTGCCACCAACGCATGAAGAGCGTCAGTGCCCCCATCGAACAGACGCTCGCCACCACGTCCACCAGCCACGGGCCGTGGTAGTTGGACACGAGGAACTGCGGGAGCGCGAACGCGACGCCGGCCACGAGCAGCGCCGGCCAGATGCTCCACGTCGCGCGCAGGCCGGCGTAGGCCGCCATGAGCCAGAACGGGATGATGATCGAGAAGACCGGGAGTTGCCGGCCCACCATCGCGCTCAGGTCGAGCAGGTCCAGCCCGGTCACGCCCTGCAGCGCGATAATCGGCGTCCCGAGCGCGCCGTACGCGACTGGCGCCGTATTGGCGATCAACGACAACCCGCTGGCCTGCAAGGGAGAGAATCCCAGCCCGATGAGCAGTGCCCCGGTCACCGCCACCGGCGTCCCGAATCCAGCCGCCCCCTCGAAGAAGGCCCCGAACGAGAAGGCGATCAGCACCAACTGGAGCCGACGGTCGGCGGTGACGGCGGTGATGCTCCCCTGTAGCGCGCTGAAGTAGCCGGACTGGCTCGTCAGGCGATAGAGAAAAATGACGTTCAGGACGATCCAGCCGATCGGGAAGAGCCCGTAGGCCGCGCCATACGCCGCCGAGGCAAGCGCCATGGCCGGCGGCATTCGAAGGCCGATGATCGCGACCAATACTGCCGACGCCAGTCCGGCCACTGCCGCCCAATGCGCGCGCACGCGATGCATGGCGAGCAGACCGAGCAACAGCACCAGCGGGAACGCTGCGGCCGCAGTAGAGGCAACCGGTGAGTTCAGCGGGTCGTACGTCTGGGACCACACGGGCTGGCGGGAGAGGGCGAGAGCCGGCGAGGGCGACAAGTGGATCGGCAGCGCGCGAAACGGCGCGCCGCTCGGCGGACGCGCGCGAACTTGTCGGTCGGATCGGAAAAGCACGAGGGGGGCGACGCCTGAAAACAGGACGCCCACCGATGACAGGTCACCGGTGGGCGGGTCGCGAAGCTTCGATTCTCAGTCGGCCTGGTATCAGGCGGTCGCGCGATAAGGGGAGTCGGAATACGGCGAGTCGTCGACGCCGTCCGATCCATACACGAGGCGCTGTCTTCGCAGTTCCGTCGTGATTGGCAGCGGGGAGACGTCACCCACCATTGGTCGAACGATGTCGAGGATGCCGTCGCTGAGGTGCTGGCCGAAGCGCGCCAAATTCTCCGCGCGCGCCCGCTGGCCCAGCAGGTACATCAGGAACGGTTTGTCGGCCTTGGCGGTGTTGCACCGCTTGCAGGCCAGTACGAGGTTGTCACGCCGATCGTACGCGGTCTGCCCCTTTCGAGGTGTCACGTGATCGAGTGTAATGTTCCGCGGGTCAGACTCGACTCCACAATACGCGCACGTTGGTCCGTGCACCGTCAACAGCCAGCGCCGAGTTTCGGCGTATGCTTCCCGGCTGGTTGAAAGGGAGGAATGCTGAGGGATGTGTCCGCCCGGAGTGCCCCGCCGCGGTCGGCGGCTCCGGCGTTTTGCTGGATTGGTCATGTACCCGTGCAAGATAGTGCGCTCCACGCGTTTGCGGGAGTCGCCGGGGAAATGACGACGCAACCGGTCGATCGGTCAGCAAACTCGACCGTAAGGGCCACTGCCGGTAGCGGAGCGCGGGAGGCCATTCGCGAAGCAGCACGGAGATGGTCGAGCGGTCACGGGTCGCGCGACCGGGACTTTGTGGTCAGCGTCCGGCTGAATCCACCGCAAAGAATTTGGCGTCGGCCCAGCCCTCGACGCCTGCCGAACGCACTCGGCGCCACCCTCCCCGCACCTCACCGAGTTCGACGCGCGCGTTCGGAGTCACGACGCCGACTACTGCGGCATCGATCGACGCCGCCCCCCGCACGTTCACCCACGACTGCGCCACCGCGCGCGTCCACGGGCCGGCGTAGGGCGCGCTCGACGGTCTGGCGGCTGCCTCTGCTCCGGCTGGGGGAGGAGCGACCGGCAGCGGGACGGGGGGCGGACTCGCCGACGGGGGGGCCGGGGTGGGCAGCACACCCCCTCCGCCGAGACTAGCCGGCACGCTGTCCATTCGCGCGAGCGAGTCGGACAACGGCGTCATCACCGCCACGGGGGCGGCCGCGGCGGCCGGCGGCGGCGGCGTTGTTCCGCTTCCCGAGAGAGGTTCGCCCGGGACCAGGGCTTTCGACTGGACCGCCTCGCGCTGCTGCTGCGGGGTGGGGCCTGCCCTCGCGCGGTATTGCCAGACGCCGACCCCCACAACGCAGGCGGCGACGAGCACGCCCAGCAGCAGCGCGGGAACACCGATCGGCAGTGGAGACACCTTCGTGCCGCACCAGCGGCATCCCCCGCGACTGCGCGGATAGAAGGTATCGCATTCTTTGCAATGCCCCAGCGGCACGGTCTTCCCGCGCGAATCACGCAGGAAGAACGCGTGGGCGCAGCGTGGGCACTGGGACGCGGCAATGAGCGCCTTGGCGCCGCATTGTTCGCATCGCACAAGTTGCATGGGCGACTACAGGAGGCGAGTGCTGCCGTGGTGGGTCCGGGCGACCCACGGCGTAGCATGAAACGTGGCCTGTGAACCCGTCGCAGGAAAGGGCGCGGGTGAATGACCTGATATGCGACGCGGTGTCACCGATCGCCGGCGGCTGCGCGCCGACAGAGGGGACGAGTGCGCCGGCGACAGGTTGTGATCTGGCGTCTCGTGTTCGTGGCGACACCTCGCTCCCCAAGCGACGAACTGCCGTAACGCCGCCGAACGATGCAGCGGCCCGGTTCCTACGCCGGTCGGCCGCCGAACGGCAGCAGCCGATGCGGAAGGTCGGGATGTCGTCGGACGAGGTACCAGCCGGCGAACACCACCGCGAGCCCGTTGGCCACCACGATGGACCACCAGGGCAGCAACGGACGAATGGGCGCGGTCAGCATCCCGACGGCGAGCACCGTCACGACGAATCCCGCCGCGATGACGATGCCGACGAGGGACGCCCGTTCCGGGCGACGTTCGGCCAGGGTGGCCAGCCAGGTCACGATCAACCCGATGGCCAGGGAAGTCACCAGGTGCAGTCCGTTGTACAATGCCATCGCCGTGCGGTCGGACGCCTGCGGGAGCTCGAGCACTGCCGGGTCGCGAAGGCCACGGAACAGCGCCTTGCCCAGCAGGTCGAGCGTGTACAGCGACCCGCGGGCCGCGAGCTGGTCGAACACCGCGTACAGTGCCGCGACGGAGACGTAGGCGATGAGTCCGACCACGATGCCTTCCCGTGCGGTACGTGCACCCTGTGACATGCGAACCTCCGAGAGGACGGGACCGATCGTCGCGTGGCGACAGGGTTGTCACGCGAGTCTGTCGGCTCGAGCGCGTGAGAACGTACGGCGTGCGCGCGGGCGGGCAAGGCGTCCGAATACCGGTAGCCTTCCCGCAACGAATAAGGCGCACCCCGTCGGGATGCGCCTCATTGGTCGTCGGTTTGTCGTTGCCAAGTCGGGACGGCGGGATTCGAACCCGCGACCCCCTGAACCCCATTCAGGTGCGCTACCGGACTGCGCTACGTCCCGCCGCATTCCAATCCGCGGAAGTCCTAGAACCTAACCTCCCTTCCATCCGCGTACAACCATCCCCACGCTCCCAGGCTCTTTTCGCCCAGCACCGCTCGGTGCAGCGCCCGCGAGTGACCAGCGCCGTGACCCCAGCACGGCGTTTCCCAGATGCTGCCGTACAGGATTTCGTGCTGGTCCCCGTGATGCTCCGCCAGATCGCGTGGGCCGTTCCCCGCCTGCCCGCCGCGACATCGTCGTACCGCGGATAGGCGTCCCTCCCCCGCTCACGACGTCGATCGCCGTGCCGTTCGCCGACGCGACCAGGACGCGCAACTTCGCGCGTTGAACCGCGCGCGACCGTTTCGGCCGAACTTACGAAAACCCGTGCATACGCGACTGCAGGTGCTCGCGATACGTGCGACTCAGCTTGAGCTGGCGCCCGTCGCGCAGGATCACCACGTAGTCGCCGGCAAACCAGGGCTGCAGCTCCTTGATCCGGTCAATGTTGACGATCACCGCGCGATGGATGCGAACGAACAGGGACGGGTCGAGCTGTCCCTCGATGTGGTGCATGGTCTCGCGGATCAGGTGCGACACCTTGCCCACGTGCACCCGGACGTAGTTGCCCGACGCCTCGAACCAATCCACGTCGCTGACCTTCACGAAGAAGACGCGTCCGTCGTGCTTGACCATCAGGCGGTCGAGGCAGCGGGTGCGCGGCATGGTGGTCATGGTCCCGGCGGGCTGGCCCGGGCGATCGGCGAGCGCTGCGGTGGTGCGATCTTCGCCGATGACCTGCTCCAGCAGTGCCCGGATCTTGCGCCCCTGCTCTGCCGACGACTCGCGCTCGATGTGGCTGCGTGCGCGCTGGAACGCCGAGCGAAAGCGCTCGGGATCGTACGGCTTGAGCAGGTAATCGATGGCGTTGACGTCGAAGGCCCGCACGGCGTACTCGTTGTACGCGGTCACGAAGATGGTCGGCGGCATGTCCTCCGCCCCGAGGGCATCGACGACGCCGAATCCATCGACGTCCGGCATCTGGACGTCGAGCAGGACGAGGTCGGGGCGCTCGCTCTTGATGGAGGCGATGGCCTCGCTCCCGCTGCCGACCTCGTCGACCACGTCGACATCGGGCTCGAGACGCAGCAGGCGGCGGACGCGCCGCCGCGCGATCGGCTCGTCATCCACGACCAGCACTCGAATGGGCATGCGCGCTCTCCTGGCAATCGTTAGGCAACGCTGGCCGCACGTTCGGCGGCCTCGGGACGACGGATCGATCCGGGCGGGTCGGCGATGAGCAGGACGGCGGCCGCACGATCGGGGAAGGTGACGCTGACCAGCGCCCCGGCGCCGGCCACGGCCGCCTCGGCCACGCTCTTGGTCCGCCACCACGCGTGCGACCCTCCCGGGCGCCCTTCCCAGTTCGCCTCTCCCCAGAGACGGATGCGCGTCATGTCGGCGACGCGCTCCACCTCGACCCGTACGGTAAGCGGGTCGGAAGGATTCAAGGTGTCGGCGGCGAGCAGGTCATCGGCCATGGTGCACAGCAGCCGACTGGGGATGCGACGCGCGAGCAGCGCCGGCTCCAGCGCGACCACCACCGACACACCGGGCCGGATGCCGATGCGGTGCGTCTCAACGCAGGCCTGCAGGAGATCGAGTTCCTGCTTGAGTGTCGTGCTGGCCTCGCGTCCGAGCTCGAGCGTGAGCCGCAGCGTGTCGGCCATGCGCGCGATGAGCCGCTCGGCGCGGGGCACATCCCGATGGACCAGGTCGGCGAGCAGGTCGAGCGTCGCGAGCAGGAACTGCGGCCGGAGTTGCGCCCGCAGCGCCTGGAAGCGGGACCCGGCGATGCGCGCGGTGAGGCGCGCCCCCTCGAGTTCGCGCGCGCGGTACCAGCGCACGAAGTTCCGCGAGTGCGACCATGCGAGCAAGCCGAAATAGACGAAGAAGTCGCCGGTGAGCGGGTTCATGTTGCCAGGCGACAGGACCGGCATCTCGCTGAGACCGGAGAGACGGAGCGCCCCGGTGTGCACGAAGCCGGCCGCCAGGGCGAATGCCACATGCAGCGGGAGCAGGCGGACCCAGTTGCCGGCATCCAGGCGGAAGCGGCGCGCGAGGGCGAACACGACCGGAGAGAGCGCGAGCCAGATGATGGAGGTGGCGACCTGGAGGCGCGCGAGGGCGAGCCACGAGTACGGAGTGTCGGGACGCGTCGCCGAGGTGTAGAGCACCATCTGGTTTGTCCAAAAGACCGCCAGCGCCATCCACAGGGCGCCGATGACCAGCCACGTGCGCGCGTCCAGCGCGGGGGCTGGCTGCAGCAGCGGGTCCACCGTCGCGGGAGCCGC
>Ga0138256_10004860_pt1 | contig 14271 bp, 19 predicted proteins | sample KNB2016incub_MG_FD_105486 | JGI IMG/M metagenome (GOLD analysis project Ga0138256, IMG submission 105486) | Active sludge microbial communities from wastewater in Klosterneuburg, Austria - KNB2014incub_MG | ecosystem: Engineered > WWTP > Activated sludge > Unclassified | place: Austria...
TCCATTGCGGCTGTTATTATCATTAATAGAAAACCTGGGAGGATCTGAACTGACTTTAACTATCTTTCCATGTTCCCGGCTTACGATAACCTCCTGCTCCGGATCAAACTGAATATCACTGCCTGAAGTGCGGCCAATGGATAATTCAGATTTTGAATAGTCAAATTCTTCTACCTGGTTTGCTTTTGTACCTGAAATATGCCTGATGACATACCGTTCAATAGTTGTGCTCATGATTGGGGGTTTTGGTATATAAATAAATTGTTTTAACAAATAAATGCCTGTTACAAACGGTATGACATAGGAAGCCGGCAAATATTTCAGAAGGTAATGCGGATTGGTAAAAAAAATACCTATTCCTGTTGTAAGAGGTTAAGCAATTATAGGGTTAGCATTGGAGCCCCAAATTAAACATTAGCTTCTTAAAAATCAACTTTTTTTATCCGTTGTGCAAACGGCCTCTTTTTTACTAAGCTTCTGAAAACTAACGGCTCTGTTCATCCATTGTATTACTTAATATATAATAACTGAACAGGGAGTGCCGGTTTATATTCTCTATACTAACAACTGTTAGCTTTTTTATTATCTTTACGGTCTAAAATATTTTTTATGCCTGTACAGGATCTTGAAAAGATATTCCAGGATAAGATTGGTGCCGAAATAAAGATTGAACCCCGGGACTGGATGCCAGAAGCCTACCGGAAAACAAACCTGAGGCAGATAAGTCAGCATGCCCATAGCGAAGTTGTAGGCATGTTGCCCGAAGGCAATTGGATTAGCAGGGCGCCAAGCTTAAAAAGAAAAGCGATCCTTATTGCAAAAGTTCAGGATGAAGCAGGTCATGGCCTTTACTTGTACTCAGCAGCTGAAACCTTAGGCAGTTCCCGTGATGAAATGATTGCAGACCTGCACAGCGGCAAAGCAAAATATTCCTCCATATTTAATTATCCTTCTTTAACATGGGCCGATATGGGTGCCATTGGCTGGCTGGTGGATGGTGCAGCTATTTTAAACCAGGTGATGCTATGCCGTACTTCTTATGGTCCTTATGCAAGAGCTATGGTACGTATCTGCAAGGAAGAAAGTTTTCACCAACGCCAGGGATTTGAATCATTATTGGTGCTAAGCCGGGGAACTGATGAACAGAAAGCTATGTGCCAGGATGCTATTAACCGCTGGTGGTGGCCAAGCCTGATGATGTTTGGCCCTAAAGACAGCGAAAGCACCAACAGTGACCTGAGTATTAAATGGAAAATAAAAAGAAAAACAAACGATGAGCTGCGGCAGCAGTTTGTGAACATGATCGCCGAGCAGATAAAAGTGCTGGGTATGAAACTGCCTGATGAAAAACTGAAATGGAATGAAGAAAAAAAGTATTACGACTTTGGAGAAATAAACTGGGATGAATTCTGGAACGTTGTAAAAGGCAATGGCCCCTGTAATAAGCAAAGACTTACTGCAAGAAGGAAAGCGCATGAAGAAGGCCAGTGGGTAAGAGACGCTGCAACAGCATATGCCGGTAAGAAAAAGAACAGCATCAAATCTGAAGCAGCATGATGAAGTTGACCTGCTGTATTGCTATACTTCTTGTTCTTCTTTCTGCCTGTAATAACAGTGATCAGAAAGAAGCCAAAGGAAAAGACAACAGAATCGTTTTGAGAACCGATAGCATCAATATGATCAGGCTCTCCGATACGATGCTGATCTACGAAAGCATCTGCAGGGGTTGTGCGTATGAAGGCTCGGTACGTTTCAGTATCAACGACAGCCAGGGAATTGTTAAGTTGCTGGATGTGATTACTCATGATGAAAGCTCACCTGACATGCAGGGGGGCAGTGTAGGGAAAGAACTGGAGTTAATCGCCCTGAAGCCGGGGACGACTTCAGTCAGATTGTATAAATTATTATCGGAGCAAACAGCAAAGGAAGATTCCACCAGGTTTACGATCTATACTATTGAAGTAAAACAATAAAAAACATCAACCATGTTTAACCTGTTCATCAAAAAAAATTATTACGGCGATATTCCGGAAGATAATGCAGGCGGATCAACAGCGGCCAGCAGCTCTGATACTAAGCACGAGTGGCCCTTATGGGAAATCTTCATCCGCAGTAAACAGGGGCTTGATCATAAACATGTGGGCAGCCTTCACGCAGCCGATGCAGCGATGGCCATTGAGAATGCAAGGGATGTATATACAAGAAGACAGGAAGGCATCAGTATCTGGGTTGTGGAAAGCAAATATATTCATGCCACCAACCCCGAGGAAGCTGAAAGTTTATACGACCCGGCAAACGACAAAGTATACCGTTACCCTACTTTTTATGATCTGCCGGACGAAGTAGGACATATGTGATCACAGATTTAAATGATTAAATGATTTCGCAGATGAACAGTTCTCTCATTGATTATACACTACATCTTGCAGATAACGCACTTATTCTTGCACAACGCAATGCTGAATGGTGTGGACATGGCCCGATACTGGAACAGGATATAGCCATCACCAATATTTCACTGGATCTGCTGGGGCAGGCAAGAAACTTTTACCAATATGCTGCACAATTAATGGGTGGTGATACAGATGAAGATAAGTTAGCTTACCTGAGAACAGAAAGAGAATTCAAAAACTGTTTATTGGTTGAGCAACCCAATGCTGACTGGGGGCAAACTATCTTACGCCAGTTCTTTTTCAGCACATATCAATATTTACTGTATGAAAAATTAGAGCATCATAAAGATGAACAGATCTCTGCGATAGCAGTAAAATCCCTTAAAGAAGTTACCTATCATTTGCGTTGGAGCAGCGAATGGGTCATCAGATTGGGTGATGGAACAGAAGAAAGTCATCAGCGGATGCTGAAAGCAATCGACGAACTGTGGAGATATACCGGCGAATTATTCATTCCTGCAGATTATGAAAAAGAATGCGGGTTTGATATGCAGCCATTGAAAGACGAATGGATGAAAAAAGCCACTGCTGTATTTGAAGAAGCTACGCTTCCCGTTCCTCAAAAAGTATTTATGCAGACGGGTGGCAAGACTGGTGTTCATACAGAACATCTCGGGTATATACTTACAGAACTTCAATACTTGCAACGGACCTATCCTAATGCAACATGGTAATATGTACGCTATAAGAAACATAACAATATTCCTGTTCTTTTCTTTCTTCTTTTTCTTTTCATTAGAATCACTGGCTCAGAATATCGATCTGAGATCACTCAAAAAGAAGCTAGCCCAAACTAATAAATCTCTTACAACAGAATTTACAGGCATTAGACTGATTCCCGGCAAAACATTCATAATACAGGAATATGAGGGGTATGATTCTTTAAGCTTCTACTTACCTCGAAGGATTTTCATCGACAGCTTTTATATTTCCGCATTTGAAGTTACTAATGAACAATACCGGCAGTTTGCAGAGTATATACAGGATTCTATTCTAAGAAAATTAATGAACTATGTCAAGCAGGGTGAAGATGGTAATGAGTATATAGATTATACAAAAAAGATAGATACGAAGAGTACAAAGATTATGGAATCGTTTAGACGAATCGATATTTGCTTTGTCACTCCTCCTCAACCAATAACTTCGATTTTTTATGAACTTAACGGATCAGCACGGTTAAACCCGGACAAATTGGTTTATAATTATAAAGAATCAGGAAAACATTGCCAGGTTCCGGTAATGCCCTATATTCCTATCTTGAATCAGAAACAATATCCTTATTCATTTAAAGACTCGCTGTTCATTAATCGCATATATGATCCTGCTTTCAAAGATCATCCCGTTTCAGGGATAAGTTTTTACCAGGCACAGGCTTATTGTCATTGGAAAACAGAACAACTCAAAAATGCGCTGGGCAATAACACGGATTTTGATGTGATTATCACTTTACCTTCTTTATATGAATGGGAAGCTGCTGCTGCAGGTGCTGATTGTAATTTAGTAGAGATCGAAGGTGCAGGGGATTATATTATCAGAAAAACAGAAGGCCCTGAATCTTTAGCCACAAAAAGAGTGAATTCTTATATTGCTGAATGGACAACTACCAATGGTGATGAATCCTTTGAAGGACTGAGGGAATATTTTTTGGGCAGAGCAGGCAGTTGGGAAGCATTTACAGATAGTATAAAATTAGCAAATCCCGGATCAATCGGTTTACCCCAAACAATTGATAGTTTTTATCTCCAGATGAAGAATACAAAAGTTGTAAAAGCTGGTACCCAAACAAGCAATCAATTTTATTTACAACCAGGCGTCAACCGGTTCTATGACCCCCGGGCCCAGCATGCTGCTATCGGCTTCAGGTATGTTGTACTGTTCAAAAGAAAATGATGGCCGACGAAATAAAAAACATATCAGCAATACTGGCATCAGTTACAGATCCCGAAGTTCCCGTTCTCACAATAAGTGATCTTGGTATCATAAGAGATGTGAGAATAAATGACGAAGAAGTTGAAGTGATCATCACTCCCACTTATTCCGGCTGCCCGGCAATGGATATGATCGCTGTGAACATCAAACTTGCATTGATCGAAAATGGTTATTCTAAAATAAAAGTAACTTCTGTACTTTCCCCGGCATGGACAACTGACTGGATGAGTGAGGAAGGAAAGCGAAAATTAAAAGAATACGGCATCGCTGCTCCCGATAAAAGATTTGTAATTGCCGCCGATGGTGTTGAATGCCCGTTATGTAACTCAATCAACACCAAACTCATCAGCGAATTTGGAAGCACCGCCTGTAAAGCTTTATATCAATGTACTGATTGCAAAGAGCCTTTCGACTATTTTAAGTGCCATTAACCATATGGCTGCTATTTCCTGATCCTGAATTTATATTTCCCTTTAACTTCCCCTTTCCCTTTTTTGTCCCAAATCCTGAATTGCACTACAAAGTTTTCTACTCCTGTGTCGGCCTGCGTTATAACTGCAGAAAGGCTTATCACACCGGCATCAACAGCCGAAATACCCGATGCTTCATAGTCTTTGAAAATATCTTCGGCGTCAACTATAACATTCCCTGATTTGGTTGAAATTCTTTCTGAAGCGCCGATAAATGATTTGCCGTTCTCTTTTGCCCAGCCTGTATCTGTTTTTATAACCACGTAAATTTTTTCGCCGACCCCGGTAACATTTTCTGCCAGCAATTCCCTGTTGGCATCCAGAAGGTACACTTCTTTTATCTTTATTCCGGTTGCTTCCAAATCAATATCATTTTTTATAGTGGCGCCGGTTAGCGCTGTTTTATCAGCTGAAGTAACGGGTTTTGTTTTTACTCCGGATTTATCCCCTCCTGAAGAACAACTAAAAAGACAACAGGTAAGAGACACGGCCAACGTGATGTTGAAGCATGATATTATTGCTTTCATAAATTATAAATTGAGTTTTAATCATTTTTACAAAGTCTTTTTCTGTCGCTGAAAGAGCTCACGTAATTAATGGCATCTGTGTCCTGGTTCACATAAACCTGGTACTGCAATATCTTCAGCTGGGTTTGAGGAACGCCTTCCACGTAACCCATGTTTACAAGGTCAATGGTGAATTGTGAATTGGTATTCTTAACAGCGCCTTCTATATAGATAGTTTTCTTACTGTTGCTGTTACCCCATTTCTCAACTCGGTAACCAGGATTTTGGCAATACATTTGTTTATAGGTCGCTTTATTCTTGTATAAAATTGTAAGTACCTGTTCAAGATTCTGTTCTTCTGAAGGGGCCAGTTGCACTTTACTTCCTTCAACAAAAAAACCTGGTGCAAATAATTGCAACCCCGCTGCCTTAAACTGTTCCGGCGTTCCGTTACGCATGATATTATGCATGAACTTCACCAGGTCTTCAGCGCTGCTGAATGAAGGAACAGAAACTGCTTTAGATAATGAACTTGCATCCTGTTGCGCCTTTTGTTCCGACATGGTATAAGCCAGCGTCTGTTTTTCAAAGTCCTGTAATTGCTGAACAGTGTAATTTTTCATGTCCACCACTTTTATATCAGCCGCTTCTTCGCTTCTTAAAGCAAGCATGTTTTTCCAGGCTGCTTTTGGATCATCCCTGTAGAGTCGCACTTTCCAGATGCTTTCCTGTGTTTCTATTCCTTTTGCCCTGATGATATGATCGAACTTCATTTTCATCCTGAATTCAACCGAATTAGGACTATGCCATGTCCACTGGGGATCATCCGCCAATGCCGGCTGAAACCAAAGCCTGGTAATAACATCATAATAATAACCATAGAATTTTCTCCAGTCTTTGCTGATGAAATCATTTATCTCTTTCGCAGAAGGATTGGGTATCCCTTCATATTCATTACTGAGCACCCTCACCTTCCAGAAGCTGTAGCCTCCTGCACCCACATACTGGTACACTACATCCTCCTTTACGATCAGGTTTATTCCCGGATAATCACTTTTACGCTTCACTTCAACGCCTCTTACATACTCCCAGTTACCATAACTGCTGTTCCATTGACGGGTACCGGTGTTTTTGGTGAACTTGAAAGAAATGATACCGCTACCATTACCAATAGCATCAGCTTTTACTTTTGCCTCAGAAGGCTGTGCAAAAATGGCAGGAGAAAAAAATAAACTGAAACAGAAAAATAAGTATCTCATATCAACAACTTTTATCAGGACAAAATATGTAAAATATTTCAGGATATTTAACATTCGATTGCCTAAATTTATACCTATGAATCTCTCTGTTTATTTTGAGGAAGCTGCCCAGGTTTCTATAGCATTTATAATTGGCGCCATCATCGGGTTGGAAAGGGAGTTCAGAAGTAAGCCGGCCGGTTTCAGAACTATGATACTTATTTGTGTAGGTTCCTGTTTATATACTATATTATCCAAGGAAGCTGTTGCCGGAAGTGCAGACAGGATTGCCAGCAATATCGTAACCGGCATCGGTTTTATAGGCGCCGGTGTTATTTTCAAAGAAGGCATTACCGTTAATGGTTTAACAACCGCAGCGCTAATCTGGGTAACAGCAGCATTGGGCATGGCAATCGGCTACCATAATTACCCGTTGGCCATTGTTGTATCTGTAATGGTGGTAGTGGCATTATTTGTTTTAGAACCTGTTCAAAGATTTATTAACCGGTTTCACAAGGTTAAAGATTATAAAATACGAACTGTTGAGTTGGGGAGGAATTTTCAGTCAGAGCTGGAAGATTTTTTCAAGTCACATGACCTTTCATACCGCTGTATGAAATTTGTTAAAGACAATAATGATGCAGTGTATCTTTACCGTATCAGTTCACCCAACAGAAATTACGACCTGGTGAACCAGTTTTTATTAAGTCATAAAGAAGTAAAAAGTTTTGATGTTTAGTTGTAAGGCCTGGTTCATTTTATCTATGTTTATATAAACCATTAACGATGTCTTCTATCTTATTTGAAATAAAAAACGGCGTAGCCTATATTACCCTGAACCGTCCGGATAAATTCAATTCTTTTAACCGTGAAATGGCCTTGCTCATGCAGGCAAAGCTTGATGAAGCTGCTTCGCTTCATGAGGTGCGTTGTATTTATATTACAGGTTCGGGAAAAGCTTTCAGTGCCGGGCAGGACATTAATGAGCTGACCGGAGAAAATAAAATTGAAATAGGCAAAATCCTTTCAGAACATTATAACCCCATTGTAAAAAGGATCAGGAACCTGCCAAAGCCGGTGGTGGCAGCGGTTAATGGTGTAGCCGCCGGCGCCGGGGCCAATATTGCACTTTGCTGTGATGTGGTTGTTGCATCCTCATCGGCTTATTTCATGCAGGCATTCAGCAAGATCGGGATGATCCCTGATAGCGGGGGAACTTATACATTACCCCGTTTGGTTGGCTGGCAAAAAGCAAGCGCTTTAATGATGACCAGCGATAAAGTTGAAGCCAATGATGCAGAAAGAATGGGGATGATCTATAAAGTTTTTAAGGAAGATATTTTTGAAGAGGAAAGCAGAAAAATAGCTATGGCACTTTCAAAAATGCCCACCAAAGGATTAGCCTACATCAAGCATGTTTTAAGCAAGTCGTTCACCAGCAACTGGGAAGAGCAGTTAATGCTGGAAGATAAATACCAGCAGAAAGCAGCATCTACTGCCGATTTTAATGAAGGTATCAGCGCCTTCCTGGAAAAAAGAGGGCCTGTTTTCAAAGGAGAATAGCTTTTACACAAAACTAAAACAATGAGTGACCAGGATAAATTTGCCAATGATGTGGTTGATCATATGATGGAGAACGACCTCTTTAGCCAGTGGCTGGGTGTTGAAGTGCTGGAAGTGAAAGCAGGTTACAGCAAAATAAAGATGACAGTGCGTAAAGAAATGATCAATGGTTTTGGTATTGTTCACGGCGGAATTGCTTTTTCCTTATCCGACAGCGCATTTGCTTTCGCCTGCAATAACCGCAATGTTTTATCTGTTGCACTGGATACCGCTATTAATTTTTTAAAGCCTGTTCATGTTGGTGATGTACTTACTGCAGAAGCCAAAGAAATACATAATGGCAAAAGCACAGGATTGTACCAGATCAGTATCGTCAATCAAAAAGACCATGTAGTGGCATTGTTCAAGGGAACGTGTTTTCGTACAGATAAGAAGTTAATTAGTAAATAAAGTAGAAAAAGTTTAAAAAGTACCTTCTAATTCTAAGACTATCTGCAAACATAATTAACCCATATTTGCTATGGACAATACAATCTTTGGTTTTGAAGAGCTTGAGGTTTGGAAAAAGGCCCGTTTGTTTAAAAGCGAAATCAGGGTATTCACTAAAACGTTCCCCTCAGAGGAAAAATTCAAACTAACAGATCAATTAATCAGAAGCTCAAGATCTATTAACGCACTTATTTCAGAAGGACATGGAAGATTTACTTATCCGGATCAGATTCATTTTTGTATACAGGCTAGAGGTTCGCTTACCGAGACTGTAAATCACTTGATAGATGCATGTGACGAAGCGTACATTGCCAAGGAAGAACTTACAGCTTTAAAGACTAAAGCAAAAGAACTTGAAAGACTCATAAATGGCTATCTTATTTACCTCCGTAAGAAAAGAGATAATGAAAAGAAAAAGTCTGAACCATAACCTTTATATACTTATTTACTATATACTTTATTCTCGTATTTATGATCTATTCCTTCAACAATTGCATACCTGTAGTACACGAATCTTCTTTTATTCATCCGCAGGCGGCAGTCACAGGCAATGTTATTATTGGCAGGAATTGTTATATCGGGCCGGGCGCTGCCATACGGGGCGACTGGGGGCAAATCATTATTGAAGACGGTTGTAATGTGCAGGAAAACTGCACCATTCACATGTTTCCGGGTGTTACGGTTTTATTGAAAGAAGGGGCACATATCGGGCATGGCGCTGTGATACATGGCGCAACTATCGGCAAAAACTGTTTGGTTGGGATGAATGCAGTGATCATGGACAATGTTATTCTTGCAGATGAATGTATAGTAGGCGCATTAAGTTTTATTAAGGCCGATGAGGTTTTTGAGCCGCGTAGTTTGATCGTTGGCAATCCTGCAAAAAAAATAAAAGATGTGACCGATGAAATGATCGAATGGAAAACTGGGGGCACCGCATTGTATCGTCAACTTCCAAAAGAGATGTTTGAAACCTGGCAAGCGTGTGAACCACTCAGGTCTGTTCCTGCCGGTCAAAAGGCGCAGGTATCCGGGTATAAGACCTGGAACGGGAGTAAATAACTATTTATCGGCCTGCCATATCAGTTTTTCCTTGGATGCTTCGGTAAAAAAATCGGGTAGTTTTCCATCCCCTTTTCCTGTAAAGCCCCCATCAGGCGATCCAAGCAATTTGCATTTGTCATCATACACTTCATTAAAAAAATCGCAACAAGGCATTACCACGTAATAAACTTTTTTGCCCCTGTATTGGTATTCAACAACTTTTTGAGGCTGCTCATGCTTTTGTGCAATCTTAAAAGAATCGATCTTGAGTTTTATACAGGTTGGCAGTTCTGCCATATTTCCTGTTTGTGTATTTGAAGATATAATTAAAGAATCTTTTGTCTTTTGTTCAGCAGTTACAGATTGATTTGTTTTGGTAGAACCGCAACTCAGTACAATCAATACCGGAATAAAAAATAACCTGATCATTTTGCCTTTTGTTTATTTTATACAAATGTAGCATGAATTAAAAGTTTATTGCCTAATAAAAACAAGTTACCGGTATTAATCTTTAAATTTTACAGACCTTTGCGCTGCAATGGAAAAATCAAATTTTGTAGACCAGATAAAGATCTTTTGCCGCAGTGGGCACGGCGGTGCAGGCAGTAAGCATTTTATGCGTAATAAGCTAACAGCCATGGGCGGGCCTGATGGCGGCGATGGTGGCAGGGGCGCTCACATCATTTTAAAAGGCAATACACAATTATGGACGCTGCTGCACCTGAGGTACTATAAAAACATATTGGCAGAGAACGGTGAAAACGGAAGTAAGAACAATTCAACCGGAAGAACAGGAAAAGACATAATTATCGAGGTTCCGCTGGGCACTATTGCCCGGGATGAAGGAAGCGGGGAAAAGGAAGTAGAGATATTGGAAGACGGTCAGGAAGCTATCTTATTAAAAGGTGGTCGCGGCGGGCTGGGCAACAGCAATTTTAAAACAGCTACCAACCAGGCCCCGGACTATGCACAACCTGGCGAACCCGGCGTTGAAGGATGGAAAGTACTCGAATTAAAAGTACTGGCCGATGTGGGATTAGTAGGTTTTCCCAATGCAGGTAAATCAACTTTATTAAGCAGCATTACGGCCGCCAAACCAAAGATTGCAGATTATGCCTTTACTACTTTAGTTCCACAACTGGGCATGGTTGAATACCGCGATGCCCGGAGCTTTTGTATTGCCGACCTGCCCGGTATTATTGAAGGCGCTGCAGAAGGCAAAGGACTAGGGCATCGTTTTTTAAGGCATATAGAACGTAATTCCATTCTGCTCTTTCTTATTCCGGCAGACAGCAAGGACCATAAAAAAGAATTTGAGATCCTGCATAATGAACTGGAAAGTTACAATCCTGAAATGCTGCAAAAAGATTTTGTGATTGCCATCAGCAAAAGCGATATGCTGGATGATGAATTGAAAGCCGCTATTCAAAAAGAATTACCCAAAAATATTCCACATGTCTTTATCTCGTCCGTTACCGGGCAAGGCCTGTCAGAATTGAAAGACCTGTTATGGCAAACACTAAACCCAGCGGCTAAGGCTGTTTAAAACAGCAGGGCACTGCATAAAAATACCCTGCAGGCGGTATTTTATTTATTAGGTTTTATTCATTTCTTGTATAAAAATTTATATCATGAAGAAGATCATTGTATTTGCATTAATATTTTTTGTAACTGCAACCGCTTTACAGGCACAACTTAAGCAATCGCTGAAAAAGGTAATGGAGCTTAAAATGCCAAAAACTGCTGATGATGATATGCCCGGAACCAGGGGCGCCAGTGTTGCCTGGCACCCGGTGCAAAAAAAATATTACGCAGTAATGGCTGGTAATATAGAGTACCCGTTAGCCGTATTTGATCCTGCCGGTAAAAGGGTATCAAACGATGAGTTGACTGCCATGAATGATTCAAGAGGACTATGGTACAACCCGGCGACAAAAGAAATAAATGGCAATGGTTTTGGCGAAACGGGTTGGTTCAGGTATGTGCTTGATAAAAAAGGGATACCGGAATCGGCGCCCATTACTTTAGAAGGCTCCAACCAACCGGACGGCCAGTGTGTGGGCGCTTTTCACCCGGTAAGAAAAGAAGTTTTGTTCTTATATGGTGGTGTCGTTTCTCTGTATTCTTTAGCTGATGGGAGTAGTTCCGGCTCAGTTGAAATTAATTGGGGTAAAAAGAAAGCTGGTAATGCACCGGATGGCGGTTCAGAGGGTGAATCAGGACAAACACCATCAGCTTATAATAGTACCAGTGTAATTTATACAGGAATAAAAAATGCAGAGCTTGGTTTTTTAAATACAGAAAAAAAGACAATAGAGTTGTACGATTTCGTTTCGGGGTTCTTAACAAAAGAATTGCCCCTGCCTGGTAATGCTGTTACCGAAAGCACATTCAATTTTGCTTATGCCAATGGCATATACTGGCTGTTTAATATGGAAACCCGTACATGGACCGGGTACAAATAAAGATTCCATATTTCATCTAACTCTTTGCCCTGCTTATGCAGGGCTTTATTTTGTGTACAGCTGTTGATTATCTTTATAAAAACAAAAAGATTGGAGCCGGTTTTCAAATACATAAGGGAGTTTTATCAAAAAGAATTTAATCCGTATTATTTTTCATTGATCCTGCTCTTACTGGGCAGCATCATCTACCTGAATTACTGGCATTTCCTGGAGCGCAGGTATGTAGCCGGTGGCAAAACAAGGTTAAGTAATTTCATTGGCTATTATTTGTTATATTTTGTTCCTTTTGCAGTTGCCTTTATACTTCAATTATTTTTTTATAAAGACTGTACATATTACCGCAATTACTGGTTTTGGGTAGTACTGCTGCTGGCGCCTGCTTTTTTTTCTTTTCGTGTAAACTTTAATTTTCATGAAGGTGTCGTGAGTAAAATATGGAGCGGCGATGCATTGAAGTTCTGGTTACATTGTACAGGCTGGATAGTGAGGGTCTTTGTATTGCTTATTCCCGTATTTATCATCTGGCTGATAAAAGATAAAAACAACCAGCCCTTTTATGGTACTGCGGCATTGGATAATGTGAGGCCTTATTTACTGATGCTGTTTTTTATGTTACCCATTGCAGTAATAACCGGAACACAAAGTGATTTTTTAGACATGTATCCGATGGCAAAATATATAAACCCCCTTGATATCAGTTATAAAAGCTGGCGCTATATCATTTATGAATTTTGTTATGGTTTTGATTTTATCAGTATCGAATTTTTTTTTCGGGGGTTTCTCATATTAGCGCTCTTGAAGATCTGCGGCACACACTGCATTATTCCTGTAGCTTGTTTTTATTGTACTATTCATTTTGGCAAACCGATGGGGGAAGCTATCAGCAGTTTTTGGGGCGGTTTGTTATTAGGCATAATTAGTTACAATACCGGTAGTATCTGGGGAGGACTTATTGTTCATTTAGGAATTGCATGGTTGATGGAAACGGTAAGCTGGCTGGGTTTATTAGTAAAAGTCCGTTGATGTAAATTAGCGCTAAGCAGCAACTTGAAAGGCCACAGCATCTTTATTATGCTAATACAGTAAATACAGCGTGGTTTTACTATTGTATTTACAAAATATCATATCTAATTTTGAGTAATCAATAAATGAAAAAAGTATTCGAAATAACATTACTCTTTTTCTTATCCGTTTCACTTTGCTCCTGTCCGTACAGCTCTGCCTATTATATAGATGAGTCACCGGGCATTTATGTGGAAGAGGCCTTGCTTGGCAATTGGTCAACTTTTGTTAAAAGACCCAATGGCGGCAGGGAAGAACCTGTAACGCTTACTTTGAGCAAAAGAACAGATACGGAATATGATATTACTTTTAGAGGCTACCTGGAAGACCTGAGGCCTTATGCTATCATTACTGCAGATTCAATTACAGGAACAGCATTTATGTCAACTGTTGGCACAAGGCAATTTTTAAATATCAAGGTCCATTCAAGAATTTATATTGCCGAGTTAAGATTAAAAGATAATACCCTTTCTTTACTCCCCCTGGCAGAAAATTTCACAGGCAAAATGATCTTTAACAGTTCGGCGCTCAGAACCTCCATAGATTTTCATTACAGAACCCGGGTGCATCCAATGTTGGATACAGATTTTTGCTTAAAGAATATGGTTAAGTTCAACTAACTAATGCCAATCCTGTTCCGTCATCTTCTTTAGTTGCACATGAAACAGTTGCATTTCATTCACTATTTTGTAAATTGCCCCTCCTAAACGATTGATCGCATGCAACGAAGCAAAATTGCAGGTATTGGTTATTATGTTCCGCAGAACGTGTATACCAATGAAGATTTGAAAAAATACATGGATACTTCTGATGAATGGATACAGGAACGTACCGGTATAAAAGAACGGCGCTATGCCAGCCGTCTTGGCGAAACCACAACAACCATGGGTGTTGAAGCCGCTAAGATTGCAATTGAAAGAGCAGGCATTACTGCCCGGGATATAGATTTTATTGTTTTTGCAACCCTTAGCCCGGATTATTATTTCCCCGGTTGTGGTGTATTACTGCAACGAGCTATGAAGATGAAAGAGATTGGTGCACTGGATGTAAGA
>Ga0138256_10004861_pt1 | contig 14269 bp, 16 predicted proteins | sample KNB2016incub_MG_FD_105486 | JGI IMG/M metagenome (GOLD analysis project Ga0138256, IMG submission 105486) | Active sludge microbial communities from wastewater in Klosterneuburg, Austria - KNB2014incub_MG | ecosystem: Engineered > WWTP > Activated sludge > Unclassified | place: Austria...
CGATTGTCGCCCATCATCCAGTAGTAGTCCTGTTCGAAGGTGTAGCTGGTCACAGGGCTTCCATCGATCAGGATCTGTTGTCCTGAGCTGGCCGAAGGATCCACCTTCAGGTCGTGGCCTTCATACACACGGATCGCGCGCTCGTACAGCGGCAGGATCTTCAGGTCCAATTGCAAGGTGGCACCTGCTTTCGGGATCCAGAGCGGTCCGAAGTTGTCCTCGCTCCAATCGTACGCCGGGTTGCTCGGGAAGATCGGGCGGAAGTAACGCGGATCGCTGTAGAAGCCGGCCTCGTGGTCCTGGCGCTTCATGCTCACCACGCTGTCGAACTTCTCCAATTTCGCTGCGACGGTGGGCGATGTGGGGATGAGCGCGTAGAAGCTGCCGTCCTGCATCTGGCCTTGGTACACATCACTGGCCGAGATGTCGAAGAGGGTCTTGATGCGGTCGGTGTTGAGTGGTGCCGAAAGCACGAACTCGTAGTTGTACTGGCCGGTGTTCGCCAGCGCCAGTGGTTCGCTGTTCACATACACCTGGCCATGCGTCACGCGCAGGCTATCCCCCGGCGTACCGATGCACCGCTTGATGTAGTTCTCCTGCTTGTCCACCGGACGGATCAGCAAGCCGCCGCCGGGCTTCAAGATCTCTCGTCCGTCGGGCTGGCGTTCCGCCATCCGGTAGTTCGGGTCGTTCAATTTCGCGAAGCCGTGTTCGCGCTTCAACTGGTAGTAGCTCTGGTTCTGGAAATTCGCCACCACGGTATCTCCTTCGGGGAAGTTGAAGACCACGGCATCACCGCGTTGGGGTGTTCCGAAGCCGGGAAGTCTGCGGTACGGTTGGCTGAACCAGGTAACGAACGACTGCGAATTCACCACGGGAATGGTGTGGTGCGTGAACGGGAAGGTCAGCGGCGTCATCGGCAAGCGCGGACCGTAGCTCAACTTGCTTACGAAGAGGTAATCGCCCACGAGCAAGCTCTTCTCCATGGAAGGTGTGGGGATCGTGAACGCCTCGAAGGTGTACGTGCGGAACACCGTCGCCACGATCACTGCGAAGAGGATCGCATCGCCCCACTGGCCCAGCAGCCCGCGCTTGCGACTACCGGCGGGGATCGGACCCACGTAGCTGTTCTGCGCGAACACCGTGGCCGGCACTTTCCACCACGGCAGGAAGGTCATCAGCACATGCTCCTTGAACCGGCGCTCGCCGAGCACGATGGAGATGTTCACGTTCATCAGGATGAACATGAGCAGGTTCACGCCCGGCACGATGAAGAGCACGATCCACCACCACGGCTTGCCGGTGATCTTCAGCCACACCAGGATGTTGTAGCCCGGCACGAAGGCCGCCCACGTCGGCTTACCCGCCTTCTGGAAGAGTTTCCACAAGCTGGCCAGCAGAATGGCGAAGTAGGCGTAGAGGAAGATGTACGGGATCATGCGTGTGTGTACAGGTGTATCGTGTAAAAGCGGATCAACTCAGGTCGAGGACGTCATCCATCGTGAAAAAACCGCGGCGTCCTTTCAGCCACTCTGCGGCAACCACGGCCCCGATGGCGAAACCGCTGCGATCAAAAGCCTCATGCGTGATCACGATCCGATCATTGCTTCCGGACCACGTGACCGAATGCTTGCCGATCACTTCGCCGGTGCGATCGCTGATAATGGGGAGGGCTTGGTCGTTGTTCGTTGTTGGTTGTTCGAGTTGAACGGCGGTCTCTTTTTCGCGCAGGTTCCACCCCGAGTATCGTTGCGTCTTCAGATCAATGTCCCGTGCGAGCGTGATCGCCGTTCCACTGGGCGCATCCAACTTGTGGATGTGATGGATCTCGTCGATGTGCGCATGGTACTCTGGTCGCGTGTCCATCAGACCGGCGAGCGTTTTGTTCAAGCGGAAGAAGAGGTTCACACCGATGCTGAAGTTGCTGGCCCAAAGAAGGCTGCCCTGCTTCTCGTCGACGAGCCGCTTGATCTCGTGCAAGTGATCGTACCAACCCGTGGTGCCCACCACCACCGGAACGCCGTGTTCCAAGCAGAGCCGCATGTTCGCCAGCGCTTGGTCCGGTTTGCTGAATTCGATGGCCACGTCCGCGCCGGTGGGAGGGGTTCCAGCGTTCGCAGCATTCACACGCAACACCACTTCATGTCCGCGCGCGGTCGCTGCTGCTTCGATGGCCTTGCCCATCTTCCCGAAACCGTAGAGTGCGATCCGCATGCGTCCGTTCCCCGCCGTGCGGGCAATGGCGCCGAAGGTAACCGGCTCCCCATTGGCCGGACCTTGAAGAATTGTGAACGGCAACCGACCTCAGCGAAGGGTCAACGCCAACGAGAACCCCGGCGCGCCCTGTGCCGCCAAAGGCAGGGAAGGGGACACCTGTAGCGAAAGGTCCGAACTCACATCGAAGCGCACGAAGTGTGCATCCACGCTGGCATCCACGATGTTCAGCACGTACACCAGCCCGCAGGCGATGTAGCTCAGGTCGCGCCAGCGGCGGTAGGTGTCGGCCACGTTCAGGACGGTCTGGGAACCGAACTGCCCATTGAACTCATCCACGGTGCTCGGGTCGTTGTCCGTCAGCGCGATGTACGCATCCTTGTACCGCTGGTACTGGCTGTTGTTCTCCCGGATGAAGTAGATGCTCGTGCCCAGGCCCACCAATACGATCGGTGCTTTCCAGTACTTCTTGTTGTACACCTGCCCCGCGCCGGGCACCACCGCGCTGAGGATGCTGGCTTTGGTGGGGGAGTGGCGGTGGCGCCAGTCCAAGGTGTCGGCGTGCGGAATGCTCCGGGCCGCGCTATCGGACTGCGCGCGCGCAATGAGCGGTGCCCCGAACAGGAGCGTGATCGTTAGATAGCGAAGGAGCGTCACGTCGCAAAGGTCGGGAACCGACGGGGAGAAGCGAGCGGGTCCATGTCGGCATCAGCGGGAATCAGTCTTGGCCCAATATCACATACGCAGGACCACCAACAATTTTGTAGTCTGGTAAGCGGATCGTCATTTGAGAGGTGATGGAAGAATTGCCTAAAAGGATGTCAATCGACATTGGGTACCGCGCAATGTGGAAATTAGCGGCCGCTACGAAATAGCCCGAGTCCCCGAATAACTCGACACTCACCTTCAAGTCCTTGTATGAATATGGGGTATTGTTGATGACCCTGGTCTCCAAGTCAACGAGATCAGAATTAGGTCTCGGCTTCCATTGCATCAATTCAAAGGCCACCAAGTTTTGATCACGGTAATAGTGTATTGAGTCCTGCGAAGAGTAGGTGATCCGTGTTAGCTTGACGCGACCTACTCCTAGATCGTTTATGGCCGTCCAAATGAGAGTATCTCCAGCGAAGCGCATTCGTGCATGAATCGGTTGGAATTTGTCTGTCGTTACTAGGACTGAATCGCCAGCAGAATTGACGATATACGTACCATAGGCCGTAATGCCTTGGGTGATAGCGGTCACAACACCGTCCGACTCAAATCTCCAATACGCTTCAGATCCCGGGGTGGTTTTTCCATTGAGCCATGTTTCTGCAACACTCCAATCCCCGATGATCAATTCTGTTGAAGACTTCACTTGTTCTTGGAGAGGATCAGCACATGAATAGAGACACACACAGATCAACAGGAAGTTGCGGAAACTCTGACTAACTGGTGTGCGCATTCTCTTGAATCATGTGGACAAGATAATTCATGGTACTATCACCACAATGGCCATGACGCCCAACGTGCTAGGCTGCTCCGGGCTGTGCTATCCGATTGCGCGTGCCACAAGCGCAGCCCCGAACAGGAGCGTGATGAATACACAGCGAAGGAGCCTCACGGCGCAAAGGTCGGGAACGGGAAAGCGAGTGGCGGTGGCGGGATGATCCAGCACCCCCAACGCAAAAGCCCCGGCGAGGCGCCGGGGCTTTGCGTGTCCGTAGAAGGTCGTCCGTTTCGCTTACGCGGCCACCCCGATCGCGGGGTCGCTCATTACGCTGCTGCCGGCCGCGCCCACGGCGCGTACAGCGAACCAGTAGCGCTTCAGGCTTTCCATGCCCTCCATGGTGAAGCGGCGCTTGGTGGTGGTGCCCACGTGTTCCCAGACCACATTCGATCCCGCGGGATCGGTCAGCGTCCTGAACACGTTGTAGCTGTCGGCGCCACGCTCCTTGGTCCAAAGGACTTCCACTTCACCGGCCTCGCCGGTCATGCGGACTTCCTGGATCAACGGGGCGTTGGGTTTGCCGATGGGCTCGGGCGTGTTGGCCAGCTCGAATCCGGTGGATTCCAGCAATGCCTTATCGCCACCCGCCACCATCCGCACGTAATCCGCCACCGACCGCAACACCACCCTGGTCTTCACCACTTCATTGTCCCGCGCGATCCTCGCGCCCTTGCTTCCGTTGGTCGCTGCCTCGATAGCGGCCTCCAGATCGTCCCCCTGCTGCTTCATGTCCGCCAAGCTCACCGGGGGTGTGGGGAAGCTGGTGTTACCGGTCAATTTAGCTACCACATTGCGGAGCAACGCGAGCAAGGCGAGAACGGAGAGCCTGAACAGGGATAACTTGATATTGGCCTTCATCTTCTGCCGCCCCCTGGAACCCGGTGGGGCGAAGCCGTTTTAGTTAGCGGTTCCGGGGGTTGGAACGCAGGTGTTCCGGAATTCCGGAGGGTACCCCGAAAAATTCCTAACGGAATAAGTGCACGCGGCGTAGAGGCCATGGGCCGTGCCGGTTTCCATCCGCAATATTCCTTAAAGAATATGCAGGTTTCGGGAACCATGGTTCGCCAATTCATGCGTTGCCAGTGCTCTTGTCCAGGCATTCAGGCACTTCGGGCGGGTGCCGGAACAAGGGTGCCGCATCGGCGAGCAGGGCCGGTCAATGGGGCGGGAAGGGGAGTGCCAAAGCGCTTTTCGCAGTCGTCATTGAAGCATTCGCACCCGTCATGGGATCAATCGCAGTCGACATGGAAGCATTCGCACCCGACATGGGATCATTCGCACCCGTCATTGGCCTATTCGCACCCGTCAATAGTCCAATCGCAGTCGTCATTGGATCATTCGCAGTCGTCATAGGAGCATTCGCACCCGTCAATAGTCCATTCGCAGTCGTCATTGGAGCATTCGCACCCGGCATGGGATCAATGACACCCGCAAAAAGTGGTTTTTCGGCCGTTCTGTGGCCCACGGCAGCCGCCTCGCCCACCCGGACGGCTGTTGCCTCACCGTGGCTCGGGTGGTGTGCTTGCTTATAGTAGGTCGTCCAATCCGGGCCTGCGCAAGGCCCAGCGCAAGCGCTCGGCAATGGCGATCCCGGTATCCTGGCGTTGTTTCTCCAGCTTGCAGATCTTGCCTTGGCTTACACCGATCAGCTGGCCCAGTTGCCCTTGGGTCAGCTTCAGGCGCTTGCGGTATTCCCGCACCCGTGCACCATTGATCATGGCAGAACGAATTGGTTATGGAACAGTGACCATACGACCCAACTGCACGTGTTCTGGTACCTCAAATGTGCAGCAAGAACCCCCGGGGGGTGCGAAGCCCGGGGCAATTGCTTTTCAGTGGGGTGGTGTTGAAAAGGGCGGATATCCGGCCACTACCTCACCGGCCACTACCTACGGCCCCCATGTTCCGAACGCTACCATGCCCAGACCAGTCATAACCTAACGCAGAAGCGCGGAAAGCGAATACGACGAGGGTACCAACTTCTGGATCTCTGCCTCCGCAAGGGCGGGATAACCGTCCGCCTCAAGCTTCTTGGTTGCGGCAACAAGGTCCTTAGCGCGTTTGACCTTGTCCTTCTTCAATTGTGAGGATACGTCCCACTGCGACAAGTCATCAATGGCCTTGTAGAAGTACTCCTTCAGGCTGGTGCACCACATGTACCCGGCCGCAATTATGGCCTTCTCCAGAGCATAGGACTCGTACACGTACCCATTCTGCGCGTTCCAGTACTTCATGAGCCGTATCAGTGGCTTAATGAGGTTGTCATTGCTCTGGTTCTTGCTCGTGAGGTCGTCGTTGAAGCCGTTCGGATTGGTGGAAGTCCAGTTCAGATAAGCAGATGATGAAGGGATGTAGATGGTCCCCAGCCAATCCTTGTACGCTGGAACAAGGTCGAACTTGATGTGGTTCAACTCCAGCACAACAGATGGATGGCTCTGGTAGATTTCAGAACGCGAGTACTTTATCTCGGCGAACCTTTTCAGTCGGTCAATGAACGTCTGTGGTTTCAGGTCCGCGCTGTTATCGAAGATGACCATGTAGTCGACGTCCGAGTTCTCGTCCGCCTTTCGTGGCAGCATGGTGGCTCGCGTGGATGAACCAAATCGCAGTTGCTCTTTCACTTGATAGCCGAAATGGTCAGTCAATCGTGATCGCACGGTAGCGATCGAGGTGTTGATGCTGTCCTTCTCTGTATCAGAAAGAATAAGCGATGAGGCGAGGTTGGACAGATGGGTTTGGACGGACATGGTGATCAGGAGTTGAGTTCTTGTTCAGTGTAGGTGGCGGTGAAGCCATTTTTGAAGTTGTCCCGTGCCTTTTGGAAATCGCCGTCGGTTGTCAGCGGGGCATTGACGCACTTCGAGTTATATTCTTCGGCAAGGCGGTATAGGGCATCACAGAGCTGCTCGTTGCTCAACAGTCCGTCAGCATAATTGGCTTCGGTGTTTCGGATGCGTTTGAAGATTAGGTTTAGGTCAGTGGCGATGGTATCGTGCTTCGCAGCCACTTCGATCTTGCTCTTGTAGTCAGAGAACGTGGTGGTGTATAGGATGAGGAAACCACCCAAGGCGCCGAGAACATTTACGATTACCTGCACACCAACATTGGCACCCGGGATCTTGTCCCAAATGCCCACATTCATAATGGTACTGAACGATGCGGCGATAGTACCCGCCACCAACCAGATTCGAAAACGGTCCCCAGCCGACTGCATGCGTCGGGCTGCGTTGAAGTGTGAACTGCGCGTGTATAGACAGTCGACCTTGAGCTTGCGCAGCGCGTCAATTGTGTGTGTAGCCGAAGTAGTCCTCACTTTTTGCCCCGGTTATATGGTGATTGGTTCGTTGGCTTCAAGCCGATGTCTTCAGCAGACGCCTTGCTGTAGACTGCTGCCTCGGTGCGGCCGAGCTTCAAGCCGATGACCCTGGTCGGCGTATTCTGGCTAGCGAGCTTCGCCAGTTGTTTCAGCTCAGTGGAGGTCCATGTATTGCCGGTATTGCGCGTTGACTTACTCATGACGTTAGTTTTTGTGAGGCTTATGAGAGGACATCTGGGAGTACTGCCGAGACCACACCTTGGATGATGAGGTCGTCAGTGACCAATGTTGGGCTGTGCTTGGGGTTCCGTGAATTGGGTTTGAGAACAATGTGATCGCCTTTGCGGTGGAAGTGTTTGATGGTCGCCTCATCGTTGATGAGGGCAACTACCCGGTCTCCCTCGTCCGCGATGGCCTGTTGGCGCACGAGGATTAAGTCGCCTTCATCAATGCCAGAGAGGTTCATGGAGTCACCAACGGCTCGCAGAAGAAAATACGTCTGACCTGGACGCGCTATCCGCGTTGATATGCTCACCCATGCTTCAGGATCTTGCTGGGCGAGCGTTGGGAGGCCACATGCTACAGAACCTACCAACGGGACATCCACTGTGTGCTCCATCGGATCATTGGCCTTGCCAGGCAACTTTATCACACCGTCCTTGTACTTCAGTAACCCACGCTTGGCGAGGCGTTCGAGCATCAACTGCACGGATCGGGGGGATGGATAACCGATGGCATCGCCGATCTGTCGCAACGAAGGTGTCTTGCCCGTGTGTCGGACATGAGATCTGATGAAGGCTAATCCCTTCAGGTCCATCTGAGTCTTCTGATCCATGCGCCTAAGGTACACTATATGTCAACCAAGACGGCCTTATAGATACATTGGTTGTCCACCTGTGTAAACTATTCGACGAAGGCTTCCCTGGTGTTGCCGATGTCCCTGATTCGATTGGTCGAAGACCTCGTATTATCGGATTCGTACATAGCTGGGTATCCACCCCCACGCTCGTCTGCCGAAGGCGACCCCTACGGGATGAAGTTCATTGGACAAAGCAGGTTTACCGCAGCTTTCCGCAATAGTCGATTAGCTTCGGCATGCATGAAGTACAAGACTCTTTCATTCAGACACGCGGATGTCATTCTTCGCGAACCAGGATTTGCTCAGGAAAGTGAAGAACTGCTGAGTGTATTGTCTACTATCACCGATCAAGAGATTATGGACCAACACGAGTCCTACAGCGGGAGCCAGAAGAGTCTTTCGCGCGCCATCAATGACAAATTGAAACACTACCTGACTGACCATGGTTGGGCAGCGGAATCACCGATCTTTCAAGATACACGATATTCCGGTGAAAAGTGGCGACTGGACTTCGCCAAAGGGTTGATCTCCGTTGAGGTGGCTTTCAACCATGGTGAGGCTACTGCTTGGAATCTACTCAAACCTGTCTTGGCAAGCGAGTTGAATCACGTGGAGAAGGCAATCCAAACCCAAGCCGGGGTGATAATCACTTGCACGGAGGCGTTGAAGGCCGAAGGTGGGTTCGACAGCGCGGTCGGCACCTTCGAGAAATTCATTGACTACCTCAAGCCATTAGGGTCTGTTCTCACTGTCCCGATCCTGCTCATCGGCTTGGAACCATTCAATACATTCTACATCCAGCACCGTCAAGCCGGTCCAAGGAAGAAGACCGGGGATGTAGTTATGAAAGGGGGCTAGGTTGTAGCAACTGCACGAACCGTCTTCCTGACTTTCGGCGCTTCAGAACATTTTGAAGCCAGCACCATACCTGCCCGTTCAATGACGCCTACAACTAACGCGTTCCCCATAAAGAACGCACGACGGTTATCAGTCGCTCCTTCTGTATGGTTGTCAGGGAACATATTCAAGCGTTCTAACTCAAGAGGTGTTAACCGGCGCAAGCGGCCATCAGCAGTGCGGATGACGTGTTTGAAACGGGACGGGGTGGAACCACCTTCAGCGGTAATAATGGTGCGAGATGGCTTCTCCAATGCATCCGGGAACACCATGCCGCCCTCGGTGTAATGGTAGGTGAAACTCGTGCCTTTCTTGGTTCGTGTTTCACTCTTGCTGCCCTTCAGATATTCCCATTGCGGCAGGTGCTTCATGTCTACAAAGAACTCATTGGGTACCTTCTTACTGGGTAGGATAATGTCACCCAGCACGGTACGTGGTCCATCGTAAACCGGTATCGTATCAATGGTCCAAACTCTTCGGGCACTCATTATTCCGGCATTCGCAAAAGGACTTGTCCCGGCCGTCTTACCCAAGTTGAATTTCTCAGAAACTTCAGCAAGGTCACCGCTCAACTTGAATTCGTTGAAAGACGAACCCGTCGCTGTGACCGGGAAAGCTTCTGCAAACACACCATCGGTCAGTACCCAATCCTCATGGCGTTTGTCATTAACCAACGCTTGACCTATTGGGGTGGTTTTGTGATAGCCCATTAAGAACACCCGGCGTCTCCGTTGCGGCATCCCAAAGTCTGCAGCATTGATCACACGCCATTCAACGACGTAGCCGAGGTCAGCAAGGGAGGCCAGTATAACACCGAAGTCACGCCCTCGTTGCTGCGACGGAGACTTAAGCATTCGGTCGACATTCTCAAGGAAGAGGAACGATGGCTTCTTCTTCTTGCTCTTGAGAATGCGATGAATGTCCCACCACAACACACCTTTCTTACCGGTCAGCCCTTCGGCTTGATTCAACGTGCGGGCCACGGAGTAATCCTGACAAGGAAACCCTCCGACGAGTAGATCATGCTCAGGAATATCCTTCGCCTCAACGGTAGAGATGTCCTTATTCGAATGCCCAGCATTCCCGAATCGCGCAACATAAATGTCGGACGCTTCTTGCTTCTTTGTTGAGGGTTCCCACTGATTGCTCCAGACCACATTGAACAAGTTGGAAGCACGCTCCAAACCAATGCGGAATCCACCAACACCAGCAAATAGTTCAATCACTTTCACCTTGTCCATTTCCGTTCACTATTGTGCTACAAACCTAGGTGCCTCACAATCCGGGATCAAGGCCTTCTATTCTCCCTTATCAACATCTGTCGTGAAGGAATATCCCGCGTCAGTCAAGGTTCCGGAACGTGCAGGGTGGGGCGTCGTTGTTGATTGCCAAGAAAGCCGTCAAGGTTTAGGCCGCCGCTATTGCAGAATTACGGTTCATGATTGTGGCTTCGCAGGGTCTCCCGCCTCGGGGCCCTGCACCATCAACGGATGTCCGATCCGCTCACACCCACTCACCCGATCGACACCAACAACCTTTGCAACTCCTCCTCGTTCTTGAAGTCGATCTCGATGGTGCCGGTACCCGCAGCGGTCTGGCGCACCACGGCCTTGCTGAGCAAGCGCTCGCTGAGCTTCTTGCTGAGCTCGCGGTTCAAGCGCGGGCGGAGCCCAACGGTCTTGGATGAAGCGCTCTTGCTGCGCGTGCGGGCCAGGTCCTCCACTTGGCGCACGCTCATCTGGCTCTCCACGATCTTGTGGTAGAGTTCCAGTTGCCACGCGGTATCGGTGATGGTGATGAGCGCACGCGCGTGGCCCATGCCGATGTGCCCTTGGCGCAGTCCGAGTTGGATCGCGGGCGGCAGCTTCAACAGGCGCAGGTAGTTGGAGACCGTCGCGCGGTCCTTGCCCACTTTTTCGCTGAGTTCTTCCTGCGTGAGTTTCACTTCATCGATCAGGCGCTGGAAGCTCACCGCCACTTCAATGGCATCGAGTTCCTCGCGCTGGATGTTCTCCACCAGCGCCATCTCCAGCATGGCCTCATCGTTCGCCACGCGCACGTAGGCGGGCAACTCGGTGAGCCCCGCGATCTGCGAAGCACGGTAACGGCGCTCCCCGCTGATCAGTTGGTAACGGTCGTGGCCCACGCGACGCACCGTCACGGGTTGGATGATGCCCAACTGCGTGATGCTCGCTGCCATTTCCGAAAGCGCTTCCTCACTGAAGTGCGTGCGCGGCTGGAAGGGATTCGGTTCGATGTGTGCGATCAACAACATGGAGGTGCCGCCCATCGGACGGTGATGCCCCATGCTCGTGTCACGTGCCGTGATGTCCGCAGCGGGTTCGTCCAGCAGTGCGCTGAGGCCGCGGCCCAGTCCTTTCTTCTTCATTGGATGGTCTCTTCGACGGGGATGATGCGCTCACTGTCCGGAATGCGGGTGAGGCTGTTCTTCTGGAGGATCTCGCGCGCGAGGTTGAGGTAATTGGTGGCGCCCTTGCTGCTGGCGTCGTGCATGATGATGGACTTGCCGTGGCTCGGAGCTTCGCCCAGTGCCACGTTGCGGTGGATCACGGTGTCGAACACGAGGTTCTGGAAGTGCGTCTTCACTTCCTCCACCACTTGGTTGGCGAGGCGCAGGCGGCTGTCATACATGGTGAGCAGCATGCCCTCGATGGTGAGCTCCGGGTTGAGGCGCTGCTGCACGATCTTGATGGTGTTGAGCAGTTTGCCCAAGCCTTCCAACGCGAAGTACTCGCACTGCACGGGCACGATCACGCTATCGGCAGCGGTGAGGCTGTTCACCGTAACAAGGCCGAGCGAGGGCGAACAGTCGATGATGATGAGGTCGTACTTATCGCGCAGCGGCTCCAGCACTTTCTTCATCTGGCGCTCGCGGTCGGGCATGTCGATCATCTCGATCTCGGCACCCACCAGATCGATGTGGCCGGGCAGCAGGTCGAGGTTCGGGTTGTCCGTACCGACGATCACCTCCGTGGCCGGCGTGCCGTTGATGATGCATTCGTAGATGCTCGCTTGCACGCTGCGCAGTTCGCACCCCACGCCGCTGGTCGCGTTCGCTTGCGGGTCGGCATCCACCAGCAGGGTGCGACGTTCCAATGCGCCGAGGCTGGCGGCCAGGTTGATCGCGGTGGTGGTCTTGCCCACGCCGCCTTTCTGGTTCACGATGGCGATGATCTTGCTCATGGTTGGTGGTTGGTAGTTGATTTGGACCGTCACCCCGGCCTTGAGCCGGGGTCTCGTCGTTATTGGATCTCTATCGTAGCGCCTATTTCCGGTAGCAGCAATTCAAGTCCCGCTTCCGCGAAAGCGGCTTTCGCTTTCGCGGTATCGATGGTGATGGGAGGGAAGGTGTTGTAGTGGATGCCGATCACCTTCTTCACGCCCATGTATTGCGCAGCGATGATCGCATCGTCCACGCCCATGGTGTAATGATCGCCGATGGGCAGCATGGCGAACTTCAGGTTGAAACGCTTGAGCAATTGCATGTCCATGGTGAGTGCCGTATCACCCGCATGATGAAAGGCACCTTCCGGCCCGCTCACCACATAGCCGCCGGGATTGCCGCCGTAGCTGCCATCGGGCATCTCGCTGCTGTGCAATGCCGTCACGTACTTCACCCGCAACTTGCCCACGGTGACCCCGCCGCCGAGGTTCAAACCGATGGTGCGTTGCACGCCCTTCTTCTCGAACCAGCTCGCGATCTCGTAATTGCTGATCAACGTTGCTTCACTGCGTTTCGCGATCGCCTCGGCGTCGAGGACGTGATCGCCGTGTCCGTGCGTCACCAGGATCTCCGTTACCGGGATGTGCGCTGCATCCACCGCCTTCGCCAACGGATTGCCGCTGATGAAGGGATCGAAGAGCAGATCATGACCGGCCGTGCGAACGCCCATGCAGGAGTGGCCGTAGTTGGTGATGCGCATTCGAGGGCGGTGATCCTAAGCGTTGGGTCAACGTTTCGGACGGCACAAAGAACAGGTGGACCCGTGGCTTCCGCGTGTTGATAAATCGGCGAGTTGTGAACATCCTGCGGTGCGCGTGGTGATCCGCGGGATCCCGGGTCCTCCGACACCGGTTCAGCGCGAGAAGACCTTCAGTCCGATGATCGAGGCGATCAGCGTAAAGAGGAAGAACATCCGCCAGAACTCAGTGGGTTCCTTAAAGAGAATGATCCCGACGATCACCGTCCCCGCTGCGCCGATACCGGTCCACACCGCGTAGGCCGTGCCGATGGGAAGCGTGCGCGTGGCGAGGTACAACAGATACATGCTGATGCCGAGGCAAAGGAAGAAGCCGGCCATCCACCAGATCGTCGCGCTCCCTTCCGCAACGCGTGCCTTGCCGAGACAAGTGGCGAAGCCGACCTCGAAGAACCCTGCGATGATGAGGAGGAGCCAGTTCATGTGGTCCCCGTCTCCGGGTCGGAAGGAAAGAGGATCGCGGTGCCTCCATCCGCGGTCTTGATCACTTCGTAGTTGGAAGCCATCTTCATGAACAGATACCACGAAAGGCCGATAACGGCTGCCGCCACGATCAGGTCCACCGAATCCCATGGGTCGAAGTGATCCATATCCACGTGAGTGAAGTAGCGGAAGAGACCGATGACCGAAAGGAAGGCGATCGTGTGATAAGCGCGCGTGCGGTACATGGCGACAGCGACCGAGAGGATCACGGTGATCGCTGGCAAAGTGAGCGCCGCATACCACCGCGACCAGCCACTATCCATGGCGACGTTGATCCCGTACAGGCTTTTGCCCACGACGGTGAGCCACAACAGAACAAGCAATACCGCATGTGGCATTTTGTAACGTCGACGTGCAGCCAATGAAGGCACATAGCGTACGATCCGGGCGAGTTTCTCATCGTCCTTCTCACCGACCTGCATGCGCAAAGCGGAGAAGATCTGTTGGCGCCCGAGTCCATCCTTCGCCAAGGCTTCTGCGGACTTGCGCAATTGTCTGCGAGAGAGGCTCATGGTCTTCCGCTAGATGCCGACCGTTACACTGAAGGCCAACCCCGCTCCGCGCGTTCCGCCGAGCAGGAACCCCGGAAGATGTGGCGAGGACAGCATCACGACAACGCGTTCCCCGAATCTCCGTTGTGCCGATGCGCCGAGGCGGATCCCGCCGAAGCCACCCATGCTCAACTGTCCGCCAGCGACCGCAAGTCCACGCGCGCCGAGCGATCGCAGCGCGCCGAAGGTCAACTGCGGGATGTAGCCTGGTAGGTAGCGCTGATCCACTTGCACGGAGCCGGACCAGCCCACTCCCAAGGGCGCGCTCACTGTGGCGCGAAGAAGGAAGGGGAGAGGTTTCGTGAACGGATCCTGCGAGTAGCGCAAGCCGAAGGTGTCGAGCAATTGATCCTCACCGATCAGCACGTTGTCCAGATCGAGAATGCTCGCCACGCGCAAGACGGTGTATTCGAGGATCGTGTCCTTGTGCAAGTGCAAGCTCTTTCGCCCCCAACCCAC
>Ga0138256_10004862_pt1 | contig 14267 bp, 8 predicted proteins | sample KNB2016incub_MG_FD_105486 | JGI IMG/M metagenome (GOLD analysis project Ga0138256, IMG submission 105486) | Active sludge microbial communities from wastewater in Klosterneuburg, Austria - KNB2014incub_MG | ecosystem: Engineered > WWTP > Activated sludge > Unclassified | place: Austria...
TAGCTGCAGCCTCCCCGGTTTGCGACGAATGCGCTTCATCAGCAATTACAGCAAAGCGCTTACCGTGCGTTGCGGCCAATTCCTGCACGGCCTTAAGCGCGAAAGGGAAAGTCTGGATGGTGCAAACCACAATTTTCTTGCCACCGGACAGCGCCGCCGCCAATTCCGCACTTTTACTAGCTCCCTCCCCTTTGATCGTGGCGACCACGCCAGCCGTGCGCTCAAAATCGAAAATCGCTTCCTGTAACTGGTCATCCAGCACAGTGCGGTCAGAAACCACCAACACGGTATCAAACAGTTTTTCATGGCTGGCATTGTGCAAATCGGCCAGAAAATGCGCCGACCATGCAATTGAATTGGTTTTGCCTGAGCCCGCCGAATGCTGGATCAGGTATTTACCGCCCGCACCTTCCTGCAACACCGCCGGGGTATAGGGATATAAGGCCAAGCGAACAATTTTGACCACACTTTTGAATGAGGCTAGTGTTTTTAATCAAGTTACCCGATTAAATCAAATCAGCAAAATTTAATTGTAACTAAATTGGATATTAAAAAGGCCACTTAAACTAAGCAGCCTTTAATGGGATTAAATGATGGTTACATTAAATTTATAAGCTACTCCTTGAAGAATTGCTATTCCCTAACAATGGTTCAAGCTTTGCACGCATTAATGCTGTGAGTTTACGTTTGCCATTCAGAACATGAGATAAATTAGCAGGATCAATGCCTGACTCTTTAGCAATTTTTCTTGTACTCTGCTGATTATATCTATTTCTAATCATCTCCAATAAAACTTTGTTCTTTTGATCAGACTGATAGTGTTGAGTCTCCAAAGCTTGAGCAGCTCGCATCAGCTTCGACCAGATTTCAATTCAAGGACTACGTTTCCCCGATAAAATATCGGACACATCACTGACAGATAAACCCGCTTGCCGAGCAAGTTTTGCAGGGCCAACAGGCCGACAGCGAACCAAAGCTGTACCTCGCAATCGCTCTTTGTGCTCCGCCCGCCTCTCCAAGTACTAATCTTTTTCCAGCAAAACCGGTACTACGTTTCTCTTCTTTCAATACAGCAGTTAACATTTATTTCTTGCATCCTTCCCGTGAGAACGGTTGAAGGATAATTGATGATTCAATACCATAGCCTTCATTGGTAGAAGCTTTTAATCGATTTCAAACAATCATTCGGAATCAATGTCGGTTCATTCAAGTTAATTTTTAAAATAGATTTGAATGAGTATTGACAATTTTTATTATTTAATTGGCTGCTTTCAACCACAAGCGAACATTGATTCTAACTTCATATGAGCTGTATTTATGCTACATCTTCACGAAGCAGATATCCAACAATTGATTCGTTTTTAATCAACAAATCCAGAATAGAAATTATCGCAGATCTTATTTTTGCATTTCTCCTAACTTTTTCCCTATTGATAAAAATATATTTTCTCGCGACTTTTTCAAGATAATAAATGGTGTCATCTTGACGGTCCCGGGAGAGGCTGATTTCATTGTTTTTGATAGCAGACGACAACCATAGAATTCCATCTTCTAAATAAATACTTCCTAAGCCGCATAGCAACTTTGATAAGCTGTACAGATAAGATGAATCTCCACTCAACCTTGAGGTTAGCTCGTTAAAAAATGGCGTTCGCTCTTTTGAAAAAGTATGCCATTCCTTTGCATCTTCTTTCCAAAAATTTCGTGCAAACATATAAGACTCGATTATTTGATTTGAATAATCTTGACGTGGGCCTTTAATGGAAGTTTCAATGACTTTATCTTTAAGTAATTCCCATACGCGCCAGAAATGATCAGGTCTATTGGCATAATCTTCGGAATTAATAAATTCTTCAATTAATTCGGAAATTCCTTTACCTACAGAAAAATTATTTATAAATGGGCATAAATAATCATTGATATCTTCTAAGTCGAGATGGAGAACATACTGGGTATATTTTTCTATAAATATATGACGAGTTGTGTAATCAATTTTCTCATTTCTATCATTTGATAGGATTTTTGCGGAAATTATGGTGATTATATCTTTGATGTATGGGATTGCATCGTTGCACTCAGTTTTCAGCGGAGCTATCCGGAAGGCGGTTGATAAAATATCTACATCGAACTTGTGAATATCTTCAATTACATGCTTATTGATTGATTCATCTAATATTTGTTCAAAAATATCAGAACAACTCTCCGAAAAAATATTCCAGAAATCTTCTATATCAATGTCATATTGACCATTCTCATATGCAGTTTTTCTATATTCAGAAAGCATATCTTTCTGTTTCTGCCCCAGGACTAAATATCCGATATAAATAGATAGTGCAAAGTCAAAATCTTTTCTCCAAAGAGCTTGTAACGAATTAAATTTCGTCATACCCATATCTATTGAATCTTCGCGCATTAAAGCGTAGATCATTAAGTGCTTAATATTGCCTTCTTCCTCTGGAAAATGCTCAAGAAGAAGAGGCAAGACTAAAAGGGCTGGCAGCACCCCATCGGAAATTTGGTAGAAGTATCCTTTTTTTAAAAATAAACTTCCGTAACAGAAAACCACCTCTTTGCAAAACTCTAAATCCGCTCTATCCATCATTTCACAAAAATCGCGGAACAATACAGCGCAAACCACTGATGGTAGTGAACGATTAAAGTATGCTGAAGCCGAGTCGCCACCGCTGATGATTTCTGACCATAACACTTTAGCTTCTTCTAATGCGCATAGCGGATCTGATTCATAATTTATATACTTCTTATAGTCATCACGTCTATAAAGTCTATTCTCAGACCATAATAAGAGCTGAGTGTGTTTATAAGGCTCATTAGATTCTTTTAGCGCATTTTCACTATATTCTTTAAGTTCACTGTCTATTTCAGGGTTAAATTCAATCATAACCCCATCTTTAGTCTCTGTTGTTATAGGCGACATTTTTCGCCTATCCATTCGTGCCAGATAGAGGCGCCATGTTTTATCGGCGTGAGTTTCATTTTCTTTTTCAGGCAATTCATCGTAATGAGCGTCCAATATCTTCGATATTTCTTCAAGTCGCTCATCGGCTTCTGCTTCGCTGGTTTCGCCGCTCCTAAAAAATTGATACTGCAACATGATATGTTCCAATGTAAGCTTTCTGTGCTTTTCATCACAAGCGCTGATCCTTTCGTTTTTATGCAACTCATTCATGCGATTTATATCGAAGTTGTTTTTCAACATTGTTAGCTGCGTTTTATGTGTTTGATCCAACATATGACGGAGAGTGTCATAAATAAAGAATTCCTTAGTTCTAAAGAGTATTTTGGCTACTTGAAACGTTTTTTCGGGAAAGGCAACCACAATACTAGAAACCAGTGAGGACAGTGCCGCCGAATTGGTGCGTGACAAAATATAGTAGAGAATAGTTTCGAGATTTTCAGAGGAATAATGCTTGCCCTGTTCAAGTAAAAACCGCTCAAGCGACATATGAATAGATTCCAAAATATCCGAGTTTACTTGGGTTCCCCGATATAAACACCAAAGACGATTGTTGATATACTGTTTGATTGAGCTTCCATTTTTGAGAACTACTGTTACCGTTTCCACTCCATTCTGATCCAAAGATGATGTAGCATACTTTTCAGTCGCAACGTTCGTGAATTCAATGACAAAATCTAGCGTAAGTTTCAGATCTGCCTGCAATAAGCAGTAAATAGGTGTTTGGTAGGCGCTAGGAGGATAATAATTTTGGGAATCGTGTTCGACACCGAAGTAATGATCTACCCCAGTTGGGGGGGGACCATAATATATATCTTTCTTTGGCGGCTCGTATATCCAAAAAAGTTTGGCGAGGCCAATCACTTTTCCCGGCAGCGTATTGGCTACTCCGAAACACTCAAGTTTTGATAAAATATACTGACTCAATAAATTGTATGGATCGTTATGCTTTTTCCACTTGTTCTCTATTATCTGGTCAATTAGCTGGCTGAGCTCTGTGGAAATTTCTTGCACACCATATAGGATAGTGAGAATAAGGTTTTTGCTTGCATCATCATTTGTGATATAGGTATTTTCTGTAATCGTCCATTCGTAATATTTCAACGCCATCAAGCTTGAATGCCTCGTCGTCTCACCGGTTTTAATACTGTTGTTCCAATCATGTATGACCGGGAGGATAAAGCGAAACTTGTCTTCTCCAAAAGAAGGATTATTTTCATAAATGAACTTTATTAACGACCTCCACCCATTTCCTTTTGGTTTTGTTAAAACATATTTCATGGAAAGAAAATCAGTGTTGAACACTCCAATTTTCTCAAAAAATGTATTATCTACTTCTTTACAGCCCAAGCGAATGAGTAGACATATTTGCTTTAGCAAAGACCAGTCATCATTTAATAATCGATTTTTGTACGAACTAAAGAAAAATTCAGAATAATCTGAAAGCAATATTGATATGAGAACTTCATCTATCCATAACTTAGGGATTTCATCTGAATTTAAACTACCTTGGATAAAGGCAATTATCTCTTGATCCTTATCTTCAAGCTTTTCAGAGAACCATTTTCTAAATACTCGCCTAATGGACAGCGATTGTTTTATTTCAGTAAAAAAAGACGAAGCATTTTCAGTAACGAGGAATATGGATTCAAGATGTTTTTCTAGGGCCCATTCCTCATAGATGTCATGAGTTATAAAGTAACCATGTGGAGATTCATAACTAATAATGCCGTCATCGCTGAGATTATTCTCTACCTGTTGATTATTAGTTCCAGAGTCTAACTGAACAAAAAAACGTCCACTATCTGCTTTCGTTATCGCCATATCAATGAAAGTGCGTTCTCTTTGAGGGGAACCCTTTGTAATTACTCTTGGCCACAGGGAATTTCTAAATTCTGTGTAGTTTAAGCTTTTGCTTTCTTGGTGGTGTTTAAGATACTCCCTGAGATAAAACGGCAGGGTGATTAGATCTTTTAATCTTTGATCTTGGGGAAGTTGAAAATTGTAATTCTTTGAAAGATTGCCTAGTTGATCAGGTGTCAAACCACTTAAATTGATAGACTGGTACGCAATCTTATAGACCTCAATGAACTGAAATGTTAGATTATCAAGGTAATTGTTTCTAGTGGTTAGCCAGATTTTCCATCCAGCTTTCAATAAGGCCGATACATATTCTCTAAATGGATTATTATTCTCTAAACTGAGTAAGTTTTCTGCTGAATCAATTACGACTATTTTAGTGCAGACTCCTTGGTGAGCTTTGATAAAATCGTTGAGTGAAACCCCTGATAAAAATTCGTCAACTTTATTGACAGAAAACTCTGTAGCTTTGTGAACGTAGAACGCGGAATCGGGGTGCTTATCCTTATACAGAGATTTTATAAGCGCTGTCTTTCCCGTGCCGCCTTCTCCACTAAGGATAATAGCTTGTTTCGTAGTGCCCTCAATTTTCGATAGAATCTCCGATCTATCTATGACAACTTTTTGACCATTAAAGTCTATTTCACTTTCTATATCACATAATACCGTTTCCGTATGAAATGATAATGATTCTAACAATTCATAAACACCATCTGATTCTCTGAAGAAATGAGATACAACTCGTTTGTTATTATCGACAACAAAAGCTGAATCAAAGTAGCTTCCACACCGCCACTCTAAATCTATAGAGAGTTCCTTGGCTTTGTTATCAATCTCAATTTTTCCAGCTGGTTCTTTGCCCTTATTTTGTCCCCATTCTGAGTTGGTATAAAAAATTATCTTATTGATGTTTGGATAATCTCTCTTAGCCTTACCCAGCATTTCTAAGATGTCAGCTTTATGAGCCGAAAGAGCAGTATCGTAAAATTTGGCTTGCCAACCAATTACTTTTCCATTAATAGTTATGGGGTTGGTTTCGATTGCAGACTGATTTTTATACCTAAAAATACCTGTGTTTTTTCCATGCTCATTGCAAAAGAGCAGATAGCACATCCATTCAAAATTGAATTGCGGGTTACCTGAAAACTTTGATTTGAAAACATTCCAGTCAGACTTTATCAAATTGATCTTTTCCTTTATTCATCTAATAAGAATTAGTTTTGAATTGGCTACATAATATCCGCTTTGATTGGTTGTTTAATATTTGCACATATATATGATTTAGATTATTTAACAGCCAATTGCAAATCGTTAACCAACCCTTGCACTATTTTTTGTATGGCAGAGTGCTCGACTGTCATAGTAGCGATATTTCTTGCCAACTGAGGATGTAATCTACAACCCCCATTTTCATTTAAAATAAAATCCGAAAGTGAGAATTTATGGTTCGTCATAAATTTCAGCAATAAAAGATCAGCTTGAGGCCGCAATGGTTCCATCAAATCATAAACCAGCGCTACTCTACTGGGCCGATTTGCATGCAAAAACCCCAGCATGAGATCAAGCCCCTCTGTTACTGCTGCAATTCTCACCTGACTTTCCAGCATACTGTATACATAATTCAACATAGCGTTGACAGGATGAGTAGCATTTCTATTTGAACCACTTAGAAATGACTCTCGGGCTCCCATGAATCGCCATTCATCAGGAATTGGTCTGCGAGCTATGCCTTTCCATTGCAAGGGTATCTGTTGCCAATAATTGAAATAAGCAAGGGCTGCTCTTCCTTCTATTAGGCGTAGCAACTCAATCGAAGCAATGGGTCGATCTAATTCATCAAGGGAATTGCACAGTTTTTCCAGTGCTCGATTTCTTGGTAAGGATTCAGGAAAGAAACTTAATGTTGATTGGCATCCTTGGATTTTTTGCTTGATCAATTCAAGAGATATTTTTAATCCTTCTGAACTGCCAATGACTGTTCGTTGTGCTTCAATTAGTCGAGCATCTGCTGCATGGCTATTACCCCCTAATACAGTAATAACCTCGCCTTGCCAATTGATTTGTACCAGTGGAATTTGCTGATTTGATAACCAAGTAAGCACATCGAATGATAATGACCCATTGCCATCCAGCATTACAATACGCTCAGGTAAATTAGATTGACCGGGAAATAAAAGCCAAGTCTCACGCTTCTGAGGGTAATGAGTAAATCCATTTTGAATGGATAAAGCACCTCGCTCAACACGTAAATTTACACCGTGACCGCTAAGAATTAGTACGATAGGCTTTTTTCTGCGCCGCTTCTGATTTGCTTGTATTGATAGGTTTGAATTAACTTTATCTTCCCAGTAAGCAGCACGCTTGGCCCAAAGGTAATCATCATCTTCACTATTTAGATCAAGTGAATATTGCTGATCTTTAAGATTAATCAAATTTGAACTTGTGGTTTTCAATTGATAGTTCCTATGAATTATCCATTGGTGTATTTTTCCAGATACTCATTATCTGTTCACGCAATCTAGCAAATAAATCATCATCTGCAATACTCTCTTGAGCTAGAATTTTATTTTTTATTTCGACCACATTGATTAACTGTAACAAAACACATAGTTCATTTAATGCATTTTCAAATTTTGCGCCATAGCCTAGTTTTCTTAAAATTAAGTTCATCATAATGAAACCTCTCCCAATAAAGAGCAGAAATTGAAGCTCTTCTTTGCTGATTCTGGATGCATCAGATGAAACTACACGATTGACCCATCTGAGAACAGTCTTTGCCTTACGCCAGTTAAGATGTGCATGCTCAAAGCTCTCATCCAAACTATTGTTAATTAACTCATAGCGAGCAACTAGGGAAAAATGTTCGTTAAGGAAATTACTGATTGCCCTTACTTCAATCAGGTTATTGTCTTTTTCTTTATTGGCAGAGATAGTCGGATATATAAGCAGAATTAATTTATCTATTTCGGTTTCACATTCAAAATCTTCAAAATTGAAATCTGAATTATAAAATGTGTTAGTAACAAGACTTATGAAGAACTCAGATTGCAAAAAAGGACTGGGTTTTCTTTTTTGTTGCTGAATTTGGCGATCTAGTCTGCTCAAGGCATCTATCATTTCTTCATTGCACTTAATCTGTTTCTTTAAATAATTTACTTCAATCTCAAGGTTATTAAGCCAAGTTTTACGTACTTTATTAATCGGCATGTCATATCCAGCAAACCAAGTCGATAGAATTACCCAGTCAGCTCGAGAATATAGTTTGAAAAGCTTACAAACAGTAACAGCTTGCGCAGCAATTTCAGGCACATCCCAATAATAGATTTTCCCGTGATGTTGTCGACCTGCCACTTTTAAGGGCGGCAATATTCCTTTTTGGCGCCAATCGGTAAGGCGACGTTTGCAACTTTCCTCATCTAAAGCATAACCCATACGCACAAGTACTTGAGCAAGATAAGCTGGTGTAATCATTAGACTATTCTACAGCATACATTTTAATCAAGAAATGCTTTTAAACCATTTTATTAAACTTGCCCAAGTGAAATTTCATATTTCATAAGTGATTCTTTAACTGAACATTAAGGAGAAATTATGAGCAAACCACGCGATTATAAAGCTGAGTATGAGCGGCGTATTGCAAAGGGTATAAGCAGAGGTTTAAGCCTGAGCCAAGCACGGGGTCATCCACGACCAACAGAAATACATATAAACCTTAGATTGCAAACTCCTCAATATGACAAACATTTGGAAATGGGTTTGAAAGAGCTGCGATTGGGCAAGTCGCTCACCAAATCCGCCAAATCAATTGGAGTGTCCCGCGAGCGTCTTAGCCATTATTTAGCGCAAAACACAGTAATAGAAAAACACAATGGAAGATGGCGGGTTAAGCAAGATGATCGCATCAGGGAAGTGATGATTTATTCCCAAGGTAAAGTGAAATACATACAAGTTAAGGGCTATGAAAGTGCTTCCCTAGTAGGACGGTACATTGATGCGGTGGGTAAATTTTTGAAAACCAACAAACTGAGCCATTTAGATCCATTCAAGGATGTAGTAGTGAGGGATATCAAAGACAAAGCGTTTTTATTGGAGGCCCGGCCAAATGTTTTATATCGACTCGATCATGCGGGCGGGGAAACTTTCGAGCAAGTTTATCGCATTGTAGTTTAACTATAGGAGACTTTGAACATGACAACTCAAACAAAACAGCTTGATTTTGAAAAACGTAAACAGAGAGCTTTGCAACGCCTTGGATCAGCTAATCCGTATTGCATCATATGCGGTGAGTCTGATTGGCGCTGTCTTGAATTACATCATATTGGTCAAGAAGACTTCGATGCTTCGACTAGTATCGTTTGCCGCAATTGCCATCGTAAAGCCAGCGATGCACAAATGACACATCCAAAACCCTTGAACCTCACAGAACCAGCGATGCTAGAACGCATAGGACATGTATTGCTTGGACTCGCGGATTTCTTTGAGCTATTGATTGAGAAGCTCAGATCCTTTGGTCATTACTTGATTGAAGTGGCTTATCAATATATTTCGATAAAACAAACCAACTCAACGCCTGCAGAGGAGAATTAATATGAATCATTCAAATATAACTATTGAACCCCAATCAATTGCGCAGAGAGCGTATGCAGTAAATTCAGAGAAGTCGGTTTCAAAAGAATACACGCGTAAAAATTTGGATGTTTCCTCTGAATGGACAATTGTATTTGATTGTGAAACAACCAATGATGAGACGCAAAATTTGCGAGTTGGTGCGTATCAGGTTTATCGCCATTCGACTTTGTGGCAACAAGGTTTGATACTAAACCGTGAGAGTCTTAGCGAAGATGATTTGAATGTTATTAACTCATATGCCTGCGAGCATGATCTATCTGTTAAAGACAAATCTGATTTTATTGAAGAGATCTTGTTTGGAATTGGTTATGATTTGCGGGCTGAAATCGTGGGCTTTAATCTGCCATTTGACATTGCCCGTCTTGCAATTCGGCAAAACTCTGCACGGGGTATAACATTTCGTGGAGGATTTACTTTTCAGTTAAGCTCAAACCGATATCGCTCCTATATACAAATTAAACATCTGAACAGTCGGGCATCATTGATTCAGTTTACAGCTCCACCTAGACAGCGAGATAGTCGAGGAATGCGCAGACGTAAAATCAAAACTTCAGCTATGCGAGGCTTTTTCATTGATGTGAAAACCTTAGCGGCTGCAATCACGGCTCAATCTCATAGCTTAGAGTCTCTGACAAATCTTCTGCAGACAAAAAACCGCAAGCATTCAATTGAAACACACGGTGAAGCTCTAACATCGGAATATTTGAAATATGCAGTTCTTGATGTGCAATGTACCTGGGAATGTTATGTTGAATTGAAATCGCGATATGAAAAATTACATTTGCATCAAACGCCGATACACAAGATTTTTAGTGAAGCAGGTCTGGGTAAAGCGTATTTTAAAGAGATGGGTATCAAATCATGGATGGAATCGCAATCAGATTTTCCAGATGAGCTAATCGGTATTTTAATGAGCAGCTACTATGGCGGGAGGTCTGAAATTCATCATCGACGTGAAATCGTTCAGATTCTTTACTGTGACTTTCTTTCCATGTATCCCACTGTTTGTACTTTAATGGGTTTATGGCGGTATGTAACTGCACAAGGTATTGATTGGTCAGAGTCAACAGATGAGATTCAATCATTGCTTGATAACATTCATTACAATGATCTGAAGAACCGAGACGCTTGGGCTAAATTAGCTGTCTTGGTACAAGTTCAACCTGATGATGATATTTTTCCTGTGCGAGCTAAATATAATGACAGCTCTTCATATACCATCGCATTAAACCGATTAACTTCGCAAGAACCTCTATGGTTTACGCTTGCGGATTGTATTGCCTCAAAAATATTAACAGGACGCACCCCAAAGATAATTCAAGCGTTGAGCTTTACACCAAAGGCAGCACAGGAAAATCTAAAGCCTATTAATATCGCAGGTAATTCTGAGTATAGAGTCGATCCGTATCGTGATGATTTTTTTCGACGCCTCATCGAATTGCGCAGCCAAGCAAAGCAACAATTAGATATTGCGAAATTTAGCGGGGATGGGGATCGTGTAACGCAGTTACATACGGAGCAATTGGCACTCAAAATTACTGCTAATTCCACGAGCTATGGGATTTTTGTAGAACTCAATGTAAATGAACATGACAGACTTCAGGAAATTGAATGTTTTGGCGGTAATGGAGAGAGCTTTCCTACATTAATTCGTAACATCGAATCGCGGGGTAATTACTTTCATCCGTTGATTGCCACTTTAATTACCGGGGCAGCACGCTTAAAACTGGCTCTTGTTGAAAAGCTGGCAAGTGAAGCTGGTATCGATTGGGTGTTCTGCGATACTGACAGCATGGCTTTAAGTCGGCCAAGTGGGATGCCTGAGGCGCAATTCATTAAACAAGCGAAATGGGTTCAAGATTGGTTTACATCTTTGAATCCTTATGAGGAGAAAGGCCCACTATTCAAAATTGAAGATGTTAACTTCAAATTGAAAAATGGCAAGCGTACTTCCGAACTCGAGGCATTGTATTGCTTGACTGTATCATCCAAGCGTTATGCCCTTTTTAACTTGGACGCATCAAATCATCCCATCATTAGAAAAGCTTCTGCTCATGGTCTGGGGCATTTGAGGCCACCTTATGACGAAAAAGACGCTCCGATATTCATTCCCAACCCTTGCATATCATTGAATGATATAGGAGTTGAGCGCTGGCAGTACGATCTTTGGTATCAAATTTTATGTGCTTCGTTAAACGGTAATCCTGACCAGGTTGATTTAACCTATCATTCTGCATTGAATTTGCCGGCAGTCAGCCGCTATTCGGCAACCAGTCCTCATTTACTGCGCTGGTTCAAGATTTATAATGAAGGCAAACCCTACAGCGAACAAGTCAAGCCATTCAATTTTTTATTGATGTTTCAGGCATCAAAAATAAACCATGCAACTCTTTTAGATGATCATGAGGAAAATATTAAATTGAAGCATTTACCGAAGTCAATAGCGCCATTTTGCAAAGATTCAGCAATTGCCTCAGATAAATGCTTTGATCGAAACACTGGAAAAGCCATATCAAAGGAACAGCTAAAAACGTATGCACAATGTTTAGCGCAATATCATTTACATCCCGAGGATAAATTCCATTATGCAGATTATTTAGATAGAGGGATTGTACAAAGACGACATATTGAAGTGGTAGCAATTGAGTATATCGGTAAAGAAGCAAATCGTTGGGAAGAGCAATTATATCTCGGGGAGAACCCAGAAGCTCAGATTGAATATGGCGTCTCGCCAGAACAGAAGGAGCGAATACGAGGCACTACTTTGAATCTCTGCCGCTCCTTTGGCCCGGCAAAACTTGCTCGGCAAGCAGGTTTATCTGTGGGCGATGTTTCCGATATATTGTCGGGCAAGCGTAATCCTCGAGTTGATATCTGGTTGAAATTGATGCGAGCTGCTCAAGATTTAGAGGCTCAGAAATATAAGACGGATCAGAAGAATCAAATTATATTGGAGATGATTAGGGACATGTGCAATCAGCAGAGTATGAGGAAAGTTGCAAGAGATTCAGGTATTGATCCGACCAATCTTTCTCATGTTCTGAATGGTAAACGTAAACTCTCTAGGAAGACACAAGTCAAACTGGAAAACATTCTGGCATTAAAGACAATAATAGATTAACTCAACATTTTTTCTAGAAGGTTAGTGGTAGAACGTGCCTAAAAGGACTTAGACAGGTGTTAGTGTTGATGCAATATAATTATTGCACATGATATTGATTCTATGAATGAATATCATGTGCTACATAGTTTAAACAGTAATATCATTGAACTCTAACTGCTTCCATTTGGACGGTATATAAATTGTCCTGTGCTGATTTAGTCTAGAGGTGATCTTTGCCAAATGATTTCTCGAATTGATCAAGCTGTCTCTAACCCAAAACCTACTACCCTCATCATTGATGGCATGACGGTATTTTGTCAGAAATAAAGATTTAACGCATTTGTGATTCGCTGATCGTAATGTTCGACGAGGTGCGAGCATGGGCGGTCGCTCGTACACGGGCATTTGGTTCGACGATGTTGATAAAGCAGGTGTGAACGCCCGAGCTTCCAGTTACCGAAACATGATAATAGCACGCTTTAAAAGCAGATAAAGTGGGGCCGCAGGTGTCGCCATTGAACGACAGGTTCACACCTAATTTGTCGAATATTGACTTTGATGTGATATGGACAGGAGCATTGCTGACGTTGACAATTTCGCAGGCGACGATTGACTGATTAGCGCTAAAGACAGGACCACCGAATAGATCGCCAGCCAGTGAATTACCCATCATTGCAACTAAGGCAATATGTACGCCCAATGCTTTCCAAAGTAACACTTCCATCTTTTTAATCATATTACCTCCTCACTATTTTAATGGTAGTCTGTTGCGCGCAGCACCAGACAGTTTACCGACAACTATCGCTCGGGTCTAACTAAGAATAACACTGTTAGTAACATGGATAGTAAATCAAAATTTAGTTTCTTTCAAGTGCCGATAAAAGGAAAGGAAAACTTGCACGGTCTCTCCATAATACGGGATCTGGTATTACAATTGTACGTCGTCAAAGCAATCTGGACAGATGGTTGCCTAAATTTGGGTTAAAGCCCTTAAAGGTACGTAACTGCCAATAGGATTTTGGTGTTGTTGACCTGCTCTCCGGTTATAAATACCATGATTCACTAAAGACCCAGATCCTGCTGGAGAATTACTATTTTCCCTGTGAGTTCGAAGACCATATTTCGCAGCTTGTCGATTACAATCTTTAGCGAAATATCATTTACATCCTGAGGATAAATTCAACTTTGCAGATTACTTAGATCGAGGAATTGTACAAAGTCGATATATACAAGTAGTAGCAATTGAGTATATCGGTAAAGAAGCAAATCGCTGGGAAGAGCAATTATATTTAGGAGAGAATCCAGAGGCTCAGATTGAATATGGCGTCTCGCCAGAACAGAAGGAGCGAATACGAGGCACGACTTTGAATCTCTGCCGGCCTTTTGGGCCGGCAAAACTTGCTCTGCAAGCAGGTTTATCTGTGGGCGATGTTTCGGATATATTGTCGGGCAAGCGTAATCCTCGAGTTGAGATTTGGTTGAAACTGATGCGGGTTGCTCAAGATTTAGAGGCTCAGAAATATCAGGCAGAACAGCAGAATCGGATTGTATTAGAGACGATTAGAGATATGTGCAATCAGCTGTCAATGGCGGAGTAAAAGGGTACCAAATAGCGCGCGAAGAGTGTACCAGTTAGGTTAATAAAAAGAGGGACTCAACCTCTTGGTTTTGCGCCTCTGATTTTTTATTTCTTGAGTTTCA
>Ga0138256_10004864_pt1 | contig 14262 bp, 10 predicted proteins | sample KNB2016incub_MG_FD_105486 | JGI IMG/M metagenome (GOLD analysis project Ga0138256, IMG submission 105486) | Active sludge microbial communities from wastewater in Klosterneuburg, Austria - KNB2014incub_MG | ecosystem: Engineered > WWTP > Activated sludge > Unclassified | place: Austria...
GATCAGGTTGCTGGGCCCGATCAGCACCACCACGCCACCGAAGCCCAGCGCCAGCCCCAGCGCGGTGCGCGCGGTCGGACGCACCCCGCGCGGACGCAGCCAGTCACCCAGCGCCATCCACAGCGGCACCGTGGCCACCAGCAGCGCCGCCAGGCTGGAGGTGACCCGGGTCTCGGCCCAGACCACGCCGCCGTTGCCGCCCAGCAGCAGCAGCGCGCCGATGATGATGGTGCTCTTCCACTCGCGCCGCGTCGGCGCCGGCGCCCCGCGCAGGCGCGCCCAGCCCAGCATCAGGCCGCCCGCGAACAGGAAGCGCGCCCCCGCCATCAGGAACGGCGGCAGCGTCTCCACCGCATAGCGGATGGCCAGGTAGGTCGAACCCCAGACGGTGTAGATGCAGATGAAGGCCGCCACCACCAGGCCGCGCGGCGCCGCGTCCGGGACGGCAGCGGCTGGCGCCGGGGCGGCGCTCACTCAGTGATGCTCGTGGATGAAGCGCTCGGCCTCGAGGGCCGCCATGCAGCCGGTGCCGGCCGCGGTCACGGCCTGGCGCCACTGCTTGTCCTGCACGTCGCCGGCGGCGAAGCAGCCCTCGACCGAGGTCTGCGTGGTGCCCGGCCTGGTCACGATGTAGCCGGTCTCGTCGAGGCTCAGCTGGCCGGCCAGGAACGAGGTGTTGGGCACGTGGCCGATGGCGTAGAACAGGCCACCCGCGGGCACGTCGGTCATGGCGCCGGTCTTCAGGTTCTTGACCCGCACCGCGGTCAGCGCCTTGTCGCCCAGGGCCTCCTCGACCGCGGAGTCCCACATCATCTCGATCTTGGGGTTGTCGAGCAGGCGCTTCTGCATGATCTTGGAGGCGCGCAGCTCGTGGCGGCGGTGCACGACCACGACCTTGCTGCCGAACTTGGTCAGGTGCGTGGCCTCCTCGACCGCGGTGTCGCCGCCGCCGACGACCACCAGCACCTTCTGGCGGTAGATCGGCAGCGCGCCGTCGCACACCGCGCACGCCGAGATGCCAGCCTGCCACAGGCGATCCTCGCCCTTGATGAAGAGGCGCTTGGCAGTGGCGCCGGTGGTGATGATGACCGTCTCGGCCAGCACCTCGCGGTCGGTCGACTTGACGCGGAACGGGCGCTTGGAGAGATCGATCGACTCGACCGTCTCGGTGTGGATGCGGGTGCCGAAGCGCGTCGACTGCTTGCGCATGCGGTCCATCAGCTCGGTGCCGTCGACACCCTCGGGGAAGCCGGGGTAGTTCTCGACCTCGGTGGTGGTGGTCAGCTGGCCGCCGGCGGCGACGCCACCCGCCATGAAGCCCTCGAACATCAGCGGATTCAGGTTGGCGCGCGCCGCGTACACCGCCGCGGTGTGGCCCGCGGGGCCGGAGCCGATGATCACGACCTTCTCGATCTCGTCAGACATGGGCGATTGATAGCATGTTTGTGCGGGATCGGATGCGCCGCGTGCTGGACTCGTTACAGCTCGCGCGGCGCAGCAGAGACAGCTGGCCGGCTCCGGTTACAGCGTGTTTGCGATGCGGCGGGCGTGCGCGCGGGCCGCCGCGACCACGCGCGGGACCTCCAGCGTCTCCAGCTTGTGGTCGCGCACCACGATCTGGCCGTCGACCACGACGTGGCGCACATCGCTGGCACGACAGGCATAGACCAGCTGCGAATAGGGCGACTCCGCGGGCGCCACATGGGCGCGCTCGACGTCGACCACCACGATGTCGGCGCGCTTGCCGATCTCCAGTGAGCCGATGCGGTCCTCGAGGCCGAGCGCGCGGGCGCCGCCCAGGGTCGCCAGCTCGAAGGCTTGCTGGGCCGGCAGCGCGGTCACGCCGGCTCGGTGCTTGGGCAGCAGCGCGGCCAGGCGCAGCTCCTGCCAGGCGTCGAGGTTGTTGTTGCACGGTGCGCCGTCGGCGCCGATGGAGACCGAGATGCCGCGCGCCAGCAGGTCGGGCACGTCGGCGATGCCGCTGCCCAGCTTCAGGTTCGACGACGGGCAGTGCAGCACGTGGGTGTGCGAGCGGGCCAGGATGGCGCGCTCGGCCTCGCTCAGCCATACGCAGTGCGCCAGGCCGACGTCGGCGCCGGTCATGCCCAGGTGATCGAGGTAGCTGACGTTGTCCATGCCGCGCTCGCGCCGCACGACCTCGATCTCGGCCTGCTGCTCGCTGGCGTGGGTGTGGATGCGGGTGCCGGTGCGGCGCGCCTCGGCCACGGTGTCGCGCAGCAGGCCCTCGCTGCACGACAGCACGAAGCGCGGCGCCCAGGCATAGCGCAGCCGATCGCCCGAGGCGCCGTGCCATCGCGCCACCAGGGCCAGGCTCTCGTCGATCGAGGCCTGGCTGTCCTCGCGCAGCGACGCCGGCACCTCGGCGCCGGCGTCCATCATGGCCTTGCCGATGGTCGCGCGCAGCCCGCTCTGCTGCGCGGCCGCGAAGATGGCGTCGGTGTGGCGCACCGTGGCCATGTCGAGGATCGCGGTGGTGCCGCCCAGCAAGAGCTCCGCGCACGCCAGCTCGGCCGACGCCCGCGTCGCGGCCTCGTCGAGCGCGCCCTCGTAGGGCCAGATGCGCTGGCGCAGCCAGCCCAGCAGATCGAGGTCGTCGGCGCGCCCGCGCATCAGGGTCTGGCACATGTGGATGTGCGACTGGATGAGGCCGGGGATGACCAGACAGCCGGTGGCGTCCAGGCTGGGTCCGCGCGCGGTGAACTCATCGCTGCCGATGGCCGCGATGGTGCCATCGGCGACCATGAGGTCACCTGTCACCACCCGCCTGGTGGGGTCCATGGTCACCACGGTGCCGCCGCGGATGACGAGGTCGCGCATCAAAGGGTCCTGTGCCTCGGGCACAGGACCCTTTGTCCGGTCCGGCTCTTCCTGTGCTGTCCGGTCCGAGTCTTCATTTGCCGAGGGCAGCGGGGCGGAACGCGTGCGGCAGCAGGGCGCCCAGCGTGGTCTTGAGGCGCTTGCCCGACGCGCTGACCAGGACGATCTCGAGGTCGTCGTTCGCGAACTCGGCCAGGGTCTGGCGACACATGCCGCAGGGCGCGGCCGGCGGCTCGCTCTGGGTCACCACCGCGATGGCGCTGAGGCGGCGCTCGCCGGCGTTGACCGCGGCGGCGATGGCGGCGCGCTCGGCGCACAGGGTCAGGCCATACGAGGCGTTCTCGACGTTGGCGCCGGTGAAGACGCGGCCCGAGGCCGTGCGCACCGCGGCGCCGACCAGATACGCCGAGTACGGCGCATAGGCGTTGCCGCGGGCCGCTGCGGCGGCCAGCTCCAGCGAGCCATCGGGACTGGCGTCGGCGTCCGGCGGCCGCACCGCGGCTCGACTCGAGGTGCTGCGAGCGCGGATCTTCATGGCACCCCTCCGATGCCGGCCAGGAGGTCGGCGATGAGCCGCGTGAACGTGCCGCGGATGCGCTCCGCGGTCTCGGTCACCTCGGCGTGCGACAGCTTGCCGACCCCGAGGCCGGCGGCCTGGTTGGTCACGCACGAGATGCCCAGCACGCGGGCGCCCATGTGTGCCGCGGCGATGACCTCGGGCACGGTCGACATGCCGGCAAGATCAGCCCCCAGCGTGGCCAGCATGCGGACCTCGGCGGGGGTCTCGTAGCACGGCCCCGACAGCGCGCAGTACACGCCCTCGGCGAGCTCGAGCCCGAGGCCGCGGGCGCGCTCGCGGGCGAAGGCGCGCAGCGTGGCCGGGTAGGCCTCGGTCATGTCGGGGAAGCGCGGGCCCAGGCGGTCGTCGTTGGGGCCGCGCAGCGGGCTCTCGCCCAGCATGTTGAGGTGATCGCGGATCAGCACCAGATCGCCCGGGCGGTAGCTGGGGTTGACGCCGCCGGCGGCGTTGGTGATGACCAGGGTGCGCGCACCCAGCGCGACCATGGTGCGCACCGGGAAGACCACGCGCGAGAGCGGGTGGCCTTCGTAGAAGTGCACGCGGCCCTGCATGGCCAGCACCTGGGTGCCCTCGACCTTGCCGGCGACCAGGCGCCCGCTGTGGCCGACCACGCTGGAGCTGGGAAATCCGGGCAACTCGCCATACGGGATGGCGACCGCGTCGGTCAGCGTGTCGGCGAAGGCGCCCAGACCGCTGCCCAGGATCACGCCCACGGTTGGATGGCGCACGCCGATCTTGCTACGCACCACCTCGGCGGCGCGCTGGAGCTCGTCCCACAGTGCCGATTCACTCACTGTCCACCTCCATCGCCATCACGCAGCACCTCCAGCACGGTCGGCCGCACCACTGCCGCGCCGGCCCCGGCGCCGACACGCACCGCGCCCAGGTAGCGCGCTGCGGCCGCGTCGGCCTGCGCCGCGTCGTTGACGCGCAGCAGCGCCAGTGGCTCGCCAGCGGCGACGCGGTCACCCACCTTCTTCAGGACGTCGATGCCGACCGCGGGATCGATGCGGTCCTCCTTGGTGCGCCGACCCGCGCCCAGCATCATCGCCGCGATGCCCACCGCCTCGGCGTTGATCTCCTCGATCACGCCGGTGCTGTGCGCGACCACCTCGCGCCGCGTGCGTGCCTGGGGCAGCCGCCCGGTGTCCTCGCACACGCGGGCGTCGCCGCCCTGCGCCGCGATCATCTTCGCGAAGCGCTCCAGCGCCTGCCCGCCATCGAGCACCGCCTCGATGCGCGCGCGCCCGGCCGCGCTGTCCGCGGCCGCGCCGCCCAGCACCAGCATCTCGGCGCCCAGCGCCACCGTCAGCTCGCGGGTGTCGGCCGGCCCGCCACCACGCAGGGTCTCGATCGACTCCTCGACCTCGCTGGCGTTGCCGACCGCGCGCCCGATGGGCTGATCCATCGCGGTGATCAGCGCGGTCACGCGCTTGCCGGCGGCGCGCCCGATGCCGATGATGGTGCGCGCCAGCGCGCGCGCGTCCTCGATGCGCTTCATGAAGGCGCCGGCGCCGACCTTCTGATCCAGCACCAGGGCGTCGATGCCCTCGGCCAGCTTCTTGGACATGATGCTCGACGCGATCAGCGGGATCGACTCCACCGTCGCGGTGACGTCGCGCAGCGCATACAGCTTGCGATCGGCGGGCGCGATGCGCTCGGTCTGGCCGATCATGCACACGCCGAGCTCGGCGACCTGGGCGCGGAAGCGCTCCACCGGCAGGTTGACCGAGAAGCCGGGGATGGCCTCCAGCTTGTCCAGCGTGCCGCCGGTGTGGCCGAGGCCGCGCCCCGACACCATGGGCACCGCGACCCCGCACGCGGCCACCGCGGGCGCCAGCGGCAGCGAGATCTTGTCGCCCACGCCGCCGGTCGAGTGCTTGTCGACCTTGCGCGCGGCGATGGCCGACAGATCCAGCACGTCGCCCGAGCGCAGCATGGCGTCGGCCCACGCCGCCAGCTCGGTCGGGGTCATGCCACGGAAGAACACCGCCATCAGGAAGGCCGCGGCCTGGTAGTCGGGCACGCTGCCGTCGGTGATGCCGGCGACCAGCGCGCGCAGCTCCGCGGGCGCGAGCTCGCCACCATCGCGCTTGCGCGCGATCAGCTCCTGCGCGCGCATGGTTAAGGCGCTATCCGCGAGAAGAAGGACTCGCCGTGCGGCGGCGCGGTGACCCCGAAGGCGTCGGCCACGGTGGCCCCGATGTCGGCGAAGGTCTTGCGCACGCCGAGGTCGGCGCCCTCGGCGCGTGACGGCCCGAAGGCCAGCAGCGGCACATGCTCGCGGGTGTGGTCGGTGCCCGGCGCGCAGGGGTCGTTGCCGTGGTCGGAGCTCAGGATGGCGATGTCGCCCGGGCCCAGCGCGCTGCGCAGGCGTGGCAGCCAGGTGTCGAACTCGCGCAGCGCGCCCGCATAGCCCACGGGATCGCGGCGATGGCCGTACAGCATGTCGAAGTCGACCAGGTTGACGAAGACCAGGCCGCAGTCGACCTCGCCAAGCAGCTTGAGCGTGTGCGCGAGGCCGTCGGCGTTGCCCTCGGTGTGGATGGCCCGGGTGACGCCGCGCCCGGCGAAGATGTCGTCGATCTTGCCCACCGCGACGACCTCGTGGCCGGCGTTCTTGAGGTGATCCAGCACGGTCGGCGCCGGCGGCGGCATCGCGAAGTCACGCCGGTTGTAGGTGCGCTTCCACTTGCCGGCCTCGCCCACGAACGGGCGCAGGATGACGCGACCGACGCGGTAGGGATCCAGGATCTTGCGCGCGGCGTGGCCGGCTGCGTAGAGCTCCTCGAGCGGGACCTTGTCCTCGTGCGCGGCGATCTGGAACACCGAGTCGGCGCTGGTGTAGACGATGAAGTCGCCGGTCTCGAGGTGTTTCGGCGCCAGCTCGTCGAGGATGACGGTGCCCGAGGCGGCCTTGTTGCCGAGCACGCCGCGCCCGGTGGCCTTGCGGAAGGCGTCGATGATCTCGGGCGGAAACCCGGTCGAGAACGTGGTGAAGGCGTCGTCGATGCGCAGCCCGGCCATCTCCCAGTGGCCGGTCTGGGTGTCCTTGCCGCACGAGGCCTCGGCCATCTTGCCGAAGGCGCCGTGGGCGTGCGCGACCGGGGCGACGCCCTCGATGCTGGTCAGGTTGCCGAGGCCGGCTTCGGCCAGCGCGGGCAGCGACAGCCCGCCGACGGCGTGGGCGCAGTGCCCCAGCGTGTTGGAGCCCTCGTCGTGGTATTTGCCGGCGTCCTGGGTGGCGCCGCAGCCGCAGCCATCGAGCACGATGAGGATGACGCGCTGGGTCTGCATCAGTAGCCGCCCTTGGGCTTGGCGGGCGCGCCGCCGGGCGCGCTGGCGCCGGATGGCTTGCCGCCGCGCACTGGCAGCGCCTTGCCGAAGCTGCGCGCGGCCGGCGTGGCCGACGGCGCCGGTGCGCTCTTGCTGCCCGGCGCGGCGCTGACGATGGCGACCGACGCGCTGGCGCCGATGCGGCTGGCCCCTGCGCGCGCCATGTTCTCGGCGTCCTCGCGGGTGCGCACCCCGCCCGAGGCCTTGACGCCCATCTCGGTGCCGACCAGGCGCCGCATCAGCGCGATGTCGTCGACGGTGGCGCCGCCGGGACCGAACCCGGTCGAGGTCTTGACGAAGTGCGCGCCGGCCAGCTTGGACAGCGAGATGGCGATGACCTTCTGTTCGTTGTCGAGCGCCCCGGTCTCCAGGATGACCTTCACATGCGCGGGTTTCGACGCCTGCACGACCTTGCAGATGTCCTCGAACACCAGGTTGTAGTCCTTCGACTTGAGCGCCCCGATGTTGAGCACCATGTCGACCTCGTCGGCGCCCGCGCGGACCGCCTCGCGGGCCTCGAAGGCCTTGGCGTTGGGCGACATGGCGCCCAGCGGGAAGCCGACCACGGTGCACACCATGACGCCCGATCCGGCCAGCATGGCGCGACAGAACGGGACCCAGGTGGTGTTGATGCAGACCGAGGCGAAGTGGTGCTTGCGCGCCTCTTCACACAGCTTGCGCACGTCCTCGCGGGTGGCGTCGGCCTTGAGCAGGGTGTGATCGATGAGGCGGGCCATGTCGGCCGGGACCTCGCCGACACCCGCCGCCGCCGCGACACGGACCGCGCCGGCGTCCTCGATGGCGCGCACCGACCAGGGCCGGCGCAGGGTGCACATGCCGCACTCCTCGCAGCCGACCTCGACCCCGGAGTCATCGTGACACGGGGTCTCCTTGAGGACCTGGAGACGTGCCGGACCCGAGGCCGGCAGGCCGCCGGGCGGTGCCGAGGCCGCGCCGGAGCCGAGGCGATCGCGCACCCGTGTGGCGATCACCTCGACCAAGCGGTCGATGTCCGCATCACCTGGACGATTCATGAGGTTGGCAGCTTAGTCGGGCGCCGAACCAGCGTCAACGCGCGTGGCGGCCGGGCGGCGGAATGGGCCTGCTGTATGTGCTACTCGAAGCGGTTGACGTAGAGGTTCTGGTTCACGTCTGTCTGGACCCACACGGTGGTCGCGGCGCCCGTTCCATCAATGGATAGCGATTCCTGTGAGGTTCCTGTCACCGCGGTCGGGAGGCTATCGGCTGGCACCGCTGGTCCCCATGTGCCCGCGGAAGCGCTGAAGCGATAGCTCACCAGGTCTGCGCCGTTGCTGGTGGTGAGCATGGCGTTGCCATCTCCGTCGCACTTGACTCGCGGCGGGTCCCCGGCGCCGAGCACCTGGACGGTACCCAGTGCCGACCCGGCGGCGTAGCGGCGAACGTTCACGTTGGACGTCTCCCGCCACGCGATGATCAGGTCACCGCTCTCGTCAGCGCAGCTTCGATGGAGCAGATCTCCGGTTCCGACCGGTGCAGCCGTCTGCCAGGCCCTGTTCACCGATCGATTCCACCAGATGGCGTTGGAGCCATGGATCCACGTCACGAACTCAGCTCCGCCGTTGGTGATATTGGCCGAAGGGAAGCCGAGGGCAGCCATCGAGTCCTCGACTTCCGCCTGGACACCTGTCTCCCATCCAGCACCCGGGATGAATCGGCTGACGTAGAGGTTGTTCCGTAGGCCATCGAACTGCACGAAAGACACCAGCGCGATGCCCGCAGTGTTGACCGACAGCGCCGCCGTGCTGGACGCCTTTCCCGCGCCGGCGTCCACTGACACGGCTGTTCCCCAACCCGAACCCGGAGAGTATCGGTTGGCGTAGACATCTCCGGTGGACGCGTCGATGACGATCCACGCGGCAGTCGCGTTTCCGGCCGCGTCCATTCCGACGGCTGGAGCATACGCGTCCACGTCGACGGTCTCGATGGTCGTGGCAGCCCCCCATGTCCCTCCCGCCGAGAAGCGGCTCGCCCGTACGTTGATCCGTGGCCCCTCAGTTTGTCTCCAAACCGCAACTGCGTTGCCAGCCGGGTCCATCGCGACCGAGGGCAGGTTGGCGTCGCCATCGTCGCCTTCAACCAGGACTGCCGCTGACCAGGTTGCCCCTCGCGCACGCGTGGCCGCCCAGATGTTGTCTCGCGCGCCGTCCGACTGAAACCAGACTGCGACGGCGTCTCCTCGAACATTGCTGGCGACGCTGGCGCCGCCCACGCGCCCGGCTGCGCTATCCAAAAGAACGGGTACGCCCCACACACCGTCGCGAACCCGGAAGCTCCAGCTGAAGGGGGCCGCCAGTGAGTTCCCGGCAAGGTCGCGGACGGTCGTGGCGATCGATCCCGAGATCAGGCCGAGGAGGGGGAGAGGGTCGGTGGCACGGAACGAGACTGTTGCGCCGCTGACGGAGATCGTCCCCGCGATCGACGACGTACCCCGACGAACCTGGAAGCTGCTCGCGTTCACGCTGGTCGCGTCGAGTTCCTCGGAGAAGGTCACCGAGATGACGGAGCCGGGTTGGCCGTTGACGGCGCCAGCGGCGGGGCTCGTGGAGAGCACTGTGGGCGCCGCGCTGTCGTTGAAGGCGGCCATCACGGTCTTGGCTGCGTCCATCGTCACGGTGCAATTGCCCATCCCCGTGCAGCCGCCGCCCGCCCAACCTTGAAACGTGGACGAGGGGGACGGGCTCGCGCTGATGACCACGGATGCGAACGCAGAGTCGAACTGGCAGGTGACGCCGCAGTCGATTCCAGCAGGGTTCGACGTGACCTGCCCGCCGCCGTTCCCGGTCTTCACCACACGCAGCAGCGCCGTCCCGGTGCCCGTCAGGGACACGATCGCGTTGCCGCCTGGAGTCGCCGAAAGCGTGAGGCTGGCCAACTTGCTGCCAACGGTCGTCGGGTTGAAGGTGACGCGAATGACGCATGTCGCGCTAGCGGCAAGCGTGCCGATGCAAGTGTTGCTCGCGATCGCGTAGTTCGTGGTGTCGCTCAGGGCGGTGCCGAGCGTGCCGCTGGGTGTCGCGCCAGTGTTGGTGAACGTGAACATGGCCACGGCCGAGGTGGTCCCGATCGCGAGGCTGCCGAATGGGTTGGTCGTGCGGTCAACCGAGAGCGCGCCTGCGGCCACTGCGGTGCCCGAGAGCGCGACGGTGACCATGCCGCCTGGTGTCGAGCTGACCGTCAGGGTCCCCGCCTTCGCCCCAGCGGCGGTGGGGGAGAAGCGAAGCTTGACCGCGCAGCTCGCCGCCGACACAAGCGGGTTCGACGAGCACGTGTCCGAGGTGACCGCGAACGCGGCGGCGTCGATGCCTGTCACCGAGGCCGTCAGATTGCCGCTCGTCATGTCGCCACGGTTGGTGACTGTGAACGTGATCTCGCCGCTGCTCATGCTGGTCACCACCATTCCGAAGTCCTGGACGGTGGGCATGATGCCCAGCATCGCGACGGCGGCCCCGGTGCCGCGTAACTCGACCGGCGCGCTCTGTCCTCCCGCCGACGCGGTCAACGTGGCCTGCGCCAAGCCGGCTGCTGTAGGTCGAAACTGGACCCTCAAGCTACAGCTCGCCCCCGCAGCGAGGTCGTTGCCCGCGCAGCCGTCCTCCATCGTCGTGAACGCGGCGCTGCCGCCCCCGCCGAGCGTGACTGCGACGGCGCCGCTCGACGCACTCCCATTGTTGGTCAAGGTGAGAAGCTGGGCTGTCGAAACCGCAGCGGGAGCGACCGAGCCGAAGTCATGCGACGTCCGGTCGAAGCTCAGGCCGCTGGCGCTGCTGTCGAGCATGCCGCCGTCTGCTGCACCGAGGCAGATGTCGGCGAGGCCTTCGCCAGCAAAGAGCCCCCAACGTTCGCCACTTGGGCAGACTGGGTCCGGGTACGCGCAGTAGCTCTTGGCGGAGGCGGGCGAGACCGCGCACCGGCCGGGTACACCGCCCTTCAGGCACATCGTCGTGGGGGTGCACTCGATGACCTCGGAGTCACCGCCACCGCAGCCCGCAGCCAAGCTGAGCGCCGCCACCAACAGCACAAGGAGTAGGTTCCGCATGACTAGAAGCTCCCTTCCAGACCGATCCAGTTCGGGCCAATCGCGACGCGAGCGGCCTCGGTGCCCCGGCTTCGAGTGTTCGGCCACGCGAGCTTGATAGCCCCAGCGGCCACCACGAGCGCGCCAACCGGCGCAACGATGGCCCCGATGGTTCGTCGCGAGTCCGCGCGATCACGCAGGTCGTTCCGTTTCAGCTCGTCAGGTTCCGAGCCTGCGTCGTCTTCCAACCCAGCCGCGGAGACCAGCAATCCAGCACCAACGCCGGCGAGGGCGACGCCCGTGCCCGTGAGCACCCAGCCCCAGGTGTCCCTGAACCACGGCACGCGCTCGTAGCCGTCCTGGGGGCTTCCCCGCTCGACCACTGGCACACCCTCTCCAACGTGAACGGTGGGGTCGGCTTCGCCGCTGGCGATGAACCGGCCCAGCGCGGCGATCTGCTTTGACGAAGGAGCGACAGGCTCCATCGACAAGGAGCCCGAGCGGATCGGCCGGCCGGTGTCGGCAGCGACCAGCGCGCCGATCAACGTGCGCCGTCCGTTGACGACACGGATGCCCACCACCGCGACCTCGGTCGCGCGGAGAGCCGAGCCGACCGACGCCGCACCCGCGGCCTCCCCGGTGGCCCGCTCTTCCTCACCGGGAAAGATCAGGGCCGCCGTGCTACCGATCGTCTGTAGCGCAACCTCGGTTGACAGACGCACCTGGAGCAGCTTCTTCGACCCCGGCTCGACGTTGACCTCGTGCACGCGCCCGTTGAGTTTGCCCCGCACGATGACGCGGTACACCCCGGGGTACAGGCTGTCGAGATCGGCGCTACCGACAGAGGCGAAGCGTTCGTTGATGAACACCACGGCGCCACCCGGATCGTCGACGACCTCTACGCGGAGAGCGCCGCGTGCTGTGCGCTCCAGCTCCGCGCGCACCTTCTTGGCGAGGTCGGCGGGTTCCGGGCCGTACTGCGCGCGGCTGATCTCTCGATCAGGGAAGGACCGGAGAAATTCCGCCATGTACTTGATGGACGCTTCCTGGTTGTCGAGACGCTGGTTTGCGAGCGCCAAGCCGAGCAGGATCTTGATCTCAGCGTCGCGAAGCTCCTGACGGGCCGCGACGGTGCTGGACCGGCCCAGCACCGTCGTCCAAACGTCCTCCAAGATCCTGACGGCATCCTCGAAGTGGCCCTTGCGGAACGTCGCGAATCCTTCCTCCGCCCTGGTGGCGATACGGTCGCCGCCGGCACGATCGAGCGCCTCTCCGCTCCGGGATACATCCTGTTCGATGCGGGTCACCAGCGCACGGCCAGCCAGGTACCCGCGCTTCGCGAGGTCACGCAGGAGTGGATCCACGACGCCGGGAGCGTCCTCGGGTCGCGCCCCTCCGTAGCACTCGATTGCGATGGGCTCGGCGAGTCCCTCCAGCGGCGTCAAGGCGACACCGGTGACCAGCAGGGGAATCCAATGCGCTCTCATCTGGCTGCCTCCATCATTGCCCAAAACATCGTCGCACCCGCGAGCTTGTTGCGGGCGAACGCGAAGGAATTCGGCCCATAGGGTCTTTGCCGCTGTGCCTCATGGGTTCACGGGCCTCGCTGGTGAACTGGCGGCGGGAAGCTGCAACGACAGCAGCCTGGTGTCCTCGATCCAGTAGAGCGACCTGCCATCGGTTGCGATGATGTCGATGTTGTGCCGGCCGCGCACGACGACCGTCGGCGATCCTGTTCCGGTCGGGGCTGATCGGTACACAGCCTGACGATCACCGTCGACCCAGTACAGGACTCCCCCGAGCGCGGTGAAGTAGCGCGTCCTGGGCACCAGGAGTTCGGCTTCATCCTCACCTTCGAGGGGCGCCCTGTAGAGGCCTCCGCCTTGGGCCGAGATCCAGTAGAGGAAGCGCCCTTCGATCCGCGCGGGACAGTGCGGGGACGAACTTGGTCCCGCCACGAGTTGGCCTTCGTCGCCACCACGCCGGTTGACCCGGACCCACGCGCCGACCTTGTTCCAGTAAATGAAGTCATCATCGACCACGATCGCCCCGAAGGGTCGAACCTCGGGGATGACTCGTGGGTTTCCACCGTCCAGATCGCTCAGCGTGAGTTCGGGCAGGGTTCGCACCAGGGTGACGCCACGTACGGCGATCCACCCGCCACCATTGATCGTGGTTCTCTCACCTCCAGCGCGCACCCGGTGGATCTCTGAAGGTTCGCCCTCCGACCAGTACAGAGAGTCGCCCTCCGTCGCGGCTCCGACCACCAGGCCGGGGACCTCCGCGACGACCCGCGGTTTCCCGCCGACGAGCTCCGTGATCGCCTTGGGCTCGACGAGGTAGATCCTTCCCCCCACGGGGAGGATCTCGCGGACGTCGTGGCCCACGGTGGCAATCGTCGTCGGCTCCTCGGGGCGTCTGCCACCGCCTTTGGAACAGCTGGCGACAGCCGCGAGGATGAAGACGCTACATTCGAACGCGCCCACGCGCAATCATGTCTCCAATCTTCTGGTTGATCCCTTGCGCCTGCTCGGACACCCGGTGGTGTGCTCGTGCCATTGCGGCGCGGATGTGAGCATTGCTTATACCAAGTTCGTTGCAGCGGTCGATGATGGCGTCGGTCACGTCGCCAGGCGCTGCCGCCGCCCAGCCGTAGACATGAGGCGCGCCGAGGATGGCCTCCTCGGTGTTGGCGACGGGGGGTGACGTCTTGGTGCCCATGGAGACGAGCTTGGCGCCATAGCGATCGAGCCAGGAGTCCCACATCCCCATCTCGAACCCGCGAGCCACCGCGGCCGCGTCCGGGATCGAAGCCGCGCTCATCTCCTCGCCGTTGACGGTGAGCGCCTCCTTCATGACCTCCAGCGGGTCGAACGCCATGTGAAAGCCCGGCTGTCCCGCGCGCTCCTGCCAGCTCAGCAGCAGCGCGAACGCCCGCTCCATCTGCGAGTTGAGCAGCGCCGTTCCGTTCGCCTCGAAGGCGTCCGGGTCAGTGGCCGACCCGGCCTTGGGTTTCTTGTTGGGGTGCAGCATCTGCGAAAACGCCAGGTGCCCGAAGGTCTTCTGCGCAGACAGCCCCAGGGTCTCGAGCATCTTGAACTTCGGGATGATCCACTCGCCGCCTGCGGCGACGTCGATCATCTTGAAGTGCGGGGGCGACAGGCCTGCGGAGAGCAGTCCTGGCAGAAATCCCATCGCCGCGCCGAGGATGAAGCCGCTCAAGATGCGTTCGAACTCGGACTGATGGCTGAGGACCCTGATGTGGTTCGTCCACGCCTGCTTGTAGCCACCCGCGATTGCGGCCAGGACCTGCTGCATGTGCTTGTCCGCCATGTGGGCGTAGGACAACGCGGCACCACACCGGTTGACGAACTGCTGGTGGTCCATCTCGACCACGACCTGGAACGGCGTCTCCAGGATGCCCGCGCCTCCCGCCTGGCCCGCCTCCACC
>Ga0138256_10004865_pt1 | contig 14260 bp, 11 predicted proteins | sample KNB2016incub_MG_FD_105486 | JGI IMG/M metagenome (GOLD analysis project Ga0138256, IMG submission 105486) | Active sludge microbial communities from wastewater in Klosterneuburg, Austria - KNB2014incub_MG | ecosystem: Engineered > WWTP > Activated sludge > Unclassified | place: Austria...
GCCGCAGCAAGAGCTCGATACACGCCGAGCGCTCCATCTTTCGATCCTCGCGTCGGCGACAACTTCGGCGGGTCGCAGATGACGAGATCGAATCCACCTTCCTGTGACACCCGTGCAAGCGCCTTGCGAGCATCGGATCGTTCGAACTTGACGAGGCCCGCGAGCCCGTTTTTCCGAGCACACTCGGCACCCACTTCGACGGCCAGAGCACTCTCGTCGACTGCCACGACCTCGCTTGCTCCTCCACGAGCAGCCGCCATGGCAAACGTACCCACGAAGCAGAACGCATCGAGCACTCGTTTGCCCTGCGAAAGCTGCTCGATCCGTGCGCGTAGCGTGCGTTGGTCCAGGTAAAACCCTGTCTTTTGGCCAAGAGCGAGCGGAATGTCGTAACGAAATCCTCGCTCGAAAAAACTGAACTGCTCGATCGATGCGTCACCGCGCACCACGCCCACGCCCGGCTCGAAACCTTCTACACGCGCCAGTTGAGGCGACGTGCGATCAATGATGGCGCGCGGTGAGAGCGCCTCGGACAACACGTCGGACACGATGCCCTCGCGCCGCTTCATGCCAATCGTACCGATTTGAACGACCAGCACGTCTCCAAGAACATCGACGACGAGCCCCGGCAGACCATCGCCCTCGGCATGCACCAGCCTGTATGCGTTGGTTTCGTGCCCGGGCGTATGCGACGGAAGCCCAAGGTCACGCCGATGCTGAATCGCTCGCTCGAGCCGATGACGAATCAGCGCTCCATCGATGGGAGCGTCCTCGTGCGTGAACATGCGCACGGGAATGGCTGAACGCGGCGTGTAGAGGCCTCGACCGAGCACAGCGCCACGAGGATCGACGACGACAACCTCGTCGCCAGCGACTGCACCGCCTTCGATTTGCGCGATGGCTTGAGCAAAGACCCACGGATGTCCGGTCCATACGGGCCTGACATGTCCAGCCTTGAGCGTCACCTTGGGCGGGCTGACGCGTCGTCCTTCGACAATCGCGGGCTTCACGGGCAGGTGCAAAGATTTCGTTGGAGCGTTCATGATTTGCGGCAATGTGGAGCACGATGATGCGCCGATCACCTCGAAGCGCGTTCACCTTTCTCTGATGCACGCAGCGCTGAAAGTACGGTATCGTTCATCGTGGGTGCGCATTCGGCCATGTGTGAACCTTCCGTCACAGGCCCACGTAGCAGACGATGCACGACGATTGGAACGAGATCACGCGCAATCCGTCTGTCACGCCTGCCTGGCCGATGGCACCCCGGTTGCTAGGCTGCAAGCAGAAACGAGGAGTTCCCATGCGCCGCTACTTTGTTCCAGCTTTGATCGTGGCCGCTGCGTTGAGCCAACCGCTGACCGCGTTTGCCGAAGATGACTGCCCACCTGGCGCGTGGTTTTGCGCGACGGACACCGCAGCACCCGCTCCCAGTGACGTCATCGAAACGACCGAAGACGAAGCGATTCCACCGCCTCCTTCCGCAGATGCGTTGCCGGTTCCCGAGGCCCAAGTTCGCAACCCGCAACATGCCCCGCCGGTTGTCGTGTACCAACCCCATGTATCGGCAGTCGCGCGAGCACGAATCATCATCGTTGCGCCCGGACGAACGCACATCATCCGCAAGGCTCCACCGCCTCCGCCCGTTCGCCGTGCACCCGTCGTCATCCGCAGATCGACCCGAGTTCGCACCATCTCGCCGGTTCGTCCTGCAGTACGCACATGGCGCTCCGAATGGGGCCTCAATGCACGCCTCCAAGGCGCCAGCATCGGCGGCGGCGAGGCCAACCATGCGGTTCAGGACGCAGGCATGGGCGGTTTCGGCATGAGCTTGCGTTATCGCCCCTGGGCGAGGCTCGCTGTCGACGCAGGTTTCGACATCATCGGCGGCACGGACTACAACGGTTTCGAGCGTGTCGAGACGCCCTTCTCACTCAATGGCATCTTCTACGTCAACCCTCGCAGCCGCACACAGTTTTACTTCATGGGCGGGGTGAACTGGTCACGTGCAACGGTCAGCTCGCACGAACCCAGCGCGCTGCTTTCGCCCAACAGCGACGGCGCCGGCTACTCCGCCGACTACAAGTACTTCGGCGGCCAACTCGGCGTCGGTCTCGAGTTTCGTTTGTCCAAGCGCGTCGCCTTCAACGTCGATTTTCTCGGGTTTGTCCGCGAACGAACCGATATCGACGACGGCGATCATCACATGAACAAGGGCAATCACGACACCTCCTCGGACAAACTTCCCGAGTACATCAACGCCGAAACCGGACAAACCACCAACACGTCGGGCGGCGGTCTCTTCCGTGGCGGTTTGACGCTCTGGTGGTGAACCGTCCGCGGCATGCGTTGATTGACAGAGGCAGTACGCGCTCACGCGCTTCCTGCTCCTGTCAGTACAAAAGACGGGCTCGCTTCGCGACCTTGCACTCTACCCAGTTGACGATTGGGGGGCTCCGCCCCCCAATGCCCCCGAGATCGGAGTGAAAGCAAGAACGAGCTTCTGGCTCCCCCTCTCCACGCAGCGAAGCGGAGTTGGAGAGGGGGCCGGGGGGTGAGGTCGGTGAGGCGAAGCCTCGTCGGGACTCTCCAAGCACACTAGCGCACTCCCTTTGAGTCGCCGTGCTCTGCCGCGCGAGGTAATACGGGCCTCGTAAGTCTCGAGCGCCACGCATGCAACGACTCCAGCGCCATCAACAACTGATCTTCGCGATCATCGGCGGAGGCGTTGCTGCACTCGCAACTCCTCCCACCAACATCTACCCCGCCCTCTTCATCGGTCTCGCCATGCTGGCGTTCGCCGTCGACGATGCACCATCAACGGCACGCGCCTTCGGTCGAGGCGTCGCATGGGCGACGGCTGCCGGCGTCGTCGGCATGCGCTTCGTACCTGCTGTCATCCAGCGCTTCACACCGCTCGGAACACTCGCATCGGTCGCGGCACTCGTGCTGCTCGCCCTCGGACAATCGCTGCTTTGGGGCATCGGCGCGGCTGCGACAAACCTCGTGCAGCGCCGAGCAAAGGTGCCGCTCGAGGTCGCCTTCGCTACGGGCACCCTGATCGCTTTGTCACTGCCATCGGTCTTTGCATGGACGCCGGCTGGCATCGTTTGTCCGTGGACGTCGCTCGTTCAACTCGCAGATCTGATCGGTGAGCGTGGCGTTTCCGTCATTTTTGCCATCTCCGCGGCGCTCGCCGCACGCGCCATCAAAGGCGCGCTCTCGCCAGAACCTCGCGCCACACGCTCGCGCAAGACAATCGCCTATCCACTCGCCGCCGCGCTGACCATCATCGTCGTTCTTGCGGCGTACGGATCGTGGCGAATCCGTTCGCTCTCCGATCACTCGACGCCATCGAGAACGATGCGCATCGCGCTCGTCAACCAGGCCGTCGGACCGCTCGATCGTTGGAACCCAAAGAATCACGCGAGCATCCTGAACAACTTGCAATCGCTCACCCGCGCAGCCGAAGCGCAAGGCGTCGATCTCACGGTTTGGCCGGAAGCAGCCTACCCCTACCCGCTCGAGCACAACGCTTCACGCAATCCAAGCGGCACGCGATCGGTACTTGGACAAACCTTACGAGGCCCCATTCTGTTCGGCCTCATCACGCTCGAACGGCCCACGAGCACCGAAGACGGTCAGATCGAACGCAACAGTCGCAACTCCGCGACCATCATCACCCCTGACGGGGCACTTCAACCCTCCTACGACAAACTCGAGCTCTTGTGGTTTGGTGAAACGATACCGCTCGGCGCGTACTTGCCGTGGCTCCGTCGCGTTTTTCAAAAGAGCGGCGGGCTCGTCCCCGGCACCGAAGCGCGCGCGCTCGTGCTCGCACGTGAAGATGGAAACGTGCGGTTTGGAGTGCTCAACTGCTACGAAGACACCCTCACCGACGTCGGTCGAAGAGTCGCGCGCGAAGTCAAGCCAAACGTGCTCGTCAACGTGACGAACGACGCCTGGTTTCTGGGATCTGCCGAACCCGAACTGCACGCGCGCCTCGCTCGCATGCGCGCCATCGAGCATCGCGTGCATCTCGTGCGCTCCGTCAACCTCGGCGTCATGTCCTGGGTCGACGATCGAGGCATCGAGGTCCTGCGCGAGCAATCACCCCAGGCATCGACGATCATCGCCACGCCCGTCATTGGCAACGGGTCGCTCACGATGTATGGGCGATTCGGGAATACACCGATCGCAAGCTTGCTCGCGGTGACGATGGCTGGATTCGCTTGGCAGGCGCGTCGGACAAGGAGCCCACAAAAACGAAACCAGCACGAGCATTGACACTCGCGCTGGTTCGTAATGAAGGATCAGAAGTCTTGCATCCGACACGGCTGAAATGAATTCAGAAATGGCGGACTTGGGAGATCGTGATCTCTTCGTTATCGCCGCAGACCAATTCTTCAATCGGAGAATTCGAATGAATCATGGATCTGCGGTCCCGATGTTCGTCAGGCCGAAGATTCGAGGCGGGCGTCAGCCAGTCAACTGGTCTTTGAGCGCCTTGACGGGCGCCGAACGCACCTTGCGGCTTGCCGGCTTGCCTTTGATTGTCATGGGCTCCTTCGTGAACGGATTCACGCCCTGACGATCCTGGGTCGCCGCAGTTGCCTTCGCCTTCAGCTTGACGAGCCCCGGGATCGTGACCTCGCCAGGACCTTCGGGTCCGAGTTGTTTGGCCACGAGCGTCGAGAGCGCGTCGAGGACGCCGTTCACGGCCTTCTTTTCCAGGCCTGTGCTCTCGGCGAGAGCGGTCACCATCTGGGCTTTCGTCAGCTTGCTAGAGGGCATCCTGTCCTCCTCAAAAGCGACCGCGGAATGCAAGACGGTCGCTCGAAATAACTCATATCCAACACGTCTCGGACACGAGCGGCGCACCGTTTAACAGGCGAATTGCATTCGAGCAAGGCAAAATCTGGCCGAGGGCCTATAAAATCTTTTTTCTTTGCTCCTGAGCCGCCGCTTCCAGCTCCCGCGTGCGCGCGGTCATTTCGCGATCTTCGGCGTCCGTGCGGTGATCGTACCCAAGAAGATGCAATAGGCCGTGCGCCAAAAGCATCGTCAGCTCAGCCAAAAGCGGCCGCGCCGCCTCCTCGGCCTGCCGCCGTGCCGTGTCGACCGACAAAATCACGTCTCCAATCGGCCCCGTGAACGGAAAACCAGCTCCAATGGCCGTCCCCCGAGCTCCCTTGGGCTTCCACCCCGGCGGTCTTTCATGCAGTGGAAATGACAAGACATCCGTCGGTTTGTCTTTGCGGCGATACGTCCGGTTGAGCTCGTGAATCGCCGCATCATGAACGAGCGCCACACTGAGCTCCACGCCGTCCAAACCGAGATGCTCGAGCATCTTCACCGCCCGAAGCCGAATCGCCGCGTTCGAAACGCCAACAAACGGCCCGCCTCGCGTCGTCACGTCCACAACGCTGAGCGTACGCGAAGGTTCACAGGCTCCCGCTTCTGCACGCGATTTCGAGCGCTGGTTTGTCTTAGACATGCCTGTCGCGCTACGCCTGCGGAATCTTCTTCGCGTCCGCGATGAACTGCGCAAGACCAAGGTCCGTCAGCGGATGCTTCAACAATTGCCTGATCACCTTGAGCGGTACCGTCGCCACGTGCGCTCCCATCATCGCCGCTTGCACGAAGTGCACGGGATGCCGCACGCTCGCCGTCAACACCTCCGTCACGAAATTGTAGTTCTTGTAGATCTGCACAATCTGCCCGATGAGGTCCATTCCATCACCGCCAATGTCGTCGATGCGCCCAACAAACGGCGAAATGTACGTCGCCCCAGCCTTCGCTGAGAGCAACGCTTGCGGCGCAGAAAAACACAACGTGACGTTTGTCTTGATTCCTTCTTGGGCAAACACACGCACCGCCTTCAACCCATCCTCGATGAGCGGCACCTTCACCACGACGTTCTTGTGAATTTGCACGAGGTCGCGTCCTTCACGCAGGATGCCCTCGAAATCCGTCGACACGACTTCCGCTGAAATCGGTCCGTCGACAACGCCACAAATCTCGGCGATCGCTGCTCGCGTGGGCTTGCCCGCCTTCGCCAAAAGCGACGGATTCGTCGTCACGCCGTCGATCACGCCCATCGCCTGCGCTTCTTTGATCTCGGCAATGTCACCCGAGTCGATGAAGATCTTCATGAACGCTCTCTTAACAAGCACGCTCCTCTGCGTCGATAGTCGAGCCGCGCATTCCACCAGTCTCATGCGCCATTGCCGTTCTTCACGTACGCTATCCGCATGAAGAGGCTTCGCTTCAACTCCACACACACCGCTTCCATCGCGGCACTCGTTTGTCCAATTGCCATCATGTACGGCTGCGCCGAGCCCATCGGGACGAACCTACCGACGACGAGCAGCAGCAGCAGTAGCAGCAGTAGCAGCGGCGCTGGCGGCGACGGCGGACAAGCTGGGCAAGGCGGACAAAGCGGCGGCAAACCCGCCGAGGTCATCGTCGAATGCTCTGGCACGCCGCTTTCGCCCCCCGCATCGGGAACGTGTGAAGTCACAAAACAAGGCACATCGGGACTGCTCTTGCGCGGCTCCGTGCTCGCGCCCGATCAAACACTTCATCGTGGCGAAGTGCTCATCGATGCAACCGGCCACATCGAGTGCGTCGCTTGCGACTGCAGCGCATCGCCTTCCGCGACAACGGCTTCGAACATCGACTGCGCCGACGGAGTCATCTCACCGGGACTCATCAACGCGCACGATCACATCACGTTCGCGAACAACCCTCCGAAGACGCACGACGGCATCCGGTACACGCACAGGCATCAGTGGCGCAAAGGCGCACCGGGATATCCGAAGATCACGGTCAACAGTGGAGCCAGTGCCGACGTCGTTCGTTTCGCCGAACTACGGTTTGTCATGGGCGGAGCGACGTCGACCATCGGCGCCGGCGCACAAGGGGGCCTACTCCGAAACCTCGACGCATCGGGACGCCTCGAAGGTTTGCCCATTCCCCCCGCAGAGTCCGACACGTTCCCACTTGGCGACAACAGCGGCACCATGCTCCAGAGCGGCTGCAGCTATCCCGCTCTCACGTCGACCGCGTCCATCGCCGACATCGATGCTTACGTGCCGCATGTGTCGGAAGGCATCGACAAGGCGGCGCGAAACGAGATCGTTTGTCAGTCAGCAGGACAGTTCGACATCGTGGAACCTCAAGTCGCCATGGTGCATGCCGTGGGCTTCTTGGCGTCCGACTTCGAACTCTTGCAGAAAGACCTCACCTCGGTCATCTGGTCACCACGCTCCAACGTCGACCTGTACGGAAACACGGCAAGCGTCACCCTTCTCGACACGCTCGGAGTTCCCATCGCGCTTGGGACCGATTGGGTACCGTCCGGTTCGATGAACCTGCTTCGTGAACTTCGATGCGCCGACGAACTCAACTCGCTCTACTTCGACAATCACTTCACCGATGAACAATTGTGGCGGATGGTTACGACCAACGCTGCGTTTGCCGCAGGCGCGGGCGCCATCACCGGCATGCTGAAGCCCGGCTACGTCGCAGACATCTCCATCTTCGACGGAAAGAACCGCAAGGATCATCGCGCCATCGTCGCCGCCGGTGTCGAAGACGTCGTGCTCGTTCTTCGCGGCGGAGAAGTCCTCTACGGGGACGACGCCCTCGTCGCCGATCCATCGGTTGGAGGTCAAAACTGTGAAGCGTTGCCGGTTTGTGGACGTGACAAACGAGCGTGCGTCGCGCAGGACATTGGTGGCACAACCACCCTTGGAGGCATTCGTTCAGCAGGCGAAGCGTACTACCCCCTCTTCTTCTGCAACGGCGACGTGCCCACGACCGAACCAAGCTGCGTCCCGTGGCGCGACGAGTATCCGAACGGCATCACCGCAGAAGACGACGATGGCGACGGCATCGCAAACAGCTCGGACAATTGCCCGAGCATCTTCAACCCGATACGACCGCTCGACGGCCTCACGCAGGCCGACATCGATGGCGACAAGATAGGCGACGCTTGCGACGCATGCCCACTCGACGCAAATGACGCGTGCAAGCCGCTCGACGCCAACGACATCGACCAAGACGGCATCACGAACGGCGCAGACAACTGCCCCCAAATCGCCAACGTCGATCAAGCTGACAAGGATGCAGATGGACATGGCGACGTGTGTGACGACTGCGCCGAACCGAATTTTGGAACGCCCGTTTGTCCGCCGTCGCCCACCGACATCGAAGCCATTCGCAACCCGGCAAACCCCAATCATCCCGCTGCCAAGAGCCTCGTCACCATCAAGGGTGCGTACGTCACGGCGCTTCGAGCTGCCAGCGGTTCGAGCCGCGGGTTTTACGTGCAGAACACGTCGCTCAACCCTTACTCGGGCATCTTCATCTTCACCGGTTCGACCACGCCCGACGTGCAGGTCGGCAATCGCGTCAGCATCACCGGCACCTACGATGAATACTACTCGTTGTCGGAGATCATGAACGCCATCGTCACAATCGAAGACCCAGGCACGACCCTTCCTTTCGATCCCGTCGCGATCGCGAACCCTGGCGACATCGCCACGAGCGGATCGCTCGCCGAAGGGTACGAATCGATGCTCGTGAAGATCGGAGCCGTTGCCGTGACGGCCGTCAACGCGGATGATCCAAAGGATTACGACGAGTTTGTCGTAACGGGCGGCTTGCGGATCGACGATCAGTGCACCGATGCCATCCAGAACATGGGCTTGAACAACGCCTGCGCGATCGGATCGAACTTCACATCGATCACGGGCGTTCTCGGCTACACGTTCGACAATTTCAAGCTCACGCCGCGAAACAAGAACGACGTCGTCTTCGTCGAATGCGATCCGTTTGTCCCGTAAATCACGCTCACGGAATGAGCACACCCGTCGGATTCGCTTCGATCGAATCTGCCAGCGGACAGGGCTCGACCCCCACTTCTTTCGCTTTCGCGCGAACTCGCTGCACCTGCTCGTCGGGCCCCTTTACACTCACCAGCGTCCGAAACTCGATGAAATCACCATTGTCGACTTGATCCGAAAGCCACGCTGAACGCTTCTGGCCAATCGTCAGCAGATCCTCGTCGGCGGACAAGTTCGCGAGCTGATCGACGTTGCAAAGCATTTTCATCGCTTCGGTGAACGAATGCTTCGACGTCTGCGCCGGAGTCACGGCCATAGGCTGCTCGCCACTACAGCCCCAGAGCCAAACGGAAATGACGACCAGGAGTCCAAATCGGTTGTGCATGACGCATGGAACACGCCGACGCAGAACATCTTTGGCACAATTTTAGATGCTGCGATTGTCGATTGTCTTCCCTCAAAGATTCGTCGCAGCAGCGATCCCGACGAGATTCGTTGCACCTGCAATGGCCACCGGCGTTCCAAACGATCCATTCTGGAAACGCGCGTGAAATGCCTGTCCCGCAGCATCCACGAAAAGCAGTTCCGCCAATGCATCACCCGCCCCAGGCGCAAGAGCCGGCCGAGACAGCGCCTTCGCATTCATTCCAACCGCCGCAACACCCGTCCACGAACCTCCAGCATATCGAGACCAATACAACCCCGTGGTCGCGTCGTCCCGATAAACGACGAGCGCCTCACCTTTGGGCAGCGCCAACAGCACAGGTTCCATCGATACCGCCCCGGCTATCGGAACCACTTGCGCATTCCACGCGCCTCCAGTGTATGTGACGCTCTGGAGCGATTTGTCGACGACCTTCGTCATGACAACGAGCAGCGTCGGCGCTGAATCCAATGCGACAACCGCCGGAGTCGCTTTTTCCACGCCAAACGTGTGTGCGTTGGGCGTGCCCCATCCCGCGGCAGTGCGCGTGATATCGTAGAGATTGTCGTTGTCCCATCCGGGATTGAGCATCATGACATCGGTCGCATTCGTTGCGACCAGAGCCGGCGAGCATTTGCCAATACTGGTGCCAATCGGTTCCTTTGCCGGATTGAACCAAGATCCATCGTATTGGGCATAGAAATATTCATCATTCCCGGCAGGCTCGAGATAGGCCACGTGAATGATCGCGCTCGAAGCCGCGATCGCTGGCGTCGCGCGTGCCGCAACCGAGGGATCGACATCATCGACCGATCCAAATCCGCTCATTCCGTTCCAAGCGGCGTATTTGAGCCTGTCGACCTTTCCCGGTACATTACTTCGCCAAACCGCCACACCCTTTCCTTTGCCCGTTATGATTGCAAACACCGGCGGGCCACTGCTTTTCGCGTCCGCCACGGCGGTCGGCTGCGACCAACCCATTCCCGACACGAACGAGCTCGCGCTCCCGCCATTCGTGCCCGTTGCAAAGATGACGAGCGGCGGCGACGAACCACCCCCGGCACCACCCATTCCCCCAGCTCCACCCATTCCTCCCGTACCAGCCACACCACCCATTCCCCCGCCACTGCTGCTGCTGGCCACCATGCCGCCCATTCCCCCAGCACCACCATGGCCTCCTGCACCACCACCACTGGTGCTACTCGAGCTCGAAGAAGCCTCGCCCGAACTCGACGAACTACTGCTCGAACTCGTTGACGACGAACCCATTTGCGCATCATCAATGGGACATCCCCACAAGAAAACCGCCCCGAGCACCAGCAAACTTCGCGAGTCGAACAGCTTCGCCATGGTCAAAACGCTCCTCGCAAGATCAGTCCACCATTCTCACGTCCGATGTATGGCAAGACAATCATGCTGCTCTGTCCAGGTTTGGCCGGACGAGTGCTCTGCACAATCCCCACGACCGCCGCACCGATCCCCACCGCGCCCGCGACGGTCAGTCCCACGAAGAGGCCAAACGATCGGTTTTTCCGCTCGTTATCTTCCGTGGGATCGTAACCAGACGCCGGATCGCACACGAGTTTTTCCGTGCAGTTGTCGATGAGCTTTTTTTCCGCGTCGGCCTGGTCAAACTTGAAGTAAATGGCTCCACCCACCGCGACAAGTCCAAGCCCGCCCGCAGCGTAAACCCACCCCGGCACATCACCGTTCGGTTTGTCTAAAGCGACTGGCTTGTCCTCTTTGATCGGTTTGCCTTCCACTATGGGTTTGACGACGGGAGGAGCCGCCACATTGCCGGGCTTCTCCTCCGCCACGAGCGACAGCTCGATGGTCTGCGCTTCGCCTTCCTTCAGCACCAGCTTGCGCTCCTCGTTGCGATACCCCGGTGCCATCACGACAAACACGTGTTCGCCCGGATCGAGCGGAATCGTCTCGCCGATCGTCGCAATCGGCAGCGACAAACCATCTCGCTTGATCTCGATCCCCGCCGGCCGATTCGCAAGAACAACCTGCACGCGCGCAAGCCGCGGTTCGAGCGACGCGACGCCATCCTTCGCAACCTGCGCCAACTTGCGCTTCCGTTCCGCACCAAGCGTGTCCTGATTCACCTGCAACGCGCGCCGATACTCCATGAGCGCCTGCGTCAACTTGCCCTCGTGCTCACTGCACTGCGCAATGTTGATCAACGTGCTCGCTGCCGCGTTCAGCTCAAAACTCGCTCGAAACTTCTCGCACCCCTCCGCCCACTTCCCTTCCCCCACGAGCTTTCGAGCGCTCAGGTACAGCGCTTCCGCCGCAGCCGGATCGCGCAGTTTGTCTTGCGCCATCGACGAAACGGGAACCACGACGACAGCTCCGACAAACACCGCTGCAATCAGCACACGGCTTGTCCGGTCTTCAATAGTCATCCAACACATGCTTTTCCCTCGGACGCACACCCTTGGACGATACCGATGGCGCGCTGCGCGACGTGACAGTTGCAGCAGGAGTCGTCGCGGACGGCAACACCGATGCGACGAGTTTGACCGTCGTCGTGGCCGATGGCGTGACGAGCGCTGACGCTGCCGGCTCGATCTCGGAGCCGGTAGAGTTCGGCGCCGCAAGCATCGGCAAAGATGCGTCGGTCGCCGGCGTTCGTACGGACTCGGATGGTCTCGCAGCATTCGATGCTCCGAGCTTGGGCCAAAACACGAACGCAAAGGCAACGCCGGCCAACCCCACCACGAGCAGCACCGCCGAAACGACCCACGCGTGTGACCTTCTTGCAACCGTGACCGGCTGAATCGATGGTTCATCACTCCGAACCGCCGCGCGATCACTCGTCGATGTTTGTCCTGTAGCAGCACGCGGCGGCTCTGCAGGCGAATTCAACAAACTCGGCTTCTCGGCCGGAGCCGCCAGGGCTGGCTCCGTATCGACGGACGACAGCGGCGTTCGCGGCGGCGGAAGCGATGGCGCGTTCGGCGCAGCGATCCCGAACGTCTGCGCCAGCTCCGCGATCATCGACACGGCACTGTCGTGTCGCTGCGAAGGATCGACGGATGTGGCTTTGCCAAACCATGGATCGAACGTCGTCGGCAGTTGCACTCCGTACGCGGCCGCGCGCTCGCTCGCCGGCACACGCGCCCCCTTCACGAGCTGCATCATGAACTGGAAAACCCCCTCCGACGCCTTTCGCTCGACGTACCAGTAGGGTTTGCCCACGAGCAGAGTGAACGCGATCTGCGCGAGCGAGTAACGATCGACCGCGGGTCCGATCTTCTGCTCGCCCGAGATCTGCTCTGGCCCCATGTACACCGGCGATCCTACGGTTTTCGTCGAGTTTGCATTGACCGACCCATCGGCGACGATTTTCGCGACACCGAAGTCGAGGATTTTGACCCTGGGAGAACCATCGTCTCGCCGCGTCAAAAATAAATTTTCCGGCTTGAGATCACGATGAATGATGCCGCCGGCATGCGTGCGATCGAGCGCGATGGCAGCCTGATGCAGATACGTCACCACATCCTCGGGCGACAACCTTCGCCGCTCTTTCAACAGCCTTCCGAGTTCATCGCCTTTCAAGAGTTCCATCACGATGAACGGCATGCTGGTCGCTTCGTCGATCCCCGCGTCCATCGTTTCGACGATGTGCTCGCTCTCGATCCCCGCGGCAATCCGTGCTTCGAGCTCGAAGCGCGCGCGCATCTCAGGGTCCGTCACCAGGCTCGGCAGCATCACCTTCAGTGCACGATGGCGCCGAGTGCTCTGCTGAAGCACTTCGTACACCGCGCCCATGCCGCCAGCCTTGATGCACCGGATGACCTCGTAGGTCCCGTGAAACACCGTGCCTGGCGTCAAGGCTGCGATCTCGGTCGTAGGATCACGCTTGCTCTCGACGGGCATCCAATGTGCAGGTTATCAAAACCGTACGTCGTTGGGGTCTTTCCTTCCGCACGTGAACCTGCAACACCTTCGAAGGTGGTTGTCCACGATGTTTTGCTGCTGAACGATCTGGCGCAGCTGAAAACAAGTTCGCTTCGCAACGACACGCGAACGCCGCAACGATGCTTCATCCCTTGACGCGAGGTTTCATGGCGCTTCCCGAAACGCTCACCGAGCTTTCCACCATGGCTCTGCTCGCGCGATGGCTCGGGCCCTGGACCGATGCGCACGCTGTGCCAAGCGGCGTCGAACGGCGCGAGATTTCCCTTGATGCTTTGAACGCAAACGATCGCGCGTTCTCCGCATTTCTGTATCGAAGCACCACACGTGAACGCCAAGTCGGTTCGCTCTTGCTCGTGCCCGGCTTGCATTATCTGGGACCGCTCGATCCGCGCATGGATCGATTTGCCCGCATTTTGGCGGCCTGCGGAATCGTCGTCTTGGCCCCGCGCCTTCCGGACTTCACCTCGATGATCCTCGATCCGCGCGTTTTCGACGACACGCTTGCCGCCTGGAAAACGCTCGAATCCCTTCATGATCGTCCCGCGGGACGTCCGGGCGTTTTTAGTATCTCGTTCGGTTCACTTCCCGCGTTGTGGCTCGCATCCGTCTCCCCCGCCGCGCCTTCCGTCGGTTCGCTCGTCGTGTTTGGCGGGTACGCTGATTTCGACGATACACTTCGTTTTTGCATCGGCGGCCTTGTGGGCGCATCGCACGATCCATTGAATCGCCCCGTCGTGTTCATGAACTTGATGCCGTTTCTCGACGGGCGTCCAGAAGATCCAGCCGAATTATTCGCCGCCTTGCGATCGTACGTCCAAGCAACATGGGGCAAACCTGAAATGAAAGTCGACGGACGGTGGCAAGAAGTCGCGCGGGGCGTCGCCAAACGTTTGCCCTCCCATCTCGTGCCGCTGTTTTTCGCGGCAACGGGCGTCGAAGGAAATACGCGGTCGCTCGTCGATTCGGCAATCGAGCGCGCCGGAACCAGTTTTTCTTGGCTTGATCCCACGCCATTCATTCGTCAGGTCCGCTGCCCCGTGGACATCATTCACGGCGC
>Ga0138256_10004867_pt1 | contig 14255 bp, 22 predicted proteins | sample KNB2016incub_MG_FD_105486 | JGI IMG/M metagenome (GOLD analysis project Ga0138256, IMG submission 105486) | Active sludge microbial communities from wastewater in Klosterneuburg, Austria - KNB2014incub_MG | ecosystem: Engineered > WWTP > Activated sludge > Unclassified | place: Austria...
CGGTCCGTCGGGCGCAGGGCACTTCGTCAAGATGGTCCATAACGGCATCGAGTACGGCGTGATGGCAGCCTATGCAGAAGGCCTGAATATCCTGCGCCACGCCAACATCGGTCAGCAAAAACAAGCCAGCGACGCCGAGACCACGCCGCTGCGCGACCCCGAGTTCTACTGCTACGAGATGAACCTGCCCGAGATTACCGAAGTCTGGCGCCGCGGCAGCGTGATTGGCTCCTGGCTGCTCGACCTCACAGCCGGTGCTCTGCTGCAGGACCCACAGCTTGAAGCCTTCGACGGGCGCGTGTCCGATTCTGGCGAGGGCCGCTGGACCCTCCAGGCGGCGATCGACGAGGCGGTACCGACGCCGGTACTGAGCGCCGCCCTGCACGAGCGTTTCGCATCGCGCGGGGACGCGGGCTTCGCGAATCAGCTGCTGTCGGCGATGCGCCACGCCTTCGGCGGCCACATCGAGAAACCTGCCGAGAAAAAATGATGAACGCCACTGCACGCACCGACATGGTCTTCCTGCTCGACGTCGACAACACGCTGCTCGACAACGACACCGTCATCGCCGATCTTCACCGTCATCTGGAAGCGCACTTCGGCCGCGCCAGCGCCGGGCGCTATTTCGCGATCTTCGAAGCGTTGCGCAGCGAGCTCGGTTATGCCGATTACCTGGGCGCCTTGCAGCGCTATCGCAGCGAGGTCGAACTCGACGGCACCTGCGGGCAGCGGCTGTTGATGATGTCCTCCTTCCTCATCGACTATCCGTTCGCCGATCGCCTGTATCCGCGCGCGCTGGAGGTCATCGCGCACCTGAACCGCTTCGGCCCGACGGTGATCCTGACCGACGGCGACGTCGTGTTCCAGCCACGCAAGCTGCAGCGATCCGGCCTGTGGGACGCCGTGGATGGCCGCGCGCTGGTGTACGTGCACAAGGAAAGGATGCTTGACGCCGTGCAACGCCACTATCCAGCCCGGCACTACGTGATGGTCGACGACAAGCCGCGCATCCTGGCAGCGATGAAGGCAGTCTGGCGGGAACAGCTCACCACCATCTTCCCGCGCCAGGGCCACTACGCGCTGGACCCGGCAGTGGTCGCTGCCCAGCCCGCCGCCGACTTCACAATCGAGCGCATCGGCGACCTCACCGATTTAGATCTCTCGTCATTGATCAAGCGGCCTGTCGACGAGGCTCGCACAACCCAGGAGATACGATGAACACAAACCTGAAAAAACTGCACGACCTCGGCCAGAGCCTGTGGGTCGACAACATCAGTCGCGAAATGCTCGCCAAGGGTCGACTCGGACGCTACATCGCAGACTGGTCCGTGACCGGGCTGACGTCTAACCCGACAATCTTCGAACACGCGATCGCTCATGGCAGCTTCTACGACGAAGCGATCGCGCGTCTCGCGCGGCGCGGCGAACCCGCCGAGGAACTGTTCTTCGCGCTGGCGCTGGAGGATCTGACTACGGCAGCCGATCTGTTCCGCCCGGTCTTCGATGCCACCGATGGGCTCGACGGCTGGGCCTCGCTCGAAGTGTCGCCTCTACTGTCCTGCAACGCTGCAAAGACCATCCACGCCGCGGCCTCGCTGCACGAGGCGGCGGACAGGCCCAATCTCTTCATCAAGATTCCGGGCACCATGGCGGGCGCCGAAGCCATCGAGGCATCGATCTTCGGCGGCGTGCCAATCAACGTAACGCTGCTCTTTTCGCGAGAGCAGTACCTCGCGGCGGCTGAGGCCTACCTGCGTGGGATCGAACGCCGCATGGAGGCCGGCCTGGACCCGAACGTGCGCTCGGTGGCCTCGTTGTTCGTCAGTCGCTGGGACGTCGCGGCGAATCAGCAAGTCTCGCCGCCGTTCCACAACCGTCTGGGCATCGCAATTGCGAAGCGTACTTACAAGGCCTATCGCGACCTGCTTGCGTCAGCGCTCTGGCAAAGGCTTGCCCAGGCGGGTGCCCGGCCGCAGCGACTGCTGTGGGCGAGCACCGGCACCAAGGACCCGGCGGCGTCCGACACACTGTATGTCGAAGCGCTGGCGGCGCCCGACACCATCAACACGATTCCCGAAAAGACGTTCCAGGCCTTCGCCGACCACGGCAAGGTGGGTGCCACGCTCGTTGCTCGTCGACGTGTCCCGGCTTGTCAGCGCGTACTACACCGGCGTGCCCGATCCTGCAGTGCCGTCGCAGCGTGTCGCCTTTGGTACCTCCGGCCATCGCGGCTCGTCGTTCGAGTGCTCGTTCAACGAATGGCACGTACTGGCGATCACGCAGGCCATCTGCGCATACCGCCACAGTCAGCACATCACTGGGCTGCTGTTCCTGGGTGTCGACACCCACGCCTTGTCCCAGCCGGCCTGTGCGAGCGCGCTCGAAGTGCTGGCCGCCAATGGCGTTGATGTGATGCTGGCATTGAGCGACGAATACACGCCGACACCGGCCATCTCGCACGCGATCCTGACCCACAACCGGGGGCGAAGCGCAGGGCTGGCCGATGGCATCGTCATCACGCCGTCGCACAACCCGCCAGACAACGGCGGCCCGGCGGACACCGGGATCACCGCCGGCATCGAGGCCGCCGCGAATCGTTACCTCGAAGCTGCGCTGAGCGGTGTCAAGCGCGTGCCGTACGCGCAGGCGCTGCGCGCCTCAACCACACATCGCCATGACTTCCTCGACGCCTACGTCACCGACCTCGGCAGCGTGATCGACTTCGACATGATCCGCTCGGCGGTGCCGGTGTGCACTACTGGGCGCGCATCGCCGAGCAGCACCGCCTCGACCTCACTGTCGTCAGCGACGTCGTCGACCCGACCTTCGGCTTCATGACGGTCGATTGGGACGGTCAGATCCGCATGGATCCCTCGTCACCCTATGCGATGCAGCGCCTGCGAGGCATGAAGGACCGTTTCGACATCGCCTTCGCCTGCGACACCGACCACGACCGCCACGGCATCGTTACGCCCAAGGCTGGCCTGATGCCGCCGAACCACTATCTCTCGGTGGCGATCGACTATCTGTTCAAACACCGCAGCTCCTGGAGCGCGGAGGCGGCAGTCGGCAAGACGGTGGTCAGCACGGGCCTGATCGACCGCGTCGAGGCGCCGGCGACGGCGCGGCCATCGGCGGCATCAAGGTCATCGCGAAGAACGGCTGGTTCGCCGCCCGGCCCTCGGGTACCGAGGACATCTACAAAATCTACGCCGAGAGTTTCAGCGGCAACGATCACCTGCAACGCATCCTGAAGGAAGCGCAGGCGATCGTCGACAAAGCGATCGCGTCGCCGTGACGGCCGATCCGGCCGACGACGTGCTGCTTGAATGTCTGCAGCGTGGCGCGTTTGACTACTTCCTGCACTGGTTTGACTGCTAACGGTTCCCACCACGCGGGTCGAGCGAAGTCCGCGAGTAAGGAGTACTGTGCAAGCGAGTTACCCATCCATGCAGAGGAGCGCTGATCATGTCGAAGGAACGATCGAGCAGCCGCGAGGCCAAGAAAAAGCCCGCGAAGACCATGTCCGAAAAGAAAGCCGACAAGCGGGCCAAGAAGGAAGCCAAACCTTTCACGGCGCAATAGCCGGAAGATCAGGCAGCGGACGGCTTTGCCTCGCAGTGAGACATTGATCGACGTGATGCGATCGCCGGAGCAGCAAATCAGGCAGCAGCACCGCGGATGATCGACGAGCGCGGAGTCGACCAGCTCCTGCACCGCGGCGCTGCCCGTACCACGCTCACTTACCTGATCGCCGGTACGCTACTTGTCGTCTTCATCATCCTGCTCGGGATCGGCATCGAACATCACATCGATTCCCTGGAAACCTGGGTTGCCAAGAGCGGAACCTGGGGTGTTGTCGGCTACGTTCTGCTCTTCGTCGTACTGACCTCGCTGCTGGTACCAGAAGCCCTGCTGGCGGTCCTCGCGGGCGTATCGTTTGGCCTCACGTGGGGCATTGCTGCCGCGCTGTGCGGCAGTTTCCTGGCCGCCGCTGGCGAATATCCGGGCATTCATCGGTAGAGACAGCCCGCACGGGCAGTTACTGCTTGGAGTGGTCCTGATTTCGAGACTGGCGCGCCAGGCAATGCTGAAAACTTCCCGAGGAGAAAGCCAAGCCTGACACCGGAGCAAGGCATGGTTGCAGATACCCATACCGGTTCGCCGCAGCTGCAAAGTTCCGGCACGGAACTTTTATGCCGTCGGACAGTTCTTAGTCTTGTGATATCGCTGCAGCCTACCCGGGCAGGCTGATGCCGCCCCGATCAGGAGAGTCTCATGACCTCACGTACGCTCCGCCCCCTACGCGTTGCCGGCATGTTGATCGCTTTGTTGGCTACCGCTGTCCTCGTAACCGCCGCCGGGGCCAATGAGCCCGAGAAGCGGGCCATGATTCCCTTCGCCACGCTGGGCGGCATTAATGACTGGCGTGCCGACAGTGACAAAGGCATGTACGTGCAGGGCATTAACCGCAAGTGGTTCTACGTGACCTTCTTTGGTTTCTGTCCGGATCTGCGCTTCAGCGACCGGATAGCCTTCGTGACGGAGCCGGGACACGATCTGGACAGGTTCAGCTCGATACTCGTAAACGGCACCCAGTGCAGTTTCCGGACCTTCGAGGCCAGCGCAGGGCCCGTAACGGTAAAACCTGTTCCGGCGGGTGCCGCCAAGTAGAGACCTCCGGGGACAGGGTTTCGTATCCACCGTGATCCAGAGCCTGGGCCATGCCGGCCTGGCCGACGGCGCACGCGTGAGCGTCGAAAAATCCTTTGGCCGCGACCTGGCGTCGGCGCAGGGACTCAATCAGGTCGCACGGGCGGTATTCCCCGAGGATTCGATCTTCCGCATCGATCATTTCCTCGGCAAGGAATCGATCATGAACATCCTGTACTTCCGTTTCGCCAACTCCTTCCTTGGGCCTGTCTGGAACCGCAACTGTGTGGCCAGCGTACAGATCACTCTCGCTGAGAACTTTGGCGTGAAGGGTCGCGGTGGTTTCTATGAAAGTGCTGGTTGCCTGCGCGATGTCATCCAGAATCACCTGTTCCAGGTCGTTGCACTACTCGCTATGGAACCGCCCGCCTGGCGCGATTACGCCGCCATCCAGACGGAGAAAAGCAAGGTTTTCCATGCCATGCGGCCACTACGACCGGCGGATCTTGTTCGCGGTCAGTATGTCGGCTACCGGCAGGAAGCCGGCGTCGCGAAGCCCTCGGACGTCGAGCCGGTTCTGCGCAAACATCATCCGGTTCACCCCTACCAGCCGGGCAGCTGGGGACCGGCAGAAGCGGACAAGTTGATCGCACCGCACGGCGAGTGGCACAACCCGCAATCGTAGGGCTCGATGGAAAAAGCGGACGAAGTAATGAACGTAAAAATGCCACAGACACCAGGCGAGTCCCGCGAGATTATGGCCGCGTCCCTTGCCGCATACCGGAAGATGTTTCTGTTCCAAAGACTCGTACTGTGCGCACTGGGGCTGGCCCGGAACTGCCGCATGAGCAATCGGGCTGCTGGCGGGCATGAACCTGTTTTTTCCGGGAATACCCCCTGGTCATGCTTGCCCTCGCTGCTGGAGCCGGTCGACGCACTGGTCCAGTAATCCATCAAGGCGTCGATTCCTTGAACAGGAATACCCATCCTCTGATGATTCGATAGATCAGCCACAAGGCCAACATTGACGCGACCCCCGTTGCCACCCAGGTGACAAGAACTGCGCCCGCCAGTTCAGGCCCGCCGCCTATCAGACCACGAAAGAAGACCGGCGCAAGGCCGGTATAGAGAACCCCCATTACGCCACCCCATGCCAGGCCATACCAGAACGTTCGGATCTGCCACCCAAAATGCTCGTTAAGCCAACCTTCGTTATCCGGTGATCGCGTCACGTGCGCTACGATCACAGCGAGGATCCAGAGCAAGGGGAACGCAAACCCGACAAGGAAGAGTGCATAGACAAGGTGCGCAATCTTCTTGCCCTTTTTGACACGATCTTCAAGCAGTCGCGCCAACTCCGCGTTGGCATTGGTGTCGGCGTGCCCTGCGGCTTGTGTGGCACGCTGGGAGGGCGCCGATACCGATGCTGGCACCGCCTTTGCCCGCATGGCCGCCTCGATCTTCGCATAGACCGCACCGCACTTGGGGCAGGAGTGCTCCGGTACATTGTTGTCGACACTGGTGCGGACGTGGCCACACTTAAGACATTTCTTTTCCTTGCCTGACATTGCCGCTCCGTTAACCAGATGTGGAAGAACCATGCTCCATGACGGCCGGTAAACCTTGATATTTCTTCAACTGGCGTTTCGAAGATTCTGCTCAATTGACCGTCGACCCAAACGATACCAACACCGCGTTGGCGTCCACGAGACATACGACATGCTGCCAATGCGAGATGTATATTCAGGAGTGAATATCGGGACCTGGATCACATTTTTTACGACGTTTTGAGCCCTCGTTCGCTGGTCGCCGATGTTGAGTTTGGTGCGACAAGGCATGGACTGTTGACTTGGTGCCCGCGAGGAAGCGCAAAACCGACCAGCGCCCGGAGAGATAGATTCGCGGCCGCATGACCATCCTCCATCACGTCGAGCAGTGACACGATACAGGCGGTGGTGCTGAGTCGACCGCCTGTGTGTCCAGGCGTACAGACCCGTCACGACGTCCAGTGCACAATTAGCGTCACGCAGGATAAACTGCTAATGGAGCTACCCGATGAATACTCTTACCAGACTTGCCGTCATTACCGCCTTGGCCTGCACGATAGTGACCGGCTGCGCCGTGACCCGCGGGCAACAGACGACCGGCGCCTATATAGATGACGCCGCGATCACCACGGCAGTCAAGGCCCGCATGGTCGACAACTCCAAGGTCGCTGCGTCGTCCATCAGCGTCGAGACGCTGAACGGCACCGTTATGCTGTCCGGCTTTGCCAAGAACGCGACTGAGAAGTCTACGGCTGAGGCCCTGGCCCGGAAGGTCGATGGCGTGAAGTCGGTCAAAAACGAGATCATCGTCCGACCGTAAACCGGTCCGGGCGAGACGCCCTTCGATGCTCAAGTGTTGCCCGTGTCCGCGTCGTTAGCTACCAGACAGTGAAGTTGCTCGATCGGACACGATGCGCTGGAGGTCAACGTGGCGGGTTATACCTCAGCTTTAGCATCTCGATCTGAGCTGGATGCCTTCCTTATGGCACCCGTCGGTGAGGACAGCAACAACAACGGCATGCAGCTCAGCGTTCTCTCGGCGCTGGCGAGACAGGGGATTGATCCCTGGGAAGAAGCAGCCGGTTTATCGCGCCTGCCGAGTGAGGCTGCTACCCGGAAATTGACCTCGTTGATTGCAGCACTGCCTGACGGACCATCAAGGCGTCTGGATCCTGGGACGATTGCGGCTCGCCTGATCCCGTGCTATGGGGACTGACGCATACCCGTGGGTGGTCCTGCAGACAGTTTCGCGGGCGAAGCTGCAGCAGGTCCTGGCCGACCCTGCTTTTCGCAAAAGCCTGGATGATCACGTGCTGGCCCGACGGGACGCCGCGCAGGCGAGCGCATGGTTTCAGCACACCTACCCACAGTCCGGGCTGAGCTGCGTCGCGTATTTCAGCATGGAGTTCATGCTGAGCTAGGCGTTGCCGATCTACTCAGGCGGCTCGGCAATGTGGCCGGCGATTAACTGAAGGCTGCTAGGGATCGGTGGATGGCGGCTGCTGCGGGCGCTCGGTATCCGGCCGGAGGTCTGTCATCTGAACGAGGGGCACGCCGCTTTTGCCGTCCTGGAACGAGCCCGCGATTTCATGCGCGAGAGCGTCCAGCCCTTTGAAGCCGCGCTCACCGCTACGCGCGTCGGCAACCTCTTCACCACCCACACCGCGGTGGCTGCCGGCTTTGACCGCTTTGCGCCCGTCAGCCTCGTATGAATCTTCAGTTCCTGAGAAGATGAAGCCTCCACGAAGGTCGCGACGGTTCATTGTCGTTTCCAATCGGGTTGTATGTATGGGTTTGTTTGAACGGTATCTGACGATATGGGTGGCTTTGGGCATTGCCGTCGGGGTGGGCCTGGGACTGGTGATACCCGGTGTTTTCCAGACCGTGGCGTCGCTTGAAATTGCGCACGTCAACCTGGTCGTTGCCGTCCTCATCTGGGTGATGATCTATCCGATGATGATCCAGATCGACTGGCACGCAGTGAAGGATGTAGGGCAGAAGCCGCGAGGCCTGCTACTCACGCTGGTCGTCAACTGGCTGATCAAGCCCTTCAGCATGGCAGCGCTGGGCGTGCTGTTTTTTCGGCATATATTTGCCGCCTGGGTGGATCCTCAACTGGCAGGCGAGTACATCGCCGGCATGATCCTGCTGGGCGTGGCACCTTGCACGGCCATGGTCTTCGTGTGGAGCCAGCTCGTCAAAGGAGACGCCAACTACACGCTGGTCCAGGTTTCCGTGAACGATCTCATCATGGTGGTTGCCTTTGCCCCCATCGCGGCCCTGCTGCTGGGCGTGACAGATATCACCGTGCCCTGGGAAACACTGGTGCTCTCGACCGTGCTCTACGTGGTGCTGCCCCTGCTGGCGGGCATGGCCACCCGCCAGATACTGGTCAAGCAGTCTCCCGCCGCACTGGGCAACTTCGTCGCACGCCTCAAACCCTGGTCGGTGGTGGGTCTGATTGCCACCGTCATCTTGCTGTTTGGCTTCCAGGCTCGCACCATCGTCGATCAGCCCGTCGTGATTGCGCTCATCGCCGTTCCGCTGCTCCTTCAGACCTACGGGATCTTCTTCATCGGCTGGTGGGGTGCCAGGCTGCTCAAGCTGCCGCACGACATTGCCGGCCCGGCCTGTTTGATCGGCACCTCCAATTTCTTCGAACTGGCCGTGGCGGTGGCCATTTCGCTGTTTGGCCTGAACTCCGGTGCCGCATTGGCCACCGTGGTGGGCGTGCTGGTCGAGGTGCCGGTCATGCTCTCGCTGGTGGCCATCATCAACGCCTGGCGCCCCCAGGTTGCATGAGCATGTCCTCGCATCCGTCTCCCCTGCCGGACATCACCATCTTCCACAATCCGGCCTGTGGCACCTCGCGCAACACGCTGGCATTGATCCGGAACAGCGGGGTTGAACCGACTATCGTGGAATACCTCAAGACCCCACCCTGCGCCGAAGAGATTCGGCACCTGCTGGGCGTCATGGGCGTCCCGGTGCGCGACGTGCTGCGCAAGAAGGGCACGCCCTACGCCGAGCTCGACCTGGACAACCCGCAGTGGTCCGACGAACAGTTGCTGGCCTTCATCGAGCAGCACCCGATTTTGCTGAACCGCCCTATCGTGGTGACGCCCATGGGTGTGCGCCTGTGTCGTCCGTCCGAGGTGGTTCTGGACATCCTGCCCTTCCCGCAACGAGGTCCGTTCATCAAGGAAGATGGCGACGTGGTCATCGATGCCAAGGGGCGCCGTGTCTGAGGCAGTGCCCGGGTTCCTGACCCAGCCAACCCGCCATCTGTTCTTCACGGGCAAAGGCGGCGTCGGCAAGACTTCGCTGACACTGGCCGACGCGGGCCAGAAGGTGCTGCTGGTCAGCACGGACGCGGCGTCGAATCTGGACGAGATGCTCGGGGTTGAGTTGCACAACAGTCTGACGCCGGTGTCTCAGGCCGCCGCCTTGCAGGACGACCTGCGCCGCGCGAGCGTCGAGCCCTATGCCGGCGTACTCAACAAGAGCGTCCTCGCGGCCGGCACACGCGACCCGCTGCTCGCGGCGCGACTGGCGGGTGAACGCAAGCAGATCGAACGCATGTCCGCCGGCCTGGCCAGGCGTCTCTTCACGCTGCCGTGGCTGACCGTTCCGCCGATCGGTTTCGTTGAGCTGTCAAAACTGGTGCTAACGGGGTCGCCTCGGAAAACGGAAAATAAAGCACGTTAAGACCCTCAGTATTGGCAGGCTGGGCGAACTACTCGCCCCCCACCCGCTTTACAGGTGCAGCCCGTAGCAATCACAGCGCCGTGGCAGGGTGCGGCATCATCGGAATCTGTCACCTCACATCAGGATAAGTTTTCCCGTCCTGGTTGCATTTTTGATACGCAAAAGCTGGCTTAAGTGAATTCAGAACTCTTCGGTCAACTCGGTCAGCTCATATGTCGAATTCATATAGCCTCCGACCTTGATCTTTACGAACACAAATGTGCTCGGCAGGCACCATAGTTCTTCGGTTGGATGCTCGTCGGGAAGCGAACCCTTAAGGTGAAAGAGGTAGTGGTCCGCATCGAACGTGCCTGCCGGCACGGTCACGGCTTCGCGACCGGCATATTCAATATCGAACTCGATCCTGTCGAGCAAAGGACCGGAACAACCGTCATGCTCAAGGGAAGACATAAACGCTCGCGTATGCTGGATTCGCTCTCCAGATGCGTGATCATAACGCGCACAATGCGTCATATCACAGGTGAGCGCATGCGCACCAAAGGAACGCACTCTCCCCCCGAGGGCAATTCGCTGGCTGATTCGACCAGTCAGCCGATTGAAGACTTCGCATTCCGCCGCATCCTCCGTGAATCGAAACCAGCCGCTGCCGAGGAAACTGCCATTTTTGTGGAGACGCACGTAGCAATCGAGGGGATATCCCTCGCGGTCCATGCTGTACGTAACTTCCCGGAGAACATGGCGGTCGCGAACGGGGCCTTTCTCAATCTCGCATACGGATCGGATCGTCCATTGGCCATCGTCGTGCCACGTATAGCCAAACCGTTCGCGACCGTACTGGATCGGTCGACCCTGCTGATGACTGATATATGCGATAGCGCCCCGGACCGTTCGAATAGACATCGTTTACTCCCCCAATCAAAGCCAGGTGGCTATGTCGCTCACCCCGTAATTTTGTATTTTGCTGGACTACTCACCCATGTTTCGTTTTTATACGTTTGACTGACTGGTAGTCAAGGCTCTGAATGTACTCAACATTCACATATGTGGATGGATTTTAGAAATCCTCGGATCGGATGCAACTTCGGGGACATTAGGTGAAAACACCTCATGGATGGCAGTGACTGCATCCTTTGACTGGAAGAAGAGCCTGTGTGAGAGTTTGAACCCTCGTGTTCATGTATTGCTATCGCCTGTACACGGACTCACACAGAGATCGTAGGCTTTGATGAGGACTTGCTTCGATGCCGATTTTCGAATACGTCTGCCAAACGTGTGGCCACCGTTTTGAAGCGCTTCAGAAGGCCGAAGACGCCCCGCTTGTTACGTGCCCGAAATGTCGCAAACACAAGCTCAAGAAAGCCCTGTCTGCGCCGGCATTTCACCTTCACGGCACAGGTTGGCGCTCACCATCCAGGACAGACAAGGTTGCGACTGGCGCACAGCGCACTACGCGCCGCATCGGTCACATGCTCGACTCAGGTCCACCACATACGCATGACGATGATAACGACACCGGCTCATTGGGCGGCGATACTCACACCCACGGCGGCGTGGCACACACGCACAGCCCTGGCGGCAAACACAAGCATTAAGTAGTGCGACTACCGTTCGTGGTCACCCGGCACGGTAAAAGGCTGCTCTGCGGATCGCATCAACGCCATTTCAAGCAGCGGTACACGCTCGTGGCCGAAGTACATGTCATCGCGCAAAAACATCGTCGGAGAACCGAATCCTCCGCGTCGTACCAGCGCGGCCAGGTTACCTCGCACAACCGACTCGGTGTATCCGGAATCGAGTGCTGAAGAAAACTCACTTTCTGACATCCCGCAATTCTTTGCGACGTCGACAACTACAGCCCGTTCGGAAATATTGCGACCTTCCAAAAACCGTGCGTGAAACATCGCTTCCACGTAGCCTGCAATCTGCCTGGCCTCGATTGCTGCTACCGCACCGCGCTGCGCCCACCCGGAGCTTATCGGCGCGCTGCATTTAAAGCCGATCTGGATTCCGCAGAATCGCGACCAATCATCCTGATCTTTCCTCAGATATGCGTCGATGGGTGGATTGGACGACGCAGTTAAGCGCGCGGTAGCCTCGACAAGCTCCTTCGGAAGCCAAGCCGCGACGATGGGCCGAAACACCAACGCCGCCCCAGTTCGCAGCGCGGCCTCTCGCAGGCGAATGAGGCTTAGATAGGACGCCAGGTTTGAGGGACAATAAAAGAACTCAACCTCGATTGGGCCGTCCATGACTAGTGGACTCTAGCCACTAGAACAGAGAGCATGATCGTACCCAGGAACACCATCACGCCACTGGTGAAAAATGAAAAGCCCGGGTCAATGATGGCTAGAAATCGACAGTTCGGCCAAATCGAGCTCTATTGCCCATTCAGATCCCATTTGCCGATAGATTTGGAACGCACTGGAATACCAGCAAGTACAGGACCCTCTGTTCGCGGGTCGTAGTTAACCGGTGTTCCCTCCATTACGACGCGTTCATTGACCGTGATCCAGTTGATCAGATTTCCATCGAGCCGGAACAGACCTGTCATTCCCTTCTCCTCTCCCGCAACGAAGTGACCATGTTTGACTCTGGCTGGGCGGAAGAAATACGCTCCGGCGCTGAGCCGCCCGAAGTTATAATCCATGTGGCCATCGACGCAATAGGCTTCCTCAAAGACCGGGTGATGCACCATCCGGTTATCGGACCAGCCCGGCGGTGACCATGCGAGGATAGTTACGAATCCCGTGTTGTGGTCATCAGGAGATGGTGGATCCAGATAAAGTACCTTTAACTTGAGAAACCGCTGCGTATCTCCCTCGTACGCATTGGGCATCCATTCCATGCGATTCGAATCCGCAATCGTGAGCTCGCCAATCTCTGTGGAGACGGTGTTCCCGCCTCGTACTATCGTTTTTGATCGATTCTTGGCAGACGGTGAGAATCCCCAGTCGCCATACTCCCGGAACACGAGCACATCCGTCCCCGCCGCAACTTCAAGCTGCGGGATCCGCAGGCCTGCCGGAGCACGGAAATAAGACCCTTTGCCGAGAAAGCGCTCTCCAAGCCGAACCTGACCATGCAGTACATACCATTCTACATCCGCGTGGTAGTACCCAGTCGGCTGGCTCCATGCCTTGTCAAACAAGACTCGCGTCGACGCTGCACCATTCTCTTCGTCATAGGAAAGATTGCGCTGTCGCGCCGCTGTATTTACTTTGTGCAGCTCCGCCTGATGCCATACGAGATCTGACTGCTGGATAGCTTCTACATGTGGACGCACGTTGATTCTCCCGATTGATCAGTTGCGAAAAAGCTGTCACGCCAATAAGCAACGTTGCCGATGCCTGCCTTTTTCTACCTGGCCTTCTTCAATTTGCCTTTCCGTCTGGCCTTGGGCTTGCTGGTCTTCGCAGGCTTGATCTCTTGCAGCAAAATCACGTCGTCTGTCAGAGCCCGGGTTTGACGACAAGCCTCAACGAACTCCTCGATCAGCGGATCATCCATTGGCACCTCCCCGTCCGCCGGAGAATTTGCTTTCAATGCCTTCCATAGCTTGGTCATACGTTTCAGTGTCTGCTCAAGTGCATTCGTGACGTATCGAGCATGAAAATTCCAATCGCCACGGATGGCGTCGACTTTAACCGCTGACTCTGACATGAAACATTACTCCCTTACCCTGAGATCTGACGCGCTACCACCAACCGTCACTATATCGGCCATACTATTAGGGATCAATGTTACTGCGCACTACCCGTAACGGGTACGCCGGCTCAGTTATCGTCGGCTGCCGCAGCCAGCTGCGGACCGTGTTCGGGGGCAGACCAGTCTGCCGCGCGATCTCCCGCACCGACAGTCCATCCGGAAAATGCAATCGTCTTATTTTCGCTAACATGCCCACTGTGATCACTCCATTTACCCTACGGAACAATTACGCAGGCAGGGTGGTTCACGTAGGTCCCGTTTGAGGAAAAACTTACCCCGCCAAAGTGCCCTGCACCCGGAGAGATGGATTCGCGGCCGGGTACAGCCGCTCGCCCCTGCGGGGCAGCTTGCGGCTGTCCAAAACTGCCCTGCAGTTTTGTCGAACTTTGGAGTTCTCACCAGGCCTCTGGACACTGATGGATAAACAAATCGGGGTCAGACCGGGGTTTCCATACGGAAACCCCGGTCTGACCCCGATTCTTTGCTGGCGCGCCCGGAGAGATTCGAACTCCCGACCCTCAGGTTCGAAGCCTGATGCTCTATCCAGCTGAGCTACGAGCGCTTGTTCAGGTAGCTGCGCCTATTTGCGGCTGGCCATCATCTTGATGAAACCACCGAAGGCGGTGTGGTGTTCGCTGATGA
>Ga0138256_10004869_pt1 | contig 14253 bp, 5 predicted proteins | sample KNB2016incub_MG_FD_105486 | JGI IMG/M metagenome (GOLD analysis project Ga0138256, IMG submission 105486) | Active sludge microbial communities from wastewater in Klosterneuburg, Austria - KNB2014incub_MG | ecosystem: Engineered > WWTP > Activated sludge > Unclassified | place: Austria...
ATTATTTCACATAGTGATGGCCGTGTCGACATCGATAACCTGAGCAGTTTTATCAAAGCATATCAGACTGTTAATCCATTGCAGCTCGGAGAATTGTGGGCAATACCTATTATGCTGCACCTTGCATTGATAGAAAATCTCAGACGTGTGGCAGCCCGGATTGCAATCGACCGCATTGACGCTAACCTGGCTGACTTTTGGGTCAAGCAGTTTATTGAAACGGTTGAAAGTAATCCCAAGAATCTGATATTGGTAATTGCGGATATGGCTCGATCATCTCCGCCAATGTCAAGCGCCTTTGTCTCTGAACTTACTCGACAGCTGCGTGGACAGGGCCCGGATCTCGCCCTTGTGCTTAACTGGATGGAACAGCAATTAACGGACTCTGGTCAGACAGGTGCAGAATTGGTAAATGTTGAAGTTCAAAAGCAGGCTGCTGATCAGGTTTCGATGAGCAATAGCATTGGAAGTATTCGTGTCCTCACTGCCATGGACTGGCGGGATTTTATAGAGGCTCATAGCGTTGTTGAGCAAACTTTGCTTGAAGATCAAAAAGGCGTGTACGGATCTATGGATTTTGCCACACGTGACCGATACCGACATGTGGTGGAAGGAATCGCTAAGAAAAGTAAACTCACTGAAAAGGAAGTTGCAAGAATAGCTATAGAATTGGTACAGGAAAATTTGCTCAAGGAAAACCGGGATGAGCGAGCTTCGCATGTTGGATATTTTTTAATTGACAAAGGGCTTGCTCAGACAAGGCAAATTGCAAGGATGCGTATGTCGGTGGGAGATCGTTTAAGGACGATCTCAAAAATCAATTCTCTCAAAGTATACTTTGCTTCAATTCTCGTGGTAACTGCTATTATCACAGTATGGTTTTTTACAAAAGCCTCATCAGACACACAAAATTATTGGTTGCTGAGCATCATCACCTTGCTTTCAGTCTTATGTGCAAGTCAGCTGGCAATAACATTGATTAATTTTTTTGCAACCCTCCTCGTCAAGCCGCACCTTTTACCTCGTATGGATTTTTCTAAGGAAATTCCTAAGGAGTATAGCACCATGGTTATTATTCCGGCCATGCTGACAAATACTGATGAGATAGAAACCCTTGTTGAATCTCTGGAAGTACGATTTCTTGCAAATCGGAATAAAAACCTGCATTTTGGTTTGCTCACAGACTTCACGGACGCAACATCGGAAACTAAACCCGGTGATGGTACGCTTGTCAATCTAGCTAGGGAAAGAATAGTTGAACTCAACAAGAAATATGGGCAAGGAAAGGAAGATTTATTTTTTCTTTTTCATCGACCGCGCCGTTGGAATCCTGCGGAGAATGCTTGGATGGGTTATGAACGGAAGCGTGGAAAATTGTCAGAACTAAACTCCTTCTTACGAGGTGATTCAAAGGATCGTTTTTCACTTGTCATTGGTGATACAAATATTTTCCCATCGATAAAATACGTTATCACGCTCGATGCGGATACTCAATTACCATTAAATTCCGCATGGAAACTTGTAGGCACGATGGCTCATCCGCTTAACCATCCTTGCTATAGTGAGAAGAAGAAGCGCATTACACAAGGCTATGGGATTTTACAGCCGCGTGTATCAATTCATCTCCCGGATACAGATAGCTCGCCTTACGCGCGCATGCATGGAAATGAACCTGGACTTGATCCCTATACGAGAGCATCATCTGATGTGTATCAGGATTTGTTTGGTGAAGGTTCTTTCATAGGAAAGGGAATTTATGAAGTGGATACATTCATGAAAGTATTGGATGGGAAATTTTCAGAGAATAAAATTCTTAGCCATGATTTGCTTGAAGGGTGCTATGTACGTTCTGGTTTAGTGAGCGATGTTAATTTGTTTGAGAAATATCCGGAAAGTTATGCCGCCGACATGAAACGGATTTCAAGATGGGTGAGGGGAGATTGGCAGATATTTTCTTGGTTCTTACCTGTCGTACCTGCTCCGGGAAAACGCTGGGTAAAGAATCCTATTTCAATTTTGTCACGCTGGAAAATATTTGATAATATCCGTAGAAGTCTTGTCCCTTTTGCAATTACAGTTCTGATTCTCCTTGGATGGCTAATACTCCCTTCTACATTGTTCTGGACATTAGTAGTTACCGGTATTATCATATTCCCGATTTTTATCAGTTCCACCTGGGCATTTATCAGGAAGCCGAAGGATGTAAATCTTTTATTCCACCTGAAATATTCCTGGACCAATATTGAAAATGTTTTTATTAAAACGCTTTATGCACTGATATGTCTTCCTTATGAAGCTTACTCAAATTTAAAATCGATTCTTCTTGCATTATGGAGGATGCTTATAAGCAGGAAAAAACTTCTTGAATGGAGTACTTCAAGTCAAAGCGCAAGCAGTGGTAAGCCAAAGTTAATGGATTCCTATACATCGATGTGGATAGAACCTGTTTTGGCTCTCATCGTGATTGTTTATTTATCAGCCAATGATTCGATCAGATTAGTTCTTGCGGGCCCCATACTTTTTATGTGGTCGCTTGCTCCTTTGATAACGCTTTGGAGTAGTTTGCCTTCACCTTCACAGGGAGCCATGCTATCTGATAAGCAGGTTGTCTTTCTTCGAAAGGTTTCACGACGTACATGGAGTTATTTCGAACGTTTCATTGATGCAAATAATAATTTCCTTCCTCCTGATAATTATCAGGAGCAGCCTGAAAAGCAACTTGCCAATCGGACTTCTCCCACCAACATAGGCTTATCACTGTTATCTAATGTATCGGCATGTGAATTTGGCTACATTACCCTTGCACAATTTCTTGATCGCACGTCCGAGACCATAAGCTCCATGAAAAAACTGGAGCAGTTCCGGGGTCATTTTTATAATTGGTACGATACTGAATCCTTGAATCCGCTAATGCCTAAATATATTTCAACGGTTGACAGCGGTAATCTTGTAGGACATCTAATAGTCCTGAAACAAGGACTGTTGGCTTTGCCGGAAAAGGAAATATTAGCTGAAAAACTTTTCCTTGGAATCCAGGATACCATTCGTGTTTTAAGTGATTCACTCGATAAGTCAGAGAAGGAACAAATTAAGGAATTCGCTGATGACGTAGATAAAATTTGCGTAACCGACACTAATTCCATTGAAGACCTAATTTTAAATATTTCACGACTCACAAATTCATTCGTTTCAATTATCGATAGCCTAAACAATGATCCGGATAGCGAAACCTATTGGTGGAAAGAGAGGTTATTGTCTCAACTGGAAAGAATGCAGAAAGAGACTGAGATTTTTTCACCATGGTCTAAGGGTTCAATCGTTCCTGAAAAATTCAAGAATTTCCTTTCCTTGAATGTCAATGCAAGTTTGGTGGATTTGAAGAACGCTGCCGTGATTTTACAAAATGAAATCAAAAAAAATATTTCTGAACCGGTTTCTGATCTTGAAAAAGAGTGGATGATAAGTATTCAATCCGAACTTGACAGGTCTGTTAAAATAGCCGATGAAAGATTGAGTGTATGCGCAGAGTTGGCAAATGTATGCAATGATTTTTCTGACATGGAATGGGATTTCTTATATGATAAGTCCAGCCACCTCTTTACGATTGGATATAATGTTCAGGAGAACAGAAGGGATCCGAGTTTTTATGATTTGCTTGCTTCAGAAAACAGACTTGCTGTCTTCACAGGAATTGCGCAAGGAAAAATACCTGAGGATAGTTGGTTTGCTCTTGGCCGCTTACTTACCAATGTGAATGGAAAACCAATTTTGCTCTCCTGGAGTGGCTCTATGTTCGAATACCTGATGCCTCTTCTTGTGATGCCCACCTATGATAATACCTTGCTGGATCAGACCGGTAAAGCAGCTGTCCAATGGCAGATTGAATATGGAAAACAGAAAGGTTTGCCTTGGGGAATTTCGGAGTCGGGTTATAACATGGTTAGTGCTAATTTAAATTATCAGTACCGAGCTTTCGGTGCTCCTGGGCTTGGCCTTAAGCGAGGACTGGAAGAGGATTCCGTGATCGCACCTTATGCTTCGGCAATGGCGCTGATGGTGGAACCTGAGAAAGCATGTGCCAACCTTGAACTGCTTTCTGAAAAGGGATTTGAAGGAAGACATGGATTTTATGAGGCAATAGATTATACACCTTCACGTTTACCAAGAGGCCAGTCGAGTGCCACTGTTTTTTCTTTTATGGCTCACCATCAGGGAATGAGTCTTTTATCACTCGCTTACTTGCTCCTAGACAAACCAATGCAAAAACTTTTTGAGGCCGAACCTCAGTTTAAGGCAGTATTGTTGTTGTTGCAAGAGAGAATTCCAAAGGCGACGACCTTCTTCGCGCATACTACTGATGCCATTGATCTTAATCAAGTTGCAAGTGGAACAGAAATGCGGGTTATCACAACTCCCAACACCTCAACTCCGGAAGTTCAGCTTCTTTCCAATGGGAAATATCATGTGATGCTTACCAATTCCGGTGGTGGTTACAGTAAATGGAAGAATCTTGATGTCGTTCGTTGGCGCGAAGATATTACAAGTGATAATTGGGGGACATTTCTGTATATCAGGGATCTGATGAGTGGAGATTTTTGGTCGGCAACACATCAGCCCACTTTAAAGAGAGGAGAAGGATACGAGGCTGTATTTTCTCAGGGACGAGCAGACTTTCGTTCCGTCAACAATGAATTGCTGACTCGCACCGAAGTTGTGGTTTCTCCGGAGGATGATATTGAAATGCGCAGGTATCATATCACAAATAATTCTTCGGTTCGCAGATCTATCGATGTAACCAGTTATGCTGAAGTTGTACTCGCATCTGCAGCTTCTGACCTTATACAACCTGCATTCAGTAATTTATTTGTGCAGACTGAAATACTTCATGATAAAAATGCAATCATTTGTACGCGACGTCCTCGTTCTGTTGGCGAGCATCCACCATGGATGTTTCATCTAATGACCGTTCAAGGTAAAGAACCGGTAGGAGTATCTTTTGAAACAGACAGGATGGAGTTTATTGGTCGTGGAAATAGTGTAAGGAATCCACGCGCCTTACAAAGTTTTAATCCCCTTTCCGGAAGCCAGGGATCTGTCCTTGATCCCATAGTATCCATCAGGTACTATATTAACCTTGATCCAGGCGAAACGGTTACCATTGATATGTTGTCAGGAATAGCCGATACTAAAGAACATTGTCTCGGTTTGGTGAATAAATACAAAGACAAACATCACAAGGATCGGATTTTTGAATTGGCCTGGACACATAGTCAGGTAATCCTTCGACAAATTAATGCAACCGAAGCGGATGCCCAGCTTTATGCAAGACTTGCAAGTCCGATATTGTTCACCAACTCTGCTTTCCGTGCAGACCCTTCTGTACTTATCAATAATCACAGAGGGCAATCAGGATTGTGGGGCTATTCAATTTCAGGTGACCTGCCAATTGTGCTTCTGAAAATTGAAAAACAATCGAGCATGTTATTGGTGAAACAATTGGTGCAAGCTCATTCATTTTGGAGATTAAAAGGTCTTACTGTTGATTTGGTTATCTGGAATGAGGAACGAACAGGATACCGACAGGATTTTCAACATGATCTTCTTGGGTTAATTCCGGCAGAGCTTGTCGATCGTCCTGGAGGTGTATTTATACGAGCTGCAGATCAGATATCAAGTGAAGACAGAATATTATTTCAGACAGTTGCAAGAATCAACATGTCGGATCTTGATGGAACTTTAGCCGAACATGTTAAACGCAAACAGGTTTCGAAAACGTCTATTCCGAAAATAATTCCATCTCCCGAGCAGAAATCTTCATCGAACAAATTGGCAATTCCGGAAGATCTCCAGTTTTTCAATGGTCTGGGAGGATTCTCTCAGGATGGAACTGAGTATGTAATCATTCAGAAAGAAAAGAAGCATACACCAACTCCATGGGTAAATGTTATTGCAAACCCTCATTTCGGAACAGTAATCTCGGAGAGCGGTACAGCTTATACTTGGATAGAAAATGCACATGAGTCGAGACTTACACCATGGAGAAATGATCCGGTGAGTAATTCAGGTGGCGAAGCATTTTATATTCGTGATGAGGAAACCGGAAATTTCTGGTCAGCAACATCGCTGCCAAGACCCGGTGACACACCATATATTACCCGCCATGGTTTTGGTTATAGCGTATTTGAACATTTGGAAAATGATATTCATACAGAATTACTTGTATATGTAGACATAGAACTTCCCATAAAATTCAACGTGCTGAAAGTAAAGAATGTTTCCGGCAGAACTCGCAAGCTTAGTGCAACCGGATACGTTGAATGGGTACTCGGAGATAATCGCGTTAAGAATGCCATGTATGTTCATACTGAACCGGATTCTCTCAGTGGGGCAATACTTGCAAAGAATCCTTACAATACTGAATTCTCGCGCAGGGTTGCTTTCTTCGATACCGATGATCCTAAGAAAACATTTACCGCTGATCGAACTGAGTTTATTGGCCGAAATGGAACACTGCAAAATCCGGATGCCATGTCCAGGCAAAAACTTTCGGGAAGAACAGGGCTTGCACTTGACCCTTGTGCAGCTTTGCAAGTCTCCTTCGAACTTAAGGCAGGAGAAGAGAAAGAAATAATTTTCAGACTCGGTGCAGGTCATGATCAGGAGAATGCAAGTTATCTTGCCTATCAATTTAAGGGAAGTGCTGTTGCCCTTGACTCTATTGAAAAAGTGAAAAAATACTGGAAGCATGCTATCGGCGCCATTAAAGTTGAAACTCCGGATCCTGCTATTAATATTATTTCAAATGGCTGGCTCAATTATCAAACTCTTTCTTCCCGGATTTGGGGACGAAGTGGATTTTATCAGTCAGGCGGAGCTTATGGTTTCAGAGATCAATTGCAGGATGTGATGTCGCTTCTTCATGCCACGCCTCAACTTGCAAGAAAACAAATTCTGCTTTCTGCATCACGCCAGTTTAAAGATGGTGATGTACAGCACTGGTGGCATCCTCCTATGGGAAGAGGTGTGCGAACACGTTGTTCCGACGATTACCTTTGGTTGCCTTTAGTTACTTCAGTGTACATTTCTCATACGGGCGATACAGCCATTCTTGATGAATCTGTGAATTGGCTCGAAGGAAGACAATTGAATGAAGGCGAAGAGTCTTATTATGATCTTCCGGTGCAGTCTTTTCAATCGGCGAAACTCTATGAGCATTGTGTGCTTGCAATAAGAAATGGTTTCAAGTATGGTGAACGAGGACTCCCTCTCATCGGCACGGGAGACTGGAATGATGGCTTTGACAGAGTGGGGGAGCACGGAAAGGGTGAAAGTGTTTGGATGGCATTTTTTCTGTATGATATTCTAATTAAATTCTCTGAAATAGCAGAAAATTATAATGACACAGCTTTCGCAGAAGAATGCTTGAAAGAGGCTGCTCAGTTAAAAGTGAATGTTGACAAATCCGCCTGGGACGGAAATTGGTATAAGCGAGCCTGGTTCGATGATGGAACACCGCTCGGATCTTCTGTTAACGACGAGTGTATGATTGATTCTATATCTCAAAGTTGGTCTGTATTATCTCAGGCCGGGGAACCTAATCGCGCAAACACTGCAATGGAATCTGCATATAAACATTTGGTCCAAAAAGATTTTGGCATAATTAAATTGTTGGAGCCACCATTCGATAAATCTGAGATGAACCCCGGTTATATCAAGGGATATGTCCCAGGTGTAAGAGAAAATGGCGGACAGTATTCTCATGCTGCCGTCTGGATGATTATGGCTTTTGCTAAACTTGGCGATAAAGAACGCGTTTGGGAATTGTTGAAAATGATCAATCCCATCAACCATGGAAATTCTCCGGAGACGATTTCAATGTATAAAGTAGAACCCTATGTATTAGCTGCTGATATTTATGCGTGTGCTCCTCACGAAGGCCGTGGCGGTTGGACCTGGTACACAGGATCTGCAAGCTGGATGTATCGATTGATTATTGAATCTTTCTTAGGTATGCAACGCGAAGCAAATAAGTTAAAATTTGCGCCATGCATTCCGGCTGATTGGGATTCGTTTAAGATTGATTATCGGTTTAATAATTCTGTTTATCATATTCTTATTAAGCAGGATAAGACTGTAACTGAATTAAACATAACTGTGGATGGGGACTTGCAGGCTGGAAAAGAAATTAATCTGACAGACGCTAAACAATCATATCACGTCGAAGTAGTCATTCCGATTAATTAGAATGCAGCGGTCGAAAATTAATGCCTATCGAAAATTTGAATCCCTTGCTTTCTGATAGCGCGCAGCTTCATCGGGCTTACCTAATAGATTGTAAGAGTCAATCAGGACGTTATAGCTTTTTTTACTCTGAGGGTCAAGGGCAATTGCCTTGTTTGCGTATTCAATGGCTTGCTCGTAATTTTTCGCAATGAAGCTAACGAATGCGATGTTTGTAAGCAGACTTACATCGCTCTGATTAAAGGAGTATCCTTGTTTAAGGTAGAGAAGCGCACTGTCCGGCTGATTCCTCGACATATAAACACCACCAAGATTATTTAAGGCTCCCATGTAGGCAGGGTTAATCTTCACAGCCTTTTTATAATTCACGATAGCCAGAGATGTGTCATTCACTTTGCATAGTGTATTTGACAAATTGTAAAGTGACATGACATTATTTGGCCAGATATCAAGGCTTATTTTAAAGTGATCCATTGCTTTAGAAAGAAACTCACGACGATTTTTAGTGTCAACTGCAGCATCTGCCTGCCTGGTATACTCCGTGGCAAGACTGTAATGAGCCCTGCTGCTATTGGAGGAATTAATTGCACCGGATTCAAACAAAGATAAATTGGATTTCCAGTCTGCGCTCCTGGAAAAACTTAATCCTGAATATAGGACAAGGATAATCAGGACAATATTCTTGAACATTCTTTGTCCGGACCTGCTTAAATTATTCATGTCCAGTTTTAGGAGTCCGGAAATTATAACTATCAATGCCAATACAAATCCGAGCGATGGGATAAATAGAAATCTTTCACCAAGCGTTGATAGGTTAATGAAGAATATATTACTGGTGGGAGCCATCGTAGTGAAGAAAAAGAGTATGGCAAAAGAAAGTATTGGTTTTTTTTTGAATAAATACAAAGCAGATGCAAGTAATGAAACGTAAAGAAATAATGAAATCCATGGGATAGCATTGCTCCAGTTCATTATAGGGATTTGATTGAAGGAATAATCCCAGGACAAAGGCCACGGAACAACAAGAAGTTTCAGATAGTGGAAAAGAATTTCCATCCGGGTGGCCGTTGCCTCTCCAAATCCTTCAGCATTCTTCAAAATATTTTCATGTACAGGTATTACACTTTCTGCTGCTGTTCCGCCAATAACAGCCATTCTTAACAGGACGAACAGAATTCCAATGGAAAAGTAGCTCAGACTTTTTTTACCGGCACTTTTCAGATCAGGGTTTACGAGCATATAATAACTCAGGGGTATTACTAAGGCAAAAGTGATTGCACTTTCTTTTGAGAACAGAGCAAGCGCAAAACAAGTTAAACTTGCAATGAGAGACTTTAAGGAAATGTGTTCCTGACTTTGTTTAGGAAGGGCATATAACCAGGCCATTAATCCAAAAAGTCCTGCCAGTAATTCATCTCTGCTTTTTACACTTGCAACAACTTCTGTATGGATTGGGTGTGCGGCAAATAACAACACAACTGCAGCAGATACTATTGGATGAATTTTAGGAAATAAACGCAACAAAAGGCCGAATAATACCTGGAGTATTAATATATAGAGCAAGACATTTATAAAATGTGAACTCGAGGCTTTGTTATTGAATAAATCCTTTTCGATGGCAAATGAGAGGAGAGTCAATGGACGATAAGGTTGCTCACCTAAGGTGCCATCAAATTTCTCCATGCTTCCATGACTGAAAAATTCAGCAATGCCGGAAACTCCTTTTTGAACAGAACCGTGCTTCAGATAAAAAATGTCATCATCAAGAGTAAATTCATATTTCGTCGTATTCCCATAAAGCATTAGGACAAACACGACAAGGATTGTACGAATCCAGGCTGTTTTAATACCGGATCCTCCTGCAACTTTATTTTTTTTCGTTGATTTATTCTCCTTCTTTCTGTGACTCATAGCAAGGTCAAAATTTAATTTGCTGATGTGTAAAAAAATCTATACGAACTAAGAGATTTTATTTAGCTTATGATTGCTGCAAGATTTTGCAATCATTCCTGTTTTAATGCCCTAGTAAAAATGCATCTTTAAATTTTTGCACTTGTACTTCAGTTCCTAAAACGAACAGTTTCGCATCGGGAAGCATGAGCGTGTCAGGGGATGGATTTATTATATAATCTCCGCCTGAAGTTTTAAAGCCGATAATATTGGCACCGGTTCGATTCCTGATCTCTAATTCTCTCATCGATTTATTCTTCATATCATTAGGGAGACCGCTTAAATAAATTTCTTCAAGACGAATATCTATGTGTCCGGTGATGTGATCAATGAATTCCAGAACATCCGGTTTAGTTACTAATGCTGCCATATGTGTCCCGCCAATCTTATCCGGCATGATTACATTATCTGCACCGGCTCTTTTTAGTTTATGCTCTGAAGTATCGTCAGACGCTCGACTTATGATTTTTAATCGTGGATTTTTATCCCTTGCAGTAAGTACCACAAACACATTGGAAGCATCATCAGGCAGTGCAGAAATCAATGCTCTTGCATTTTCAAGACGAGCCTGAATCAACACATCATCTTTTGTTGCATCACCAACAATGTAAAGGATTCCATTTTCATGTCTTAGCTGTTCGATGGTATCCTCATCAGATTCTATGACGAGAAATTTCACATTGCCTGCCTTGAGTTGTTCGCAAGCTTGTTTGCCATTTCTGCCATATCCGCACACAATGACGTGGTCTTTTAATTTTAAGATTTCCTGATTCACGCGATAGTTTTTAAAATAGATCTGAAATTCTCCTTCGATGACATATCTGGTGATCACAGATATCGCATAAGCAAATGTACCTATACTGAAAATAATAAGGAACGATGTGAATATTTTCCCCGCTGCATCAAGTTCTTTTACCTCTCGGTATCCGACAGTTGCCACAGTAATGACCGTCATAAAAACGGAGTCAAGGAGGGTGTAATGCTCGATAAAATAAAAGCCTAATATTCCGGTCAAAAGTACCACCAGAACCAGAGCTATGGCATAGTATAGCTTCTTAAAATACTGGAAGTTGGACCGGATATTATTGTCCTTGAACAATGGCATATTGCTCAAATGTACAAAGCAGAATCAATTGATGTACTCAGTCCGGATATAAATTATAATGACTTCTGGATAATTTTCTGCGCCTTTTTACCAAGGTGCCAGATTACGGATGTTTAGGATTGACTTTTTCTTGTCCGGAATCTTTGTTAATCCATACCTTCGTGAGCGCAGCCCAAATAGAAGACAATGTCAAGTCAAGGCACTATTAAAAGGTACATCCTCATTGTTGAGAAAACGAATTCTCAGAATAAACCGTCATTCGCTGATATTAGGGAATATCTCCACCAGCACGGTTTCGAAATTTCAAGCAGGACCTTGCAGCGGGATATTGAGCAAATCAGACTCGAGTTTGGCATAGAAATCAAATACGATCGTGGAAACAATGGTTATTTCATAGACCAAGATTCCAGTATTGATCTTAACTCTTTTCTTGGTTTTTTGGATACGGTGGCTACAGCAGATTTACTGACACAAAGCCTGAAGGAAAGCAAAAGTGCGATGAATTATATCTCCTTTGAATCAGAAGGGAACTTTCATGGATCGGCTCATTTAAAGGACATACTTTTTGCTATTCGAAATAAGCGGAAGATTTCATTTGTGCATTATAATTACCTGGCGGAGACGCGTAAAAATTACGAGATATGCCCTTACCTTCTTAAAGAATACCAGAACCGTTGGTATGTGATTGGAAAAGTAGAGGGGAAGAGTTTCAGGACTTTTGGTATTGATAGGATTGAAAATCTTCAGGTAAGTACTGAAGTTTATAAAGCCGTTAAGAATGAAAACCCATCCATGCTCTTCGAAAATATCATTGGATTGACATCAGCTGAAGGAAAGGTAGAAGAGGTAATACTTTCATTTCAACCGGTACAGGGAAAATATATCAAATCTCTTCCGCTGCATAAATCCCAGAGAATTGTCAAGGATGATAAGAGGGCTCTTGTAGTAAGTTTAAACCTTGTCCCGAATTTCGAGTTGAATCAAAAAATTCTGATGATGGGCGAGTCAGTTAAGGTTCTCAAGCCTATAAAATTGGCCAAAGAGATTAAAAAATCACTTTCATTAGCCTTGAAGCAATATTCTTAGATTATTTTCTTATTTTTTACTACGACATCGTTTGGCGTAATGAGGGTATAGATTTGCATTATAAATCTTTAAAGCCCAAAGCCATGAAATTAAGCAAGAGCCCAAATACTGAGTTGAATGATTCCCTCGTATTGTCTCTTCAGAGAGAGCAACATTCCAGAAACTATTACCTGGTTTCAGAAAAACGTCGTCGCCAGCTCATATTGATGGAAGACAGCTCTTCTAAGGAGGATGCAGATAACTATACGGTCTTCAAAAACTGGGAGGATGCTCTTAAGGATCTGAATAAATTTGAAGGTGAAATTGCCTCCGGAAAAAGATGGTGGAGCTATTGCCCGGGTTGGATGTATTTTAATCCGGCTTTTATTCATCAGGGCCTGAAGCAAATTTTTAGCAAGCTGATTGTTCAGTCCCTTGATGATATTGAAGAGTCAGACGTAGTGGTGGAGGAGAAGGAACGTTTTAATATCTGGGCGCAAACCTGTAGCATACCGGCTATTGCTTAGTATACCCTCTTATTTTCCTGCCTTGGTTTCTCCTTTTGGAAATTGATGGCTATATGATGAATTATATTTCTATAAGGTTTGCGGTAGTTTTGAATGACTGATTGTTTTTTTTGCTTTGACATGAAGCACAAAAGCCTCCCTTTTCAAGGAGGCTTTTTGTGTTCATGTTGGATTCTGATTATTGAACAATAATCTTTTGTTTCTGTACTCCCTTACCACTCCGCTCCAGAGTGATAAAGTACATTCCCTTGGTCAAATTGCTCAAGTCAATATCCAGTGTGTTGCTTCCAGTTTCACTTGAGGCTTTGTAAGTTTCAACTTCATTCCCAAGAAGATCAATAATTTTAAAGATGCATTCATTTTTACCGGTCTGTACAAAGTCGATCCTCACTTTTCCGGATGTAGGATTAGGGTAAACATAGAATGATTCACCTTCAGCTTGCTTCATAAGTCCATCTTCTCTACAACTAAAATTGACAGCAACAGATTTACTGCTAAGTCCGCTGAAGTTGCAATCGTTATTTGATTTTGCTCGTACAGAAACCGGTGAGGCGGTTGCAGTTGTAAAATTAACGATCGCTGTGAGACCAATTCCCTGAGGAGAAACTGTGGCGCCATTCGTAGCATACCAAGTATAATAAATGGATCCTGCGACTGGACTTACAGAATATGTCATGGCTGACGAGCTTTGGCAAACCGAGGAAGACCCAATTACCGAGGCAGGTGCTGAAGGTGCTGCACTGACAAGGTAGCATCTTGCTGGACTCGATCCACAAGCGCTCACAGCCGTGACACAAACGTTTCCACTGGTGGTAAAGCTGGTAGTGAAGTCTACCGTGATGCTTATTCCTGTGTTGTTCGTGATAGTGGCACCCGGAGGAACTGTCCAATTATAGGATGTTGCCGAAGTAACAGGAGCAATACTATAGGTGACACCATACTGGCCGCAGAGATTATTTCCGGGACCGGTGATAGACCCTGGTTGGCCTGGAACAGATTTAATTGTATAACTTTTCACAAATGATCCGCATGGACTACTTGTTGTAACCCCTAAGGTTCCCGTGGTAAAATTAGGTCCGAAATTTACTGTACATGCAGGTCCATTAGAGCTGGCTATAGACATATCACCTGTGGTGCTCCAAAGGTATCCACTTGTCCCGAGGACAGAATTGATACCGTATGCAACATTGTTTGTATTAGCACAAACATAACCCGGACCCGTTAAAGCATTTCCATTTGCCGGAATTCCGGTGAGGGTCAGCGTACGTGTAGATGTTGTTCCAACACAATTACTCACATTCACAGAAATCGATCCTTGTCCGAAGCCTGCCGGAATACTTACTCCGACTGAATTACTTCCTTGCC
>Ga0138256_10004871_pt1 | contig 14251 bp, 14 predicted proteins | sample KNB2016incub_MG_FD_105486 | JGI IMG/M metagenome (GOLD analysis project Ga0138256, IMG submission 105486) | Active sludge microbial communities from wastewater in Klosterneuburg, Austria - KNB2014incub_MG | ecosystem: Engineered > WWTP > Activated sludge > Unclassified | place: Austria...
CATTTAAAGACCGGTACCTGATGGAATTTCTGCCTCATTTGCTCATAGAAGGTATTATCATATCTTCCTATGCACTGGGTTCCAACACCTCATACATCTATATCCGGGGTGAATATGCCTGGATACCGGAGATTCTCGAACGTGCGATTGAAGAAGCAAGAGCACACGGCTGGGTAGGAAAGAATATAAAAGGCAGTGGTTTCGATCTGGAGATCTATGTGCATCGGGGCGCCGGTGCTTATATCTGTGGCGAAGAAACTGCTTTACTGGAATCACTGGAGGGTAAACGGGGTAATCCCCGGTTAAAACCACCATTCCCGGCTGTAAAAGGTGCCTGGAATCGTCCCACAGTAGTCAATAATGTGGAGACAATAGCCGCTGTAGTGCCCATCATAGAAATGACCGGTGCAGAATATGCAAAGATAGGTGTAGGGCGCTCTACCGGCTCAAAGTTGATATCTGCCTGTGGGAATATAAACAGACCCGGTGTATATGAAATCGATATGACTATCTCAGTAGAAGATTTCATCTACAGTGATGAATATTGCGGTGGTATCGCCAATGGAAAAAGGCTGAAAGCCTGTATTCCCGGCGGATCATCAGTCCCAATATTGCCTGCAAATCTTTTGCTTAAAACAGCAAAAGGTGAGACCCGGTATATGAATTATGAAAGTCTGTCAGATGGCGGTTTTCAGACCGGTAGTATGCTGGGAAGCGGGGGATTTATTGTATTGGATGAAGATCAGTGTATAGTCCGGCATACTTTGACATTGGCCCGCTTTTATCATCATGAGAGTTGTGGACAGTGTAGCCCCTGTCGTGAAGGTACAGCCTGGCTTCATAAGATTCTCAAGAACATTGAATATGGCAAAGCGACCATGAAGGATATCGATCTGCTGTGGGATGTACAAGCCAAGATAGAGGGAAATACGATCTGCCCGCTCGGCGATGCAGCAGCCTGGCCGGTAGCTGCAGCTATACGGCATTTCAGAGATGAGTTTGAATGGCATATTCTACATCCGGAGGAAGCTCAACAACGGAATTTCGGGTTGGCACATTATGCGGATCCACTGGAAGTACCTGCCTGATATTCACACATTTAGTCCGGGTTTTTACATCGTAGGCTTTTTTTCATTGCCTGCTGGTGAACTAATTCTGTCCCGAAGCATTCACATGTAAGTACAATCTGGTAACCAATGCAGGTCAAGAGGAAAGACCCACTAAAATCATGGCGCATTATCCTGGCGCCTTTTTCATTACTCTTTGCACTAATAGTATGGGCAAGAAATGCTTTGTTTGACTATAAGATCATCAGACCTGCGCGATTTTCAATTCCTACCATTGGAATAGGTAATCTTGTAGTAGGTGGCACAGGTAAGACGCCACACGTAGAGTACCTGATACGGCTACTGGAGCCATTTATCAATGTCGCGGCACTCAGCCGGGGTTATAGCCGCAAGACGATTGGATTCAGAGAAGTGACAATGACCACCACTGCACAGGAGTCCGGCGATGAACCCCAATTGCTCAAGTATAAGTTTCCCCCTTTGCCTGTGTTTGTCGGAGAAAACAGAGGTCTTGCCATTCCACAGTTATTACAAAAATATCCAGATGTTCAGACTATCATCATGGATGATATATTTCAGCATAGGAGCGTTATACCCTACCTCAATATCCTGCTGACTGAATATAGTCTTCCTTATTATAAAGATTTTCTGTTGCCTGTCGGAGCATTGCGGGAACCTGCGGCTGGTGCAAAGAGAGCGGATTGTATTATCGTGACCAAATGCCCGCCGATTCTGGATCCTGCTACTGAAGCTGAGTATAGACGGAAAATAAAGCCAATGGATCATCAGGAGGTATTTTTCTCTACCTTTACTTATGGCAAACCGTATCGACTGTTCAATCCGGTTGAACGATTGGATTTAAGCCCGGAAACAGATATCATCCTGATCTCTGGTATTGCCGGAACTGACTATCTGATGCAGTATCTGAAGTCTAATTCTGCGCAAATTCACAGTCTGGAATTTGGCGATCATCATGATTTTAGCAATGCAGAGATTGGTTCATTGAAAACAGCTTATGATGGGCTGATCGCAGCGAAAAAGGTAATAATAACCACGGAGAAGGATGCGGTCAGATTGTCCCGGCATCGAAAATTTATCATAGAGAATCAATTGCCTATTTATAATTTGCCGATTGAAGTTCGTTTTACCGGGAGTAATGGCGGTTTGTTCAATCCCTACATCCGGCACAAACTGCTGGAGTACAAGTATTGATCGGACAGATTTATTTTGATTAGTTTTGCACTCTGTTAATTTAACTGATGGCAACTCCAAAGCATATCGAGATAAAGAATAAAAAAGCGACGTATGAGTATTTCATCATACAGACATACGAAGCCGGTATCATGCTGCAAGGCACTGAGATCAAATCGATACGTCAGGGCTTTGCAAATCTGAATGATGCCTACTGTATTCTTCAGAAAGGAAATGTCATCGTTAAAAGCCTGTTTATAAAACCCTACTCTGAAGCTGCACATTTCAATCATGAAGCCAGACGAGATCGCCTGCTATTATTGAATAAGACTGAAATACGCAAGATAGAAAGGCAGGTGACTGAAAAAGGAATGACGATCATTCCTACGCGCCTGTATCTGAATGAGCGGGGCTATATCAAACTGGAGATCGCAGTCGCCAAAGGAAAGAAGATCTATGATAAACGACACTCCATCAAAGAGAAAGACAATAAGAAAGAGATGGATCGCATAAACAAGATACGCTGATGGATATCTCACTTATCATTCCGGTGTACAATGAGGCATTGACATTGCCTGAGTTTTATCCCAGAGCAAAGAAAGTATTGCAGTCTATATCACCGGCACATGAGATGATCTTTGTGAATGATGGTAGTCGTGACGATTCAATGGCCCTGATTAAAGCTCTGTCGGACAAGGATAGCAATGTCAAATTCATAGATCTGAGCCGCAATTTTGGTCATCAGATTGCAGTCAGCGCAGGTTTAGACAAAGCATCAGGCGCTGCTGTTTGCATTATCGATGCAGATCTGCAGGATCCGCCGGAGGTAATTGCAGACCTTTATGATAAGATGCAGGAAGGCTATCAGGTTGTCTATGCGAAGCGAAAGTCAAGAGCCGGTGAAACAGTTTTTAAGCGGTGGACAGCGAAGTTTTTTTACCGATTGCTCTCTGCATTGACATCGATAGAAATTCCACTTGATAGTGGAGACTTCCGGATCATGGATTACCGCATCGTCCAGGAGCTACGTCACATGCCGGAGAGAAATAAATACATCCGTGGACAAGTTGCCTGGCTGGGTTTTTCACAGAGCTATGTCCTGTATGACAGACAGGAGCGCTTCGCCGGTGCTACCGGGTATAATTTTCGTAAAATGTTGCGACTTGCATTGGATGGCATTACATCTTTCTCCAACGCACCACTTAAACTGGTGACTTATCTGGGGATTTTTATCAGTTTGGTTACATTTCTGCTATTCCTGTATGTACTTTATTCTATTTATATCATCAAGGACTTCGTACCGGGATGGGGCTCTATCATGCTGACTGTATTATTTCTCGGCGGGATCCAGATGATAGCCATCGGAATCATCGGAGAGTATCTGAGCCGGATGAATCAGAATCTGTTGCAAAGACCACTGTATATAGTGCGGGAGACAAATGTGAATTCTGGGACTGATTAATATCTTATAACTGTTGTAAACCTGCTTGCGCTTTCTGGTGTAAGCTGGATTTGTATTCTTCCGGGTTTAGGTCCAGGCAAATTGAATAGTATTTCTTCGCATTGACTTTGTCACCTTTTTTCTCGTATATCTGTCCCAAATAAAGTGCAGCGCTGCAAGCAAAGTAAGCCGGGTCATTTCTGCCGCTTGACAGCGCAATGCTGAGTGATGCAATTGCCACATCGTTTTTGCCCTGAGCCTGGCCAATCCGACCCAGTCGATAATGGTATTCTGTTTGTTGTGTTCTCTTACTCAAACTATGTACATTCAACTGCCTGAGTTGCTGATCTGCCTGGTCATAATATCCACCATCAAAAAGTAATCGTGCTTTTAGTAATTCAGGTTGAGGAACTACCTTGTTCTGGGCAGCACGCAGTGCAAATTTATCTTCATCGACAACAGCTGTGCCAATAGTTCTGGCCCGCTGCATATATTTATTATATCCATTCACATCACCCCTGATCAATGCACTCCAGGCCAGTTTCTGACATGCATCCTTGAGGTAATTCATCCCTTTGAAATTGTTGATATACCGGAGTAAGTAGGAATCTGCTGCAGGGCTGAGTTTATTTAACAGTGCAGATCCTTTCAAGTAATCCAGATAATAAAATGGATAGTATTCATTTCCTTTGGGTGCGAGGTTTATATATTTTATTGCGTCATCATTTCTGCCGCTATGAATAGCAATATTTGCGAGTACAAAAGCATTTAGCGGATTCTGGGAAGCATCCAGATTACCTGACCGTACAAGTGACCATGCCCGGCCCGGGTCCTTAGTGATATAAAGCAATGTAAATGCATACATCACATACGCTTCATTGGTAAAAATATAAGTATTGTGCTGACTGTAATTGATCACGGATGCCAATTCCTTTTCACCCTGTGCTAACGATCCCTGCATCCCGCCGCCGAGTAGTCTGACGCCCCACTGATACTCTTCCGGGATAGTACTCAGTAACACATGAAGTACACCAAGATTCATGGTATTGGGAATGAACTTAGGGAATTTTTTCTTATTTTCTTCCAGCAAATGGTACGCACTTTTGATTTCATAAAATGCGGTAAAATATTCACCGAATTTCAATCGCGCCAGCGCCCACTGCATCTGTATGCTTGCCTGACAAAAGAGGTAATAGGGCGATTTGGGATCAGTCTTTTGAATTAAAGCCAGGTGGGAATCTTTTTTCTTTTTCAGTCGATCAAAATCAATCCTTTGTTCACCGATAAATAAGGTAAAAAAGTCAATATAATTCTCAATGAAATAACTGATATAGTTGTCCGGATCATCAGCCTTAAGCGTATTCAATTCTTTACGCGCGTCATCCAGCCTCAACTGAAGGGTATAGTCGTATGCGAGCCACGCTCCAGGTGTAAAGGTCAGGTGTTTGCGTCCGGCAAAACAAAATACAGGAAAAAGAATTAGAATAAATAAGACGATACCGGAAAATCCCGGTCTGATCTTATACATGTATTATTGGTTTATCTGGTAGTGGAAACCAGGATTAATCTTGCTCCTCTAGAACCTCCTCAGTGACCACTGACTTATCTATCAGTATGCGACCACAATGCTCGCAGGCAATAATTTTCTTAGACAGCCCGATCTCTAATTGAGTCTGGGGTGGAATATGGTTGAAGCAGCCACCACAGGCATTACGCTCTACCGGAACGACAGCAAGGCCATTGCGATAAGAAGCACGTATTTTATTGTATGCCTTCAGCAGGCGTTCTTCGATCTTCTTAGCTTGTTTTTCAGACTGCGCTTTGATCTTTTCTTCATCCTTTTCAGTTCTGGAAATGATCTCTTTCAGTTCTACTTTCTTGTTTTCAAGATCAACTTCTTTTGCACTTAAGCGCTCTTTCGTTATGACCAGGATGTCATTCTTTTCTTTCTCCTGAACTTTAATTTCCTTGATTTTCTTTTCAGACAACTGAATTTCAAGCTTTTGAAGAGCTACTTCTTTATTTAATGCATCGAATTCACGATTATTCTTCACAGAGTCCAGTTGCTTTTCATAGCGCACGATCAGTGCTTCAGATTCTTTAATCTGGGTCTGATGGTTTTTAACTTCTTCCTGAATCTCAGCGATGTTATTTTCTAATTTAGCGACACGGGTATTCAGTCCGGCTAATTCATCTTCCAGATCGCTCACTTCGATAGGTAATTCGCCTTTTAGAATTTTAATTTCATCAAGTTGTGAGTCGATTTGTTGAAGTTCATATAACAAACGTAATTTATCGTTAACTGTTAGTTCCTTTTTTGCCATAATTATTAAAAATATTTTATCGGATTGGAAATGTGCTTTGTCTTTCGAACCGCAAAATTACTAAATTTTTCTGATATCAATGATACTATTAAATCCATTGTAAATTGTTCACTTTCATAGTGTCCGATGTCGAGAATCATGATATTGCCTGGACCATCGAAAAAATCATGATACTTAAAGTCACCGGTGATGAAGGCATCAACCTGGAGCCGGATAGCATCCTGGAGCAGGAAACTACCGGATCCGCCGCAGATGGCGACCTTACTGATAGTATCAGCGACAGCTGGTGTATAGCGAATGCAATTGGTATTCATCCGGATCTTGACATAGGCGAGGAAATCTCCGGGAGTCAAAGGTTCAGGTAATGTCCCGATAATTCCAATTCCTTTTGGAATATCCACATTCTGTGGTGAATTATCAGCTCTGAGTGGACTGGAGGCCAGCAGGCCCAATTGTTGTGCAAAGCGGGAATTTACACCGCTGACCAGTGTATTATCCAGATTTGTATGTATCGCATAAATGGCTATCTGATGCCTGATCGCTTTCTCTACGATGCGCTGGATATAATTACTGCCAGTAAGTCTTTTCAATCCGGAAAAAATTAATGGGTGATGAGCTATGATAAGCTCTGCGCCGGATCCGATCGCTTCATCCAGTATTTCTTCGGTGACATCGAGGCAAACTATTGCTGATTGTATTTCGCTGTCGTATGAACCCACCAATAAACCGCAGTTATCGTAGCTCTCCTGATAACTGAGTGGTGCGTGGCTCTCTAAGAAATCGCTTATTGTCCTGAGTATCAAATTACTTTTTGATATATAATGAATTAAAAGGTATTTAGTTTATAACGATCGATGACTGACTGCAGTAAATAATCTCTGATGATGATCATCAGGTGGATATCCGTTTTCTGTCTGGCTTTTTCAAAAAATGGCCAGAGATAAGGATCAAAGCCCTGCTTATTAATTTCAAGTTTGCCTATTTCATCGATCACGATCAATGGACTTGGTTTATCCAATGCTGCCTCCAGCCAGGAAGCGGCTATTCCGAATGCAGTCGGGTCAAAATGATAGCGACCAACTGTGATGGTATTTTCTTCAGAAAGTGTTTCAAATGTGATAGACTTCCGATCTGCCACATTTTGCAATATTCTCAACTGATTTTTGATGGGCGAAATGAATCCAAATGCGGGTGTATTATCGAGCCATTGTATTAATCGGGTCGTCTTACCGGAACCAACCGGACCGCTGATGATACTAATCCTGGGGCTGAGCCTGATCATAAATGCATATTAGGTAAATCATTGCGGAAATGAAATATTTCAATTTGTTTATGCCTGAATAGTTTGAATTGGCATAGTGATAGGCAAGCCTTGTCCTGAAAGTAAAATCACTGATTTCATTTTGAAAATTATCGATATAGCGTATGTTTTTGGATTGTGAGTGGCGTACCAATTTGCTTAATATTACTTTCAGAAAATTATTGAGGAAGAGATACCACAGCCCGATAATAATTACAGGGCGCAGTAACAACATCCATGCGTGGTGTTGCTTTGTGTGAAATATCACCCAATACACCAGCAACAGATAAGCCACCGGGAATAACCACAGGCTCCATTTCCAGCGGCGGTTTTTTGATCTAGTTTCGGTCGGTATCTGCATCCAGTCATAGTTTGATTTTGCCAACTCAGTAAATCGCCGTGGTAATCCGGTCGCCCAATATCCGACGATCATACCCCAGCATGTATAGATCATACTGTAGATAATTATCGCACCAAAGGAAAAAGATGAATCAATAGATGGAAAAAGCGATTGGGCAAGGCTATCAATGCTTTGCCAGAGATTATTCCCGAATACAATGGTCAGAATGATGATTTTTTGAATTCCCGACTCGAGCAATGCGAGCGCTCCAAATAGCGGAAACCGGATGATGTTTCTTAGGGGCAACCGGGCTATTAAAGCTCCAAGAATTCCCTGAAATCCAACCGCTACATAGGCAGTTAAGGGCGAATGAGGACTGAGTGCCAGTTTGACCGCTATGGCAATCCCTGTCCCGTATAGAATATCTCTGACTGCATTTTCTGAAAACATGATCATACAACAGATGATGGTGACAGCAATTGCTGCCAACCAGAATCCTGAGAAGGGCACCTGAAAGGCATGGAGCAATCCGCCCAGAGAACACTCTGAGAATGCCCAGAGTGCAATTAATTTTGGGACAGACACTTTGGTATTAAGCGTAGCAACTTTTCTGTCCATATTTTTAATTGAAAATGATTTTCATCAATCGGAGTTTGTTTTTCTCTATACTGGGTAGTACAGTAGCACGGGCATTTATCTGAGTGCTGTTCCTCACCTGTAGATTAAGGTCACTATGATCTGTATTGATGAGTACCCGTCTTCCGGAGTCGCCACGTGCGGTTATCCAATATTCACTGATGGTATTTGACCTGCGTATTTCATCATTGTACAAGAAGCGAATCATTGATGGATTACTATGGAGAAAATAAGATGAATACACTGCTTCATCATCGTATGATTGTTGATTTTTGAGCAGGATTCGCTGCCATCCGGGTGTAAAATCTTTCTTGATGTGTATGATGACCACATTTTCAATATAATAATCAATAGAAGTACTTCCGGGTACAAAAACATTGCGTCCCGGCATATTTGTTCGATACACCTCTTTCTGTTGTTCATAGATCAGCGTCATACTACCGTCATGGTGTATCAATACATTTTTGAAAATCAGATCAGTTAATCCATCTCCGTCAGATTTCTCATCCGAATAAAAGGCTTTGATGATCGAATCACGAAACGGGATACGGATTATATGTTCTCCGGGATTAGGGTAGTCCAAATCCATGATAGCAATACCTAATTGCTCACCATTGTTATCATTTTTGTATAACCCGGTGAGATAGTTTTTGGAGTTTACCGGTGAATTGATAAGTTGAATCGCATCCAGGGGGTCATTGAGTGAAAAATCGTGTGTTGAAATAGTCCCTGAACCGGAAGTATAATACATAAAATGACTTTTATCCCTACGGAAGGGCTCATTAAATATAAGTTGGTATGCACCTGAATTAGTCAGGATTTGATTGTGATAATTGTCTTTATTAATTTCATCTTCGACATTGGCTGTGCCCAGATTTTGAAGTTTCTGTAGTCGGGTATCAAAGACATAAAAATTCAGTTGAGAAAAACTCTTCCCAAATCTGATCAGATGCTGACTATGATCATCAGAGACGATGAGATTAAGTATTTCTTTAGTTGATTTATCAAGTCGGAACAAAGTAACTGCAGGCAAGGGGGTGATCGGATTCAGTAATACCCTTTGCTGAATGATTTTTACCATTCCACTATCGGGCAATGTATAGTAAATATAGACTGAGCTATCCACAGAAAAATAGCCATTAACCTGACAGTTTTTGGCGGGAGGTTCGATCGCTGTTTTAGTGCCCCACTGCATTTTTTCATTTAGTGGGTAAAGGCTGATACTATGGTGGTCTTCCTGCAGTAAAAAGCTCGATCCGCCTACCTCTGGCAAGATTTCATAATTGGAACTGGAACGGATGTTAATATCATTTGAGAGTTGGATATTTTGTGCCAGGAGAAAGCAATGCGATTCCAACAGGCAGAGTAAGGCCATGCCGGTTTTTGTTAAGAGAATCTTTAATATTGCTTTCATTTTTTAACAAAATTTTAAGACTGTTGACTCAATAAACACATTAGAAAAATGTTACTTTTATTGGGATTGTCAATGTGATTTTTATCTGATCACATTTGCCAATTTAGCACTTTTTTTGAAACCAAAATATGTTAACCTATGGAAGATTGGAATGAACAATCTAAACAGACAAATATTCCCGGAAATTCTTTTTCACTCAGTTCCAATTCTATAGAGAAAAAGTATCTGCTCTCAGCACTGACAGCAAGGCTGATTGCTGCAGGGTTCAAAGATCCTAAGAATATCAAATCCGTCATCAATTATATACGTGGCCTCGAGAAGAACTACTCTGGGATGCGGAGCCCGTACTATTTTGAGAAGTTTTCAAAGTTCAATGGCAAATATTTCTGGAGCCCATACTTACCGCTTTTTTATTCGCGCGCATTTGAAAAATATATTTTATCTGAAATTAATTCATTGACAAAGGAGAAATCAGCAATGAATGATGCGGGTATTGCGGTGCTTGATTTTGCGACATGCAGAGATGAAGCAACACTTGAGCAGGTAATCAGTGAATATGGTGAACCTGGTTTTGAATTGCCTGCAGAAGTATATAAAGTCTATATCCGTTGGCCTCAATGGGCAAATCAGACCTATGTATTGAGTCGTTTTCTTGAAAAATTTCCACCAAATGTGGAGAAGTGGTTGGTCTTTGACCGGGAAGTTGATATTTCCTTGTTTCCTATGCTCAGTGATAGGTATGTACGAGGTATTCTACTCAATACTTCAGATAGTGAGAATGGTGACTCCGCAAGTGATGAACTCATTCGTAAGATCGGGGAAGCTGCTTTGGAGCAATCCTTAATTCTGGGCATCAATTCGATCATCTCCGACACACAGGATGAATATATGGAAGGACAATTGCTCTCAAAAGTGGATACGGGTGTGCAGTTCCTGGTGTGGACTTACCAATCCGCTATCCAAAGGTTGATGAACCCGGGGACGAACGATGCCCTAAACAAAGCAGCAATAGAACGATTCTTCCTAAAGAGCAATTCAAATAAGAATTATAAACAAAGTCCGATTCTGTTTTATCCCGAATTTTTCAACCGTATCTCATTGAAAGGCAGGCATATATCAAAAAATTTCGCTTATTTCTCATTCCGTGATGGTATAAATGCTTCTTCGGTAGTGTACAGAGAGTTGTTTCGCTTTCTGCAGATTCCTATTGAGAAAACACCGCTTCCACTGAGGTTGGCTAAGTGAATTAAGAATCGATCTCCTCAATAAGTTTTTATCAGTCACTTTCTTAAGGTTTATTCAACTGTTCAATAGAGATTGATATTTAGTCCGGGATTGTTAGATAAATACCATGTTATATTGAACCAAAAAGTATTTGTTTTCGTTCATCTAATAATATTAATTATCAAATGATAGTAACTGTAGAAATATCTACAGCGCGGTACAAAAAATTTGCAGAAGTGGTCGGCCGGAAAAACGTCCATTTTGAGATAGATAGTCCCATTGATTTTATCAATATTGCAAATGAGGGAGTAAATGTCAGTGCTATTTCGAATTTCAGTAGGCATTTCAATTTGTCAAAGGAATTTGTTGCCCAAATATTAGATATTTCATCGCCGACACTTTATCGGTGGACTAAAGCAAATAAAAGTTTAGAAAGAAATTTCTCAGTTAAGCTTTTTGATATTATTGATCTGTTTTTATATGGAGAGGAAGTATTTGGAGACAGAGACAAATTTTTTAAATGGTTGAAATTACCGAATGAGGCATTAGGTGGAAATGAGCCACTAACTTTGATGGAAATACCTGGATGCCTTTCACTCGTCAGAGATATCCTGGGCAGAATAGAGTATGGGGTTTACAGTTAAGAAGAATGCTGGTCTATAGAATCACCGGGACGATACATGCAGGTGACCTGAGTGGATATGGTGCTATGATGTATGGAGGGCGTTGGAATAAAAAGGGGATACCTGTACTTTATACTGGAGAGAATAAAGAAATTGCGCTACTAGAGACAATATTACATACACCACCATTATTAATTCCGGATTTAGAAATTCTCACAATCAAAATTCCTGATGATTCAATCACTCCAATTGCAATAGAGCTTTTACCTGAAAATTGGAGTAGATACCCTGCCCCCGTCATACTCTCTGAAATCGGGGAGGAATGGATTAAAGAGGGAAAAACGATCGCATTAAAGGTACCGAGTTGCATAATACACAGCGCTCATATTTACATTTTAAATTGCAGGCATCCTGACTACTCAAAAGTTAAGATCATGGAGAGAGAAAAATTTAAGTTTGATTCCAGATTACGGAAGTAAAAGTTCTCAATCAGGATTTGGAATAGATAATTGAATTGAATAAAGTGCTCATTTCACTGTAATTGGAGTGATACGTGCATAGAAGTCCTGATTTACACTCAGGTATAAACAATTGTAATAATATAGATACAATTTACATTTCAGTATCTTTGCCCACTTAAACCTATTGAATGGAGCAGGAGTATATCGGTGATGAATTGTCCTTATTTGAGAATGCCAATAACTGGAAAGCTTACTGGTCTTCTTTTTTAGCACCCTATTTGAAAGGCGATGTGCTGGAAGTAGGGGCAGGACTGGGTGGAACTACCCAGGCGCTTAAAGGGTATGACGTGACCTCCTGGATTTGTCTGGAGCCGGATGCTGCCTTGGTGGCAGAATTGAATAAAAAGATCAAGGCCGGACTTATCTCTGACAGAACAGCGGTGATTACCGGTACGCTGAGTGATGTATCGACTGATCGGAAGTTTGACTGTATCATGTACATCGATGTCATCGAACATATAGAAGATGACAAAGCTGAACTCGCACATGCAGCACAGTTTCTCAAACCGGGTGGCATATTGTTTGTGCTGGTGCCGGCACATCAATGGCTGTATAGCCCGTTTGATAAAGCAATCGGACACTACCGCAGATATAATAAATCTATGCTGCGCAATGCCGGTCCTGAATCGCTTCATCTGGAAAAGATAAAATATCTCGATAGCGCAGGTCTGTCCGCATCTACTGTAAATAAGCTGTTTCTCAAACAATCAATGCCCACTTTAGCTCAGATAAAATTTTGGGATAGGACTATAGTTCCGGTATCGAAGCTATTGGATCCACTCACAGCTTACCTCATGGGGAAATCGTTGATTGCTGTCTGGAAAAATAAAGAATGAATCACTTACCTTTGGTAAAATAAGAGAATTAATGCCGCTATGACAAACCAGAGTTTTTTAGTAACCGGAGGCAAACAACTAAGTGGCGCTATCGAGCCACAGGGCGCGAAGAATGAAGCATTGCAGGTATTGAATGCAGTATTGCTGACTTCTGAGGACGTTATATTGCACAATATCCCGGATATCATCGATGTAGCACTGCATATTCAGTTACTTGAAGGATTGGGCGTTCACGTAGAGCAACTCAGCGCTTCCAGCTTCAGAATGAATGCAGCGGCTGTTAATCTGGATTTTTTAAATTCTGATGATTTTATAGGAAAATCAAAGCGGATCAGAGGCTCAGTGATGTTGCTGGGTGCACTGTTAGGCAGGTTTGGACAGGCATTTTTACCTAAACCCGGTGGTGATAAGATTGGGCGGAGACGTCTGGATACACACTTCCATGGTTTTCAGGAGTTAGGTGCCAGTTTTTTCTACGATCAGGAAAGTGGACTCTATCAGGCCAATGGTAAAAACCTGCGTGGTGCCTTTATCTACATGGATGAGATCTCTGTCACCGGAACTGCTAATATCATCATGGCCGCAGTCTTTGCTGAAGGAATATCCACGATTTACAATGCCGCTTGTGAACCCTATATACAGCAATTGTGCAAGATGCTCAATAGTATGGGGGCTAAGATCTCAGGTATCGGCTCTAATATGCTTATCATTGAGGGTGTGCAGCAACTGCACGGGACGACACATACCTGTCTGCCGGATATGATAGAGATCGGCTCATTTATCGGGATGGCTGCGATGACCCAGTCGGACCTGACGATAAAGAATGTATCTGTTCCCAATCTGGGCCTGATCCTAAATACCTTCCGCAAACTCGGCATCGAGATCATCGTCAATGGTGACGATATCCATGTACCGGCACAAGATGTGTATGAGATACAATCATTTATTGATGGCTCCATCATGACGATCTATGACGCACCCTGGCCGGGATTTACTCCGGACCTGATGAGTGTGGTACTGGTGACAGCCACACAGGCCAGGGGAAGTGTGCTGATCCACCAGAAAATGTTTGAGAGCCGATTGTTCTTTACTGATAAACTGATCGATATGGGTGCGGGTATCATCCTCTGTGATCCACATAGGGCTACGGTTATCGGTCTGGAAAGAAAACACAGACTTAGAGCTGTGAGTATGTCCTCGCCGGATATTCGTGCCGGGGTTGCACTACTCATAGCAGCGATGAGCGCTAAAGGAACCAGTCAGATAGACAATATTCGTCAGATAGACCGAGGTTATACTACCATCGATACCCGACTCAATGCGCTTGGCGCGCA
>Ga0138256_10004872_pt1 | contig 14250 bp, 12 predicted proteins | sample KNB2016incub_MG_FD_105486 | JGI IMG/M metagenome (GOLD analysis project Ga0138256, IMG submission 105486) | Active sludge microbial communities from wastewater in Klosterneuburg, Austria - KNB2014incub_MG | ecosystem: Engineered > WWTP > Activated sludge > Unclassified | place: Austria...
AGAGGCTGTGTCAAAACCCTAAAAAAGCTGCGGAGCAGCGGCATATTTGTAGCCCCACGTGAAGCGAAGCGAAACGTGGGGTTAGTCGAGCCTAAATCTCAAAGCCCGTGTAACGGGCGGCAGCCTTTCGCTAAATTATTGAACGCAATAGACAGTACATGCCTCTATGTCGCCCACTACGTGGGCTTGCGAATCTTTTTGCCGCTTTACCCCAGGTTCCGCTTCGCTCCACCTGGGGCTACATTTATTTCGCTGCTCCGCAGCTAAGAATGGTTTTGACACAGGCTCTTTAGCTAGTGGGCAATAATTCAATTAAGCACAGGCTTTAGCCGAAATTAAGAGAAAATAATCGATCAACATTTCGGCCTTAGCACAAATGAAGCTGAAGCCATAAGGAAATTTGCTTCTCAGAAGTTCGGCTAAAGCCGATCAAATATTTTCAAACTTGTCCACTAGCTGAAGCTAGTGGCAATTTATTAAATGTCAACACTAATTTTTTAACACATTTCACTTGGACGCTGTAGAACGCATGTACTCTAAATTACTTCTTAAGACTCGATGTCAATTCCTGAAAATCTTCGCTGATATTCAGCCTGTGCCATGCGTCCTTCATTTTCTGCGGCGGCTCGATCAATTTGCGTTCAGTCAAACTCAGCCAACCGCCAATTGTGGCCACGCGTGCCGCAATTTCGCCGCTTGATCTGAATATACTGTTCACCACCCGAAATCTCGAACCGTCCGGGCTGAACCCGCCGTTCTCGATCGTCACCCGAATTTCGTCGAGCAGCTTAAGCTCACGAAAGTAGTCAATGATGTCGGTCTTGACGACCGGGCCAAAGCCAAGCCGGGAGAACTCAGTTGGCGGAAATCCGTTCGAGGCGAAGAATGCGATCCGCGTATCGACGGCGTATTCGAGATAGGCCATATTGGCGACATGTCCATTCGGGTCAACGTCACGCCAGCCTACCGTAAACCGTCGTTCAAATATACTCATGTTCGGAGCAGCAAACTAAAGTTTGCTGGACTGTCCAACAAACTTTAGTTTGTTGATCTTCAAGCCTTCGGCAACCCTTTTTTCACAACATCCGCGACAACGTCGCAAAATCGATCTAGTTCCCAAAGCGTTGTATAAACGTTTGGCGTGATGCGAATGCCGGTAAATTCTTCATGCACAATTGGCGTTGTAAATATCTTGTGTTTTGACATAAGGTGGCCGCCGAGCTTGACAGGGTCGATGCCGTCGATCTTAAAATTTGCGATAGCGCAAGATTGAAGCGGGTCAAACGAAGTATTGAAGCCTACTTTTGGAATGACTTTAAGCCGGTTCATCCAATACCGCGACAGGTATCTAAGCCGTTCCTCTTTTCTCTTGCCGCCGATCGCGTTGTGAAACAGGATAGCCTCGCCGATGGCAAGGCGCATCGCGGCCGAATGCGTTCCGATCTCTTCGAATTTTCTTATGTCGTTCTTGTTGCGGTCCTCTGACGCCATCAGGGCCCAAACCTGCGGGATCTTTTCCTTTCTAACATATAGCATTCCCGTGCCTTTCGGTGCATAAAGCCATTTGTGCAGGGAAGTGCCAAAGTAATCACAGCCAAGGTCGTCAAGCTTGAAATCAAACTGCGCAAATGAATGGGCACCATCGACGATCGTATCAATGCCTTTTGAGCGGGCGAATTCGCAAACCTTTTTTACCGGATTGATCTGGCCGGTCAAATTGATCTGATGCGAGATCAATATTAGCCGTGTTTTTGGTGTGATCGCGCGAATGTACGCATTTGAGATGTCGTTGACATCTTTCGGCGCAACCGGAATCTGAATAAGCTTTAATTTCAGCCCTTCGCGCATTTCCCGTTGACGAAGTGTCGTGAGCATTCGCGGATAGTCCTGGGTAGTGGTCAGGATCTCGTCGCCAGACTTTAGGTCAAGGCCCATCAATAAGATCTCAAGCGATTCGCTGGCGTTGCGTGTGATCGCTATCTCTTCCGCACTGCACCCAAAAACTTCGGCAAGGCCCGTCCTGATCGTTTCAGATTGCGGCTCAAGAAGCTGCCACATCGTATATGCCGTTGCATCTTCCTGCTGCCAGGTATAGCGGACAAAAGCCTCGGTCACCATTCGCGGGCTAGGGCTTACGCCGCCGTTGTTCAGATTGACAATGCCGCGTGTTACCGAAAATGCCTGCTGGATGCCGGCCCAAAAATCCTCATCGGCCGCGGCCTCGATCGGCGAAAGATGCTCAACCCGCTTACCGGCCGCAACAACATTTTCCAGCAATGCTCCTACAATGCCCGAGGATGCCGCCATCAACCCAAGTCCTTTCCCGGCTGAGGCAAAAAAAGATCTTCGATCAATGTCCCGAATAAGTCCTTTTGCGTTTTTCATGTTTTTCCTTGCCGAACTTGACCCAAGCCCGATATTTGCCCACCGATTCATCGACCGGAAAGTCGGAACAGACCGAACGAGGCCCCAATAGAAACGGCTGAAGACAACGGTCGTAGAAACGGGTTAACCTGATTCCGCGATCAATTCCCGGGAACAGAAACGGCAAACGTATGCTTCAGGATTCAGGAGCCCGCGGCAGTGAGGACACTGTTTCATTCCGCGTTCACGCTCCTTTCGTGCGATCGCTACATTCTGTGCCGCCAAGCCAACGCCGATCGTCAAAATGATCAGCATAAATGGCGCCAAACAAAGAAAAATCTCGAGCGGGCCAAATATCATCGCTCTATCGAATCCAAGAACTATCCAGCGAGCCTCTAGCCAGGATGTCTGCCAAGTAAAGTCTCTTCCTCCCTAATCGCCAAGATCAATTGCCGATTTAATTTCAGCAATTCGATCGTCGCCGTACCAGATAATGTATTCCCTTTTAAGACAGTGCCGTTCCATTCGAAGTGATCGGGCCAAATATCTTTTTGCGGATGAAATATTCTTACCTTTTCACCGGCAAGTCCGACACTCGGAAACTCTTTCGCACCCTTCCTCAGTAAACATGAAACACAAGCTAGTGCAAGATTTTCAGAAACTGTTTTGCCGCCTGAAGCCAAGGGAACGATACGATCCACAAGGAACGTTGCTTCCTGGCCTTTTTGTGATAATCGACATTATTCACAGCGGACGTTTGCCCGGCGAACCACGGGTCTTCGCAGATGTAGCGGAATGTGGCTCATCCTTTTGAAATTCGTCCGACCCGTTCCGAACGAAGTCGCATAAGTGAAAGCATTTCCGCTAGTTCGACCAATCCTTTTGATCCCCGTTTTTCCTCGGGCGTTAGTTTTTCGCCGCGGCGCTGGCGGTCAAGAAGTTTCCGTAGTCGATCGTTGACGCCTTTTGCCAATCTGATTCGCCGAGCCGAAATCGGCATTTCGATCACTATGCCGGCGTTTTGAACCATTGCTCTACCTCAATGATCATTCTACAGGATTTAGCAAATCTCTTTCGCAAAAGTAAAGAAGCGATTCTTGCTACTTAATTGACCCGCCGGAATGGAGTCACTTTTTTGAAACCAATTTAGCCAATATAATTACTGGGACCGCAATGACGAGCGCGACAGCGACGCAGACTAGTATGGCGAAAAGTACTCGCTCAATATCGGACAACGATTTAAAGAATCGTAAGACATGCTTATCAAATCGCCCGAAGGCCTCCGGTCAACCTTTCGATCTGTCCTTTGTTTAAGGTCTCGGTTACACAAACCAAAAACTCATTAGGCCTCTCGGAGTAATATTCTGACAATGCCAACCCGCCGATGATGTCGTTCTTGGTTCTAAGGATCTCTAAGATCTCGTTAGCCGGTTTTGGTCCGCGGACAACGAATTCGTTAAAGGTTGGTGCCGAAAATGCGATCTCAAAACCTTCTAGTTCTGCGATTTGCTTCGCTGCATAAGCTGCTTTCTGAGCGTTCTGTTCGGCAACTTCGCGCAGGCCCTTCCTTCCCATCGCTTCCATATAGATCGTCGCCGCGAGGGCGATCAATCCTTGATTGGTGCAGATATTCGACGTGGCTTTTTCACGGCGGATGTGCTGTTCACGGGTGGAGAGCGTAAGCACAAAGCCGCGGTTTCCGTCCTTGTCGAATGCGACGCCGCAAAGCCGGCCGGGCATTTGCCTGACAAATGTTTCTCGAGTAGCGAACAGGCCGACGTGCGGGCCGCCAAAGCTCATCGGTATCCCGAAAGACTGTCCCTCGCCAACAACAATATCGGCACCGCATTCGCCCGGCGACTTTAGAAGGCCAAACGAAACAGCCTCGGTTACGACTACGACAAACAGGGCCCCGACCGCGTGAGCGGCACCGGCGAGGCGCTCAAGGTTCTCGATACACCCAAAGAAATTTGGCGACTGGACAACAAGAGCGGCCGTCTTGTCGTCAAGAATGGAAAGATCAGCGACCCTGCCCGTTTTCTCATCAAAGGCGGCGGTTACGATCTCGGCATCGCCGTGTTGAGTATATGTTCGGGCGACCGCGCGATATTCGGGATGCACGCTTTCGGCCACGACGATCTTGTTCCGGCGCGTTACGCGCTGTGCCATCAGATATGCTTCGGCCATTGCGGTCGATCCGTCGTACATTGAGGCATTCGCTACTTCCATGCCTGTCAACTGGCAAATAAGCGTCTGAAATTCAAAGATATATTGCAGCGTGCCTTGCGAGATCTCGGGCTGATACGGCGTGTATGACGTAAAAAACTCGGACCGCTGGATGAGATGGTCAACTATCGTCGGCGAAAAGTGCGAATAAACGCCGGCACCGAGAAACGACGGCTTTGATGCGGCGGTGTTTCGGGCCGCCATTTCCTCCAGGGCGGCGATCACTTCAGGTTCGGCAAGCGGTTCGGTTATTTCAAGTGAACGGCCGAGCTGCACATCAGCCGGGATCGAACGGAAAAGGTCGGCGGCAGCCGAAAGCCCGATGGATTCAAGCATCTCCGCGCGTTCCTCGGGCGAATTTGGAATGTATCGCATGTGATATTTTCGATTTTAGAATTTCGATTTGCGAATTCTGCCCGCGATACTTCGCTTCAAACCGATCGCAAATCGAAATTCGCAAACTACAACTTTTCTATGCCTGACTTGACAGGTACTCTTCGTATTCCACCGCCGAGAGCAATGCGTCCGCCTCGCCTGGATTGTCCATTTTAAGTTTCAGGAACCACGCATCTCCGTAAGGGTCATTATTCACCTTTTCGGGCGTATCGTTAAGGCCGTCGTTTACCTCGACCACCTCGCCGGCAATCGGCGTGAAGATCTCTGAAACCGCCTTTACCGATTCTACTGACCCAAATGACTCGTGGGTGCCGAATTTATCTCCAACACGCGGAAGGTCAACATAAACAACATCGCCGAGCGAGTGTTGTGCATAGTCGGTGATCCCGATGCTCGCGACGTCGCCGCTTACCGACACCCATTCATGATCTTTGCTGTATCGCAGGTTTTCTGGAATATTTGCCATTTTGTTCTATTTGATCTTGTCTTATTAAATTCCTACTTCTTCCGCCGATAGAACGGCGTTTCGATAACTGATGCGGTCAAAAGCTTTCCTCGAACATCAATTTTAATTTCCTGGCCGATATTTGCAAACTCGACAGGCAGGAATGCAAGCCCGATGTTCTTTTTAAGATAAGGCGCCGGGCTGGCTGATGTGACGATGCCGGCCTTCTTATCATTAATATATACATCAAAACCGTCGCGTGCGATGCCGCGGTCGATCATTTCGAACCCGACAAGTTTACGGGTTACGCCGTTTTCCTTTTGCGCGGCAAGTTCCTCGCGGCCGGTAAAATCACCTTTCTGCAGCTTGGTTATCCAGCCGAGGCCGGATTCGAGCGGAGAAATATCGTCGGCAAGTTCGTGGCCGTAAAGCGACATGCCGGATTCGAGCCTAAGCGTGTTGCGTGCCGCAAGCCCCGCGGGCAGGATGCCGTCCGCTTCGCCATATCGGCCGGTTTCCAGAAGCTTGTTCCATAGTTGTTCGGCAAATTCGGGTGCCGCGTAGATCTCAAATCCATCTTCGCCCGTATAGCCGGTGCGTGAAATTATCGACTCGACGCCGTCAACATGGCCGGTCGTAAACCAATAGTATTTAATGTCATCGAGCTTTACATCCGTGAGCTGCTGCAGGATCGCAACGGCGTTGGGACCCTGGACGGCGATCTGACAATAGTCGGCGGACGCGTTTGTGAGCACAATATCGTCATCGCCCTTGTGCGAGGTGATCCACGCCCAGTCCTTTTCTGTCGTTCCGGCGTTTACGACCAGCAGCAATTTTTCGGGGCCGAAGCGATAAACCAGCAGATCGTCAACGATGCCGCCCTTTTCGTTTGTTAATGCCGAATACTGTGCCTGGCCGTCAACCAGCTTGGCCGCGTCGTTTGTCGTGATGCGGTTGACGAACGGGATCGCATCGCTTCCTTCGACCCAAATTTCGCCCATGTGCGAAACGTCAAATAAGCCCGCCGCCGTCCGTGTCCGCATGTGCTCCTCGATCACTCCGGCCGTGTACTGCACCGGCATGTCCCACCCGCCAAAATCAACCATCTTGCCGCCAAGATCGCGGTGCACCTGATTCAGAGGTGTTTTCTTCAAATTTTCATCAGCCATGCCTGCAAGTGTAATTTAGCGGTTTCCGCTCGCACAAGTTGCGGAGGAAGAAAAGGGGCCGCGCGTTTTGGCGATTTTGTCCGCACCAAAAAAAGACATTGACAACCTACACAAAGATACATAGTGTATTAGCACCCTTAAGATGCTTTCAACGTTTCTGTACGTTGATTCCCGTTACTCTCTCATTTGTTCCACTTTTCCTCTCGAAGGAGACGATCGCTCGGGCTGAAAATACTTTTCCAGGTTGAAGATTTGTCGAACAAAAAAGCGTTGACATTTCATTGATGTCGGCATACTCTTGGCCCGAAGCCCAAAGTATTGAAGTCTCGTCAACTTGATTTTCGTTTTCATGATGTAGCTCATTATTATTGAGGAATTTCACGCGATTTAGGCCCAAAAAGGAGATAATGATGAAGACAATTGCAATGGGAGTAGCCGTGTTGATCGCGATTATTTGTGCCACGTTTGCGTGTTTTGCGCAGGAGAAGCTCCGCCGTGTCGAACAACCGGCTAAGTTCGTTTACAAGAACACCCCGATTCAGGTGGTGGTAAAAATGGATGGAGAGCCGCTGCCAAGCCGTAAAATTTTAGCAGGTCCCGATTGGCTTCAACGAATTAGTCTGGAGGTGACGAACTTATCCAGAAAGGATATCAACGGAATTCTGATTAATCTCCTGCTTAGGGAGCCGCCTTACGGACGGAAGGCCACTCTGGAAACGGTTGGTATCGAGATCAATTTCGAACTTCAGCATTCTGAACCAAAAATTAAGGTGCTGTTGGCCGGAGACCGGGCAACGCTCAAACCGCCAGTGTCCGTCGTGGATAAATGGACAGAATTTGCGCTAAAGCATGGAATGGAGGATATCGAAAGTGTAATCCTCGACATTAGACAAGTTCGCTTTACTGACGACACCGGATGGTCATTGGGTAGTCAAACCCGCAGAGATCCGGAAACAGGGCGACAATTGTTTGTCGCCGAGCAGCGATAGGGAGGCCATGATGAATAAACTTCAGAAATCTGTTCTATGCTTTGCGATACTTCTAGCATCAACAACACTTATTAGTTCGCAGCAAAAAATTCGTATTGTTGAACACACTAAATACAAATATGGTGGCGAACCGATCGCAATCGTTGCCCGTAGTCTTGGCGATAAACCATTCATTAGCGATACCGAGGTATTAGGAGAGGACGACTGGCTGAAGCATCTTAGCTTAGGCGTCGAAAACGTTTCGAACAAAAAGATCATCGCATTTGATATTGATCTGGTAATCGAAAAACAGGGAAAGCCGACCTTGTCTCTGCCGATTTTCTTTCGAACCTACAATTCTCACTCCCGAAATAATGCCCGAACCCCTGACGGGGACGAAAAACTTGGTTCGCTTAAGCCGGGCGAAATCGTAATGATTAAGATAAGGGATGATGATGTTAAAGCGTTTTGGCCAGAATTGAAGAAACGTGGCATTTTTGATGTCGAGCGGGTGCAAATTGATATTCGTTCGGTGTACTTTGAAGATCAAACACGTTGGATGTTCGGTCGACAAAGCCGGCCAGACCCGAATAATCCGCTCAAACGGATTCCTTTAGACCAACAAAACCTCAAACAAAGTTGGATCTCGTTTGAATGGCTGGAAATTATCTTGCCAGAAGATGTAAGTTTCGGTGGTTCTGGTTTTGCCTTCATAGTTCCGGCATCTAGCCGGAACTTATTTTTTGAGCCACTGGCTCCGACAACTTCCTGTGTTTGGCTAGTCGAGCAGCAGTTATCAACACGTGAGTGTTTTGGATTTGTAAATGGCCATGATTGTGCCGGGAATGATACTTCTTGTTTTTTGGAGGACTTTCAGGGATCAGTCTATTCTTACGATCCCGGCGGAAATGCTCTAAAAGGCACACTTGTTCTGCAGCCCTATCGTTGTAAATCCCCTTTTATTGAAAATGCCCCCTTATGCGAGTCATGTAGCACATTCGACCATTGGAAGTTCCAAGTAAATTTGCAGTGTGGACTTCCGGGCACATGCGGTCAATCGGCAGAATGGGGGTGCGTATCAGGCCTTGAAGATGTCGGCGGCATTTGTAATAAAAGTGCGGCATTTCAGGCTGCATGTCCAACTCCCGGGTATAACTCTAATACATGTGACTGTTACCCGACCCCGACTCCGACGCCAACTCCTGAGCCGGATTGGTGTCTTCCGGCTCAGCACCCGCATCCATGGCGTCTCTGCGATGGGCCCTGTCAGGAAATGGAATTTTGTCCTGACTGGAACGAATATGGCTGTTTCTGCAACAGTTATTGTCCGGTGCTTGTTGATGTGGACGGAAACGGATTTAATTTGACAAGTTTTCAAGACGGAGTTGATTTTGACCTGACGGGAAACGGAACACCCGAACATCTGTCATGGACCGCGGCGTCGTCGGATGATGCGTGGCTCGCGCTTGACAGGAACGGCAACGGCGTTATCGACAATGGTACCGAGCTTTTCGGCAACTTTGCCACCCAGCCCGCACCGCCGCCGGGAGGCGAGAGAAACGGTTTTCTTGCTTTGGCCGAATTCGACAAGCCGTCAAACGGAGGTAATGGCGACGGCACGATAACCATTCTGGATTCCGTTTTCACAAACCTGCGTTTGTGGCAGGACGCGAATCACAACGGTTATTCCGAAGCAGCCGAACTCAAAACGATTTCAGAATCTGGCCTCGCCCGGATCGAGCTTGATTACAAAAATTCACGCCGGACCGACGAGCACGGCAACAGATTTAAATATCGTGCCAAAGTAAAAGACATCCACGGCGCCCAGGTCGGCCGATGGGCCTGGGATGTGTTTTTAGTTACCAGGCCGTGAGGAATCCGCCAATGCGTCTGACTGATATGGCGGTCCCTGTCAATTGGCTTCGATCCATAAACTTTGAGATCATCGCCCATTTGCTCAAAGGTTTTGCTCTATCACGTAAAAATTAGAAAATACCTAAAAGCTTTAAGCTGACAGCTTTTAGCAAGTTTCTGAAATTTTCACAATGCACTTCATGTTTTATTCTCAGAATTGATGTTTCAAACAGGATTAGCCGGCCAAAGGAAGAAAATCAAATTTTCCGAAACTCCGGTTGATCTCACTTAGTCGGATTTTTTTTCGCCGGAACCTAAAACGGTCAGTTTTTAGATCTTTTAGGTTCCGGAGGAGGCAGTTTACCGACGGCTTCCATGATCTGATTGCACATATCAATTGAATCGATGATCGAGCCTTTTTCGATATCGCTGGTCGAGTTGTCCAATTCGGTCTTAAGCGGGCCGATATATCGGTTTGCCGCCGACGCAAGGCTGCGTACGGCGGAAGGAAACCGCATCGGGTCTTTTTTTGCTTCCTTGTCACCTTTGTCCCTTACCGGCGCGGAGTTTGGGTTCGCCGCGAGGTTATCGATATCATCGATCGACTTTTGAAGTATGCGTTTGATGTCGTTAAAAAGCTGGACGCGCGTTCCTTTTGGCAGCTCGCCCCAGGTTTCGGATGATTTTGCAGAGTCTTTCCACCCGTTGACGTTTATTCCAAGTACGTGAAAGCGGCGGTCGATCATTCGCGTCAACGCTTCGATACGCGCATCGATATCCTGTGCTTCGCGGACGATCTCGACCTCTTCATCGGTCAAAAAGTCGCGCCGCTGTGCATGCGTGTTCTCCGCCATAGCGGAAATGCAAACTATGAAAAGAAGTAAAACCAAATAAGTTTTAGACGAAAATAGATAGCTCATGTTCTGGTTCGCGGGACCACGCTGTCGCCGAATAGCGGCTCGACCGCCCTGGCGCGGGCTTCGCGGACGTATTTGATCAAATTCTGAACATAAGGTTCGTATCGCGCGGGAATATCGCGGCGAATGACCTCTAGCCGCGGCCGGAATTGCCTCAGGCCGATCTCGAACCTTTTATAATTGTTCAGCACTTTGCGATTGTCCTGATCGCTCTTGTCGAGATAAGTAAGCGTGTTGTCCATCAAGCCGTGAAATCCGCCAAGCTCCTTGTACATCTGGTCCAGATCATCTTTTACGATCATCGCCTCGGCTTGTTTTAGCCGGAGCGTCATCAGTTCAAGCGCCGTCTGCGTCCGTTTTTTGACATCGCGTGCGGCATCAAGCAATGCAAGTTCATCTTTCGACACTGTTCTAAGAGGCGGCGGAGCTATATCGTTTGGGATTGACTGCGCGGCCGTGTCGAATGAAATAACGCAAACCACGATCAAGGCAAAGAAAACAGGTACGAGCTTTGAGGGCCGCTTTTCTTGTTTTAAGGTTCGGTACATCTTATTAAGATCCCGCAATTGGTCTTTACCAAAAGATTCTACCTTGTCGGTTGGTCCTGTTAAGTACGTTTGCCTTTTCCGTCTTTTATTTGCCTTTGCAAAACCGGCAGCCGCAGATTCACTTTCTCGATCTCCAGTTTATTTGTCTCCGGGTCAGCGTATTTAAGGAATAGCTGATAGTTCGCCATAGCGTCCAGATATTCGGTCAAATGATCGTGGACTATCGCCAAAAAGTAATATGCAGCCGGCGACGAAGGCTGCTTTTCAGTTATCCATTGATACTCTGCCTTCGCATCCGGATACCTTTTCAACTGAAAAAGCGCGGTTGCCAAATTTGCTCTGAGAGTAACATTTTCAGGCGACATCGGACGCAGTTTCGTTAAAAGCATCACAGCCGGTTCGAACATCTTTGCCTGGACCAATGCGGCTGCATAGCCGACGGCATGATTTATGTTGTTCGGCTCGGCTTCCGACGCCCGGCGGCAATATTCAAGCGACTTTGCCGGCTCGCTCACCCTGAACGCGGAACACATTCGGGCCAGCAACGCCGCATCCTTAGGATTTTTCTCAAGCCGCTTTTCTAGTTCGGGGCCGTTTTCGATCGTGCTTATAAGTATTCTATCACGCAGAACCAATACATCGGGCGGCGGTTCCGGTATCGAGTTTAGGATCGCCAGAGCGTCGCTTAACCTGCCGGAAGCGGCCAGAAGCCTTGCACGAAGAGCGATTACCGACGGATCGTTCGGCCGCGATGCCTCGAGGTTTTTAATCGCAATATCAGCCCCGCGGCTGTCACCTTCATTCAGAAGCGTTCCCGCCTTTGATATAAGTGCGAAGTGATTTTTCGGGTCGAGCTCCAACGCACGGCCAAAGCTCGTTCTGGCATTTGCATTTTCCCCGATCGCGGACTCGATCGCTCCTCTTGCGGCCCATGCGGATGCCGTGGGCTTTGCCTTGCTTGTGATCGTCACCAACCTTGCGAGAAGCTCACGGAGAACTTCGGGTTTTGCTCCGGTGTTCAATCGAAGCTCGGTCAGAGCGGACAATGCAAGAGTATTCTGGCCGTCGAGTGAAATTGCTTTTGTCAGGACCTTGTCCGCCTCGGCAAATTCTTTCTTGCCAACCAGGATGGAGCCCAGGTTAGCCATTGCAAGCGTCCAGTCCGGCCGAAGTTCGATCGCTCTTCGAAATGCTTTTTCTGCCTCATCCCCGCGGCCAAGTGACAAAAGTGCGTTCCCTAATTGATATTCGGCCTCCGGAAATTCGGCAAGCGACGCTATTGCCTTTTGATAAAGCCCGACCGCGGCCGCGAGTTCGCCTTTTTCGTGAGCGTCCTGCGCCTGGTTAAATAATTCTATCGCCGCCGCCGCCGTATCCTTTGATTCCTCGTCATCCTGAGCGGCTACGGAAACAAGAACCGCAAAGAATAATATTAAAGCGGCCGACATGGCGGCGACGCCAAGCGTACATCGGTTGTTTCTGGCTGCGATCATCCTATTGCGGTGAAACCTGTCCGAAGAAATTCAATCCTATCATCAGCCGGGCCGGTGTGCGAGGCACAACATGCCTATAATCGCGTAATTGTCACCGGCTTGGTTTGCTTCCACAACACCGCTACGATAACATTTCCACTTTGTGCTAAACGACTGCTCCGCAATCACTTTGTCGGGGCGTGATAGCAACCGCGAAAAAAGGCGGAAATTCAGGCCTTTTACTTTTTGCCGGTCGAAATGAATTTAGCCACACGCCGTTTGATGCGCGATATCAAAAGGGTGTTGGATTTACATTCTGCCGGACGCCGCAGGCAATGTTATTCACAAAGTTGGTTTCGGGTTTTTGGTGTTGAGATCCGGCCAGATTGCAAGAAATGTTCAATTAGAGACAAATTTGACTGATCACAAGAACGTAAAATTGGAGAAGTATAGCGATGGCAAATCCGATGGCCGATGAAATGCGGCGTTTCAAGGGCAGCGACGAGAAGAACCCTTTTGAGGCAATGAGCGAAAGGTTTGACCGTGCGGCCCAGCTATTGGGGCTCGATGCGGACCTTTACGCGGTGATGCGTGTTCCGAGTCGTGAAATAAAAGTTTATGTTCCCGTGCGAATGGACACCGGACATATACAGGTATTTGAAGGATTCAGGGTCCAGCACAATTTCGCGCGCGGGCCCGCGAAAGGCGGCATTCGATATGCTCCCGACGTCTCGCTTGACGAGGTGAAAGCTCTTTCGGCATGGATGACCTGGAAATGTGCGGTCGTTAATGTGCCGTTCGGCGGCGGAAAGGGCGGGATCATTTGTAACCCTCAGCAGATGTCGCTCGGAGAACTCGAGCGGCTGACTCGACGATACACTGCCGAGCTAATCGATTTTATCGGCCCGGACAAGGATGTGCCGGCACCGGATATGAACACCAACGAACAGACAATGGCGTGGATTATGGACACTTATTCCATGCATGCCCGCCATACCGTAACGGCGGTCGTTACCGGAAAGCCGGTTGCGATCGGCGGATCGCTTGGCCGGCGTGAAGCGACCGGCCGCGGAGTGCTGTTTTGTGTTAATGAAGCCATCAAAAAGTTTGGCCTGACACCCGAAACGACCTCGGTCGTTGTTCAGGGTTCGGGAAATGTCGGCGGTATCGGAGCACAACTAATGTATGACCAGGGTTATAAGGTTGTTGCTATATCTGATATCGGAAGCGGTATCTATAATGAAAAAGGCCTGGATATTCCGGCCGTACTCGCGTATCTTCAGAAGAACCGGACACTAGAGGATTACCCGGGGGCGGAGCAGGTGTCGAATAAAGACCTGCTTGAATTGCCCTGCGACGTTCTGGCGCCCTGTGCGACCGAGAACCAGATAACGTCGGAAAATGCTGACCGGATCAAGTGCAAGATCCTTGCCGAGGGTGCCAACGGCCCGACGACGCCAAAGGCCGACCAGATACTTCATGACAAGGGAATTTTCGTTATCCCTGACATACTTGCAAACGCTGGCGGCGTGACAGTTTCGTATTTTGAGTGGGTCCAGGACCGAATGGGCTATTTCTGGAGCGAAAGCCAGGTCAACGAGCGTCTCGAGGAAAAGATGGTCGCAAGTTTTAACGAATTGTCTAATTTTGCCGCAAAACATGAGGTTGACACGCGGACCGCGGCATATATGCTGGCGATCGACAGGGTCGCTTTCGATACCCGAATGAGGGGCATTTACGCGTGAAGAAAAATGACCTAATGTATTAAAAACACTTGATTTTGAGGTTTACTTACGTTAAGGTCTTAGAAAGGGAACAGCGGTGGTTTTACCGCAGCTAAATGCTGCCCCGCATTTTCCTATCTATTAGGAGAAGCTTTTTTGTGTATGCA
>Ga0138256_10004873_pt1 | contig 14240 bp, 11 predicted proteins | sample KNB2016incub_MG_FD_105486 | JGI IMG/M metagenome (GOLD analysis project Ga0138256, IMG submission 105486) | Active sludge microbial communities from wastewater in Klosterneuburg, Austria - KNB2014incub_MG | ecosystem: Engineered > WWTP > Activated sludge > Unclassified | place: Austria...
TAATCAGTTTTACTTCTCCGATATAGTTATGAAAGCGGAACAAATGATTCGCGTCGGCGACCTAATGGTAGCGGTGAATTTCAGCGACGACAGCTTTGAAGACGACACCACTAAAGAGGCGTCAAAAAACAATACTAAAATCGCAGTCAGTCAAATGCAACAAGGCAATATCCCAACCTATGATATCTTTACAGACGAAGGCGCGAGATATAAGACCATATCGACCGGTGATGAAATCGTTGGGGCTTCTGTAGTTGGCGACAACGACTTCATGGTATTTACAAAACAACAAGCAATACATTGTGAAATTCTTGACGCCGTAAGAGGCACAATTGCGGTTAGAGAAAGGTTTAACAACAAAGGCGCCGTTAGTAAAATCGCTATTGTAAATGCAAGACTCAGAGGTGAATTGCAGGGAACTTTTTGGGCAAGTGAAACAGGAATATATTATTTTTACAACAACGACCCCGTGAACATTTTGGAGAACGCATGGCTCAACGAATATCTCGCACTGGACTCCGCGGTAAAAGATGCAATTGTTGCCGGGTATAACCCCAAAAGAAATTTTGTTTATTTCGTTGTAGACGACAGAATATTTGTATATCACATGGGTTTGCGAAGTTGGAGAATTTATACATTTCCGGTAAGCCCGACATTCATGCACATCGCCGACAATGACGAGCAAATGTTTACCAACGGCAAAGCGCTCTTTCTCACAGAAGGATATGGAACGGAAAAATATCGCGACCTTGAAGGCAGTGCCGAAGAAGAACGCATAACATTTTCCATGACAAACGTATTGAATGAGGGCTTGTCGGCAATGCACAAAATCCCGATAGGGTTTGACTTGTCAAGCATCGAAGTTGAAACCGACGAACCCGGAAATCCGGTAAATATTCACGTCACAGTTGGTGCCGACTCCGCTACCGCAGAAGACATATATGACGAAGGTGTTGACATAGAAGGCAAGACAAGCCATACGCGACAGATAAAAACAAAACGAAGAACAAATTTTTTTAATTTCAAAATTGAGGATTATGACGATACCGCCTTGAATATAATTGCGCTTCGCATAAACGAAATAGTTGTGAAGACAAAACATACACAACGTAAAATCCAAAAAATCTAAAGTGCCCCAAACACTTAACAAGACAACAATGGACTCAATCTATCACAATGCAGGTCAAGTACTGAAATCATTTTGGTACGACAAATCGGCAAACAAAACACCTTGGACTTTGACTACATACAAAAAAAATCATGACGATATTAACGTAGAAACGTCTTATGTTACTATGTCATTGAAGTCACTAATAGCAATGATTATTGCTGTTGTGGGGTTTTCCGCAAGTCTATCTTTTATTGTATCTCAGTATTATTTTGGGATAGAGATACGCGAGTTGCAGAAAGATTTAGTTAAAGCAGAAGCCGAGGTAAGAGCGAGGAAGGTTATGGAACTCGACATTGACCACTTGCAAAAGCAATTAAATGATTTACAGAAAAAAATGAAGTAATGTTTTAAAATTAAATTTCATAATTTTGCTATGGAGGAAAAAATGAAAGTGCTTTTTGGCATGAACTACAAGACCACAATTACGGGAATCTTTACAGTAATTAGTTTGATTCCCGAAGCAATCCTTTATCTTGGCTTGGCGGAAATCCCGCAATGGCTGAGAATCGTTTCTCTATGTTGTGTTTTCTTGTCTTATCTCTATGGCGCATATCAAGCCAAGGATAAAGACGTAAGCGGAGTTGGACCCAATACATACCGACTGTGAGAACCGCTGTTGACCAAAAATATAATGTAAGAGATAGGGAAACCAACAAAGCCGTTGGTAATCTCGACCAATACAACAACGAAGTCAGGCAAAATCTTTTCGAAGTCAAGGAGTCGCCGGTTGTTTTCAGCCGTGCATTACCGCAGGGCAAAAGATTTATTGACAAAGACACCACCGGAAAACGAAGACTTTGCTTTCCGGTTGACGGCAAAATGATGTATGTGGCTTTAGTTGGTGACGCCGCAGAACTTGTTGACAACTATCTGTTGTATTTGCAGGTTCAGGAATTATCCGCCGATGTTTTCATTTTTGAAACAAGTGACGTCAACGACACCGCGCCGCCAACGAACACGCCTACAATTAACGACTTTCGGGTATGCCGAATAGAAACAGATAGTTTGACAACGGTTGCAGGGTACATGGAAACCATTACGTTAACGTCTAATCTCATTACTGTTGATTCAGTAATTGTGTGTAGTCCTGTTTGGGGCGGGACATATACGCAGGGATATCCGATTATATTAAAAGCAATTCCCGCCGCGGGGTCAGTAGCGATTGACATTATCAATCTTGGCGGACAAGCATTCTCCGCCGACCTCGACGGAACATTAAAATTCAGTGTGGTAATATTTTGAAGACTTTAATATTTATATTGTTGTTTGCCGGTTCCGTGTTTTCGCAATCCGCGAGAATACCTATTGGGCATTCCTTGCTTAGAGATACGGTGATTTCTACAAAACATTATTTTGAAATCACAACCGACTCCATGACGATATTCAGGAAACAAACATTGTTTAACAGCAACACTTATCTCCAAGGCGGGTTACTTTTGGAAAGAGGTTCTATGGACACAATAAGAATGGTAAGCAATAATTCATTGTGGATTAGAGGCGGTGGCGCCACTCCCGGCTACCTACAATTTGATTCCATAGGAAATTTCAAGTATTGGAAAAGCGCTACAAATTGGTGGTTTGTTTCTTCCGCAGGTGCGGCATTTTTTGCCGGTGGAGTTACGCAAAACGGCGCATTGCTTTTTCAGAACTATTTATATGGAACCACATTTACGGCGTCAACCAACACACCGGATTCCTTGCCTTGGAACCCAAGTTCGACAATTGGCGACATGAGATTCAAGAAAAACGGCACACACAACGAAACCGTTTATATCAAGGAATCAAGCAGTGGAGGTACGCTTTGGTCAGCAGTAAAGACTAACTCAGCAGACACCATGCCGTCGAACTCAGGTACGATTTCACTTCCAATGACGAGAAGCGTATATACTCTTACGCCGAGAGGGGATTGCACAATTAACGCCACCAACGGACAGGCGGGAAACATTGTGGCTTTGATTATAACTACAACCGGCACCACAAGTTGGACACTTACGTTCAACACAAACTACAAGACAACTGGCACACTTGTAACCGGAGTTGTATCGGGAAAAGTATTAACAATAACCTTTGCTTGTTCTGCAGATAACGCGACATGGGTAGAATTGGCGAGAACAACAGCGATGTAATGAATCCAAAAAACACAAGACCCGCGAAAGCCGTAATAGGCAAAGCACCAAAGCCGTCAAGAAAGCCCCAAGATTTGGCTATGTTGACATTGAGGCAAAAATCAGAAATGCAGAGAAGAATAAAAAAACAAAGGGAAAGAAATTTCCCTAAAACCAAAAACTAAACGAAAGGATTGAAATGCCCACAGAAACAAGACTCGGCAGCTTGGAAGTAACACACGATACCAACACCTCGTATCACGATTTCGGGTTTGGTACCGACGCAACAAATGGATATGACAGCGCATTCGGCGAACAGATTCTACCGCCGTTGCCACCAAGCGGTGCGTTTGACGCAAGGTTTGTAGCCAATGGCGAAGCCACGTTCTCCGACGGAAGCGTGAACGACGTCAGAAGTTATGCCTTGTTTGGCTCGGAAACAATCAAACACACACTCAACGTGCAATGGAGTGATTCCGAGGAAAACGGAGAACTTACGTTCAACATTCCAAGCGACTGTACGCTAACAGTAAAAGATGCGGCAACAGACGGAGAAGTATTAGACGAGAAAATTGTTGGAAGCGAAACCACGGTTTTGCAGATTCCAATAACGAACCTCGGGCTTACGTCGTTCAACATCTATTTCAGCGCTTCATAACACCGGGGGCTAAATGCCCCCAATTTTTTAACAACAAACAAAATCACAATGGCAAAACCAAAGCAAGGCAAAGCAAAAAGGCATGTGGCTTCGGCAGGTCCGGTCACACAAAAAAAAAGAGTTACGTCAGACGATATAATGTCCGCGGACCAATACCGACAAGATACTCGTATGTACTCTCAGTATGGTAACAAAACATACGACGTATCAACAACCGCGGAAGACAGAAAACGCCTTATGAGAGAGGATTACGACGACGCCTACAAAAGTCTTAACTCTCCCGGCAAGAAAAGAACGACGACACCAAAGTCGGCACCAAAAAAGAAGAAAAAGACTCCCGCAAATTACGACATACTATACAGGAGGTTCTGATGAACTCAAAGAAAAAATTTCACGAGGCGGTTTCTAAAAAGAGAGCAATGCACTCCACTCTTTACAACCCCAAGATATTTCAAAGCAGGGCTGATAAGAAACCGCCAAAGGAAAGACCGGCGTTTAACGACACTCCAGACCAAGTATTAAACCCCTATATCTTGCAGGGCAGAATTACAGACAAGAAACCCCGCAATGAACTAAAAACTATAAGGGCAAAATAATGGCAGGTGAACGAAGCAAAACAATTGTCAATCGCATAAGAGAGCGACTCAGTGACGAAGCCGGGGTCAAAGTAAATAACAACAGAGTTATTTATGAGCAACTCAATGACGCCCAACGTACACTACTGATTGACAACGTAAATCTCAAAGCAACAATTGAATACCCTCTTGTCGTGGCTCAGTCAGAGTACGTTCTCGACGCCACGGTATACAAAGTTGTAGCCGTGAGATTTAGTGAAAACATTGACACCGACATAACCATTACACCGGGATTGATTACGCTATCCAACACCGACAATATATCGGGTAGCGAAGTCATGGAGGTCGATGTATTCCTGAAACAAAGCGTTACCGGCAAAGACGATATCAGCGAAATCAACGACCCATTGTTGTCGGCAGATTACAACGGCATACTTGTCGACATGGTGTTATCGCAATACCGCGATGCCAAGCAAGGATTCAAAACATTGGAAGCCGTGGTGGAAGAAGCCCGGCGTGTTTCATTGGCACTTTTAAACCCAAATCGAGTTTACAGAAAAAACCCACTAAGGAGAATCTTTTGAAAATACTAAACCTTATAGCGTCGCTGATTTTAACGGCGTTATGTTTTATCGGCAACGACGGACCACTTGTCCTTGCTTTTGCCCCATGGATTCTTCCCGCCGCACTTGGCGCACTCGGAGGTGTGGCAAACCTCTTTGGTGACGACGAAGATTATTGGACCGCAGACAGTCTTAAACAGAAAAGCGGTTACAAAGCCCCGGACTACATGAAAATGAAACTCAACTTGGCAAGAGATTTGGGCGGGATAAGAAAGGAAAGACGAGCAAACGAACAAGCAAAGTCTATGCAGTACAGTGGCGAAGCCGTGGCACCAAGCTATCAAAACGAGGAAGACCTTAGTTACGCATTACAACGTGGCTATGGCAACGTCGACGCCATGGAAGAACAGGAAACTCAGAGAATCAACGATATGGTAATGAGGGCAAATATAAACATTGGACCCGACGGAAGCGATAATTGGTTTTCTGAATTTCTTGGTGGCGGACTCGCGGGTGCAAATATCGGGCTCGAGATGAATAACCTCTTGGGCGCCGGTGGTAAAGACAATCCCGACGACCCCGACACCAAAGATAAAACCAATACAGACCCAAATGCACCAAAGAATAATCCACAAACTAACTTCCCCGACATGAAAGACGTGCCGAAAGATTGGCAGGGATTATTTGACTCCAAGCCAGACGGCGGCATATTTCCAAGCGGTGTCGATTACAGTCCCAAAGGACCGTGGAATCCCTATGACTATATGTTTTGGCTAAAGGGTTACAACCACAACACAAGAAAAAAGTAAATAATGGGTGATTTCGTAAAGGCGTTACGCGACAACGCCGGATTACTTCAAGAGTTTTTTGGCAGACTTGACGACATAAGGGCAAGTAATACCTATGACGAATATGTTGCCGAACTCAAAGATGAAGAACAGAGAAAATTGGCAAACATAAGATTTCTCGGCTTGGCGAAAAGAGTTCGCGACACCCCTTTCAGTCTTGACGACGACGTATTATACAATACCACAGAAGAAGCCGATTACAGCAACGCCACGGTGTATGGAAGCAATGCTTACAAAGAGTATAGCACATATCTTAACTCATTCACCGAAGACGATATTAAAAATAATCCAACACAGATACAAAAGTTTGACGACTTCGTAAAGGGCAATGCCGACTACAAAACCGAACTGAAAAATCTTGGCATTATCTCAGACAAGAAGACATTGAAATCTCCGGAAGAAATCAAGAAGTATCAATACGAACAAGCGAAGCTAACTCCGGAAGAAATATCATTTTTTGAATCGTACAAGCCCGAAGACATACAGCAACATAATTACGACCTTTCGAAACTCGCGCCCAACTACACAAAGCTGATTTCAAAAGGCGAGAAACAAGATGAATTTGCGAAACTATATCTGAACAAAGTCGAGGGCTTGGGAATAGAAGACCAACCGGGTCCACAGTGGAAAACCCACATCGACCCCAAGAGTGGAAACCTTGTTTATTACGACGAGAATCAGCCATGGAATATGAGGGTTTCGAAATACGCAGATACCCAAAGTCAGACAAAACCGTATTCATTTGGCGCCGACGAACAGATTGTAGAGTATACCGACGAAACCGGTGCAACAAAATATGGTATATTCAGACCGGACCCAAGCCGTGCCGATTATGGATTGAAGGGTTGGAAGTATACCGGCGTTGACGCCACTCCGGACCAAGTTGATAAATTTTTGAAACAAGGCAAGTATCAGGTAAAAGGTCCGGGCAAAAAAGGCGGACCAAGAGGGATAGGCGGACCAAGAGCAATTAACAAAAGAACTCCTGCAGAACTCGCGGCAATGAAACCCGAAGACTTGGCGACGATGAACTTAGACCAACTACAAGACCTTTATGCCAATCAGGCATTGTTGTCACCGGAAACCGCGGCGGCTCTTGCGCTATTATTGAAGCAAGAAAATCTTGGTGACAAACCCACACTTCCGGGGCAACAAACAGACAGCTCGAAAGCCGGGAATCCATTATTGGAATCCAACCTCAATGGTGTGGAAAGAGCAGATTCCGAAACATCAGGCATGACAGAATATCTCCAAAGATATACCGGATTTGGAAAAACAATCAACGAAGACCTTGAACAAGACATTGCTACTCCCGGTATTGAACAACCCGGAGATTATGCCGTTGGCGACACCGTAAAACAATACTATGAAACTATTGACGACTACATCAACAAAATGAGTGGCGCCAATGTTGACATTCTTAACGGCTACAATGAGTTCTACCGTTGGCTTGGCGGACTCTACAATTCCGGATTACCGCAGGGATATATTGACGACATCTACAATTATGGCAATGAACAAATTGCCCCATATTACGAAACCTTAGTCCAACAGGGCTTACTTGGTCGCAAATGAGTGATAAACCAAAAATTCCGTTACCCGATTACACAAAGCTAACATCGGGTTCAGCCGACAGCAGACCACGAAACCGCGCACCCAATAGGTATGAAGTCGAAGGCATAAGAAGCACTGACGTCGCACAAGACTACCGCATCTTAAAGGTTGCCGAAGACGTTATGGCGAAGCGAAGGAAATATAATATTCCCGACAACAGCGCTATCCCCGATACCGAAATTGTCGACCGCAACCTCGAAACTCCGGAAGCCAAAAGGGAATTGGTGAATAAGTTCTATGTGGTCAATCCCGAAGTTGGTTCCATACCAAAAAAGGTAGTGAACGAATGGAGAAACGAACTTGGCTTACTTAATAGCGACGAGCAAATTGCGAACTTTACTCCCGACGAATACAGCCACATGATTAACCGCGTCGAGAATGCACAACAAGACCTCGTTGACAGACAGAAAGCAGAAGAAGAAAAGTTAAGGAAGGAATACGAAGGCGTAAAGCAATACAACGACCTCAATACAAAACTTGGTAAAGCCGCAACGGTTATTGGCGAAACTCCGGTTGAAACTCCATTCGGTCAACAGAGTCCTTTAAATTTCCGCCCAAAAGAAAAGACGTTTTGGGATTACGCCGTCAACCGGAACGAAGACGTGATGAAAGATATGTCCATTGCTACCATGCACCCCGCAACGGTGACGCCGGAGAACATGAAATCGTTTCTACAAGCGGTCCCAAGAGGGCTGAGAGAAGCCACGTTCATTCCGTTTATGTTAAGGTCATGGCAACAAGGGCTTAACAAAATTCAGGGCGCAGAAGGCATTGACGACACCGGTGGGCTAAGTGGGATTCAGTTGGGTCAGGAAAACTTTAACAAACCCGAAGCCACGGATTGGATAAGAATTAAATCCGGACTTCGAACAGCCGGGCACATTATTCTCAACACCATTGAGGGCTTGACGTCAACAAGTCAAGAAACGGCGTCAACACTTACCGGCAGAGAACCGCTGATAGAAAATTTCCTCGGCAAGAAAATCGGGGATTGGGCAAACGATACCAAGAAAGCGTTAGACCAATGGTCCGAAGTCGAAGACGTTAAAAGAGATTTTGCCATAGATTTTTTCGAAAGTCTGGGTTCCATGATGGGCTTCGTTGCAATCAATAGAGTAATCCCCGGCGGACCGCGTACCAAAGCTATTGGCACCGCAGTTGTAGGCGCTATGGCAAATGGACAATCGGCTTTTGAGGAAACTCTTAAAAAGACAAAAGACCCATATAAAGCCGCTATTAGTTTTTGGGTTAACGCCGCCATTGGTACCACAGAAGCTATTCCAATTGCGAATATGTTTGAACGCCTCAACAAAATGACCGGTGGCAAGTTTATCCGCAATTTGTTGACACAAATGGGAGTCCAATACTTTGAGGAACAAACACAAGAAGGATTCCAAGGATTTACCGGAAGCGTTGTTGACCAATTACTTACTCAGCCCGACAGCAAGTTATCGGAAATCTTTAGTCAGGCATTCAAAGACGCAGAGTATCAGGCATTCCTTGGTGGAATAACCGGTGGCGTCACAGCCGCCGTTGGCACCACGGCTCAGACCGGCATGAATAATGTCAGAATGGGTAAGCCATTGACAGCAGAAGAACAACAAAAGTTTAAAGAGTATTCCGAGTATAAAAGCTCAATGTATCAACCAACGGAACCCAATGAAGAAATTTATCAAGACCCTGTTCCCGGTACAGACATTAATGAATTGGGTCAACGCCTTAGTAAAGCCGTGGTTGAGTACGGCGAATCTCGAGATGAAAAACAGAGGGAACAAAAACGTCAGGAGATACAAGACCTTCAAGGTGAAATTCAAAGGGTCAAAACAGTAGGCAATAAACCTACAAGACGTCAGACCGCAGAAGTTCCGGAAACCCGAATTATGACAGCCGAAGACCTTGACGACGACTTTAATAATCGCGACGTCAATCAACCCATGCCTTTAGAACCCAAGGGTACAGTAAAGGAAACCGTTGGCAGTGATGTCATAAACAGAAATCGAATCAAGGTTTCTCAGCACAACCTCGACTTAGCAAAGAAGACCGGCAACAACGAATATCTTGGTGACGAATATGTAGATACCGGTTTCAAGTCTATCAAAGGGCAGTACAAAAAATTGGTGAAGGAAATCGGCGCACCTAAGAAACAAATCGGCACAGCGACGACACAAGAAACCCCGGCGACGACACAAGAAACCTCGGCAACAAAGCAACCGCCAACTCTTATAAAAGCAAAGAAATCAATCAAGCCCGACGGCAAAGCATACCAAAAGACTTATCCGGAGTGGCAGAACGAAAGACAGAAGCAAATCGAAGACGCCGTTGGTAAAAGCGTTTATGACATAGCAAGACAAAATGTGATTAAGTCAGGACAGAAGCCGACGACGGATAACATAGAAAACGAATACGACAACATCGTTGGCACCTATGAACAATACGAAGAAGAAAAGCAGAACAGCTTCAAAGACGCAAGGGAAAAAGGCGAAGTCGTTATAGAAGAACCTCCGGTTGAAATCCCGCCGGAACAACAGCCACCAACGGATATACCGCCAACAGCTACACCGCCGGGAGAAAAGCCACCGCCTCAGAAGCCAAAGCCGTTCTATCAGGCAAAGGTAAGAAATGCGTTACCGAGGTTCAAAGACGACCCGACGTACAATACCGCAATGGACACCGACGGCAGTGGTCCGGCGACGATAAAGGTACATCGCAATCAAGACATGACGTTTTCTTCGAGCTTTGGATTCACTATACCCGGCAAAGGCGTATTTGTTCGACTTTGGGACACAGAGAATACACATAAGACTCCACAAGAAGCATTTCAGGCGGCGTTAGACGATATATTGCGCCAAGTCGAAGGCGCACAGACACCTAAGAAGCCGAAGAAAGGCGAGAAACCAACAGAAGAACCGCCGCAAAAAGGTGAGAAACCAACGGAAGAACCGCCGCAAAAAGGTGAGAAACCAACGGAAACGCCACCATGGGAAACTCCGGAACTCGACCCCGAAACAGCGACGGTTGAAGAAATTGCCAAAGCAGTAAAGACTGGCTTCCAAAAATTTGCCAAAGCCCTTGAAGTCAGTTCGGACTTAGAGGCGTTGGTAGAAAATAACGGCAGTTATCAGGACTTAGTTTCTTCAAATGAACAATCTTATGATTTCAGTTCCGCAATGTCAACGGCGGAACAACGCAGAACAATTCTTAACAAAGAACACAAGGGAATAAAAGTCAGAGGCGTTACTGAGGAACAACAGGCAAGAAAGAAAGCCCTTGAAGCCGAGATTTTTGCCTTGGATAAAATTATTCAAAAATATTCCTCACTTGCATTTGAGGCAAGGATAGAAGAACAAGAGGCATGGCGTGAATATTTTGCCAAGCGACTTTTGGAAATCACCGGCGAGGTAAATGAAGACGAAGTAGAGAATATAGTTCAGGACTTCAATACGTTGTTGGACAGAGCTTATGCCGAAATGTTTTGGGACAGCAGTGCCAAAGACGTTATAGACGAAGCCCTTGGGGTTGTAAAGCCCGAAGCCGAACCCAAGAAGGAAGATAAGAAACCGAAGAAGGAAGGCAAGAAGCCAAAGCCCGAGCCCGAACCAACTCCGGAACCCGAACCCGAACCAAAGATACCGCTTACCGACAAAGACGGCAATCCACCGGTTGACGGCAAGTTCAATACGGAATTAGATGCGGTAAGCCGATACAAATTTGAAGAAACCGAAGACGGCACCGGCGACGTCACTATTTTAACCCTTGAACTCAATAATGGCAAATTCATTGCTACACATGGCTATTATTTTGACAAAGAATCAGGCACAGTTGAAGCAACGTCAGACCTCGCGGCAACCAACAAGCAATATGACAGCGAAGACGAAGCTATCTTAGCGGAACTCCTTGCACTTAATATCGGCAAAGCCAAAGAAGAAATACCGCAACAAACCAAAAACAAACTTTCGGATTACGCGGCGAAGCTGAGAATAAGGATAAAAAATTCCGGCGTCAATGTTGACAGCTTCGAAGAAAAAGAACGTCAGCAGGGCTACCGTATATCTTCAACCGGCGAAAAAGTATTCAGGAATAACTCACAAGACGTCGGTACTCCGATTCTTTTAGGGAATAATACCAAGACTAAATTTTCGAGAAAAGATTCCGAAGAAGGCAAGTATGCCATTGTCAAAGTCGAAGACGTCGAACCCACGCATGGATTCAAAGGCGAACCCAATGATAAAAATTTTATCAGAGAAGGACAGCCACGCCCAAGAGATAACGATTTAGTTTCATACGAAGAAGACGCAAAGAATCTCGACGTCAAGACGTTGGGACCAAACACTATTGCATATCACGGTGCACCTAACGTCAACACAAGGTTGGAATCATTTCAGGGCACCGGAAGAATAAACAGAATACGGCTTTACTTTTTCCGCAACAACGGCAAAGACCCGCGAGGTTATATTGACTACTTGAAGTCAGATGCAGTTGTCGCCGAAACCGGTATTACTCCGGAACAAATTGACGACTTCGTTGCAAAGAACGGACCCGGTATAATTTTGGTAAGGTTATACAATGTAGGCGACCAAAGAGCTATTGAGTTGGGCAAACATAAGGCGTCAGACCTTGAAGACGCCGACGACGTATTGGTACCGATTAGTCTTGCCAACTTAGACCTCAACAAATCTGCAGAGATAAAAGAAATCGGAAGACTATTGGCTCAGACCTATATGGCAGACGAAAAGATTACTTTCCGTGAAGTCATTAGGAAGAAAGCCAATATGATTATTGATATGTTTGTCGCCGCCGGAGTCATTGACCCTAAGAATCAATCGAAGTATTTCCAAGGCGGTGCCATAACCCCGGCAGGTATTACCAATATCGTTGAAGCATTTAAGACCACGCTACTGATAGGCGGAAGCCCACAGTTGCCGGTGCTTTGGAAGAAAGTCGTAAACACCGACCTCGAAGAAGCACTGTTAAAAGCATTGCCATATATCTACGACGTGCCGAAAGTGGCGTCGCTAATGCCCGAGATTCAGAACGCGATTCTCGCCATGGCGGAATACAAGTCATTCAAAGAAGCCAACCCGACACAACCTTTTGGTGCCTATTCGTCAGCGGTGTCCATGTTTACCGGACAAGCGCCGGAAGACATTTTTACGCCGGTGGAATTAAAACTTGCTCAACTCTTTGCCGAGTATAAAAAGAGTGCGGAGATAGTGGATTTCTTTGAGCAATATAATACATTGGTGAATGGACAAGACCCGGATTTCTTTACCAATCCCGAAGGCGTTCCCGTTCACACAAGAGAAGAAGCATTAAAAAAACTTGGATATGAAAAAACTGAGCAAGGACAAAGACCTACAAAAAGCGTTGTTCCAACTCCAGAAGAAACGCAAACGCCCGAACCGGAACCCGAAAAAACAGTTCCTCGACCTACTCAAGACGGTAATGGTGGACAGAGCGATGTCGAACCTAAACAAGGGCAAGGAAAAGAAGAACAAGCAACGTACCTTGGCAGAAAAATACCTCGGATAAAATTTGACGCCTTTGATACGCCGGAATCAGAGAATGGTGGCGACCCCTATTTTGAGCCATTTGTAACTATTACCGACGGCAAAGAATCAAAGTCATTGGGCTATTTTATTGACTTCTATATTTTCCAATTGGAGAATGGCAAGTTTGTCCACAGTTCACGATATAGGGAAAACCTTACCGTAAGCGAACAACCGGTAACAGTAAGGACTACCAAGCATGACGGATTAGTTAAAAGGCAAAGACTAACACCTAAGTCAAAACAATACAATACTCCGGAAGAAGCGATGTTGTCGGCAATATATTATGTCGAAACCGCGGCTTATGGTTACAACCAAGTCGTCTTGGAGAGCGAGAACTACCAACGATTCAAAGATGAAGTCTATGATAAGAAACCAACAGCGGAACAGCCCAAGGCAGAGCAACCCAAAGCCGAAGAACCAACAGCGGAACAGCCCAAAGCTGAACAGCCCAAGGACAAGCCCGATACGTTTAAGTTCACGTCAAAAGATGTTGACGACACCAAGAAAGACATTGACGACTTACTGAAAAAATTCAACAAGCCCGGCGACAAACTAAGTGCGTCATTGATTCCCGGACTTGATAACGACAAACTTGAAATCGCGACAGAGATAGTTGGCAAATTTGTCAAGTTGGGCTACTACACGCTCAGAGATGTGACGAAAGAAATTCTCCGACGCGGGTTAGAGCAATTATTGCCATACGTTAAAGCCGCGTATTCCAACTTTAGAAACCGTGGCGGTTACAGTATCGCCATACAAAATTCATTAGACAATGAAGACAAAATCAACTCCACAAACCTCGATACCATTATCGCCGAGTACGAGGAACGAATTAGACAAAAGGAAGAAGCTCAACGACAACGAGATATGGGCGGACCTCCCGATTATTTCACAATTGGAGGAAAGAGCTTTGGAGAACGACCGACTTTACGATACTCTGACGAAGCAGATTTACCCGAAGTTAAAAGAGAATTTGTTGTAAGAGAAAAGTACGGCGACGACCTCGACGAACACCAAAGGTATGCAGTCAATGTGATGATGCAGAGATACGTCAATGGCGGCAAAGCATTTATCCTCGGCGACGGACCCGGCGTTGGAAAGACAAGAGAGGAACTCGCTCTTGCTCAAGCATATCTCGACCACTTTGGCAAAGACAA
>Ga0138256_10004874_pt1 | contig 14238 bp, 9 predicted proteins | sample KNB2016incub_MG_FD_105486 | JGI IMG/M metagenome (GOLD analysis project Ga0138256, IMG submission 105486) | Active sludge microbial communities from wastewater in Klosterneuburg, Austria - KNB2014incub_MG | ecosystem: Engineered > WWTP > Activated sludge > Unclassified | place: Austria...
GGCGGATATGTTACATTTGAATCTGTCGGAACAGGATTATAATCTGCTAGGGTGAGTTTTTTGGTACATTGTGAAAAATGTTAGCTTTCTTGTTCGGCATATACAACGAAATTGACCGCCTAAAGGAGCGTTCACTTAGGGATTGAACAAAAACCAAGTGAACAGCTTCAAGCGTTGGCAAAAAGAGACCAGTCACCATTAAGCATATTGAAGTGCACCCCAATTGTTGGACGAAAAAAGTTCAATAATTTGGAGGTGCACTTTTATATGGCAAAATACAGTCATGAAACCCGTATGGCAGTTGTAATGGCAATTGCATCAGGAGGGAATATCAAAGGAAGCGCCAGACAATATGATGTCGGGCGTAATCTGGCTAGAAAATGGTATAGAGCCTATGTTGCAGGAGGCGTAGAACAGGTCCTGAACACTAAACGACACTATTCGCGTGATTTTAAGCTTCAAGCTATTGAATATCGCTGGCAAAATAAGTTATCATATCCTCAAGCAGTAGCTGCGTTAGGAATATCTTCTGAAGGTCTACTCTATGCTTGGGAAAAGATTTATCTGGAACAGGGTATAGAGGGACTTCAAGATACAAGGAAAGGCAGGCCTCCGAAAGTGCCCGAATCGAAGAAACCAAAAAAAGACAAGAAACCTTTAACCCGTGAGCAGGAGCTTGAAACAGAGATTGCCAGACTCCGTATGGAGAATGATTACCTAAAAAAATTGAACGCCTTATTTGCCAAACGGGAAAAGTCCGAAAAGAAGAAAAAGTAATGGTTGTATCAGAACTAAGGCGTAACTATCCATTGGCAGCGCTTCTGAAACTCGCAGGACTCCCCAGAAGCACATATTACTACATCCTTAGCCATATGAATAGAACTGAAAAGCACTCCAGCTTACGGGCGGAAATACATTCGATTTGTGGAGAGAACTTTGGTCGCTACGGATATCGACGAGTAACAATGGAACTTCACAAACGTGGGATTTTAGCTAACCACAAGGTGGTCATGAAGCTCATGAAACAGGAACACTTAACCTGCATGGTTCGCATGAAGAAATATCGCTCATATCGAGGTAAAGTAGGTAAGATAGCTTCAAATCTTATTCAACGCGATTTTACGGCTACTGCTCCCAACCAGAAATGGACAACAGACATTACAGAGTTCAGCCTATTTGGCCATAAGTTATACTTGTCACCAATTCTGGACATGTATAATGGCGAGATCGTAAGCTACAAAATATCAGATCGTCCCATACTTAAACAAGTCACTGATATGGTGGAAGCTGCTTTTGCCTTAATACCTGATGGAACAAACCTGATTTTTCATTCGGACCAAGGATGGCAGTATCAGCACATAACTTACCAGAAAATGCTTCAGGATAAAGGTATTCGACAAAGTATGTCCCGAAAAGGTAACTGCCTGGATAACAGCATAATGGAAAACTTCTTCGGGTTACTCAAATCTGAACTGCTATATTTACAACACTTTGAGTCGCTAGAAAACTTCAAGCATGATCTTGAAGAATATATAGATTATTATAACAACAGACGAATCAAGGCAAAACTAAAAGGAATGAGTCCGGTTGAATTCCGAACTCATTCCTCGGTAGCTGCCTGATTTATGTCCAACAATTGGGGTGCTGAACATATATGCTTGATGTGGCTGGTTTCTTTTAATATGAGCAGGTTGATTGATTTCACGGATTCATATTCCTTATCAAAGCTTTCTTAAAAGTGGGCATTTCGATAATTGTTTATACATCATTTCCTATAAGAACATCGATAAATCTGTGAACCCTAAATTTTTGTTTAATATACTGGACCCGGTTTAATTCTTTTTGTAATCGATCAAAAACAAATGAGGTTAAACTAGAAACGATTATTATTGATTTTTTTAGAGAAATTCAACACATAATTTATTGCCAACCAGGTGTCAATTTTCCATATAAAGCATACCTTGCGTTACTGAACTCATATGAACATGTAATAAGGGTGATAATCTTATCATCTGGATTTATAATTGTATCGGATTCAAAGGTTGATTTCTTTTTAATGGAATCAGCATAGCTTTGGAAATCATGATCATCTTTAAAATCGAATTGAACAGAATCATAATTTCCATCAACAACAATTCCTGCAAACAGCTCAATAGTAAATTTACCAACAGGAGTATAAAGCAGCATGGTTGGGAAGCTGTCGTAATACCATTGATCTTTGTACTTTGTTAAGGAAGAAAACATGGAACCATCTTTCATGTTGTGTCCGTATATAATTGTGTTTTTATCTGAAAAATCGCTATGATTACGATAATCCATAAATATAGAACCCAGTTTGTTGCTCTCACCAGTAAACAGATGATGAAGATAGAAATCGTTGTCTTTTCCCCACACCACGGGATAGTCGATTTCCGTACCTTTAGCGGCAAGCCATCCCACCACATCCGGATTGATTCTTTCCAGAGAAGTGAAGTCGACTCCATTGATATGTTGCTCTTGCTTTTCTTCTGACGATTCCCCGATCAATCGAAGTTGCTGATAGGCGGCATCGCCTATTGCATATTCCCGACTGTCTGAAAACAAGATAATAACTGAGCTCAAAATCCCCACTGCACAAAGCACCATAGATATTTGCAGTATCAATCGCAGACGAGATCTCTCGAGTTTTTTCATCCTGTTCTCCCTTCTGTTCGAAAGACCCGGCAGCATGATTTATATTGCCTGCTGCCGGGTCTTTGTCTGATTATCTCCGGTGGCCCTGTATGAAGTGCTTTTTACGCAATGCAGAATCAAGGATGTAAAGAACTATAAACGCTATGGAGAAAAAGAGTAGCCAAAACTTTGTAAAATCATTGGTCTGATTGTCTCCTGTTTTAGGCATACCGTCATCTCCAATGTTGGAATTGCCTTGTGGTACACTACCATCGCCAAGATTCTCGCCTGGAGTGACTGGGGTACCATTAATATTGCCATGGTTGTTCGTAAACGTGGCTGTTTGAAGCATACCAGTAGCGATGGTGCCGGTAGCTCCTGTGCTAGTGGCGGTATATCCAGCGTCGGTATAATCGACCTCTGTAACAGCATATTGAGTGCCTATAGGCAATCCGGTGATTGTGATACTCTCACCGTCTGCAAGTGAAATGGTACCGCCGCTGCGAATGGTTCCTATAGCTACTCCGCTGTAAGGATATACGTCAGGTGCTCCGATGAATGTAACGGTAAAGTCAAATTTTTTAGCAAGATCGGCACCTTGGCCAGTAACATTTTTATTGATGATCAGACTTCCTGATGAAATCGGCTTTATTGTATTGGTAAAAGCGGCAACGTGATTTTGGGAGGAATAAATCGTGCCTGTGCTTCCTGCACTCTCAACAGAGTAACCCACGGCAGTCTTTTCTTCTTCTTTTACCTGGTATGCTGTACCAGCTGGCAGTCCAGTTATAGTAATACTTTGGCCATGCGCGATGGAAACTGTATCCCCGCTCTTAATTATTCCGTTGGGTATACCATTTCCAGTGTATTGATAAGAGCCGGTTGCACCACTGAAGGTTACCGTGAACAAAAACTTCTGTGTTCTGTCAGCACTTATCCCAGAAACCGTTTTGCTAATGGTCAAATTTCCGGTATCAGGCGATGAACTCGATCTGTTTTTCGTATTTGTGAAAGCCGCCGTTTTCGTGTTATCGGTCAATATGCTTCCGGCCTCGCCAGTGCTGGTCTTAGTGTATCCATCACCAGCATAATCGGCTTCGGTCACTGAATAGGTAGCTTCCGCCGGAAGACCTGTGATGGTGATGCTCTGACCATGGGCAAGGGAGAACGTGTCCCCACTTTTAATTATTCCATCCTTGACTCCATTGCCTGTATAGGAATAGGCTCTGTCTGCGCCGTTGCCATTCAGTGTCAGGGTGAAGTCGAATTTCTTATCAAAATCTCCGGCATTGCCGGCCACTGTTTTGCTGATGGTCAGATTTCCAACCGTCCTTATATTTGTAAATGAAGCTGTCTGCGTCTCATCAGCAACAATACTGCCAGTCGCACCGGTGCTAGCTGTAGTGTATCCATCATCAGCATAATCGGCTTCGGCCACTGAATAGGTCGCTCCCGCCGGAAGACCTGTGATGGTGATGCTCTGACCATGGGTGAGGGAAATCGTATCTCCGCTTGTGATGGTGCCGCCTGTCAAGCCATGTCCGATATAGCTATAGGTGCCGGTTGCACCACCCAATGTTAACGTAAAATCAAAGGCCTTTGTGGTATCGGCACCGTTGCCGGTCGCCGTTTTACTGATGGTAAGATTACCGGCAGTACCTTCTATATAATTCTGAACAATGATTGTATTGGCGTTCGCTCCGGTCTTTCCGTCAATGGAAGCGGTAACCGTTGAACCGTTGGTCGCAACCACCAGGGAATGATCCACGCCTTCCAGCTTATAGCCTGCAGGAGCTGCCGTCTCCCGAAGGATGTATTTTCCATCAGGGATCACCTTCAACTTGACGGTGCCGTTGATTCCAGTAATCCCTTTCTTGATGACAGTTGTGCCATCCAAGGCATAGAGTGTGAATTCTGCTCCGGCAAGAGGGCTTTGTCCATTGGTCTTCGTAATGGTGATCCAGCCATTTTTCAGCAAGCTGGCACTGCCATCCGAGGCAGATATGAGATAAACCTTCGAGGTTTCCTCCAGATCAGTATCTGCGCCAATCAGAAGCACTTTGTTCGAAATAGTTCCCGGCTCGCCAGTGATATCGGTAAGATAACTGAAGCGGTAAGCTTTCTGGTTATCGGGGAAGATAAAACTCAGCACCCGCGTTGCGTTATTGTAGCTCAAGTTCGTCCCCGGCACCAGGTCAACAGAATTTCCAAGGGTGTGGCTTCCATCTGCATTGAGTGTCAATTCATAAACTGAAATATTACCAGGAATTATTAGATTGCCGCTTGCGTCTGTGCGAAGATCTATGCCCAACGGTATTTGATCTTCCAGCTTCTCTCCTGTCTGACCAATATCGTACGGCTTGTACTCCACTGTCCAGAGTAATTCACCCGCTTTGGGCTGAGTGGTGCTTTTTTCCAGGATTTGGCTGATGATAGTCACATCCTGGTAATGGTTAACCCCGGTGGTCCAGTTCTCTGTCTTTAAAGACACATTGTTCCGTACAGTTGTAGTCTCATTGGAATCAAAATATGCGGCAGCGGTTTCGCTGGTTGGCTTTGCTTTAACTAAAATCACATAGGGTTTGTCCAACGTTGTAAAGGTAAAGGTCGCTGTACCGTCCATGCTGAAATCTTCAACAAGACCCAGGACCGTATCCGGCGTGGTATCTGTCGCCGATACAGTTGAACCGGATCCCGTCCCCTCAAATATCAGGTGCTTTAAGCCCGGAACGATGTCGATAAACTCCCATCCTGCCGGCAGGGTATCGGTAAGGGTCGCTGCTCCTAGCGTTAGCCCCGCGGCGTTTGTTGCATTTGTCAAATTGATTCCATCAGCGTTAACGTTTAAACGGAAGATCACCGACTTATCTTGATAGTCAAAGCCTTCCGACACGGTGCTTGTCCTTTGTGTGTTTACTCCAGCCGCAGGATCGGGCATTGCTTCCCGCTTCAGCATTTCCTTGCGCAGCATTCTGTTTGTATAACTAACGCTACCTGTGGCTGCGTTCAGCCTTGAACTGGCGCTGAAGAGGGTTGCTGTGTTCCTTAAGGTCGATGTTGTGTTGCCGGCGAAGATGTTGGGATTCAGTACCTGGCTGTCAAAGCTGAAGACGTTTGTAGCGCTGGTCGACAACCCTGTAATTTCCAACAAATCTGCAACACGGACGCCACCCTGCAAAATAGGTATTACGCTCACTGTGTACGATCCGGAAAAGTTTCCGGCGTATTTTTGTCCGTATTGCGGTGTCAGATTGGAGTTTAAAACGTCGGCGGGAATACCGGAAACAGTTGACAAGGTAATGCTGTTCCCATAGACAAGAAGATCATATACCTTTAATTCGGGAATACTTTGTCCTCTTGTATCCACATTGACAGTCCAGCGGACTTTTTGGTTTAAGGGGTTCGCCACACCTGATTTTGAAATGGCGTTGTATCCGACACCCACACTGACGCTTCCGCTGCCGAGTCCAGAACCGGGCAAACCATCCCATCTGATGGTAGCGGAATTGCTGTACGTTGATCTTCCCGTCGTATATTGATCATCGGGAACACTGGTCACAATGGTAAGCAGAATCATGGCGTTGATATCGCCAATGGTGTATTCGCCGTTGGCATTGGGCGTGATCGAAGTGCTGGTATTCCAATCTGAACCGTTCCAGGATTGCCAACCGGCAGACTGGAAACTTAACCCGTTCGGCAGCACATCGGTTATGACTACATTGTTTAAGGTTGCCCCCATTTGATTGGCGGTGATTGTCCAGGTGATGGTGCGGTTTGTCGGGTCGTAGATGCCGGTGCTGCCGGCATCGCTTGATGCTCCTGCTTTCGCAATCCACTTCGGTGTAAAGCTGACCTCAAACTGCCCTTCGTCCACCACGGTGAGTTCGCTGTTTTGGAGTTGAGCCTTGTTGCTGATCTTTTGCTGAGAGGCTGCATAATAAGAACTATCTGCTATTGCAGTTTTGAAAGTAACTGTCTTTGGGCTGATGGAGCTATCGGGAAACCCATAACTCAGAACATTATCCGCGAAATCAGGAGTTAAACCAACGCCGTCCACCTGAAATGAATCGGGAATATAAGCGCCCACTGTCTGGAGATTATCAATGAAACGGTATCCGGCTAAATCGATATTCGCACTGCCCTGTGTCGCCTCGACATTAATCGTCCAAGTAATACTTTGATCTGCCAGGTTCGCTGTCCCTGTTTTCTCCACATCATAGACAATTGGTAAAGCAGGGACATTTACAGTGTAGGTTTTTTCCAGTATGGCAACCGTGTAATCCCCTGCGTTTCCGGCATCGCCACTGGCGTCATAATTAAAATCACCGCCGAACTCAACCGTGACTGTGTTATAAGTTCCATCGAAAACCTCATCATCGCCGTCAAAAGTAACCGTAGCAGTTACCATATTCGTATCGGGATCCGTTGAAAAAGTTGCATGTCCAACCAATATTGAGCCCATCTTTAACTCAATAGGGGCACCCGATACTACAGTGAACGCATCACTCACATCGATTGATACTGTATCGCCCTTTTGAACCGGATCTGTCGGCGTTGGATCGTCGCCCGAAACAGGTACGCCAAATGAAATATTTACCCGAATTGGCTCAATGCTCGTTATGGTTCCTCCCTGGGGAATAGCAGACCCATCCTGTATGACGGACGCTGTGAGACCAGTAAGTACCGATGCGGGGATATCTGCTGCATATACCGTACCAATCGGGAATAAGTTCATTATCATAACCATTAGCAACATCCAACTTACAACAAATTGTTTTTGTGTTTTTTTCATGTTATCATCGTCCTTTCAATTTAATTGCAACTGCATAAGAGCGTTATATCCATAGTTCCCTTTGAATAATCTAGCAGCTTATAGATATTTGTTTATGATGCCAACGTAAGAAATCATTCATGATTAATTTTGCTTTGTTTTTAAATCACTGATAAACCTATTAAATATGTGCAGTACAATGATTTCACTAAGGCTATTACTTTGACTTGTGATTGCAAGAGCCCTGATTCAGGTTATTAAATACTAATCATCTTTATCAAAGAGCGCTGCTTGATCACTCTTATCCTCCGTTTTCATTTCCATGATGTCACTTATATCACACTCTAGAGCGGCGCATATCTTTTGGAGTATTTCTGTGTTCATATTTTCATTTCGGCCAAGCTTTGAAATGGTAGCCGAGCTGACGCCAGAAAGACGCTGCAAATCTTTCTTTTTCATATTTTTATCAATCAGCAGCTTCCAGAGCTTGTTGTAGCTTATCACCATGGTTTTGCACCTCCCGCAAATATATTTCCATTATATCTCGTGTACGAGAAAATAACAATTAAATTTAAGAACGCATTATTTTTAATGCCTATTCACATTTGCATCCGCATCTTCTTGCGGGTGTTTTTTATTTTTATCCGCACCCCGTCCGAATTGTACCGATCTCCTGGCATATGGTGAACGGCAAAAATTCCTCAAGGCAATTGATCAATTTATCGTTCAAAACCGGCAAAAGTGTCCTGGGACTATTGAGGGAGAAAAAAATATTTCTGATTCTTTTCGTTCAAACAGATGGTTTATCTCCATTGGTTAGTGAGGGACAAGAAACCAGCCCTCGAAAGGAGGTGAAAAAATGAAATACGACAATCTGCCAAAAGAACTGCGGAAAAGCGGCAAGTTTTGCCTCTGGAATTACGAGGAGCGTGAGGGACAAACAAAGCCATCAAAGGTACCTTACCAGACCAGCGGAAGACGCGGGCAGTCAAATAATGAAAAAACCTTCACAGATTATACCGCTGCACTTCTGGTGGTGAATCGATATGACGGGCTTGGAATTGGCATCTTTAAAGGTTTTTCCGCCATCGACATCGACAACTGCATCAACGAAGACGGAACCTTAAGTCCTCTCAGCAAAGCCATCGTAGAACTGTTCGAGGGCTGCTATATGGAGAAAAGTCCATCCGGCAAGGGACTTCGCATCCTGTTCAAAGCGAGTGGATTTAGGTACAACACAGCCAAATACTACATCAACAAAATCACGATCGGTGTTGAGGTATACGTATACGACGCCACCAATAAGTTCGTCTCCGTTACCGGCAATGTGTTTAGAGACGGAGAAATTATTGAGGCTGCCGACAAGCTGCAGATTCTGCTGGACCGCTTCATGATACGACCATTGAAAAAGAAAGCCAAGAGTCAAAAGCCCGCCATATCCTACTTATCGGATGAGGAAGTCCTCAGCAGAGCAAAAACTGCCAAGAACAGCGAGGAATTCACCAAGCTGTGGGAGGGTGAAATTCCCAAAGGCAAATCCCATAGCGAAGCGGACCTTGCCCTGTGTGCGCATCTTGCGTTCTGGTGCGGCAAGGATACCACCCAGATAGACAGGCTGTTCCGACAAAGCGGACTGTACCGTGAAAAATGGGACCGGATGCAGAGCGGCACCACCTATGGACAGATCACTCTTGAAAGGGCGGTAGATGGTGTGTCAGAGACGTACAGTCCTATCGGAAAGCTCTCTCAAATCGAGACGGATTTCGAAGTGCCAGGTTGTATGCCTCTGGAGGAAATGAAGCCGCATCGCGATCCCCGCTATGGGTGGAATGACATCGGTAACAGCAACCTGTTCGCAGATCACTATAAAGCAATCGCCAGATACGTGCCGGAGCGCAGGCAGTGGTTCGTTTATGACGGCATGGCATGGCGAGCTGATACCGGTAACTTGAAGGTCATGAACCTCTGTAAAAAGCTGGCCAATAAGCTGATGGTCTATGCACTGTCCATTGAAGAAGAGCTGCTGCGCAAGCAGTACATTGAATTTATCAGCAAATGGCAGACCCGCAGGCAGCGGGAAATCATCCTTAAAGACGCCCAGGATGTCCATCCTCTTTCGGCCAGTGCCTTTGATACCGATATTTATCTGCTCAACTGCCAGAACGGAACACTGAACCTGCAAAGCGGCGAATTCCGTGAACACAGAGCCGAGGACTACATTACCAAAATCGCCGGTGTTCATTATGACGCATCAGCAAAGTGTCCTCGCTGGGAGAAGTTCATTGACGAGGTCATGAGTGGCGACCGGGAAAAGGCGGAGTTCTTCCAAAAAAGCTTGGGCTATGCTCTGACCGGAGATACCCGCCATGAGGCGATGTTCATCCTGTTTGGCGCAACTACCCGAAATGGCAAAGGCACCTCGATGGAAACCTTCCTGCGGATCTGTGGTGATTATGGCAGAACCTGCAGGCCGGAAACCATCGGTATGAAACAAAACAACAGTGGTTCCGCTCCTTCAGAGGATGTGGCGCGGCTGGCCGGAGCGAGGTTCGTAAACATCAGCGAGCCGGACAAGCGGCTGACGCTCAGTGCGGCGCTCCTTAAGACGCTGACAGGCAGCGACACGGTAAATGCCCGGTTCCTGCATGAGAACAGCTTTGATTTCAAACCGCAGTTCAAAATCTTTACCAATACCAACTACCTGCCAACAGTGACGGACTTGACCCTCTTGACCAGTGGGCGAGTGAAGATCATTCCCTTTGAGAGACACTTTGATGAGTTCGAGCGGGACCTTGGACTGAAAGACGAGTTCTTTCAGCAAGAAAACCTCAGCGGCATTCTCAATTGGGCGCTGGAAGGCTATGCAAAGCTTCGTAGGAGCGGCCTTGATATGCCCCAGTCGGTCAAGGACGCAACCCTGGCCTACCACCGGGAAAACGACAAGGTCGGACTCTTCATCGAAGAGCGCCTGGTCGAGGATGGAAGCTGCGAGGAACGAACCTCTGACATCTATTACGCCTATCAAGGCTGGTGCAGGGAAAACGGCTACTTCCCGGAAAACTCCAGAAACTTCAAAACCGCTCTGGCCAATGTGGGTGAAATCGTGAGGAAGCGTCCTCGAAGCGGAGGTGAAAAGACCACAGTGTTCATCGGCTACAAGCTGCTCAGGGGAACAGAATTCCTCGAGTAAATCAACACAGGGGCAGAATGTGGCAGGTATTTTAGGTAGTTTCTAAATTCTATAGTCACATGAGAAACAACCCATAAAACCTGCCACAAGATGCCCCACGTGAGAAAGGAGTAAAATCATGGCTACGAAAACCTTCATTCTCGTTCCAGACGACAACAACCTACTGTGTACCCGATACTTCTTCGGCAATCCTCTGTTGATTACCGTTGAAAGCAACTGTCGCTACTACATGACAGTCCATGACAATGGCGCCATATGGGTACATGCCACAAAGCCCTATGACTTCGGAAACCTCGAAGCCTTAAAGGTACGCTGTCCAAAGTGTTCATCACAAATGGTTCCAATCCATTCATCATTCAACAACGATGAGACGCAAGCCTTCCAGTGCATCATCTGCAAAAGGTGACCCAGTGGGGTCATCAATCCTTACACCCTTTCAACTGGACAACGGGCTTGGACTTTCGTATGAATTTTTGAAAAATCAAGAATCAAAAAAAATCAAAATATCAAATACTCCATTCTATCACTGGGGTAGGGGGAACTAATATCTCCACAGCTTTTCAACTGGACAACGGGCGTGGGGCTTCACGCACGAAAACGCGAATTCAAACGGGGGAATAACCCCAAATCAAATTTAGGAGGATTTTATCATGAAAGCATCAACAACTTACAACAGAGCATTTTGGAATTTAGTCCGAGGGTCCAACGATCAGCACAATGATTTACGGGAAGGCTCAGACTATCAGACTGGCGCATACTTCTTACCAAACGAATCGACCAGTCGTTTCCTCGCAGCACTCTCAAAAGAGAACCTTTTTCGCAGAATTGCCACCACTATAAACGCCACAACCAAAGGGGGATCTATCATAGCAAGTGATGCCTGCACAGCGGCAGACTGGATTCCAGAGAACAGCCCTATTCCTGACGCAGAACAGTTATTTAAGCAGTATCGTGTGCAGGAACACAAGCTTGCAGGAATCACATTGCTTCAAAACGATTTTCTGCAGGATACGGCGTTTGATGTTGAATCCTATCTCACCAATGAATTTGCTCGCAGCTTTGGTAAAAAAGAAGAATGGGCCTTCATAAACGGAGATGGTGTAAATCAGCCTTACGGTATCATGCATCCGACCAATGGCGCTGAAATCGGTGTAACTGCCTCTGCTGTTGACAGCATCAGCTTTGATGAAATCATCAAGCTATTCTTCAATCTCGAATCCCAATACCGCAATCGTGCTGTGTGGGTCATGAACGATGAAACCGCCCTGTCACTCCGTAAACTCAAAGATTCCAGCGGGAATTACCTCTGGAGAAGCACTGATGATACGATCCTTGGCAAACCTGTTCTGATCTCCAATTTTATGCCTAGCCCGGCATCTGGTAACAAAGCGATTGCTTTTGGAGATTTCAGTTACTACTGGATAGTTGAAAGGCAGAATCTTTCCATCAGACCAATCAAAGAAAAGTACTACGTCACTGATCAGATTGCCTATATTGGCTTTGAGTTTCTTGACGGATGTCTTATCCGACCTGAGGCCATCAAACTTCTACAGATGAGTGCCTAAGTCAAACTTAGGGTGCCGGGTCCTGATCCGGCTCGGCACCTTTTTCAAAAAACCGAAAATGGAGGTCATTTATGGACATGCAAAATCAAAGCCGCACCTTTGAAACGGACATTGGCGGAACGGTCTATATCGTTGAGTCCTGTGTAAGCGAAAACGCAAAGGAAAGTGCCTACACCAAGCTAAAAAGGCTGATTACCGCCAACGCAAAGCACCTGGAAAAGATATCGGACAGTTCAAATAAAGATACGGAAATCGACTCGACTACTTCAAAATAGTACGGTAATATCACAGTGCCTAACCGTTTGAAGACTGTCGGAAAGAGAGGTTAGCATGAATAGACAGTCATTCAACAAAATACAAAGAAAAACTCCAGCACCAGATGAGGCACTGTTTACCGCCCTATATTGCAGATTATCCCGCGATGATGAGCTTTCCGGTGACAGCAACAGCATCGTTAACCAGAAGGCAATTCTGAAGAAGTATGCCGAGGACAATGGCTTTCGTAACATCCATTTCTATGTGGATGATGGTGTCAGCGGTACCACCTTCGACAGACCGGACTTCAACCGCATGATTTCAGATGTTGAATCTGGCATGGTAGGAACAATCATCATCAAGGATATGTCCCGCTTTGGCAGAGATTATCTGAAGGTTGGCTACTACACCGAGATCATGTTCCCCGATGCAGGCGTCCGCTTCATCGCTATCAACAACAGCATTGACAGCGCCAATCAACAGGACAGCGACTTCACCCCATTCCTCAACATCATCAACGAATGGTATGCCAAGGACACCAGCAAGAAAATCAGGGCCGTGTTCAAAGCCAAAGGGGAATCCGGCAAACCGCTCTGTACCAATCCGCCTTACGGTTACGTCAAGGACCCGGAGGACAAGCTGAAGTGGATTATTGATGAAGAAGCGGCCGAGGTGGTACATGAAATCTTCAGACTTTGCATGGCAGGCTTTGGACCTTCGCAGATTGCTAAACAGTTGGAGGAACAGTGTGTCAACATTCCTACGGTTCATTTAAGGAACAAAGGCATCAACACACCTGCAAGACCACCGAAGAATCCCTACGCATGGCAGTCAAGGTCAGTAGCCGACATCCTAGCCAAAATGGAATACCTGGGCCACACGGTTAATTTCAAAACATTTAAAAAATCCTACAAGAACAAGACCAAGATGCAGAACAATCCTGAGGACTGGCTGGTATTCAAAAACACCCATGAAGCCATCATCGATGAAGGAACCTGGGAAACGGTTCAGAAAATCCGAGATGGCAAACGAAGACCTTCTCGCATGGGTGAGATGGGGATGCTCTCCGGCATGATGTTTTGCGCGGACTGCGGGGCAAAGCTGTATCAAGTGAGGGCCAATGGCTGGACCCATGACAAAGAGCATTTCGTTTGCGCTACATACCGCAAGGTCAAAGGCGGCTGTAGTTCTCACCAGATTCGCAATGTTGTGGTAGAGCAACTTGTGGCAGAGGATTTACGAAAGGTACTGGCTTTCGCCAAAGAACGCGAACAGGAATTTATCCGAATCGTAACCAACAATTCGGAAAAGGAGCTTGCCAAGGAACTGCGTCTCAGCCAGAAGGAATATGAGCAAGCCCGGGTCCGTATCTCAGCCATCGACAAGATCATTCAGAAGCTCTATGAGGACAAGGTGCTCGGCAACATCACAGAGGAACGCTTTCATAAGATGTCAGCGGATTACGAGGTTGAGCAGAAGGTTTTAGAAGCGAGAACCACTGTGTTGAAAAAGGCTCTCGATACTGCAAAAGAACAGACTCTTAACACAGACCGCTTTCTGGCCCTTGTCAGAAAGTATACTGAGATACCGGAGCTGGACGCAGAAATCATCCGAGAGTTCATTGACAGAATCATCGTATTCAAAACAGAAAAGGTGAACGGACGAAGAAAGCAGCGCATCCGGATAATCTACAACTGCATCGGTGAAATCGACATTCCAGAAGAAGACGAAAAAACGGCATAGCCGCTATAAACGACTATGCCGAATTTTTCAGAGATTATAAATCCCTATTTGACCGCCCCTAA
>Ga0138256_10004875_pt1 | contig 14235 bp, 5 predicted proteins | sample KNB2016incub_MG_FD_105486 | JGI IMG/M metagenome (GOLD analysis project Ga0138256, IMG submission 105486) | Active sludge microbial communities from wastewater in Klosterneuburg, Austria - KNB2014incub_MG | ecosystem: Engineered > WWTP > Activated sludge > Unclassified | place: Austria...
AACTTCCCGGAGAAGAGCACCGGTGATGCATTGCTGGGCCTGAGCAAATTGCTCTTCGACCCGACGATGGACGTCACCTTCAAGGGCGGAGAACAGAAACAATACCGCACGCGCGACGGCGTGCTCGAAGCCACCACGATAGCGATCACGAAAGCATGAGCGAGCTACCCCAACTGAAGGAGATCTTCGACAAGCTCCGGCAAGGCGCGTACATCACGCACGAGCAGGGGACCCTGCACGCCTCACTGGCCGAGGACTTCGATGCGTACAAGGAATACTTCGAGCCGTTAGGCTTGAACCTGATCCGCCACCCACGCGACTTCTTCTACCTGCACACCGAAGCCGCCGAGGGAACCCCGCCATCCGCTTCCCTCTCTCCCATCGCCGTGTTCAGCTTCATTCTCATCGAAGCTGCCGCGAACGAAGGACGACCCGTGGAGGAATACCTGCTCACCGAGCGCTTCAGCGTGGCCGGTCTGCCGCACCTGACCAGTGATCGATACAAAGCGCATTTGCGCGCGGTCGGCATTGATGACGAGGCCACATTGCGCAAACTGGTGAAGAGCATGGTGCGTCTAGGCTGGGTGGAATACTTCCCGGACGACACCTTCCGCTTCCTGCGTCCGTTCCATCGTGTGTTCGACAAGTGCCAGGAGATCAGCGCAGCGGCGGAACAGGATGGTCGCGCCGTGTTGGAGCCGGAGGAGAAGGAGATCGACCCGGAAATGAATTAAGCGTACCGCAAAGGGCGCGAAGGTCACAAAGGGAAATGCCAATGCCCACTGAACATCCAAGTCGCGTCACCTGCCAACCAGAACAGACCAACCCACACGCCGCATTCTTCATGCACTTTGCGCCCTTTGCGGTATCCATCAGCCTTTGATCGCATGCAAATTGGACCATCGAAACTCATCGCCATCCGCTCCGGCAGCTACGACTACGCTGAAGTGGAGTTGGGCAATTCCATCCAACTGGTCGGACCGAACAACGCGGGCAAGACCACGTTGATCAACACCCTTCAGTTCCTGTACCTCGACAACCGGAACCAGATGGTCTTCGGCGACCACGATGCGGAGGCGACGCGCGAGTACTACTTCCCCGATCACTACAGCTACTTGCTGTTCGAGTGCCAAGGACCGAAGGGTATATACATCCTCGGCTGGCGCGGACAGAGCAAGGCGAGCGGCGGCGATCCCATCCGCTTCACGTATGATGGCGGATACGACATGAGCGATTTCCTGACGGCTGATGACCACGTGGCCGATCCGAAGACCGTGCTGGCGAAACTGGAGCAGCGCAACTACCGCGAACTCCGCGAACCACAAGCGCATCGCGAGGCGATCCTCGTGGCCACCAAGGGCGAGAGCAATGGCCTTGGCATTGTTCACCTGACGGAAGTGGAACGCTACGCGCACTTCAAGGAGATCCTGAAGAACCTGCTCAGCCTACGTTCCATCGACCAGCACGAGATGAAGCGCAGTTTGCTCATGCTCGCGAGCATTCCACCGAACAAGCCTGCGCTCGAAGCGAACCGCTTGATGACGGAGGAGTTCGAACGCATCCGCGACCGTCGGATGAAGTTGAACACGCTGAAGAGCGAACGTGAACGGCTGGAGAAGTACATCGCGATGAGCGATGTGCGCATGACCTTGGAAGCGCGCCTCGCACATGTGTACGGCGACCTCATGGAGAAGCGTCGCAAGGCGCACGACCACAACAAGCACGTGAAGGAGGCCATCGTGGCCAAGCAGGACGCGTTGGAGAAGGAGAAGGTGAGCACGGCTGAGATCCTGAAGGACCTCGACGAGAAGATCGCCGAACTCGCCGGCTTCAAAGGCCGCGCAGAAGGCGATCTCGCGCGCATCGCCGATCTGGGTGCTGGCATGGAGCAGTTCGTGGAGAACATGGAGCGCGAAGCGTTGGTGAATGCCAAGGAGCGCCTCACCGCACTCGCACGACAACTCGGCAACGCACAGGAAGCGGATCGCCAACGTACCGCACGCAGCCTTGCAGAGGTCACCGGTCGCGTGGCGAATACGGAGAAGGCCATCGCCAACTTCGACAAGGCACTCATCACCGAACTGCGTGAAACGCTGAAGGATGAAGAGGTGCGTGGCCTCTCCAAGCTATTCAACCTGGACCTGCTGAAGTTGCCCGTGGAAAAAGGCAGCGTGGAGTTGAAGAAGCGCAAGCAGATCGACACGCTGCTGAAGAGCATCGCGGAGAATATCACCGACGACAAGTACGCCGACGCGTTGATGACACTGCCGCTTCCGGACAACAGCCACGCATGGAAGGAACTGGTGGATGTGAAGGCATTGAAGAAATCGCTCACCGACCTGAAGGCCGATCAACAGCGCTTGCAGCAGTTGATGGAGGCGATCGAGAACCGGGAGCAGATCGCGAAGGAGCGCACCACCGTGCAGGAGGAATGCGACGCCCATGTGGAAACCCTGAGCCGTTGGGAACGCTTGCAGGTGGAACGCCACGAGGAGCCCCGCTTGAAGAAGCGCTTGGCTGAAGTGAGCAAGGAGAAGGCGGGATCCGAGGCCAAGCGACTCGAGACGCGCAAGCTTCTGGATGAACTTTCCGCGAAGCTCTACGAGCAACGCACCGCCTTGAACCAGGAGGACGATCGCTTCAATCGCCTGCTGCGGTTGATGGAACAATGCATCGCACCGCCCGACCCGAGTGCGAAGAGCAAGGACCCCATGGCCGTGCCCTCCGACCCGGAGGATGCCATCGCGCTCTACCACAAGATGACGCTGGAGTTCAGCACCATGTCCCGCGACATGGACCAGTTGCGCAGCAAGATCGAGAACGTGCTGAAGAGCGACATCATCGGCGCCACGGAACAGGAGACCATCCGCTTGATCAAGGAACAGATCGAGGGCCTGCCCACCTTCGAGGAAGCCTTGCGTAAGGACTGGGACAACTACCTGCACCTGCTGCGCGCCAACTTCGCCAACGTCCTCAACGGACTCACCGACATCAAGAACGCGGCGGAGAAATTGAACCGGCGCTTCAGCAAGGTCAGCGTCTCCAACCTGGAAAGCCTGCGGATGGACGTGATGGACCAGAGCGATCTCGTTGGACCACTGAAGGAACTTGCCGAGACGGATCACACCGGCCTCTTCGACAGCAGCAGCAAGCTTGACGCCGCCTACCAGAGCTTCCGCAACAAACTGAGTGAGCGCATCACGCTGAACTACGGCGATCTGTTCACGCTGCGCTTCACCGTGACCACGCAAGGCGGTCGCACACACAGCTACGACAACCTACAGGTGGAATCGCACGGTACCGCCATCACCATCAAGGTGCTCTTCAACCTGCTCGTGCTGCGCAGCATGCTGAAGGAGGATCCGAAGCAACGCTCGCCCTTATCACGCGTGCCCTTCTTCCTCGACGAGATCCACTCGCTCGATGCCACCAACCGCGCTGCGGTATTGCGCATGAGCAGGGACCTCGGCTTCATGGCCATCACCGCCGCACCGGAACCCGTGAGCGAAGTGGACGCCCTCTACTTCCTGCGGCCGATCAATGGCCGCTTGGTGGTGCGCAACGAACTGCGGATCGGCGTGAAGTACGATGAGGTGTTGGCGGAGGCGTAGAACTCGAACTCATTCCATGTGAAGAACCCCGGCTTGGTCGGGGTTCTTTCGTTCCGGATCATTCTCCCGGTACCTTCCGTCGCGATGCGTGATCTCCGGGGTTCCTTTTCTGTGGTCGTATTCCTCGCGAGCGCGATCGGAACAGCACAGGATCTCCGCTTCCAGCACCTCACCACCGACGATGGACTGAGCGACAACGCCATCACCTGCATCCTTGAGGACCGGGCAGGCTACATCTGGATCGGCACCGAGCATGGGCTGAACCGGTACGATGGCAATGCGGTATGGCAGCCGCGCGATGGGACGTTGCGCGCGGAGTGGATCACCGGCATCCTGGAAGATGACAGCGGCGTGTTCTGGATCACCACGCGCGAGCACGGACTGATACGCTATGACAAGCGCACCGAGGCGGTGAGGCGCTTTCGCAAAGCAGAGAACGACACGCACAGCCTGGCGAGCGAACAGCTCAACGGTCTCTATGAACTCAACGACACCACCATATTGCTCGCGTCGCGCGAAGTGAGCTTGATCTTCCTGGACAAGCGCAGCTTGGTGTTCACGTACTGGGCCGATAGCACGAGCTTGGATCCGCTCCGCGCCGAGCCCGCTCCTCCGGCACATCATGGCTGGTGCCATGCCATCGTGCCGCTCGACGAGGATCGCCTATGGTTGGGTTTCCTGAACTTCAACCAAAGCTGGGTTGTGGATCGCCACACACTACGCACATCGACCCTCTTGATGGTGCAACGCGCAGGCTCGGAGACGCAGACCTGCGCGGCTCTCCAGAGCGGGATCCTATACACCGGAGGCTGGCAGAACGGACTGGATGCCATTCCTCTTGGACGCAACGCACCAGCACGGATCCAGGCATCTTCACCCTTGCAGGTGCGCGCCACGCCCGATGAGGTAGTGAGCATCGTGCCTTGGAGCAAGGGACGTTTGCTCATGTCCATCCGCCAGCACGGGCTACTCCTTTTCGATCCAGCCGCAGGATCCTTCAAGCGCTTCGCTCATGCAACCAACGACCTCTCTTCCATTGCGAGCGACCAGGTCGTTTACCTCTTTGTGGATCGGTCCGCCACCTTATGGGTAGGTACTTCGAACGGTCTTGATCGCTTCGTACCCGATGTATGGCGCATGCAGGTGCGATCGCTCTTCGGCAACAGCGATATCGATCATCAGGATGTCCACTTCCACGCGATCGAAGCACAACCCGATGGCGGTGCGCGCCTGTTCACTTCGAACGGGATCATCGTCACGGACGCCCAAGGCAGTGTACTCAAGCTCCTGCACGTGCGCGCGAACAGCATGGACCTTCAGCCCACGGTGATCGGGCGCGATCATGGTGGCGCACTTCTCCTCGGCACCGAGTACGGCGTACTGCGGTATCACGACCTCAATGACCCGGACCCGCAGGAATTCAGCATCAACGATGGCGGTGGCCATGTCTATCGGCCCGGCAGCATGTTCCAAGTGCGCGGGATCTGGCCGGACACATTGGAAGGCAGGCCCGTGTTCGTGATCGGCACGCTCGGCTTCGGTGTTGAGGTGGTGGATGCCGCCACTTCCACTATCATGGGCTGGGGAATGCCTTCGGTAACGAATGAGGCACATGGCTTCAGTTTGGTGAACAGCATGGTGCGCGATGCAAGCGGAACGTACTGGTACGGCACTTCGGGCGGGGTCCTTCGCTGGGATACGCACATGCCGATGATCCGGTTGACGCTGAAGAGCGCGGAGGCGAACGGCTCGATCGATGTGCCCATGAAGGAAGAGGATATCCGCCAATTGATCCTGTTGAACGACACCGTGTGGGGTGTTGCGCGTAACGGCACACTCTTCTCCATCATCAACGGTACGGTCGTCCGTCATGTACCCACAGGCGGCTCGCGCTACACGATGCTCGGGCTCACCGCCGATCGGCGTGGAACGATCTGGATCGCCACTGAAGATGGGCTCCTCCGCTTCGATCCACGCTCCGTTGCGTTCACGCGTGTTCCGGTGAATGATGGTCATGCATTCCGAAAACTCACCCGCGCGATCACCACGCTCACCGACGGTCGTATCGCCATCTGCGCGAACAACTCGGTGATCACGTTCGATCCGGATGCGTTCGATCAACTCCCCGAGTTGCCGAACGCGTACATCACGTCCATCCTTTCCGCTGGAAAGCCGGTGATGATCGAGAACGGATCCGCTGAACTATCGTACCGCGCCAGCGTGATCGACATCGCCATCAGCGCCCTCTCGCCCCAACAACCACAGCCGCTCCGCTTCGACTACCGCCTGGATGGCGTGGAGACGGAATGGCGCACGATCACGGCGCGCGAAGCGATCCGGTACGCCGGTGTTCCGGTGGGGTCGCATGATCTGCTGGTCCGTGTGCGCGATGCATATGGTCGCGCGGGATCCGTACAGCGTTTGCTCACGATCATCGTCATCGGACCCCTCTGGCAGCAGTGGTGGTTCTATGCCATCGCCCTCTTGCTGATCGCTGCGGGGTTGTATGCGCTTTACCGCTACCGCCTCGCGCAAGCGTTGAAATTGCAGGCCGTGCGCAACCGTATCGCCAGCGACCTGCACGACGAAGTGGGCTCCTCGCTCAGCAGCATCACCATCGGCAGCCAGCTCGCTGCGAAACTCAGTAGCGCTGAGAACGAACAGGTGAAGCACCTGATGGCCCGTATCGGCGAAACGAGCAGTGAGAGTTTGCGCAGCATGAGCGACATCGTGTGGGCCATCGATCCGAAGAACGACCAGGGGAATGCTCTGGTGAAGCGCATGCGCAGGATCGCGAACGAACTGCTGGAGAGCAAGGGCGTCGAGGTCTCGTTCAGCGTGACCGGTGGCGTGGAGGAATTGAAGTTGCCGATGAACGCGCGCAAGGACCTGCTGCTGATCTACAAGGAAGCCGTACACAACGCGAGCAAGTACGCCGAAGCTCGGAGCGTGATGATCGATCTGTCCCGCGCGAACGGTTGGCTAACGATGCGCGTGAAGGACGACGGCAAGGGCTTCGACCCGGCGCTTCATCCTGATGGGCATGGCTTGGGAAGCATGCAACGGCGCGGTGCGGCGCTCGGGACACGAGTCATCATCGAGAGTGCTGCGGGCGAAGGGACGCTCGTTTCCATCCGGGTGGACCTCACGAGAATTCGGGATTGATGCACATGCGCGATCGCGGGAACTTCGGGCCAACGTCCGAAGCACATGAACAACCGATATCCCCTACTCTGCTTTGCCCTCCTTACCGTGGCCACGATCGCTGCGCAGCCAGGGACCCTCGACCCATCGTTCGGCACCAACGGCAAGGCGATCGCCAATGTGCCGGGCACGTATTGCAGCGGCCAAGCCATCGCCGAGCAAGCCGATGGCAAGCTCCTCGTGTGCGGGCAGACCCCTGGATCCACCTTGCTCGTGCGCTTCAATGCCGACGGCAGCCTCGATGGCACCTTCGGCAGCAACGGCCTCGTGCTCACCGACGTTGATGTGAGCAACGATTACATCGGCAGCATCGCCGTGCAGCCGGACGGGAAGATCGTGGTGGGCGGCAACAAGTTCGATGCGCTGGCCAACGCCGACGTGATCGTGATGCGCTACCTGCCGGATGGCACGCTCGACGCTTCGTTCAGCGGCGACGGCATTGCGGACTTCTCCATCGGCACGTGGGCCACGTATGCCACCGGGTTGGTCGTGCAGCCCGATGGCAGGATCGTCATTTGCGGCGACCGCTATGTCGGTCCGGGATGGGAGTCCTTCCTCACGCGCTTCAATACGAACGGGAGCTGGGACAGCGGTTTCGGCACGGTGCAATTGGACATGGCGGCCACCAGCAGCGACAACCTGCACGACATCGCCCTGCAACCCGATCGGAAGATCCTGGTCTGCGGCACTTCGCTGGATGCATCGGACAATCATGTGGCGATCGCACGGTACAATGCTGACGGCACGATCGATACCGGCTTCGGGACCGGAGGCAAGCTGATGCTCAGTCCGGGAGGATCCGGTGATGATCGGGCCAACAGCTTGCGCGTGCAGCCTGATGGGCGCATCCTGGTCACGGGCATCTCCGGTGATGGCAACGACTTCGGCATCGGGGTGCTGCGGCTGATGCCCGATGGCACCAACGACGCTTCCTTCGGCACAGGGGGCTTCGCGCTCATCCCGTTCGGCGCGGACGATTGGACCCAGCCCTCCCTTGCCCTTCAGTCCGATGGCAGGATCGTGATCGGCGCCGACAACACGAGCGCCTCCACGCCCGACGTGAAGGTGATCCGGCTGAATGCGGACGGCACCCTCGACAGCGGATTCGGCACCAACGGCATCGGCACCTCGAACGCCACGTCCGGCAACAACGCCGAGTCGGCCGTGCGCACCTTGTTCCTGCAGGATGGCGGTATTGTAGTGGCAGGGTACGCCGAAGCTTCGAACCCGTCCCTCCAACTGGCCGTGTGGAAATTCCTGAGCGGGGTGAACGTGGGCCTTGCCGAGCAAGCGCGCCGACCCGATCAGCTCGCGCTGGCACCCAACCCCGCACAGGACAGGTTGGTGATCCGTGGTGCGCACATCCAACGCGGTGGCAGCATAGCGGTACACGACCAGAGCGGCCGCCAACTCACCGTGCCGACCGTGATCAACACCGACCACGCGCTGGTCGATGTCTCCGCGCTGGCACCCGGCAGCTACACGATCACGGTGCGCTACGAGGACAGCATCATGACGCAGCGGTTCATCAAGGAATAAGGTCGATGTTGCTTTCCATCGATCATCCATCCGTGCAATTGGCTTGTATGGCGGTCGGGCCCTTCCTTGGAACACCGGTAAGAAAAGGCCCATGAGAACTCCCCCATCCGCGTCATCGCCTTCGACGACAAGGACATGGTGTGCATGGAGGCACACCCGGACCTGAGCCTGTATCGGCGAACCGGCCGCGAAGCCGGACGTGATCGTGATGGACCGTGAAGCATGCAGCCGCATGGGCCGACCCTTGAACGCGATGCTCGAGTTGAAGAGCGCACCGGCTCGATCACCTTCTCGCGGGTTGAGGTGGACCTCACGAGAATTCGGGATTGATGGGCACTGGCGGGCGAAGGATCTTGGTACCGTCAAGATCCCTTGCCGATGAATCCAGTCCTGCGCGTCCCCCATCTTCTTCTATCCGCAGCGATCTCCACCGGGGCGATCGCCCAGAACCCTGTGTTCCAATGGGCGGATGGCGTCCGGAACGTGGAGACACCGGGAACCATGGCCATCGTGAACGGTATTTCCGTTGCAGGCGACGGCACCGCGTTCATTGTGGGCAAGACCTTTGGTCCGCATACGATCGTGTCGGATACGCTCGTCGGCAGCACCTATTTGGCCCGGTACGATCAACAGGGCGAATGCATGTGGGCGCGCACACCGGGCGGTAACGATGTGGCCGCAGCAGGCGGCAACATGGCTTATGTGGTGGGCTCGTTCAGCGGCACGTTGCAATTCGGCGCCACCACGCTTTCAGCCAACGGTGTTGATGCCTACCTGGCGAAATACGATGCGGCGGGTTCGCTCCTTTGGGTGCATCAGATCGGTGGTGCAGGCCTCAACAATGCCTATTCCGTCGCGGTGGACGGACTGGGCATGGTGCATGTGGTCGGACATTTCCAAGGCAGTGCGACCTTCGGTGGCACCACATTGATCGCTACGCACGACAGCACGGGCTACTTGGCCACCTACGATGCTAACGGTGTGGACCAATGGGCAGTGATCTGCGGCGGCTTGAACTTCTCGGCGAACTACATATCCCCGAAAATGGCCATCGACGCCGACGCTTCAGGGAACACCTTCGTGAGCGGTGTGTTCGATGATACCGGGACCTTCGGCACCACTACGCTCGCTTCCGCCGATCTCGATGATATCCACCTCGCGCGTTTCGATGCAACGGGCACATGCACCTGGGTGCGACGGATGGGCGCCTTTTCCGGTAACGATGTATGCGGAGTGGGGGTGACCCCATCCGGCAACGTGTACATCTATGGCGGTTTCTGGGGAGACGATGCCCAATTCTGCGGCCCCACACTTTTCAATTCCCATTTCGGCAACCACGACCTGTTCCTGGCGGAATACGATGGCGGAGGCACCTGCCAATGGGCACAGAACGTGGCGCCATGCTTCTTCAACGATTTTCCCGGCAACTTGGAAGTGGACGGTCCGGGCAATGCGTGGATCACGGGCTCATACTTCGGAACCACCGGACAGTTCGGTGCCCTGACATTGACCGGCGGTGGCGCGTTCGTGGCGCGCTATGATCCTGCAGGTAACGCCACACTTGCGGAAAGACTGTACACCGCCACAGATGGCATGATCGGCCTGGGCGCCGATGATGACCTGTTCATCGCAGGCAACTTTGGCGGGAGCGCGGTGTTCGACATGGTCGCGGGAACGAACGTGTTCGCGAACTTCGGCAATGGGATGGGTTACATCGCGCACTACGACGCGAGCCATGCCTACCAGTGGATGCACCAATTGGGCATGCACGGCGCCGCGTACGACGTCGTTACCGCCATCGCGTTGGACAATAGCGGCAACGTGTACACCACTGGTAACTACAGCGGATCCGCGATCTTCTGCAACGACACGTTGCACGCATGGCTTGCCGGTAGCAGCATCTTCATCAGCAAACGTGATGCGAATGGAAACTGCTTGTGGGAGCGGAGCATCGGTGACAGGGGTGCGTTCGGCAACACCGCGCTCAACGGCGGAACCTCGATCGCCGTCGATGGCAACGCCATCTATGTGGCGGGCAAGTTCGCGGACAGCGTGCGGTTCGGGAACACATCCTTGGTGAGCGCCGGAGGGACGGATCTTTTCCTCGCGCGGTACGACGACAATGGCAACTGCATCTGGGCGAGGCGTGGCGGCGGAACGGGCAATGATGCGGGCGCCTCGGTGGGCGTGGATGGTAGTGGACACGTTCTCCTCGCCGGTTCCTACGCCGCCACCGCCAACATCGGGAATGAGGTCTTCACCAGCCTCGGTTATTCAGATGCGTTCCTGGCCCGCTACGATAGCAACGGGAATTACATCTGGGGCCGAACGATGGGCGGCAGCGGTTGGGACAATGCGGCGGATGTGGCCGTGGACGCTTCCGGGAACAGCTACGTGACCGGGCGTTTCACTACATCCGCGGCCTTCGGTACACTTACCATTTCCGGCACAAGCGATGCGGGCATGTTCCTGGCGAAATACGATGCGATCGGAGATCCGCTCTGGGTGGTGGGCACGACCGGTGCCGGTTGGCAGGAAGGCACGTCGGTGGTGCAGAACTCATCAGGAAACATCTACGTGACCGGCTCATTCCAAGGAAGTGCGGGTTTCTGCACCACCACCCTTGAGAGCGATGCGTACTATCACGCGTACCTCTCGTGCTATACACCCGATGGCGGTGAACTTTGGACCGAGCAATTCCAGGTCTCCGGTGAAAGTCACGGGTATGGTCTGGCGGTAAGGCCGGGCGGAAACATCGTGCTTACAGGCACCCTTTCCGGTACAGCGGGGTTCGGCGGCACCACCTTGACCAGTGGAAGCTATTCCGATGCCTTGATCGCCGCGTTCGAACCGGATGGCACCAGCCTTTGGGCCTTGGGCATGGGCGGCTCCGGAGAGTGGGATTACAGCATGGCGACCACCTCCGTGGCGGATGCCAACAATGTTTATCTGGTCGGGAGCTATGGTGGCCTCCTGTTCGATGTGGGCACCCAAGGAGGCTCCATCACGTTCGATCCAGGTGATCCACTTTCGACCATTCTCGCGCCGAACGGACTTGACGCTTTCGTCGCCAAGTTCAGTGTCGCGGAGACAATGACGAACCCGGTGAACCCGACCCCATGCGGTTCTCCGCTCGCAGTTCCTGATGCGAGCATCGAACAGCAGGTGATCCTTTCGCCCAACCCCGTCGAGAATTCCCTAACGCTTGCAGGCGAGCTGCCGTTCCTTCCCGGATCGTCCATCATCGTGCGGGACATGACAGGGCGTGCGGTGGATGCGCCCTTCGTGATCAATGCGAACAAGGCGATGGTCGATGCATCAGCACTCGTACCGGGCAGCTACATCGTGTCAGCACGAACATCGAACGGATCGATCGCCGAGCGCTTCATCAAGGAATGAACGCCGCGCCATGAGAATGTACAGAGCCTTCATCACCTCGTTGCTCGCGGCGACGAGCGCGATCGTAATGCAAGGGCAACAGCCCGTGTTCCAATGGGCGGAAGCGGTGAACAACATCGCCTTCATGTATTACTCCGGATGCACGGATGCGGAAGTGGCAGCGGATGGTGCCGTGTATGTCACCGGCCAAGCGAAGGACGCATGGGCGCATGGCTCCTTGATCATCGAGAACGAAGTGGCGCGCAGCCCCTTCCTGGCCCGCTACGATGCGAGCGGGGACATGATCTGGGTGCGCCCCGGCGGCTGGGCGCTGACCACCGTGGGCAGCAATGCGATCTATGTGACCGGTGATTTCCACGGCACGAGGGACTTCGGCGGCAGCACGTTCACAGCGGATAGCCTGGACGCCTTCCTGATGCGATATGATGCGAACGGCAACGTGATCTGGGCGCGGCAGATGGGCGGCGGAGGAGGCGACAAGGGAATTTCCGTCGCCGTGGATGCCTTGGGACAGGTGCAGGTCGCCGGCATTTTCCAGGGTTCCGCAACGTTCGGCACCACGACCCTGATCGCCACGCACGATTCCACCGGCTTCCTCGCCACCTACGATGCCAGCGGCAATTTCATCCGGGCCATGATAGCAGGTGGCACCGACAACGTTGCGTACAACGTCGGTTACAACGTGGATCTGGCATGTGATGCGTCCGGTCACACCTATTGGTTCGGGATGTTCGATGGAACGGCATCATTCAACGGTACCAACCTCACCAGTTCAAGCGACAATGCAATGGCTCTGGCCCGCTTTGAAAGCAACGGCACCTGCACATGGGCGACCCGGATGGGCGGAACCGCGAACATCCCTGCCGGCTTGGGGATCGCGGCCAACGGCAATGCGTATGTCTCTGGCACCTTCAGAGCCAGCGGCACCTTCGGTACGATCAGCATTCCCGATTCCTTCACTGCCGATGATGCATTCCTCGCGCTCTACGACCCGAACGGTGATCCGATCTGGGCACAGCGCATCGTCACCTCATCGTCCGCCGAACGCATGTACTCCATCACAGTGAACAGTGCCGGGAACGCCGTCGTCTCCGGTATTTCGGGCGGAACGAGCGCGACCGTTGGTGCGTCCACCATCACAGGTATTTCAGGCCAATTGACCTACGTGGCGGAGTTCGATGCAACAGGCGCCTTCCAATGGGCCGAACGGCTTTGCACGGCACGGCCGTTCATTGCCTTGGGTGCCATGGATGATCTCTACCTCTTCGGTAGCGAACTGTTCACTCCCGGATCCAACGGTACCATCTTCGACTTTGACACCGGCATCGCGATCGGGGGGGCCGTGTCAGGGCGTACGGACGCCTTTCTCGCCCATTACGATGTTGCACATGACTTCCAATGGTTGCGTGTGATGGGTAGCACGCCCCCGGCGTACGACCAGGGTGCCGGCATTGTCTCGGATGCGAACGGCAACGTGTACACGGTCGGCAGATATACGGACTCCGCGATCCTGTGCGGGGATACCTTGAAGGAATTCCCGGCCGTCAGTTCAGGCTTCCTTAGCAAGCGCGACGGCAGTGGCGCCTGCATCTGGACGCGCGAGTTCGGCACCAGTGGCAACAACGTCGCACACGCGATCACGATCGATGGGAATGGAGATCTGATCATTGCAGGCGCGTTCTCTGATACGGTGACCTTGGGATCCGTACAACTGGTGAGCGACGGCGGCCGCGATCTTTTCGTAGCCAAGTACGACCCGAACGGCGTTTGCCTGTGGGCGAAGCGGGGGGGCGGCACGGCCAATGAAGATGCGACCTCGGTGGCCGTAAGTGCCAATGGTGATGTGAGCATCGCTGGATCCTACTTCGGCGCGACCACCATTGGAACGGCCACCTTCACGAGTGCGGGCGGCTTCGATATGTTCATTGCGCACTACGATGCATCCGGCAACCTCGGCTGGGCGAAAAGCATGGGCGGTGCCGGATACGACCTCCTCGTCGGCCTGGCTCTGGACGCCACAGGCAATGCCTATCTCTCCGGGTCCTTTACTGCATCGGCCACCTTCGATACGGAAACCATCATCGGCACCGGAAGTGCCGACATGTTCCTAGCGAAATATGATGGGTCCGGAGACCCGGTGTGGGTGCAAAGCATGCCAGGCACGGGATCGAACACCGGTGCCGCCTTGGTGATCAATGATACCGGGAACCTCTATGTCACCGGCCATTACTACAACACCATCGATCTTGGTAGCGTCATCCTCACCAGGAGCCCCAGCAACGTCAGGGCCTTTCTTGCCTGTTACACCGATGCAGGCGTGAACCTGTGGGCGCAGGATATCCAGTCGACCGGAGGGACTGAAGGCTATGCGCTCGCCGCACGGCCGGGAGGCGATATCGTTCTCGCGGGTCAGTTGGTTGGTACGGCGGTATTCGCAGGCACCACGCTCACGAGCACAAGCGGCTATGGCGATGTCCTTCTT
>Ga0138256_10004877_pt1 | contig 14232 bp, 11 predicted proteins | sample KNB2016incub_MG_FD_105486 | JGI IMG/M metagenome (GOLD analysis project Ga0138256, IMG submission 105486) | Active sludge microbial communities from wastewater in Klosterneuburg, Austria - KNB2014incub_MG | ecosystem: Engineered > WWTP > Activated sludge > Unclassified | place: Austria...
TTAGCATTCGTCACTCGGAGAGTGACGGCTACTTTAATCGCAAAGTAAGTGCCATTGGGCGCTAGCCGCCAGTATACGGCAGTCTATCCACCGGCGGCTAGCGCCTTGCCGCTCACTTATTGATCGAGCGATCCTAAACAACTTCATAACATCACGTCCAGCCGCATAACAATGGACGCGCCTTGATCGATGATACTCTGTATGTCCAACTCGTTTCCATCGACCGACGCGAGTGCCGTCGCCCGCTGAGTCACTTCATTGACAAATGACTTCATATCTTCGGCAAACTGGATTCTGGCAATATCCTCATCGTAACGATTCGCTGCCTCGTGCAGCACCTCAATCAGTTCGTCCGGATCCCAGGGCTTTGTAATGTACCGAAAGAGACCGCCGGTGTTGATGGCTTCCACAACAGCCTTGATGTCCGCATATCCCGTGAACACGATTCGCACGGCCTCCGGATGGGCAATTTTGGCCTGGTTCATCAACTCCACGCCCGTCATGCCAGGCATTCGCTGATCAGTCATGATGACGTGGATTGAATGGTCACGCAGGATTTCCAATGCCCGCTCGCCGGATTCTGCTGTGTGAAGCTCAAAGTCGCGTCGCAGCAGTCCTTTGAGTGAAAGCAGAATGTCTGGTTCATCATCTACGATCAGGATCGGGTGTTTGGCGCTTGGTGACATGGTTTTCTCCGGAGATCCTGTCTCATGTGTGGCAAAGGGGTTGGGAGTCTTTTTCGGAGCAACACGTCGCAAAATTCGCAGGACTTCCGTCCGAAAAAGACTTCCGACCCCGTGTGAATCCAACTAGCCGCTGATCGGCAGCATAACACGAAACGTCGTGCCTTTCCCTGGAGTTGAGTCAAATTCAATGGAACCGCCGTGTTGCTTGATCACACCGTAACTCATGGCAAGACCCAGTCCCTGCCCGGAACCGATGGGCCGAGTCGTATAGAACGGTTCAAACAACCGTCGCTGAGTCGTTTCATCCATACCGCAGCCCTGGTCCGCGATTGTGATGCGGACTGACGATTTGTCCTGCGATACGCCGATTTCGATGACTCCATTCGGCTCACTCGCCTGAATCGCGTTCCACAGGATCGCGTGGAACACCTGCTTGATTTTGGCTGGTTGACAGTGTAGATGCGGTTGGCTTTGAAACTCGCGTCGGATGGTGAGCTGTTTGGTCGCGAGGTCCGTTGCGAGTACTTCCACGGTCGATTCCAGGGCCGCGACCACGTCCATGTTGTCAACGCCTGCTTCGTCGAGATGAGCAAACGCTCTCAGATTGCCGACAATTTCCCGGACACGCCTGAGGCCATCCTGGGAGGATCGAAAAAACTCTGGCAGGTTCTCTCGCAGCCAGGGCAGATCACAGTCGGCGGCCGTCGTCCGAATTTGGTCCGCCAGTTGTTTATCCGCTTGTTCGACAAGCGGTAAACCTGTCTCATACTCATCCAGCAGCCTGATCAGCGACTGGACATCACGCTGCAGCACGGCGATGTTGTTCGAGACAAAGGCGACGGGATTATTGACTTCGTGGGCGATGCCCGCCGCCAGCTGCCCGACTCCGGCCATTTTCTCGCTTTGCACGAGAGCGGCCTGCGTTTCCATCAGCCTGCGATTCTGATCCATCAGCGTGTGTTCGAGTTCAATAATTCGCTCGCTGGCGCGCAGCCGGACGCGCAGTTCTTTGGGATTGCAGGGTTTACCAAGGAAGTCGTCTGCTCCGGCTTCCATCGCTTCCACGAGATCTTCGTTGTCGGTTCTGGCGGTGAGCAGGACGATGTAGACGTACCCGGCCTGCTCCGATTTCCGGATGCGACGAATGAGTTCCAGACCATCGACTTCCGGCATCATCCAGTCGGTCAGTACCAGCGAGAAATGGTGTTTCTGAAACTCATCCCACGCCTGAGCACCATCTGCGGTTTCGGTGACTTCGTAGTTCCAGCCGCGCAGTTGCGATACCAGCAGCCTCCGAATCATCAGGTTGTCTTCGGCCAGAAGAACTTTCATATCGGCAGATTCATTACGGATGGAATTGTTCTGGTCAGGAACAACTCACTTTATTTCCTGGTTGGCCAGGTGTCTATCGATGGCGGATATTCCCAGTAGATCGAATCCACGCGATTATCGGGATTGTGCTCGCGCCTGATCGATCAGTTCGATCAGGCTTTCGGCGGTGTAGAAATCGGCCAGAATCGGTTTGCTGGTTCCGGGGCCATCAATGACAAGGAGCGGGATTCCTTTGGCACCAAGTTCATTCAGATATTTCGCGGCGACGCTGCTGGCGACGCTCGTGTCGGCTTTGAATGTCACGAGCGATTCGTCGGATTCAATCAGTTGCTTGATACGATCGGAAGACAACACGGTCTTCCAGAGAACCTTGCAATTCAGTCACCAGTCGGCCGTAAAATGCACAATGGCGATCCGGCCGCTCGCCTTGACGCGAGCGAACGCTTCCGGATCGTAATCTCGCCATGCTGGCGGACGAAGTTGGAGGGTCTGTTCGCCCGAGCCGGATCGCACGGCTTCTTCCATCTGTGCGACATAAGCTTTCATGGAGTCTTCTTCGTTCTGGTGCATTTCCGTGGCCTGCCACGAATCGGCGGTCTCACCGTTCGACCAGATGGCCATTCCCGCGAAGAGTGCCAGTGACATCAGCGAATATCCAATTCTCTTTACGGGGGACTTTGTGATGCGGAACGTCTCCAGCGTCAACCAGATCGACATGGCTCCCACAAATGCAGTCGCGATCCACCAGTGCAGCACGGGGCCGAGATAGGGATGCTCCTTGACGAGACCCAGGACTCCGGTGCCTGTGAAGAATGACGCCACCGCCAGCATCAGCAGTCCCATGACTTGTTTGACCAGCACGCTGCCAGGTCCGGTGCGAGGCACCTTGCTGACGAGTTTTGGAAACCACGACAACAAAACGTACGGCCACCCCATTCCCACCGCAATCGCTGCGAACACTGCCAGCACCAACGCGGGATTGTTCGCCTTCGTCGCCCACGCCGCCGCGCTTCCCATGAACGGTGCCGTACAGGGCGTCGATAGCACGGCCGTCATCACGCCGAACAGAAAAGCTCCGTGCAGCGTGTCATGTTTTGGATTGATGCGATGGACGGCCTGAGGTAGTTGTATGGCCATATCGATCAGCATCCCGACGCCCATGAAGGCGATGAACAGCCCGACCGTGATCCCGAACACAGGTCGTTGAAACAAAGAGCTGATGCTGTCGAAGCCACTCACAAACGAAATGGCGGTGCCGATCGCCAGCCAGAACGCCAGGATCCCCAAACCCATCAACACACCCAGCACTTTGGCTCGGTGTGGATCACCAGCTGCCGACTGAGTCAGTCCCATGATCTTGATGGGGATGATAGGCAGCACGCACGGCGTCAGGTTGAGCAGAAATCCGCCGATGAAAGAAAACAGCAACAGCAGCGGGACGGCAAAGATGCTGTTCGCGGAAAACCCAAACTTAGCCCCAAACAGATTCGTTTGAAAGTCGCCCACGTCACGAGTCGGTGGCGTTGTTGTCGGCGAAGTCTTCGTTGGAGCTTCGACCGGGGTGATCTCCTGCACCGCGCTGGAATCCGTCTTGCTGTCTGGTTCCTGTTCGCTCGGCGGTGCTGGTTTTTCGACGACGGCGGTGGCGGAACCGAACTTGCCGTCAGCGACATTGACCTCAGCCGAGAGTGACAGCGTCGTCGGCCTCAGACACGTCGATGCGCAGACCTGGTACTTGATGCTGACCTCGATCGTGTAGCTTCCTTCAGCAACAGCCTCAGTCACGTTGACGGGAATGGAAAACGTCGTCTCACCGTCATAGGCGGGCTGAGGATTCCCTTCGGCGTTGATGACGATCCCGGGAGGCGGCCACACGATTTCACCGACGTCAAATCCCGGCGGTGCTTTCACCTTGATCGAGGTCGGCACTTCGATGCCGTCATGCTCTTCCTTCCGAGGATAAAAGTGCCAGTGCTTGCCAGTTTTGTCAGGCAGAGGATCGACACTTACTTGCAGTTCAAGTGTCAGGGACTGTGAAGACGCCGCGCCTGCTGACAACGAAGAAAGAGTCGCCGTAATCGGCCCCTGCGTCGTCGTATCGTCGGACACCGAGACTGGCAGAACCCCCGGCGTTTGCCCGGGCTGAGCCGCGAACACGTTTGCATTATCACAGAATACCGTCAGCAATATTGCCGCAGCGAAGCGGTATCGGTTCATGGCGTTTCCTTATGGAAATCCTGTTCGAAGGCGATCGGTAGAAAAACAATTACCACTGAATGAACTGGACGCTTGCGCGTTCCGGCTGATTTGATCAGGCGCTGGGCGCTAGCCCAATGGTACTCGATTTACAAAGTAGACCTCACTCTCCGAGTGAGGCAGGCCATAAAACGCGGCCTTTGGCATTCGTCACTCAGAGAGTGACGGCTACTTTAATCGCAAGTCGCGTTCCATTGGGCGATCATTCGATCCAATAGATCTTAAGACTCGTGGTCTGTCAATCCTCACGGCTGAAGTTATAATCGACAACGTCGTGGGATAACAGCCGACGGCTCCGAAACAAGGGAGTCTGTCAATCTCGCCCAACCTTCAAGGAGTTCGAATCATGCCAATTGTCGTCACGTTTTCTCTTTTGGCAGCGAGCCTGATCGTATGGACCGCCATGGCGGAAGACGCCACTCTGCAGTTCCGTGCCCCGGTCCAGTTAAAGGCGGGTGAAGGCATGATGGGACAGGGAATTCTGTTTCCGTCGCCAAAAATGCAGGATCTTGATGGTGACGGCGTCGCCGAAATGCTGGTTGGCGACCTTCGCGGTCAGTTGCTCGTTTCAAAACGCCAGGGCGGCGGCGACTCGACGCAGTGGTCGGCTCTGGAATCTCTCAAGACCGCCGATGGTGAGCCGATCAAATTCGACAACTGGTGATGCATCGGAATGGCTCCACAGTTTGTGGACTTCAACGCCGATGGCCATATCGACATCTTCACCGGAACCTTCGACGGATCACCACACGTTGCCTACGGCAGCGCTGAGGGATTTCAATCTCCAGTAAGACTTCTGGACGCGCACGGCGAACGTCTTCTGCTGACGCAGTTCTGGAATTACGACACCAAAGAATGGGACAATACCGACCGTACCATCGAAGACAACAAAGACGGCGAACTGCATTGCATCTCAGCTGTCGCGTACGACTGGGACAATGACGGTGACTTCGACGTCCTTATGGGAGAGAAGAACAAAGGACGTCTGTTCCGACAGACGAACGAAGGCACCAACGCAGCTCCCGCGTTTACCGGCAAGAACATTCCCGTACTTACAGGAAACAAGCCGTTCGAACTCGACGGCGGCATGACCGCGCCTTACCTCGTGGACTGGGACGCGGACGGCCTGATCGATCTTGTCTGCGGCAGCTTCGGCAATTCGTACGGCGAAGGGGCGGGCGGCGGGATCTTTTGGTATCGCAATACCGGAAAAATCGGCGAGCCCCAATTCGCCAAACCGGTCACGTTGATCAAGCCCAGCGAAAAGAACTCCACCACCGCGACACGTCCAGACAGTGGTTTGTATGTCGATGTCGTCGATTACAACGGAGACGGATCACTTGATCTGGTCGTGGGCGGTTATTCGCAGTGGACACCTGAAAAAGAGCCGCTGACCGAAGAGGGGAAGCAGCAGATCGCCGATCTCGAAACTCAACTGGCAAAGTTGATCAAGGAGGTGAACGAACTGCGGCAGAAATTGGCGGTCGAATCGAAAGATCTGCCAGCCGAAGAACGCGCCGCCAAGCTGAAAGTATTCTACAAGACCGACGAGTATCGTCAGCAGACGGCTGAATACGCCAAGATCTCGCAGAAGCTGTCGGCTCTCAAACCGGAACACCAGCGCGAAGCATTCGTTTGGGTTTATTTGCGAGACGAAGGGGCAAAGCAAACAGCTGCCCGTTAGGATCGATCGAACAATAAGTGTCAGATTAGCGGAAACGCACGACCGGTTTTCCGGCCCAACGGGCCGACCCTATGGCAGCCCAGGGCAACGCCCTGAGAAATAATTCCACGCAATGATTTGCAGCCCCAAGGGGGCGGCACTACGTTTCGAGCGGACCGGGGCGAATCAGTTTAGGGTTGCCCCGTTGGGGCGTTTCGTGCTTGAAAACCAATAACCCAGGGCGTTGCCCTGGGCTGACTTATGGCTGGCCCGTTGGGCCGAGTCGCAGGCTGAATGACAGGGGCACACATGCCGTTGGGCCTCATCAAGCGTGAAACAGAGACGATTTGCATCGTATTCAATCAGTACAATTATTTGTCGAGCGATCCTTAGTCGTTGTTCGCTCCGAGGCCATGCGTTTTTCACCAGCCCACTGGGAGGGTCGGACGGGACAAGCGGCCGGGGAGTGCAACTGGAATTGCGGCCGAGAAATCTGCATGTCAAAGGTACATGCACTCTCCGTCCGTTCCCGGCGCTCCACCTTGCGACAGCAATCTTTTCGGGCATTAGTAACTCGTTCCAGGGCTCCAGCCCTGGAACGCACTGCCCAGGAGGCTCTGCCTCCAAAACTAACTCTGGAGGCTGCAGCCTCCCGTCCATCGCGTTCCGAGAGAGTCAATTTGTTCTGACGCAGCTCGGTTCTGAAGTTCCTGCGCGTTTCATTCGCCGAGCGTCAGGGTCCGTCGTCGAACAGCGAGCCGTGGCACTGGTTCCCTTCTGGCGTTTCTCGGCTTTATCGCGAACGTCGTGAATCTGTTCAATCGCACTTTGAATGTGTTCTGCTGAGGATGACACAGTTCAGCGATCCGCCGCCCACTTCCGATGCCTCGAAGAGTGGCGTAAATCCACAATGCAAACAGAATTCGGGGATCGATTGCGGCGGTTTATTTGGTGTGTGCAGAGGGTCGGGAGACTTTTTTGGACGGAAAGGCCAGCATTTTTCACCAGGCACTCTCCAAAAAGACTCCCGACCCTTTCCTTCATCCTTTCATCCTAAAGTTCAGAAAAAAAGGGAAACCTAGACCTTTGATTTAGCAATTGGGACCAGAGGGCGGCTAGGGTAATCGCGTTCGCAAATGTGTTTTGATGCCCTTAAGCCATTTTTGATTTGGCTGATGAGCAGCGAAAAATCAGCAACCAGGATGTTTACCATTGTCAATTACCGGGCAGTGGGTCGCTCTATCTGTGGATTGTGGTTAGCGTGCGGAAGTATCGGAGGCTCAGCAGGTTGCCAAATTTCGTTCACCCTCAAAATTAAAGGTCCGTTGTTATGCTCCCAGTTCGAAATGAAGACTCTGCACCAGCGGCATCCCGTCGCATACTTTCCTGGTTGATTGCTGCTGTTGGTGACAAGTGGAGGCAGAACCACGGCAGCACACGCGCTGGCGGAATTCGTTTGTCATCGACTTATCGAACTTGTTTTTCAGCAAGGAACAAACGGCATCGAAAAAATACCGTCGGAGACATGGCGGACACCGCACTTGAAAGCCGCGTGTTGCTGGCTGCTGCCTTCAGTTTCGATTTCACAACCATTGCCAGCAATCTTTCGACCAATCCTGCCCAGCGCTTTTTCGGGAGTCCCGATGCCAGCGATTCTCCGTTCACGATTATTCGCTACGGCTTCGGTGACATAACGTCGATCACTGGCTTACCGGCAACGAGCGGAGCGTTAGCGGCTCCAGGAGATTTGTCCTTTAGTTTCGGCAGCGATAATGCTGCCAAACCTGTCGAGGTCGTTACACTGTCGTCGTTCGACAATGGGTTAGGCGACGGCCTCGCGAACCAGATCTATACGCCGGACGCAAATGATGTCCCAGCTTTCACATTGTTTAACGCCGGTGTGGCGGTCGCAAAAGGAAACCTGCTCAGAATATCTCTGCAAACCACTCCAGAATCCGTCGTCTCGTCTCCCAGCAGCGCGCCGAGTCGATTTCAGCTGACGGCAGCAGTCGGAGCCGACACGACAATCTTCGATGAACTGATGGCCGCCACTGAAGGCACCGGTATTATTGATTTTTCACTGTCGGCATTTAACCTGACTGGACCATGGGCAGGAGTAGGCGACGCGGAAATCTTTTCTTCAACCGGAAATTCGCTCAACCTCAACGATCCGCCGCTGCCAACAGATGATCATGGCAACGATATCGCAACAGCTACGGCATGGAATCGCAGTGCGCCCATCACGGGTGTGCATGAAGAAGTGCTTTCCGACGACGTTGACTTCTTTGCCGTGCAGTTGACGGCTGGCACGCAATATACCTTCCGTGTTCATGATCAGGACGAGTTGCCTGAGGACACGGTTAGGATGCTTTTGCTGGATGGGACCGAAACGGACCTGGTCGACTCTGATCCGGTCCCGGGGACCAGCTTTTGGACGAATTCAATGACCATTACGGCACCTGCGACAGCGACGTATTACATTGAGGTCTTCAACGACGGGATCCGAGGTGGGTATTCTCTTGAGCAGACAAGTGCGATTGTCATTAACGGAGATGACCACGGAAATGGTACAACGGCGGGGGATGCCACCAGTTGGAATCGAGCCGCACCGATCGCTGGAAATATTGAGACCCCATCCGACAAAGACTGGTTTGCTGTCACGTTGACAGCAGGCGTTGAATACGTATTTCGCACGCATCCAGGGACGCTGTATGACTCGATCCTGGAATTGTATGCAGCGAATCGAACGACGCAGTTGAAAATCAATGACGATGCCGCAGAGGCGGCAGGGGATGAAGGCTACTCCAAGCTTTCATTTATCTCGGACGCTACCGGAACGTACTACCTGGTCGTGAGCGGCTATGGCTATGGAGATCCAGAGGCGAGCTCACCACACCGGATGGGCTCCTACAGCCTTTCCCAGGTCAGCAGTATCCCCTACATGCCCGCGCGCCCAGTCTTGGCTATCGTCAACAATCCACTGGTCACAACGAATCAGCGTCCGAAGATCACCTGGGCTGCCGTTGATCACGCGACCAGATACGATGTCTTTCTGGCCAATATCGCAACTCCAAATACCCCGGCGCTACGGCAGAGTGTCGCTGGCACCTCTTTTACTCCAGCCCACGACATCGGCATTGGTCGCTGGGTGGTGTCGATTCGTGCTTATTCGGCTCAGAACGTAGGCTCCATCTGGAGTGCGCCCCTGAACCTGCGGATCAATACTCCTGTGACGATTGGAGCCGTTCCGTTTCTGGCTCAATCCGCCCGACCTGCCTTCACATGGCAGCCGCTTCCGGGGGCTGTGAGCTATGAACTCTGGATTGATAATCTCTCAACCGGCAAGGTTCAGGTAATTCCGAATCCGACTCCCTCAACAAACAACTTTACGCCAGCAAGTGATCTTTCAGCCGGTGTCTATCGATTTTGGGTACTCGGCATCAGCGTGGATGGTTCACGGGGGGGATGGTCTGCGCCTGCAGAAATGTATGTGGGGCCCACAACCGTCGCTCCTGTCAATCCGACGTTCAATGTTCGACCGACTTTTACCTGGACAGCCATTCCAGGCATTAGCAGCCATGACATCTGGATCCAGAAAGGCTGGGGTCCCGGAGCGACGATCATCAAGAATTCGACCCCGATTGTCGGCACCACCTGGACCCCTGCTGCTGACCTCGCATCTGGCGACTATACGTGGTGGGTTCGTGGCACATTGACAAATGGACAGAAGATTACATGGAGTTCGCCGCAATCGTTCAATGTGGGTGGCCAGCCAATCCTTACGCAGCCGTCAGTGATTGGCACTTCGACCGTGATCTCGTGGACGCCAGTGACTGGAGCAGACCACTACGAACTGTTCGTCCGACGCTATATGGCTGGCGTCGTTGATCTGCAAACGAATCAGCTGACAAATTCTGCCGCTGTATCAACCACAGCCCCCGGAACCTATCAGCTTTGGGTCCGAGCGGTAACCTCTTCAGGTGCGAAAAGTCTGTGGAGCAAACCCATTTTCTTTGTTGTCAGCAAGGCCACATTCATACCGGAGAATCAGCCTGACAGCCCAGAGACGCTGTTAACCGTTCTGCCGACAACCCGCGAGTTGCTGGCAGATCGCTCCAATCAGCGTTCTGGTGCCGATGAGCCTCAGCCAAATACTGCTGACGTTAGTGACCGCGTGGAACTTGCCGATCAGCAGGAACAGAGGGATCCAGAGTACTCCGGGCCAGTTCAAGGTGTGTCCGAGGCGCGGCACTCGATGCCGGATGTGACAGAATCAGCAGCGTTTGCAAATGTTGCCGATATCGTCATGAGCGAATGGGATGAATTGCAGTTCAGCGATCGAAAACAGCTGATTTAGCAAACACCACCCGGAGAACGCCACAAGAAATTGGGTTGGCTTGGCAAGAACGAGCAACCGACGCACCGTCGGTTGCTCGCCAGGCAACTCACCAGATTTCTCGCAACGAAGTTTAGAACTCGCCGATGACTTCTCCACCATTCATCGTACCCAAGGCACGCCAAAGGTTGAGGTCGATATTTGCGGAGACGAACCTGACGGTTCCGTCACCTAATGCAACCTGAGCGCCTCCGACATGCATGCTGCGTGATGCAAACATGGTGGGGTTTGTCGTGTTTGAAACATCGCACGGCAGATTCCTCAGCGGCTCGTTATTGCAGTAACCAGCCGTATAGATACGGTCAGGAAGATTCGAGTTGGGGCCAAGGTAAGTCGTAAACTGAGCGGCATCTCCCCACCATCCAAAGCCACGCAGATCCGTGCCATTGCCCTGGATAACCTCTGCGACCAACAGGGTGTTGGACGTTCCGTCCGTTAAGTCACGCATCTTGAATGCTTTGAGGTTGGCGAATGGCGCTCCACCAAATACTACGCCGTTCAGGTTAGCCTGTTGTGCATAATCCGTGTTGCCAAAGTTTACTGAGTAGTTGTGGCTGGTGATTCCGGAAAACGGGCGGTTGTCTTTATCACTCGGACACGACAGTGCAGCAATCCGTTTCGCCGTGACGGCCAGATTGCCACCATATCGCGGCCCGGTCGCATCGTTGCCTCCGCAGTTTTGGTACAGTTTGAACAGATTCGCCTGTTCGATGTAGGGCAGAATCGGCACCTGCCATGTTCCCCAGCAGCAATTGTGGACACCGATCGGAAACGTCAGAAAGACGTCGTGATAGTTGTGCATCGCAAGACCAAGCTGCTTCAGATTGTTCTTGCACTGCGTTCTGCGGGCCGCTTCTCGAGCCTGTTGGACGGCTGGCAATAACAGTGCAATCAGGATGGCAATGATCGCAATCACCACCAACAATTCGATGAGTGTAAAGCCCCTGGCAGAGCTTCCGGTTCGCGTCTTCATGATCGTACCCTTCTGACTTAGAGTTAAAAAAACAGAAAACCTCGCGCAATTGGCTCTTATTGAGGAACTTCAATGATCAGTTTGTAGATGTTCTTTTCGCCCGCTTTCACGGTGAAGGTTTCGGTACTGTCGGTATTGTATTGGGCAGGAATCAGTTCGGCGGCAATTGCCCTTGAATCCCCAGGCATCTCAACCGCCTCAGCGGTCGCGCCTGAGGCGCTGATGCGCACGAGATATTCGCCGGGAGGGAGACCTTTGTCAGCAGGAATCGAGAACCTGCCGTCCTCGATTTTGGCACCAGATGCCTGGCCCGATGCTTTGGGCGTAAATTCAATCGAACCCTGAGCGAGCGGTGCGGTGCCAAGCGTAATCTCACCGGTAACGGCCTGGCGATTGAGTGGATTGTCACTGCCGCAGCCAGCGAAAAACAGGGAAGTGACGATCAGGAGAGAGCACGTCTGTCGCGCTGACATTTGTCGGTCTTAAATAGGGTGGAATTGAAATTCAAGTCAGAATAACGTGCAAAGAATCCGGGGCACTGTACACTTGGGCAGGCGTAGGTTAAATGTCAACGTTCGTTTGCCATTGTAAGGACGTGAGAATCGGATTCCAATGATCGAGAACGAAAAATTGTCAAGAATAAATGGCACAGTCGGAAGATGTCGTAGCACGCAGTCTGGCCCTGGATGAAGCGAGTTTATCTTGTCAACTCAGGTCACTGGAGAGTGCTGATGCAGCGCGTCGATGTGTTTCTGTGGAGAATGAAAAGGTAAATCCTATGGTGATAACGGGTAAGTCCATCGGTCGGAAGAGACCATTATTTGCAGACTGGTCGATTCCGTTACCACCGGACTGGAATGGTGACGGCGGTGATGGCGGGCCGACTCTGCGCGACGTCATCGAACGAATTGTTCGTGTCGAAGTGAAAGCCTTCAAAAAGCGACAGCATGATCGACAGTTTCTGAGGGCTCTGACGGAGCGTGAAATTGAGGCCGCTGCCGAACGAGGCAAAATCAAAATGGGTGGCAGCGAAGTCGGCATTCAGGACGTCGATGAGGACTCCGCCGTCGCAACCGCACTGCTCGCCTTTGAAGACGGGATTTATCTTGTCGTGATTGACGATGTTGAACAGCGCGACCTGGACCAACAAGTCTTCATGCAGCCTGACAGCAGAATCACGTTCATTCGGCTGACGCTGCTTTCAGGCGGTTGACAATTGTAGGTCCTTTCTGCCGGAAAGGACTTCGCGACTTGTCGCGACCTGCGACCAGATCCACGTTGCTCACGGGACCACGCGAAGGCGTTGAACGGACATCCACTCGTGGGTTCGCCTTGCGGCAATTTGAAAAATCCCACTCGGCAAGCGGAACCTACTCGACCACGTCGCCGATGGTCGATTGAATCCACGTATCAACTGCCATAACCTGTTCCTGAAATTCCACACGATTCAATCTCAGCGCGCGAGGCCTATCTACATGACCAAGCTGGAAGCCGTTCAGAAACAACTTCTTCAATATCGAGTGGACACCGGAAATGATGACAACGAAGACGATTCCGTAAATCGCGTCACGACCGCCTTCAAAAAGCTCCCGAAGAATTTGAGAGCCATCGCGATGGCCCTGCTGACCCTCAACGAAGCTGGCAACAGAATCGACATCGACGATAATGACGAAGAAGAAGCAAAATCCAAAGCCGCCCAAAAGCAGATTCAGCAACTGCAGGAAAAACTGGAAACACTCAGTGCCTCCGATCGAAAAAAGATTTTCTTCTGTGCAGCTCCGAAACTCGCGGACTGGATAGAAAAGGCATGGCAGAATCTGAAATCGACGCCCTACCAAACAGGCTATTCAGCTCGCGCATTTCGAGCACCCAACGATCCTGAAATTTCGTTTACAAGTCGTCTGAACTGGCTGGTCCGTTTCATAGAAGCAACCTCCCTGTATCAGCCCGAAGCCGTGACACCGGGCTGGCTGGCACAGTGGGCTCAACACGCCTTCAGTTATCGCTCCCTGACCGTATGCCCGATTCTGATCGCCGCTCTGGACAGCACGACAAAAGACGGCGACGAGGTTTCTGAAATCCTTCGTGCCACGGTGCTGCGCGAGCATCCGATCGGGATCATGGGCGATCATGTCATTGCATCGCTGCTCGGTTCATCTCGACCGGAAGGTTGGGAATTGATGGAGAAGACGCTGCTGGCGGCTCAGCGACAGGAAGGACTTCGTCAGTCGATCGTCAGTGAGATTCATACCGCGCATCCGGACGCCTTTGTTCGAATGCTGCGATTGATTGTTGCGAAAGACTTGATTCGCTTCAGCAGCGTCGCAAGGTCAGTCAACATGTGGTTCGGACTGTTGTGGGATTCGGTGAGTTCCAAAGTGCTGCAAAAATACGTAGAAGAGATTTTGCTTTTCATCGAATCACCATCCGATCGAAAAAAAGCATTGCAGAGCGATCAGCCTGAAACGGTCTATCGAGCGTTGTGGGCAACGGCTTATGAAGACGTTTCGGTCGCGACTGGCGCTGCAGGGAAACTGCTGAAACATAAGTCCGATGAGATTCGCTATGTCGCGGCGTGGTCTTTGACGGTCTTCGGCACTCCGGCTGCGGAGCGAACAAAGTACACGGCGATCACAGACGACAACCTGCAGGTCGCTCTGATGGCGGCCGTCAGCACCAGTGGCCTGAGTCTGAGTGAAGAGGCGCGTTACAGCGTAAGCAGCGATGTGGACTTAAAGGTGAAATCCACGTTCGATTTGCTCGAAGCACTCTGTGAGCGGCTGCCTGAGAAACCTGAAAAACTGAAGCCGATCGTCTGGCCATGGACCGAACGTCGCATTGAGCGATCAATGCTGATCGGAAATCTTCTGGAGCAACTTGGTGACCGACCAGCGACGCGGATGTTGCCGTATCTGAAATCCATGAA
>Ga0138256_10004884_pt1 | contig 14226 bp, 11 predicted proteins | sample KNB2016incub_MG_FD_105486 | JGI IMG/M metagenome (GOLD analysis project Ga0138256, IMG submission 105486) | Active sludge microbial communities from wastewater in Klosterneuburg, Austria - KNB2014incub_MG | ecosystem: Engineered > WWTP > Activated sludge > Unclassified | place: Austria...
AATCATTTCCCATCCGGGATTACACCAGTTCGATATCCTGTCTTCACGCATTGGAACATTTTGGATTAGGACGGTACGGTGATCCAATCGATCCTCAAGGATACCTGACAGGATGGAATAATATCTATGCCTGCCTAAAACCGCAAGGGATATTTTATTTTTCTACCCCCATTGGCCCTCAACGTATTGAATTCAATGCACACCGTGTGTTTTCATTGAGATATCTTTTAAGCCTTATGGAAGGCAAGTATGAGATCGTTTCATTTTCCTATGTAGATGATGTGGGAAATCTTCATGAAAACGCAACATTAGTAGATGATACGATAAAGAATGATTTTGGATGTCACTATGGATGTGGATTATTTCAATTGCGAAAAATCTAATCTGTCAATCTGGCAGGTTTCAAATGTCTTGGAGTAAACAATGCAAAAGTGGGCGATTCAAATGTTGATCCAAGCCATTCTTAAGTTGAAGATTCCTTCCTAGTAAATACTTGACTATACCCAATAACATTCTGTCTTTCCGGGGAATTCGACAAATGATCCAGGCAGCAAGTAGATTGACCAATTCATTCATGGTCGTTTCGCTGTTGCTTAACCTGGCTCGTATGTTTACTGGCTTGATATGTATACGTTGGTTATCGCCTGAGCAAATGGGTATCTGGCAACTGATGATGCTCATAGAAAGTTATCTGATGTTTGCCAGGTTTGGCATATTTAATTCGTTAAACAGAGAGTTGCCATTTTATCTGGGGAGAAACAGGACCGAAAAGGCCATGAAATACCATGATACGGCTGAAGGATATGCCATCATGGTTTCGCTCCTATTTTTTGTTGGGTTGTCTGTTTCTATTTTTTTTTATAATCCACCGATTCTTTATTGGAAGGAATGTATGCTCGTATTTGCCGCCTATTTACCGTTTAAATTTTATAGTGGGTTCATAGAGCTTACGTTTAGATCAGGAAGGGATTTTCGTAGCTTAGCTTTTGTACAATTGATCCTGATTGTATTTACCGTGCTTTCGGTATGGTTGGTATATTTTTTTGGTTTTGAAGGGTATCTCGCAAGATTGGTTGTCCTTGCTGTTATTGGTTTGATATTAATGTTCTGGTTTAGGCCATTCCGGTTTAATGCAAATCTGAATGTACAATATTTGAAGCAGTTGTTCCGGATGGGGATGCCCTTATTTGTTTCCAATTATGGCCAAACCGTTATTAATTCTTTTCCTGGAATGCTCATTTTGATTTTTGGCAATATAGCGACACTGGGTATGTTTTACCCTGTCAGCATTCTCATGAATTTTGGTTCGTTGGTGCCTGGGATCATTTCGACTTATTTATATCCGCAGATAAGTTTTGATTTTGGGGCCAATAAGAGTGTAAAAGAGGTCATCAATAAAAGCGTGAAGGCAGGATTTTCTGCCATGCTGATCATGATGCCCGTCATTGTCATTTTGTATTTCCTGCTTCCACAGATATTCTATCGGTTTGCACCCGAATATAGTAATGCAATCATTGTCTGTAAATGGGCATTACTTTTTTCGTTGGTAAGCTGTATGAACCTTTTTTACAATCCATATGCCATCCTGAAGGCATGGAAGCCAATGTATATTTACTTGATCATTTCCGGTATAGTTACCTGGTGTATCCCATACCTCTTCATGTCGATTACCGAACCACACAATATATTACTGGCATTGGTTTTATCATTATTGCTGGTAAGAATTCTGCTCTCCATCATCAACTATGTAAGTATTCAGATGATTTATAGACACGTCCTTTCATGAGAGCAATCCATATCCTGAGACGTCTATTGCTGATGGTTTTTCTGTCTTGTGGGTTTATTTCACTTACCTCTGCCTATTTCAACGCAAAGTTTCAACTATTTACTGACAACCAGATATTCTTAATTATATATTTTGGTTATGCGTGCATACCGCTTTTGCTGTTATTTTATAAACCCGCTCTATTTAAAGATATTTCTTTACACATGGGTTTATTATTACTTACATTTTTTGGATATAGTATACTTCTGACTATAGGTGGCTTAATAGCAGGAAACCTAATTGGTACCTGGTTAGTGGATTCAGTGACGTTTACTGCATTTTCAGGATTTATCTTTTTAGGCACATCTAAAGCCTTCTGGGAAGATTTCCAAAAATTTGGGTTTTACTTTTTTGTCGCTGCTATAGCCGTCAACATACAGGCCACCACGATGATAAAAGTTAATTATTGGCTTCAGGAGGACAACCTGTTAAATTTTAAAGGTGGTGAAAGAATCACGCGGTCTATAGTCGGTTATAAGACGCAGTTTAGCCAATCCTTCTGGCCATTGTTTTTGTTGACATTGAATCCTAAAAACAGGAATAGGATGTTTTTCATGTTTGCTGCTGTTATTTTTCTGCTGTTGCAGCAAATACTTTTTCAAAAACGGGGTCCTTCCGTCCGGATTTTATTTTTCATTGGATGTTTTATTTACCTGGCCAGAAAGAACATCTATTTTGGAATCTCTACAAACAAATTGCTCCGGGGAGTAGGCTTCTTTATTGTATTTACTTTTATTGCTATCATAGCCTTCAGGCATTACTTGCCGGCCGATCTGTTGCGTAAGCAATATGAAGCACTTGTAAACCGGTTTGAAGGAGATGTAGGGAATGCCAACATTAAATATACGGAAGGTGCTTTGGGGATATTTACATCTGAAAACGAGCGCGTAAGAGAGGTAGGGATGATGCTTCAATCACTGGAAGTGAAAGAAATATTTATTGGCAAGGGATTCGGCGGCAAATACAAGGATAGGGAGATTTTGAAAAAAGAAAGAGATACGACCCATATTGGTGTTTTCAATTTCCTATTAAAGGGCGGCTTGATTTATCTTTTTTTATTTGCCTTACTAATAGCATCATTATGGATGAAACGAAAGCTGTACTATTCAGACAGGGACGTCTTGGCCTGCTTTTTAATCCTGGTTGGGATGACAATTTTCCTTTTTGTAGAAGGTTGGTTTTATTACAGATCCCAGGTATATGATTTAATGTTGTATGGCATTGTGATGGGTAGGTTAATCGTTGCAAAAGGATAATGGATATATCCGGGTGATTTCAGAGATGCAAATTGAGTTTACAGTTTTTACCCCGGTCTACAATGGAGCAAGTACCATCGATAGGGTATACAAATCCTTATTGCTTCAAACGCAAACTGATTTTGAATGGCTAATTATTGATGACGGTTCAACGGACCATACAGCTGAAGTCATCAGTAGTATGATCGATGAAGGGAGGATCAGTATCAGGCTCCATCGTCAAAAAAATATGCACAAGTTTTTCACATTGCAGGAAGGAATTGCAAGGGCAGAAGGAGTGTTTTTCTTAATTGCAGACGCTGATGATGAATTTGCACCGGATACCCTGGAGCGATTGAGCACAACATTTAAGGCAATGCCATCTGATATTCAGGACACCTTAGTAGGAGTAAACTGCCTGTGTAAAAATGGTAAAGGGGAGATTATTGGTGATCAGTATCCTGAGAATCCAATGATTTCTGACCATTGTGAAATGCATCACAGATATAGGGTTAAAGGAGAAAAATGGGGAATGCAACGCACGGAAATATTACAAAAGTTCCGGTTTTCTGAGGAATACTTTAACAATGGATATATACCTGAAAACCTGCTTTGGAGCAGCATCGCCAATGCCGGATATAAAATTGTATTTATAAATGAACCATTGCGGATCTATCACAACGAAGGCGACATAAATTCTATATCGGCTACAGCAGTGGTGAATCGGCAAATCAATAGTTTTGGGTGCATGCAAGACATGAAGGGAGAACTCAATACACAACTGAAGTATTTTGCCTATGACCCATTTTATTTTCTAAAAGCAACTATTCTGTACATGGAGGCTTCAGGTTTCCAGAAATTATCAATACTACAGCAAGTACAAAACCTTAAATGGCCTGCAACCCTGCTTTACTGGGTTATGTACCCATTCAGCTTACCGCTGTTATGGTACAGGAGAAGACGATTACCGGTAAAATGAGCAAGACAGAAAAATCGAATTTTCGCGATACTGCGCCATTATCAGGCACCGTAATTGTTTTAATTCCATATTCTTACCCCGGAGGAACAGCAGCCTCGTTGCGGGTATTCAATTTTGTAGAAGGCCTGGTAGCCAACTTGCAAAAAGTCCATGTAATATCCCTTTATCATACGCCATCAAGACGATCAAAAACCGGAATGTATCTTGGGCAAAATGTTACTGAGCATTTTGTTTATTCCCAAAAATATGACCTTCAGTTTAAGAATTTATTTTCCTATACCTCTGCGGTGGCAAAATCATTTTATAAAACAGTCGACAAGATTGCGAGGATGGAAAAAGTACGTTTGGCCTACATATATGATGGAACAAGCTTTGCGTATTTCAATTTGGTATCAAAATTACTACAACGACTTAGCATCCCGATAGCATTTGATATCACCGAATTACGTGATTCCAATTATTCTCTCCGGACGTTGATGAAGGCCAGAGACCTGAGCCTGAAAGGAAAAATGAGCAACTTGCTTTTATTTCCTGATTATTATTTCGGAAAAAACGTGATCCTAAAACGAGCTTCTTTTTTCATAAGTATTTCTACTGCCCTCAAAACATATCTCGCAAGCTATGGAAAACCAGTAATCATTATTCCTGGTTTTGAGCGATTTATTCATCCTGCCAATCGGCCAAGTCCTCAGGCCAATGTTAAACTGCTGTATATAGGTAGTTTAATTGAACGAGATGCTCCTGGCGCATTGAACCTTGTTGTTAACGAAGTATTGCATCACCATAAGAATGTTGAAGTGAAATTTATTGGCCGGTATGGAGCATCCGTTGATGGAAAGAAATTCGTGGAAGCATTGCAACAAGTATATGGCAATCAGATTAATAGCTTAGGAGAGGTTAGGGAAGAAAATATGGAAGAAGAGATGCAGAATGCTGACATTATAATCCTTTGCAGAAAAGACTCCTTAGAGGAGAGATGTGCGTTTCCAACAAGATTAGCTGAATACCTGGCGCTAGGAAAAGCAATCCTGGTTTCTCCAATTGGTGATATTCCATTATACCTGACCGACGGAGCAGATGCCGGATTCCTTACGCTGAATGATGATAATACGCTTAGTGAAAGCTCAAAATCTATGATACACAGGATAATTGTAGACACCGATTTTAAGGAAGAAATGGCAAATCATGGAAACAGGAAGGGTAAACTTTATTTTGACAATGTCCGTAATGCGGAGGAAGTATTAAAGCAACTACAACCTCATCTGCAGTGAAATTGAACTGGGTAGTATTTCTTGTTATAGGAGCTTCTATGATTTTTGTTTCTTGTAAAACAACCACCAACAACAGAACCCTTTTTTTGAAAAGCGAAGCCTTATCCGGCGTGGATGTTGTTCCAATAATCGAAGAAGCCATTAAAAACGGGTGCCGGGAAATAAGATTTTCTAAAGGGCAATTTCGAATGGAATCCTTATTGGAGATAGAAAATTCGGAGAACCTCAAATTGATTGGCAAACACTCACAGCTCTTCTTGTCTACACTTCCAGCAGAAGCGGGACCAGCGGTTATAAAGCTGCACAATACAAAGTACTTCACATTGAAGAACATTTCTGTGAACAGTAACAGGCACCTGTTTAAAACAGATCGTCTCTTACACTCAATATTTGTTTATAACAGCAGTGATATTGTATTTAATAATCTTGACCTGCTAAACAGCCTTGGTGATGGGATTCAAATAGCCGCTGATGTCAACCAGGATGAGGTATTGAGTAAGGATATATTGATCAGGAATTGTAGAACCACAAATTCAACCAGGAATGGATTAAGCCTTATTCATTGCGCTGACATCACAGTTGAAAACTCCAGTTTTAACCTGAGCAATGGCTCTCCGCCGGAAGCGGGTATAGATATTGAGCCCGACGAGGATTCTATAAGGCCCGGGGTGTATGATGTTGTAATACGTAATACGGAGATCCATGGTAACAAAGGGAACGGGATAGCCATTCCGTACATAGGTGTTTCAGAGAATATAACTATTGAGCATTGCAGTATCCATCAAAATAGCAGCGGTATTTACACATGTGGTAAGGATATCAGCATTATTAAAAATTCCATAGCTGGAAACAGTAATTATGGGATAAACAGCATTCGTTATCCCGGATATAACGTCCCACCTGATTCGGTAGTTATACAATCGAATTCGATTACCGATCATCAAATGGGGATTTATTATCGAGGTTTTGGGGGGTTAATCACAAGGAATACAATATCTGATACAAGGGATGAAGGAATTGAGTTGAGGAATGAAACAGGTTATGTAAGTACTGCAGTGGTCAGCCATAATAGGATAATGAATATCCAGGGACATGCTGCCATAGCATCTGATTTGGACACTCTTGAAATTCGGCAGAATCGAATATCGAACTGCAAGCAAAATGGTATTGCCCTTCATGCAGGAATAAATGAAGTCACCGACAATCAAGTATCAGATTGCAGCGGGTATAGTATACTTGTGAACGATGCTGTGAGCCATGTGACAAACAATACCATTAAAAACGGGAAGAATTATTTTATTTGGTTTAATGGGTCTGGCCACACAAAAACAGGTGGAATGATCGAGGAGAACAAATTGTATTCTAACACACAGTTACAGGTCCCCTATATCCTTGATACGAGTGGAAGAATAACAAATTATACAGGTAATACACTGAAGGTGCCATATTCAAATATAAACGTTGTTCTTTTGAAAAACAAACCACAGGTATTTGAGGATAATATGCACCAGGTAAAAATATCGGATGAGTAATTCCGTAAGACCAATCCGTGTTCTTTTCATCACGCATAGCCTGGGTTCCGGAGGCGCTGAAAAAGTCTTTCAGCTAGTAATGAATAATCTGGATAGGAGTAAATTCCAGGTACAATGCATATTGATCAACAGGGTACAGCACAAGGCATTTCTTAAAGAGGATATTGGACTCCATGAATTGCATTCCGCCAATACGGTCAGCTCAATCGGTAGGATAAGAACGTTAATAAAGGATCTTAAGCCTGATCTGGTCGTTGGTACCATATCACCCGTGAACCTTTTGCTGCCCATTATAAAAATCTCCCTGACCGGAAATAAACGGCCTTTGTTTATAAACCGGGAAAGTACATTGATGAGTTTTTTAGTTGAAAGGGGCAGTCTTAAAAATTTATTCATAAAGACTTGGGTCAGGATATTCTATTCCCAATATTCCAGGATTATATGTCAGAGCAGGGATATCAGCAATGATCTGGTATATAATTTTTATGTCAATGAAAAGAATTTAATCCTGATTAATAATCCAATGGAAAGTATTCCTGTTCCGGAAGTTCGAACAAGGGCTGATCGAAAAGTAAAGATTATTACCGTGGGGAGGCTGAGACCTGAAAAGGGATATGATAGATTATTAGATATCATTAAAGCATTTCAGCAAAGAGGGAAATACGACTTTCTATATCATATAGTAGGAGATTTCCCAACACCCGAAATCGAGCGAATGATAATCCGGAAAACAAATGAACTTGGATTGAAAGATAGCATCGTATTCCATGGGCACAAGGATGCACCGATGGATGAACTGCATGACAGTGATTTGTTTCTGCAGGGCTCTTATTATGAAGGATTTCCAAATGCTGTGCTCGAAAGTTGTGCATCTGGTGTTCCTGTCGTGGCATATGATGTTCCGGGAGGTACGCGGGAAATTATTAAGCCCGGATTTAATGGTTACCTGGTGGAAGACAATAATGTAGAAGGTTTTGTGGATAAGATGATTTTGGCCTTAGAAACTAATTGGAAGCCTCTTGAGATGGCTGAAGATGTCCATCAACGTTTTGGACAGGAGAAAATATTAGCTCAATACGAGGATTTATTTCTGGATGTGTTTTCAAATAAGTAAGAACCGATCGTAATCAATAGAATGGGATGTGTAGGATAGCAGGTCTTTGGAATTTGAATCAGGCAGGTGCAATTGACAGCAATGTGCTTCATCGAATGAGAGATGCAATGTCCTATGGAGGACCGGATGCTGCAGGCTTTTACATTGATAAGACTAACAAGTTAGGATTAGGTCATAGGAGACTGGCTGTAATAGATCTTTCTACAGATGCCAATCAGCCGTTTACATATAAGCACCTTCATCTGGCTTATAATGGCGAGATATATAATTATTTAGAGGTACGAGCCGAACTCATACAGTCCGGCCACAGCTTCAGAACAAATTCTGACACAGAAGTAATCCTCCATGCCTGGGAGGAATGGGGAGTAGCATCGCTTGGAAAATTCAGGGGGATGTTTGCCATGGCTCTTTGGAATGAACAGGAAGGACACCTTACACTCTGTAGAGATCGTGTTGGTGTGAAGCCGTTGTACTGGTATATGAAAAACGACTTGTTTATGTTTGCCTCAGAGTTAAAGGCTTTTCATCAACATCCTGATTTTGACAAGTCGATCAACCAGGCTTCAATTCCGGGGTTTTTAAAACACGGCTATATCCAGCACCCATTGACCATTTATCAATATGCCTATAAATTGGAGCCAGGATCTGTTATGACAGTTTCAGGATCCGGTACCATTGAATTTAAAAAGTATTGGAGCCTTCAACAGATTTATAATACTACTATTCTAACAACAAAATCAGATGCAGCGATTATCGAGCAATGTGAATCGATCTTAACGGAAAGTTTCATGTTACGGATGGTTGCGGATGTTCCAGTTGGTGTTTTTTTGAGCGGTGGTATCGACTCATCCCTTGTGGCGGCGATCATCCAACGAAATAGTCCGTCATCACTGAAGACCTATACGATTGGTTTTAATGAAGCGGAATATAATGAGGCAGAGCATGCCAAAAGGATCGCTAAACATCTCGGAACAGATCATCATGAAGTCTATTGTGGAGAGGATGAGTTTTCTGAAATACTCCAGGAATATTTCAACATCTATGATGAGCCATTCGGTGATAATTCAGGGATACCTACTTTTTTAGTTTCGAAGTTAGCCAGGAAAGATGTTACTGTTTCCCTTTCGGCGGATGGAGGAGATGAAATATTTGCTGGATATCTCAAGTATTCTGCCAACCACTCGTACTTCAAGCGTTTAGCAAAAATTCCTGGATGGACCAGAGACATGATCGCTGGAACGATTCAGACTATTGGACACGACAGGGCAGTTCAAGTATTGAATCGCATACCACTAACATCCAAAATTGGAAATTTGGAATGGCGGCTCTCCAAGATCTTAAATGCGATTAAAGCGAGAAATCCCGTTGAATTTCAATATTTGATTTCATCTTACATTTCTGATAAGCGGATAGCTGAACTTATATACAATCCTGTCCTAAGCCAAAGCAAGCAAACAGATTGGAAATTGCGTGATCATATGGTTTATGGTCTATTGGGGGCCATGGATATTACCACTTACCTGGAAGGAGATATACTGACCAAGGTGGATAGGGCTACTATGCAGAATGCCCTTGAAGCCCGTGAACCTTTCCTGGATCAAAATATTATTGAATTTGCCATGTCACTTCCGGATAACGTCAAAATACGGGAAGGTGAAACAAAATGGATTCTGAGACAAATTCTATATAAGTACGTTCCAAAAGAATTGCTCGACAGGCCCAAGCAAGGTTTTGCTATTCCAACTAAAAAATGGCTTCATACCATTCTATCCCAGGAACTGGATAGTATTTATCTCGATACTGACTTTGTTGCTGCTTTTCATTTCCAACCTGAAACGATAAAGCAGATCATTGTCAATTTTAAAACGAGTGCCAAGCGACAGGAAAACCCTTACCTGGTCTGGTTTCTCTATTGCTTGTATGGGTGGTATCGCAAATGGCATTGAAAAAACTTTTTATTGTTGTCAATGTGGAGTGGTTCTTTTTATCACACAGGTTGCCTATTGCCTTAGAAGCGGTGAGGAGAAATTATGATGTGACCATCCTTGCTATTGAAGAGGAAAACCGTGGTGATGAAATCAGGCAACACGGGTTAAAGTTTATTCCATTGCCAGCCACAAGAGGAGGATCCAATGTTTTTTCCGAAATAGCTTTGTTCCGATTTTTATTTAGAATTTATCAAAGGGAAAAACCCGATATCGTTCATCATGTTGCCATCAAACCTATTCTGTATGGATCCATTGCAGCCCGTCTAACGCATGTTCCCAGGATTGTAAATGCCATTTCCGGATTGGGCACTGTGTTTATGAGAGAGGATAACTTTTCAATGCGTAATACGCTGATCCGACAGTTTTACAAATTTGCGATCAAAGGCAAATCCATCAGGATTATTGTACAGAATCAGGATGACCTGCAATTTGTAAGATCTATTCCAGGGATACAGCATAACCAGGTGTTTCTTATTAAAGGTTCGGGCGTTGATTTGAGCGAATTTGATTTTTCACCTCCCGCACATGACAACCCTCTTCAAGTGGTAATGGCATCCAGGATGTTATATGACAAAGGAATAAAGGAGCTTGTAGATTCAGCCAGGATTATCAAATCAGGAAACCATAAGGAAGTTGAAGTTATCCTAGCCGGAAAATTGGATGCAGAAAACGTATCTGGCATTCCAGAAGCGATATTGCATCAATGGACGCAAGAAGGTGTCGTGAAATGGGTGGGTCATCAGGATAATATTGCGGAGCTCTACAGACGCTCCGCCATTGTAGTTTTGCCTTCCTATCGTGAAGGATTTCCAAAAGCATTGATCGAGGCATGTGCAATTGGCAGGCCGATAGTTACTACGGATGTACCTGGTTGCAGAGAAGTAGTTGATCATGGGGAGAATGGATTTCTAGTTGAGAAAGGAAGTGTGAATGAGTTGGCAGAAGCCATTCAGATACTCCTGGATGATCCAGCATTACGTGAATCGATGGGGTTAAAATCAAGGGCAAAAGCCGAACGGGAATATTCCATCCAACAAGTTGTGGATAAGACATTTGCTATTTATGAAGGATCGTAGCATCCTGATAGCAGGGGCTTCAGGATTTATTGGTCAACATGCTGTACCCTTTCTGCAGCAGTATTTCAACGTAGATACGATTTCTCTCAGAAGTTATCAAGGAAAGGACATTCCCATGGAAAACATATATGCCATACTTTATCTCTCAGGCATCGCCCACCAGTCAAGTAAGGTAGATGATAAAATGTACTTCGATGTGAACAAGGAGTTGGCCATAAATTTTGCCCTGAAAGCAAAAGCACAAGGCGTGCAACAATTTATTTATTTGAGTTCTGTCAAAGTGTATGGAAATGCAAAAAATGGAATAGTCAATGAATTCTCAGATTGTGCTCCTGTAGATGCGTATGATATAAGCAAATGGGAAGCAGAGAAGGAGTTGCTTAAAATGAATACGCCTGATTTCTGTGTTACAATTGTCCGGCCTGCTGTAGTATATGGTAGTGGCGTAAAAGGGAATATCCGGAAATTAGTAGGGCTGGTCACAAAATGGCCCATCCTTCCATTTAAGGATGTAGAGGCAAAACGCAGCATAGTATATATTGGCAATTTATTGGCAATGCTCAAAACTATCATTGAGCAACGCGCCTGTGGAATCTACATTGCATCTGATCCACCCAAATCAACTACTGAAATCATACGGGAAATCAACATGAGTCTAAAAAACCCAAAGCGAATCATTCCTTTTCCCACTATTTTCAGGAGTGTCATCAGGGTATTGAGGCCGGGTGTATATCAAAGGCTATTTGAGGAGTTCGTTGTTGACCCTTCGTCGTCAAATGAACGGCTCCATTTTATTCCTCCCTTTACTTTTGCTGAAGGAATCAGGGAAATGATGAAAGCAGAAAACATCGCAGGGAAATGATAAAAAGTGAGTTAGATAGATTTATCCGGGAGCATATTGTCAACAGAGAAGTCAGTTTGTTTCAGAAAGATATCCTATCCCATCAGACTGAACTGACGAGAGCATGCAAGGGGAAATCATTTTTGGTTATTGGTGGAGCCGGTACAATTGGATCAAATTATATCAGAGCTATTTTACCGTATGAACCAAAGCATATTACGGTCATTGATTATAGTGAAAATGGCTTGACAGAATTAGTACGTGATTTGAGAAGCTCAAACGATTTACCTGTTCCAGATGAGTTTATCACCTATGCATTTGATTTTGGTTTGCCGCTCCTAGAAAAGGTTATGCAGCAAACGCACTTTGATGTGATAGCTTGTTTTGCTGCACATAAACATGTACGAAGTGAAAAGGATGCTATTGCCGTTGAAGCGATGTTTCAGAATAATGTCTTCAACACCGCCAAATTATTGAATCTTGCCAACGCACATCATCCTGAGCATGTGTTTGCAGTTTCCACTGATAAGGCATCAGGTCCTGTCAATGTAATGGGCGGCACAAAAAAACTAATGGAAAACCTCATCCTCGCCTATTCTCCGTATTTGAATATGACTACTGCCCGGTTTGCAAACGTAGCATTTTCGAATGGGAGCTTGCTGGATGGATTTATCAACAGACTGGCGCATCGGCAACCAATAACGGCACCAAATGATGTGAAACGGTATTTTGTCAGCCCGGAAGAATCCGGACAAATCTGCATGATCTCCAGTTTGCTTGGGCAAAGTGCTGATATTTTTTTTCCAAAGCTTGCAGTGGAAAGTACCAAAACGTTTTCAGCCATTGCTACAGCTTTTTTAGAAGAAATGGGATTAAAACCGGATTTGTGTGGTTCAGAAGTGGAAGCAAAAAACAAGGCAGCCAAAAGAAGAGAATCAGATTCTTTTTATCCTGTCTACTATTTTACTTCCGACACAACTGGTGAGAAATCCCTTGAAGAATTTTATGGAGCAAATGAAAGAAAAGATCTTGAATCATTTGTTTCCCTCGGAGTCATTAAAAATTCGACTATTGTTTCTCTTCCAGAAATAGACAAACAATTGAGCGAATTCAGAGATTTATTTCTCGAACCGGATTTGCAAAAGGACCAGATAGTAGCCCTGATGAAAAAATATATCCCTGACTTTGATCATCAGGAGACCGGAAGAAACCTGGATTCAAAAATGTAATATGTATTCGTTGATAAAGCGCATATTGGATATTGTCATTGCCTTGAGTGTTTGCTTATTGCTCCTGCCATTTTTTCTTCTCATCATTCTGCTCCTTCGTATTTCGGGGGAAGGTGAAGTCTTTTACCGCCAAACGAGAATTGGTCAATACAATAAAGAATTCAGGATATTTAAATTTGCCACCATGGTCAGGGATAGCCTGAACATCGGTACCGGGGCTATTACACTAAGGAATGATCCCAGGGTTACACCGGTGGGCAAATATCTCAGGATTACGAAGATCAATGAATTACCACAAGTCCTCAATGTACTCCTTGGAGATATGAGTATTGTCGGTCCGAGGCCATTGGTCATGTCGACTTTCAATGCCTATCCTGCCTATGTACAAAAGGAAATATATCAAAGCAAGCCCGGGATCACAGGTGTAGGATCCATCATCTACCGGGATGAAGAAAAGTTGATATCGACCTCAGGTATTGAACCAAAAATATATTATGAGAAAGTAATCGCACCACATAAGGGTGAAGTAGAGCTTTGGTATAATAAACATAAATCTGTGTGGACAGATTTGAAAATCATTTTTATTACAGGATGGGTCATATTATTTCCTAAAAGCAATCTTATTTATAAGTGCTTTAAGGGCTTACCCAAAAGAGAATTTTAGTATGAAAACAGCGTTGATTACCGGTGTTACTGGCCAGGATGGAGCCTATCTCTCAGAAATGTTACTGAAAAAAGGATATATCGTACATGGTATCAAGCGGAGGAGTTCGCTTTTCAATACAGCAAGGATTGATCACCTGTACGAGGATCCTCATGTGGATAACCGTCATTTTATACTGCATCATGGCGACCTGAGTGATGCCACTAATATTATACGGATCATCCAGGAAGTACAACCGGATGAAATATATAACCTCGGCGCCATGTCCCACGTGAAGGTTAGTTTTGAAGAACCTGAATACTCAGCAGATGTAGATGGTATCGGAACACTGCGTATTCTGGAAGCTGTAAGATTGCTGGGACTGATTGAAAAGACAAGAATTTATCAGGCTTCTACTTCTGAATTGTATGGCAAAGTACAGGAGATACCACAATCAGAGAATACTCCTTTTTATCCAAGGTCGCCGTACGGC
>Ga0138256_10004885_pt1 | contig 14225 bp, 15 predicted proteins | sample KNB2016incub_MG_FD_105486 | JGI IMG/M metagenome (GOLD analysis project Ga0138256, IMG submission 105486) | Active sludge microbial communities from wastewater in Klosterneuburg, Austria - KNB2014incub_MG | ecosystem: Engineered > WWTP > Activated sludge > Unclassified | place: Austria...
GACCAAGCAATAAGCGAACAGTTAGTTGTTGAATATTATTCTAGATAATTATTTCTATTACTTTTTACCGATAACTTATGTTTGATATAAATAAATTTAATCTAAAGGTACTCTCAGAGGAAAAGGATAGTGTAAAGTTTGAACTATCTCCTCTACCTAAGGGTTATGGTTTCACAGTTTCAAATATTTTAAGAAGAGTAATGCTAAGTTCTGTTAAAGGAGCTGGAGTAACTTTTATTAAAGTAAATGGTGCAGAGCATGAATATACTTCTCTTAAAGGAGTATCTGATGATGTTTTAAAAATTGTAATGAATCTTAAGAATGTTGTATTTGTTTCTACTTCTGATAAGGAAGAAATAGTAAAACTAGAAGTAAAAGGTGGAAAATCAGTTAAAGCATCTGATATCGCTTTAAACTCTAAAGTAACTATTGTTAATCCTGAATTTGTAATTACAGAGACATATGATGCTAAGACTAAGTTAAATATAGAAATTGGAATTGAAAATGGAGTTGGATATAGACTAGCTGATGAAGAGAAAAGACGTGAAGTCGGATTAATCCCTCTTGATACAAACTTCTCACCAGTACTTAATGTTTCAGTAGTTGTAGAAAAAGCTCGTGTTGGACAAAATATCGATCTAGATAAAGTAGTTCTTGATGTTAAGACTAATGGAGCAATCTCTGGACTTGATGCTTTTAAAGAAGCAACAGATATAATAAGAGGATTTGCTAATCATATGTATGAAGTAGCAAATGGAAAGATTGTAGAAGATGAGAAATCTACTACAAAGACAGTAAATCAAAAGAAAGTAATAGATTTAAGTGTTGATAAACTAAACGTTTCAACAAGACTTTACAATTGCTTAGTTAAAGCTAATGTAACTTCTCTTAATGAATTAGCTGGAAAGACAAAGAAAGAAATCTTTAATCTAAGAGGACTTGGAGATAAGAGCAAAAAAGAGTTATTACAATTACTTACAAAATATAATATTGATATCAAAGAATAATTAATATGCCACATTTATCATCAATAAAAAGACTAGGAAGAGCAAAAGACCATAGAGATGCTTTAGTTAAAAACTTAACAAAGAATCTTTTAACACATGGGAAGATGGAAACTACTCATATGAAAGCTAGAGCTACTTCTCAATACATTGATAGACTTTTTACTAGAGCAATGAAACCTGATAAAGAGCAAGCAAGAAGAGCTGTGTTTCAAATGATAAATGATGCAAAGTTAACAGATAAGGTAATGAATGTGTACATGAATAACTTAAATGGAAGAAAGACTGGATTTACTTCAAGAGTTATTTTAAGAAATAGACCTGGAGATAATGCTGAAATAGTATTACTTACACTTCTAACAGTAGAAGAGAAAAAGGTTCTAAAAACTAAGGCTGAGAAAGCTAAGTCAAAGTCAGATAAAGCTGACAAGAAAGAAAAAGAAGCTAAAAAGGAAACCAAAGAAAAAGAAGTTAAATCAACTGAGGTAAAAAAATAACATGAAAACAAGATCAATAAAACAAAAAGAAGTAGTAAAAAAGAATTATGTTATAGATGCTAAAGGCATCATTATCGGAAAGCTTGCTGTAAGAGTAGCTAAAGTATTCTTAGGTAAATCTAAGGTAACTAGTGCTCGTTATGTTCCAATATTTGATAATGTCTATGTAAAGAATGCTTCAATGGTTGAAGTAGTTCCAAGTAGATATGAAAAGAAATATTACTGGCATTCACAATATCCAGGAGGATTTAAAAATGCTACATTTGAGAAACTTAGAAAGAATAACCCTAAGAAATTGATACAAAAATCAGTTTGGGGTATGTTACCAAAGAATAGACTTGGAAGAGCAATGTTAGAGCAATTAAATGTATACCCTGATGATAGATTACCAGAACTTGAATATATAACCATAAATATATAAATACACATGAATAAATATACATACACAGTAGGAAGAAGAAAAACATCAGTAGCATCTGTTAGACTTTTTAAAGGTGAGGGAGAATCATTAGTTAATGATAAACCTCTAAAAGACCTTATGGTTTCAAACAAAGATAAAGCAGCAGTTATAGCTCCTCTTAAAGAACTAGACCTTTTAAAGAAATACTATTTTACAGCTCAAGTAAATGGTGGTGGTCAATCTTCTCAAATAGGTGCAGTTATTCATGGTTTAGCTCGTGGACTAGTTAAAGATGACGAATCTTTAAAGGTATCCTTACGAAAACTTGGATTCTTAAGTCGTGATTCTAGAATGGTAGAGAGAAAGAAAATCGGACTTAGAAAAGCAAGAAAAGCTCCACAATACTCAAAACGTTAATCTCTTTTCATTTACTAAAATTTGTATTTTACATATACTAGATATGTAGATAAATGTTTGGTTAAATGAAAACAAAGGTAATAACAATTCTAATTATTCTTATACTAATAGCCTTGGCAGTGTTTTCCCCTTGGAGAAATCTAAACATAAACCTAGGTAATATATTTGGTATAAAGAATACATCTGAAACATCTACACTTGAAGTAAGTTCACTAGGCGGTAAATTAAAGGTATTTTTAGATGATAACGAAGTAGGAAGTACTAATTTCCAAGATCCAAAACTTGAAATATCCCCTATAACTGCTGGAAACCATACTCTCAAACTTATGAGAGATTCTGATGTAAGTTACCCTTCTTTTGAAAAGACAATCCTTTTTGCTCCTGGTATCTCTAGCTCTATCTCATATGAACTAGGTCTTAGTGAAGATATCTCAAATGGTTGGTTAATTGTTCCTGTAAAGAAGGTAGTAAAAACTACTTCAACTGATACTGATATTACCTTTAGAGTGCTACCTGAAGATTCTATTTTAAGCATTAATGGAGAGAAGAAAGATAGTAAGGTAGTTAAACTAGATCCAAAGACTAAATATGATGTAAGAATTACTAAAGAAGGTTTTCTACCTCTTAGTTTTCAAATACTTGGATTTGATGATAGTAAAGTAAAACAATCGAGTGAATATGAATATATTGTAGATGTAAAACTCGGAAGTATACCTTTAATAGTAGAAAGTAAATGACAAGTATAGAGAAAATCAAAATGAATAAGGCTAACCCTACTACCTTAATATTAGGAGGAGTGAATTTCTTAGGACAAGAGCTTGTTGAATCTTTAATAGATCAAAAAGGTTTTGTCATAATGCTTGATGATATTAATAAAGGAAACATTGAGTATGTAAGAAAGTATCTAGATAGTGACCTGTTTCTATTCACCGATAATAGTACTTTAGGAGAACTAAAAGATGAACTCTCTCGCATCGACTATATTGTCTACCTTACTGATCTTGTATCAAGTAGTAACACTGAAATAGAGAGTGAAGAGTTTTTAAAGAGATCTAATCTACTTTCTGAAACACTTAAACTTTCCTTACATTTTAAATCTAAATTTGTTCTTTGTACTTCTTTACCTGTGTTTGAAAACTCTAGTGTTACAACTAAGTCTAAAAGTATTCATGACTACGATGTAACAGAGCTACAAAGATATTCTGAAAGTTTGACTAAGGAATATATTAAGAAGGCTTCTTTAAATGCTCGTGTTGTAAGACTTGGAGAAGTTGTTGGATATGGTATGGAGATAAAAAATACAGACAGTAACTTTGTAAGACTTTGTAAGCTAGCTTTATCAGCTAAACCACTAACCATATATGGAGAAGGGTTGGAACTCAGATCATATGTAAATGTAAAAGATGCTTCGTTAGGGATACTTAAGAGTCTATTTGAGGATAAGACAAAAGATAAGATATATTCCCTTTGTTATCCTCAAAATATTACCGCTTTATCCCTAGCATATAAGATAGCAGAGGTAGAACCAAAAGCAGGCCACATCGTGTTTAAAGAGGGGGAAGAAAGTAAGGGTGTATTCACTGAAAAGTCAGAAGATAACTTATCAGAGATAGGGTGGGAGGCTAAAATACCCCTAGAGAGATCAATAGCTCAGGTAGTGTCATATATTAACGATGTATACACTAAAAAGGTGGTAATTCATGAAGAAAAAGTTATAGACGAAAGTAAAAAGAAGTTCATAGATAATGTGTCAAAACTTGGTAGAAGTAGAAGTAGAGATTCTAAAATACATTTAAGTGATGAGAAATTAAGAACTAAACTATCTTCTTCTAAAGAAGTGAATTTTGATAGGAATAGTAATTCATATAAAGTTAAACATTTCTTTAAGACTCTTACATTTTCAAAACTCATTAATTATCTAATAATAATTGTTCTTTGTTTTATTCTCTATTTTGGATTACTTTCTCCAGTTCTTAGAAACGCGAAAGCAATCTATGAGTTAAATACCATTTCAAAACTCGAAGCTTTTAGTAAAGATGATATAGCTAGGGTTAAAGTATCGGTGTCTGGAATACTAAGTGATGTAAATGGCTTTAAAAGTATATTTGATCTTTTTTATCTTAAAGATTTATACACTAATCTAAACAATAGTTTTTCAATCGACAATGAATATTTGAACTTTATCAGTAACAATGATTCAGAAATATCAAAACTAGAAACTTTCTTTATAGGTCGTAAAACCATTAAAGACTTCAAGCTTTTGAAAGCAGATATAGACAGATTAAATACTCAAAAAGTAAATACAAAAAATACCAATCTCGAACTACTTGATAATATTAATAGTTCTTTAGTAAATAAGATTGAGGAGTCTAAAATTACTCCAGTTTCAAAGTACTTAAACTTCATATCTAAAAACCATGCATTTGATCAAGATAAGAATATTCTTTTAATAGGGCAAAAGGATGGAGTAGTTAAATATTTCAATATATATGCTTTTAGAGATGATCAGTTAGTTCTAGTTACTTCTTCTGAAAAGATTTCACTTGATTTACTACCGTCAGAAATTAAAGCAAGTGTATTAAATGTCTCAAAGAACAAACTAACAGATGATGTAAAAAATACTGAGAAGAATAAGATAAAAACAGGTATGTCTAGCTTATCTAAAGTTAGTGTAGATGAAGTAGAAGTATTTGATATAGGAAGAATATATTCTTTAATTGGAAGTGGGACAATAGTATACAAAGATAAGGACATTGATTCAGTAGATATGGAAACTTTACTTAAGACAGATCAATCACAAGAAATATTTTCTACCATTCTAAATGGTTATTTAAAGAGGGATGTGGAGCTCTTCAAACTTGGCTCCTATCTTGATCTTTTAGAGGGTATCACTAACTAAAAAATTCTGGTATAATAACGCACGTCATAATTTCTAATATTTATATACTCGTTTATAGAGCTGTTTACTTTTTATCATTTTAGAAATGGACAAGAATAGATACATTACAACAAAACAAGGTTTAGATAAGCTGATTATTGAACTAAAAGAACGCAAAGAATCTTTTAGAAAAACAATAGCAGATAAGATAGAGAAAGCTACGGCTTTAGGAGATCTATCTGAAAATGCATCATACACAGCAGCTCTAGAAGAGCAACAAATGAATGAAGCTAAAATAGCTGAACTAGATGACCTCATAAAAAATGCAGAAGTAAAGAAAATGGCTAGAACTGATGCTAAAGTAGATTTAGGAGATACTGTAACCTTAGAAGACTCTAATGGTAAGAAGGTAGTATTTACACTGGTAGGTGAACAAGAGACTAGTCCTAAAGATAAGAAATACTCTCTAAGTTCTCCTCTAGGAGCAGCTGTATTTGAAAAGAAACTAAAATCAGAAGTAACAGTAAATCTACCAGCTGGTAAAAAGAAGTTTAAACTCGTAAAGATAAATTAAACTTGTCATACCTTGTAAAGTTGGTAGTATAGTAATGGTATGAAATCTCATCCAGTTCCACAAAACATAATGGATGTTGAGTTCAAGCTGTTTGGTGAACTCACAATTAGGCAATTCGGATATGTTGCAGGAGGTGCTCTTGCTGCTTTTGTTTGCTATGTTCTTTTTGCCGATATTGGACTTGTAAGATGGCCACTTGTTGTTTTTTTCGGAATACTTGGAATAATGCTTGCTGTATTTAAGGTAAATGATAGGCCTTTTGAAATATGGTTAGCTAACTTCATCTTCGCCATATTTACATCTCAACGAAGTATTTGGAAAAAGAGTGCAAAGACACCTGAGATTTTAAGATCCATTAATGTAAATAGTTCAAGTAAGGGTTCTATAAATACTGTAATAAATAGATCTCCATTATCTAGTGTATATTTACCTAATGAAGAAATTGAGGAAAATATATCAAAGGAAGATAAGGAGGAAGCTGATAGATTAAGTCAGATAGATAGTTTATGGGGTACAGATACAACTCAGAAAGTTCAACCTCCAATTCCTCAAATCAATACAAACGTAACTAAAGTAGAGGTAAAGCCTATTGAAAATGTACAAACATATTCAAAGCCAGCTATTACTGTCCCACAAGTTCAGGAAGTGAAAACTATACCAGATGAAACTTTAAAGAAAGAAGTTAAACAAATAGCTAGATTAGATCTTGATGACATTTTACCTGATAAGGTATCAAGAGAAGATATGTTAGAAAAGATGGATGAAAATACTGGGGTAGATCAACCACTTATTCCAACTGAAGAAACAGTTGTTAATGATAAAGTAGCTTCTGTTGTTGAAGATAAAATGAGTAGTGAAACTAGTCTAAAGAATACAGAGTATTTAGATACTTTGAAGACTCAGCTTGAAGAACAAAACAAAATAATAAACTCTCTTAGAACAAAAGCATCTGAATCTAAAGTTGTTATGGGAACTAAGAATGTGGTAATAGAGACTCAAAAATCTATGAATGATAAGACATCTTTAGACAAAGCTAACTTTGTATCTGGATATGTTAAAGAAAAGAGTGGTAAGGGATTATCAAATGTAACTCTCATAATTAAAGATTCTAAATTTAGACCAGTAAGAGCTACAAGAACAAATAATTTAGGAGCTTTTAATATTACTACGCCACTTCCTAATGGAGATTATTCTCTAGAAGCTGTAAGATCAGGGATGAATTTTGATAATATTGATTTTAGTTTGGATGGAAGTGAATCAAAAGTGTTTGAATTAGTATGTATATAAAGATATATTAGATATATGGCATTATTAGGACCAAAAGCACAAAGTACACAAGATCATCTTGATATTGAAGATATCAAAGATGATTTGGCAGTATGTAAAAATGGACAAGTCTCACTAGTACTTGAAACTACAGCTGTTAACTTTGATTTGTTATCAGAACGTGAACAAGAAGCTAAGATATTAGCATTCGCACAACTCCTTAACTCCCTTAACTTCTATATGCAAATATTAGTTAGAACTGAAAGAACTGATGTTACAAGATACATTGAAGCTCTTGTTACTCAAAGAAATAAGCAGACAAATAACTCGCTTCAAAGACAAATGGATATATATATTGAATTCATTAAGAATTTAACAGTGAATAACGAAGTACTTGATAAGAGGTTCTTTGTAGTTATCTCTTCAATGTCATCTTCAGTTATTAAAACAAATCCTTTTAAACAACTGTTTGGTAAAGAAGAAAGAATTATAAACATAAATCCAATCATAGAGAGAGCTAAGGGAACTCTTTATCCAAGGAGAGATCATATAATAAAACAACTTCAAAAAATGAATATATTTGCTCGTCAACTAACAACAGATGAATTAATCAAGTTATTCTATTCTAGTTACAATCCTGATACTCCAGGGCTTCAGAAATTACAAATTAAGAGTTCAGAAATACAAGCACCTATTATTCAACCAAGTTTAAAAACAACAAATGTTTAATCCATTATCAATATTTAAAACTGAAAAGAAAACAAAATCTACTTCAGAAGATTCAGTAAGCTCAAAGAACATATCTAAATCAGTAAGAGTAGATGAGTTAGAGATAAAATCAGAAACAGATGCTATTAAGAAATTTTCTGAAGGTTTAGTAAATATTTCAGATATAATTGCTCCTGCTGCTATTGAAGTAGATTTTAACCATGTACTCATTGGTACTAAATATTTTAGAACTCTTTTTGCTACATCATATCCTAAGTTTGTATCGGCTAACTGGTTATCACCTTTAATAAACTTTGAATATCCACTTGATATTAGTACTTTCTATTACCCTATTGATAGTGCTGCAATTCTTCAAAAACTTAGACGTAAGATTGGAGAAATGGAAGCAACTATGAATATCGATTTAGAAGCTGGTAAAGTTTTAGATCCATATGTAAAAGTAGCTTTAGAAGATGCTAAAGATTTACAAGAACAGTTAGCAAAAGGAACTGAGAAGTTTTTTCACTTCTCAATGTATATTACAATTCGTTCTGACTCACTTAAACAATTAGAAAAGATAAGTAAAAATGTAGAAAGTTCTCTAGCAACTATTGGAGTTATTATTAAACCTGCAACTCTTCAACAAGAAGCAGGACTTCAAAGTACACTTCCACTATGTCTTGATAAGCTCTACTTAACAAGAAATATGGATACTACTTCTTTAGCAACTACTTTCCCATTTGTAAGTACAAACTTAACAATGGAACAAGGAGTACTTTATGGTATTAACAAACATAACAAGAGTTTAGTCATATTTGATAGATTTGCTCTTGAAAATGCAAACTGTGTCATATTTGCAACTTCTGGTGCAGGTAAATCTTACCTTGTTAAACTAGAGGCTATTAGAAGCTTAATGTTTGGTGTAGATGTGATAATCATAGATCCTGAAAAAGAATATCAAAAACTTTGTGACGCTATTGGTGGAGAATATATTAGTTTCACTCAAGACGGTGATAAGAAATTAAATCCATTTGAACTATCTGGTTTCTATCAGGAAGGTGAAGATGAATTAAGATTAAAACTTTTATCATTAAGTGGTCTTATTAAGGTTATGGTAGGAGGAACTTTATCTCCATCCGAATCTGCAGTTCTTGATAGAGCACTGATACTCACATATAAAGAAAAGGGAATTACCCCTGATCCAGCTACTCATGTAAAAGAAGCTCCTTTAATGGAAGATCTTTACAAAATATTCTTAGCAATGTCTGAAACTGAGGCTAAATCACTAGCTCAAAGATTAGAGAGATATATTAAAGGATCTGCAGCAGGAATATTTGATAGAAAATCTACAGTATCTCTTAAGAATACATTTACTGTATTTAGTATTAGAGATCTTCCTGATGAACTAAGACCAATAGCTATGTATATGATGCTTGATTTTATCTGGACTAAGATTAAGAAAGATAGAAGAAAAAGACTATTAATCATAGATGAGGCATGGTGGATGATGCAGTATCCAGATGCAGCTAAGTTTGTTTACTCTATTGCAAAACGTGCACGTAAATATTTCTTAGGTCTAACTACAATTACTCAGGATGTAGAAGATTTTCTTTCAAGTGACTATGGTAAGGCTGTTGTTTCTAACTCTTCAATGCAAATTCTTCTTAAACAATCTCCTGCAGCAGTAGATAAGATACAAAAAGCTTTTTACTTGTCAGATGGAGAGAGAAACTTCCTTCTATCTGCTGGTGTTGGAGAAGGTCTATTCTTTGCAGGTGCTAATCATGTAGGAATACAAGTAATAGCTTCGAAGAATGAGCATATGTTAATTACAACAAATCCTGGAGAATTAAAAGCTGCTGAAGATGAACTAACAAGATTAAATACCTTAGACTTTAAAAAGAAAATGGTATCTGCTTCTGAGGTTGCTGATACTGTCTTAAGTGCAGGTCAACAAGTAGGAGATCAAAGAGGTTTAGCAGGTTCTCAATTCATGACTAATATGAATAAAAGTAATGAAGGAGTTGTTCCAGTTGTAGCTCAAAGTGAAGAATCTAAACAAGAAGATGTCTCTGAAATTACAAAAGAGGAAACTCAAGTTGTTAAACCACCAGAGACCCCTATTAAAATAGAGGAGTCAAAAGAAAGTAATGTAATACAAAATAATCCTATGGTGAGTCTAGTTGGTAAAAAGAATTTGGGAATGAACAATATAGTTGCTGATGAATACAAGGCTACCTTGCCAAGTAGTAGTGTTCTTGAATCAGATAGTGAGAATCTAAATCCTACTAATGTATTTAATGATGCTACCCCTAATATACAAGCAACAAACAATATACCAAGTGATACACAAAAAGTGATGGACAAAGGAATATAGGGTATAATTACACCATGGTAAAAGACTACACTGCAAAACTCACCAAAAAAGAATGGAAATCTGACTATACCCTCATTATGAACTTTGAATCAGATGTGGATGTTGAATTCCAAGGGGGGCAATTCATAAATGTTATCCTTCCATCTAAAGTTGCAAGAGCATATTCAATATCTAGTTCAGAGAACAAGAAACGAAGTTTCGAGATATTGTTTGGATATTACCCTGGTGGAAAAGCATCCGAATATTTTAAAGCACTAAATATTGGGGAGGAAATAAAGTTTAAAGCACCATTTGGAAGATTCTTTATGCATCCAGATAATGTAGCTAATACAATATTTGTAGGAACTGGAACTGGTATTGCTCCAATTAAAAGTATGATAGATACTTTGTTTGAGAATAACCAAAGAAATTCAAATATATATGTATTTGAAGGAATTAGGCAATATGTAGATGCAGGATATGAAAAAGAGTTTTTAAAGTATCAAGAAATGGGATTTCTTAAGTATGAGCTATGGTGTTCTAGAGAAAATGATGAATACAAAGGTAATAAAGGAAGGGTGACTGAAGGACTAAATAGACTTGAAGTAGACTTTAAAAACACTGCTGTATATATATGTGGGAATAAAGAAGTAGTTCTATCACTTAAAGAATACTTTGAGAAAAAAGGTGTAGATTTAACTAAAATATATTTTGAAAGATTTAACTAAAATGAAAATATTCGTAAAAGACATAAAAGTAGGAGAAATGATTACAGATACTGTTTTTTCAGTAACTGAATTTAGGGAACATAAAGACAAAAACGGTAACATCTACTATAAAATATTCCTATCAGATAAATCAGGATCAATTGGTGGAAATATATGGGCAGATAAGATAGCTAATTGTGAAATAAGGGATCTTAAAGTAGGAGAAGTAGTTTCTGTTGATGCACAAGTAGATAGCTTTAAAGAAAAGGTTCAATTAAATATACTAAAGCTAACAAAGCTTAAGGAAGATGAAGCAGATATGTCAGACTTACTTCAAATGAGTCGGTTTGATATAGATGAGCTTTGGGATAGATTGATGGAAAATGTTAAAAAGATAGAGGATAAGGATATTAAGAAACTACTTTTAGATATTCTTAAGGATGAAAAGATAGTTAAACAATATAGATCAATAACTGCAGGTATTGGAGTGCATCACGATTTCATAGGTGGACTTCTAGAACATGTAGTAGAGATGATAGATATGGCGAACTCTATGAGGACTTGGTATAAAGAGGCAAATTTTGACATTGTAGTAGCGGGTATAGTGCTTCATGATATTGGAAAGACTGAAGAGATCGTATCTGTAGGATCTACATTTGAGAAGACTACAAAGGGTAAACTAATAGGACATATTGTATTAGGGGTAGAACTTGTAACAAGGTTTCTACCAAAAGACTTTCCAGTTACTAAATGGACTCAATTAGAACATATAATCCTTTCTCATCATAGACTTTTAGAGTATGGTGCAGTAATAGTTCCTTCCACAATAGAGGCAATTATAGTAGCCTCAATTGATAATCTTTCAGCTCAAACTAGAATATTCCAACAGGTATTATCGAAACATACTTCAGATTCAGATTTTACTGAATATTCTAAGTATGCAAATACCTCAATATATCTTCCAAATAGGGAGATGTTAGAAAAGATAAACTCATCATATTCTCTTAAAGAAGAGAAAGATGATATTTTACAAAAAAGTTTAATATAACTATGACACAGCCACAACCACAAAAGAACGGAACTGATAAGAGTAATGATTTAGGTAAATCAGGTATTGAACAGGGAAGTAGTCAAGTTGTACAAGAATTAGTGAGAAAACAGGAATTATTGGATAGTAGGGTAGAGTTTGTAGATGATTTAAATCATGCAATGGAACAAATAGATGAAAGGGTCCAAATGGATAGAGCATCTGGAAAATATGAACAGTTCACAATAAATGGGTTAAATAGTGCTGTAGAAGCGGTGAAAAATAAATATAAAGTTGGTAGCCTACAAGCAAGAAGGTACCTCGCAGAAACTGAAGCAGTAAAAAAGAATAGAAAACTTGCTTCATTTCTTAAGCAAGATATAGATAGAGCGGAAGCCTTTACTAGAATAAGAGCTTCTTTTGAAAAAATAATATTTCATCACTTATCTACAATAGTTACTAAATTTGTTGTAGGTTTTGCAAATCAACTTGAAAAGGCTGCAAATATTGGTGAAACAATAAAGCAAAAAAAAGAAAAAAAGAAAGAAGAAAGGGCATTGGAGGATAAAGCTTTACTCGATCAGCAAAGAAAAATGTTTATATTTGGACAATGGCCTAGTGTAGTTGAAAAAGCTATTGGGTTATTATCGGTAGATAAGTTCCCAGCTGAAAGAAATCTTTTAGGCGATAATTCTTTTATGAAAAAGACCTCTGACTTGGAAAAAAAATATATTACGGAATTTGCTCGTGAGAATTGGCAAGATAATTATAAAGGAGAAAGATTTTTTGGACCTCTTGAAGTTTATGAGGGTGTTTCAAAAGCAGGTGCAAAGGTGAATTTATCAATTGGAAACTTTAAACAAAAACTCAGAGAAGCAGAGGCTAGGGATGATCCTGAATATAGAAATGAAGCTAAAATTTCAATTACACCTCCTTCTGGCTGTGTAATAGCCTACTATGATGTCAAAAATAAACATACAGGAAACTCAACACTAACTTGGGAAATGCCATCTCATAGTATAGGTATCAAATTAAATAGGCAACAGTATGGAGCTATGCGGTTTTATGTTATTCAAATTGACGGATTAAATTCAAAGGTTTTGGAAAGTTTTGAATTCGAACTACCTACTCCTAGGAAAGATTATAGATAAATACCCCTAATCTTATTCTAATATTCATCTAATATTGAAGTGATATAATTATTTCATGTTAAATGAACTTAAACATAATCAAAAAGTAATAGACCTTCTAAAAAGATATGGAATAAGGAAAGCATATCTCTTTGGATCACAATTAAGGGGAGATGCTAAACCAACTTCAGATATTGACCTTCTCATTGACTATGATTTTGATGATCCTAGAATGGAATTTCCAGCTCAAATAACAATCGAGGAAGATCTAGAAAAATTACTTGGTAAAAAAGTTAGTGTTTGTGAGAGAGAATATTTACTTCCAGGGATTAAAGAAGAAGTAGTATCTACGGCAAAAATCTTCTTTGTGAACAAATAATCAATAAATATTGAAAATCGGATATAAGGATAAGGTATATATACATGTCATTATGCTATACATTAATGATATACACTCTTATCTAAAAGATAAAAAACTAGAAGAGCTTCATTATAACTCAATGCTCTTTGATGCTGTTTGTATGAAACTATTCCAGATTGGAGAATTCAGTGTTAAGATTTCGGATAAATTTAAATTACAAACGAAAGAAGTTAAGTGGAAAGATATTAAAGGATTTAGAAATATTCTTGCACATGAATATCTGTATGTAAGAACATATATAATCATCAATATTTTGAAAACAGACTTAAAAGTCCTTGAAGAAGTACTTAGGAAATATGATACTACATAACAAGACAATTATATCTTCTTCATACTTTTTAATATTTTGTCTACCAATTCAAGTGTTTTTTCTGTAACTAAATTGTCTGTTAGAATACATGATTTACTGTTAAGCTCACTATATTCAGTAAAAGAGATTTCAACATAAACACTGTTTGAAAGGTTTAAATATTTTTTTATTTCCCCATTTCCGGTAGCATAGTATTTAATATGTGGGCAATTTTTTATTAGGTCTTCATCAAGAGATATACCATCTTCACCATAAGAAGCACCCTCCCCATTTGAATACCAAGTCATAACATATTCATTCCCATCTATTACAATTTTACTAGTATCTGGTTGTTTAAAAAAACCTAAATCTTCAGAAGGATATTTAGGTTCTTCGTTATAGAAATTGATAGTAACAGGGACTGATATATAATCGGTTACCAATCCTTGAGGGGATGTAACAAGTCCTTTTGACGTATCACCTAAAATATTACTTATCTCAATAACCTCTCCTTTATCATTCTTGGTAAGTTTTACAGCGCTATTGTCAAA